>Ga0164242_10000229_pt1 | contig 70350 bp, 59 predicted proteins | sample OricomgcompostMG_FD_108783 | JGI IMG/M metagenome (GOLD analysis project Ga0164242, IMG submission 108783) | Miracle-Growth compost microbial communities from Emeryville, California, USA - Original compost - Miracle growth compost (MG) ... | reverse complement strand
TCGGCCGTCACGAGCACGCCGGCATCGCGCGGCAGTGCACGTCCGAGCGCGGCGACCGCCGCGTCGACGCGCTCGAGCGCGTCCGCCCAGTCGTCCGACGCCGAGCCCCGGTCATGACCGGCCATGTCGAGCTCCGCGATGTAGCCATACGCGATGCCGCGCCACGAGGCGTCCGCGAGGGCGGCCGACAGCGCGTCCATGCGGTCCTCGATCCGCTTCCCGCCGACGTACCGGGCGCCGCGGAGGACCGCGCGCGTGAAGCCGCTCGAACGGTGCTTCTCCGCCCCGAAGACCGCGGCGCCGAGGCCCGCCTCGCCGGCGCGCTCGAAGAGGGTTGGCCGCCGCTGCCACTCGAGAGGCAGGGTGCCGTCGTCGAAGCCGTGGAGCTGGTTGACGACCCGTCCAGAGCCCGGCTCGAGCGCCGTGTAGCCGACGATGCCGTGTCGTCCCGGGACGGCGCCCGTCGTCAGCGTCGTGAGCGCGACCGCGGTCGTCGTGGGGACGCCCGTCTCGATGACCGCTCGCCTGCCGCTCATCGCCGCGGCGAGCGAGCGCGCGTGGCCCGCCCGGGCCCGCAGGTTGTCGGCGCCGAGACCGTCGACGACGATGACCGCGGCTCGCTCGACACGCGGGAGGTCGAGCCGGGGCGCGCCCCCCGCATTCAGCCCCGCCTCCACGACGTCGGGCTCGACGGCCGCGAGGCAATCCCGGAGCACATCGGCAAGGCTCACGGCACCGCTCGCAGGCCCGGGTAGCATGCGAGCGATCCTATGGCTGACATCTCCGACACCCTGTCCCCCGGGGCCGACGGCGAGCGGATCGAGGACGTCGACGTCGCTGCCGAGATGCAGGGGTCGTACCTCGAGTACGCGTACTCCGTCATCTACTCCCGCGCCATCCCCGACGCCCGCGACGGGCTCAAGCCGGTGCAGCGCCGCATCCTCTTCCAGATGTCCGAGATGGGACTGCGGCCCGAGCGCGGCCATGTGAAGAGCGCGCGCGTGGTCGGCGACGTCATGGGCCGGCTCCACCCGCATGGCGACGCGGCGATCTACGACGCGATGGTGCGCCTCGCGCAGGACTTCGTCATGCGCGTGCCGCTCGTCGACGGGCACGGGAACTTCGGCACGCTCGACGACGGCCCCGCCGCCGCTCGCTACACCGAGGCACGGCTCACCGCCGCGGCCCTCGCGATGACGGACGGGCTCGACGAGGACGTCGTCGACTTCGTGCCGAACTACGACTCGTCCGTCATGCAGCCCGAGGCGCTGCCCGCCGCATTCCCGAACCTCCTCGTCAACGGCGCGAGCGGCATCGCCGTCGGCATGGCGACGAACATGCCGCCGCACAACCTCATCGAGGTCGCCGCCGCGGCGCGCCACCTCCTCGAGCAGCCGAACGCCACGCTCGACGAGCTCATGCGGTACGTGCCGGGGCCCGACCTGCCGAACGGCGCGACGATCGTGGGGCTCGATGGCATCCGCGACGCATACGAGACGGGGCGAGGAACGTTCCGGATGCGGGCCAAGGCGGCGATCGACACCTCCGGCCGCCGGGCGTCGATCATCGTCACCGAGCTGCCGTACATGGTCGGGACCGAGAAGGTCATCGAGAAGATCAAGGACGGCGTCGGCGCGAAGCGGCTCCAGGGCATCTCCGACGTGAGCGACCTCACCGACCGGAAGCACGGCGTCCGGCTCGTCATCGACGTGAAGACGGGGTTCTCGCCGAGCGCCGTGCTCGAGCAGCTGTACCGGCTCACCCCGCTCGAGGAGTCGTTCGGCATCAACAACGTCGCGCTCGTCGACGGGCGGCCGCAGACGCTCGGGCTTCGCGAGCTCCTGCGCGCGTACCTCGAGCACCGCATCTCGGTCGTCCGCCGTCGCAGCGCCTTCCGCCTGCAGAAGCGGAAGGAGCGCCTGCACCTCGTCGAGGGCCTCCTCATCGCGATCCTCGACATCGACGAGGTCATCCAGGTGATCCGCACCTCCGACGACTCGGACGAGGCGCGCGGGCGGCTGATGGGCGTCTTCGACCTCTCGGAGGCCCAGGCCGAGTACATCCTCGAGCTGCGCCTGCGCCGGCTCACGAAGATGTCGCGCATCGAGCTCGAGGCGGAAGCAGCCCAGCTCCGGGCGGAGATCGAGGAGCTCGAGGCGATTCTCGGGTCCGAGACCCGGCTCCGCGCGCTCGTCGGCGACGAGATCGAGGCGACGGCCGAGCGGCTCGGGACGCCGCGGCGGACGGTCCTGATGAACGGGGCCGGCGCAGCTCGGACCAGCGCGCCCGCGGGCGGGGCCGCATCTGCCGCTGTTCCCGCCGATGGCGGGGCGAAGACCGGCGTTTCGGGCCGGGGCGGCGCCGGCGTCCTCTCGCTCGAGATCCCCGACTCGCCATGCGAGGTCGTCCTCTCGGCGACCGGCAGGATGATCCGGATCGACGTGAATGCGGGCGAGGCGGTCCCGAGCGCGACCCGCCGCGGCAAGCACGACGGCATCCGGTCGCGGATCGCGACGAGCGCGCGGGCGGAGATCGGCGCGGTGACGAACCGGGGCCGGCTCGTGAAGTTCACGGCCGCGGACCTGCCGAGCGTCCCCGCCGCATCGGCCCTGCTGTCCGCCGGCGTCCGTGTGTCGAACTACCTCGAGCTCGCCCGCGGCGAGGAGGTCCTGGGGCTCGTCTCGCTGTCATCGGCCGACCCGATCGCGCTCGGCACGCGGCAGGGCGTCGTCAAGCGCGTCGCCTCGCCGATCGCCGACGGCGGCACGTGGCCGGCGAAGCCCGGCTTCGAGGTCATCGCCCTGAAGGACGGCGACGAGGTCGTCGGCGTCGCCCAGGGGCCCGACGCTGACGAGCTCTGCTTCATCACGGCCGGGGCGCAGCTGCTCCACTTCCCCGCGTCCCAGGTCCGGCCGCAGGGCCTCGGCGCGGGGGGCATGTCCGGCGTCAGCCTGGCGATGGGCGATCGCGTGCTGTTCTTCGGCTCGATCCCGCCCGTCGAGGAGGCCGTCGTCGTGACCGTGTCGACGCCCGACGGGGTGCTCGCCGGCACCGACGCGGGTCGTGCGAAGGTCTCCTACCTGAGCGAGTTCCCCGGGAAGGGCCGCGCGACGGGCGGCGTCCGGGCCCACGCATTCCTCAAGGGCGAATCGGCGCTCGCGCTCGCCTGGGCCGGCCTCGGCCCCGCGACCGCGAACGGGCCCGACGGCTCGATCCGAGAGCTCCCGGAGGCGGGCGCGAAGCGCGACGCGTCGGGCACGCCGCTCGAGGGTGTCATCGGCGCGGTCGGCACCCGGCTCTGAGCGCGCTCCCGCCCGCTACGCGTCCACCTTCGAGCGGTCGAGGCCCTCGCCCGCGACGATGAACTCCTTGCGCGGCGCGACCTCGTTGCCCATGAGGAGATCGAAGACGGCGCCCGCCGCCTCGGCATCCTGCAGCGTGACGCGGCGCAGCGCCCGGCCGCGGCGGTCCATCGTCGTCGTCGCGAGCTGGTCGGCGTCCATCTCGCCGAGGCCCTTGTAGCGCTGAATGGGGTCCTTGACCCGCTTCCCGCGGCGTTCGAGATCGCGGAGGACGCCGGTCAGCTCCGCCTCGCTGTACGTGTAGAGGACGTCGTTCGCCTTCGCACCCGCGTTGATCACCTCGACGCGGTGGAGCGGCGGAACGGCGGCGTAGACGCGGCCGTCTTCGAGCAGGGGTCGCATGTACTTGTGGAAGAGGGTGAGGAGCAGGGTCCGGATGTGCGCCCCGTCGACATCGGCGTCGGACATGATGATCACCTTGCCATAGCGCGCCGCCTCGAGGTCGAACGTCCGGCCCGAGCCCGCCCCGACGACCTGGATGATCGCCGCGCACTCCGCATTCGACAGCATGTCGGCGATCGACGCCTTCTGGACGTTGAGGATCTTGCCGCGGATCGGCAGGAGCGCCTGGTACTCCGAGTCCCGGGCCAGCTTCGCCGTCCCCAGCGCGCTGTCCCCCTCGACGATGAAGAGCTCCGACTTCGAGACGTCGTTCGACCGGCAGTCGACGAGCTTCGCCGGCAGCGAGGAGGACTCGAGCGCCGTCTTCCGCCGCTGCGTCTCCTTGTGCGCCCGGGCGGAGACCCGCGCCTTCATCTCGGAGACGACCTTGTCGAGGACGATCGCCGTCTGCGCCTTGTCCTCGCGCTTCGACGAGTCGAAGCGGGCGCGCAGGCCCTGCGTCACGACCTTGGACACGATCTGGCGGACCGCGGGCGTGCCGAGGACCTCCTTCGTCTGCCCCTCGAACTGCGGCTCGGGCAGCCGGACCGTGAGCACGGCGGTGAGGCCGGCGAGGACGTCGTCCTTCTCGAGCTTCTCGTCGCCCTTGCTCGACACCTTGAGCTTGCGGGCGTTCGCCTCGACCTGGTCGCGGAGGAAGCGCAGGAGGCCCTGCTCGAAGCCCGCCTGGTGCGTCCCGCCCTTCGGGGTCGCGATGATGTTGACGAACGACTTGAATGTCGCGTCGTATCCGGTCCCCCACCGGAGGGCGAGGTCGACGTGGCACTCGCGGTCGACCTCGCGCGAGACCATGTGGCCGCGCTCGTCGAGCACCGGGATCGTCTCGCTGAACGGTCCCGACCCCGTGATCCGCCACACGTCCGTCACGGCGGCGTCGGGCGCGAGGTGCTCGGCGAACTCGGCGATGCCGCCCGCGAAATGGAACGTCTCACGGTCCTGCCCCGGCGCCTCGAGGTCGAGCCTGAGATCGGGGACGAGGAATGCGGTCTGCCGCAGCCGGTCGTGCAGCTCGCTCGCCTGGAACTCGGCCCCCTTCGTAAAGATCTGCGGATCGGCCCAGTACCGCACTCGGGTGCCGGTCACGTCCTTGCCGACCTTGCCCGTGACGCGGAGCTCCGAGGCGGACTCGAAGGGGCGGAACGGCGCATCCGGCCCGGGGCCGTCGAAGACGCCCGGCTCGCCGCGGTGGAAGCTCATGGCCCAGGTCTTCCCGCCGCGGTCGACCTCGACGTCGAGGCGCGCGCTCAGCGCATTCACCACGGACGCGCCGACGCCGTGCAGACCGCCGGACGCGGCGTAGGAGCCGGTGCCGAACTTGCCGCCGGCGTGCAGCTTCGTGAAGACGACCTCGACGCCGGTCAGTCCGGTCTTCGGCTCGATGTCGACGGGGACGCCCCGGCCGTGGTCCCGCACCTCGACCGACTGGTCCTCGTGGAGCACGACCTCGATCTCGCGGCCGAAGCCGGCGAGGGCCTCGTCGACCGAGTTGTCGATGATCTCCCACAGGCAGTGCATGAGGCCGCGCGAGTCGGTCGAGCCGATGTACATGCCCGGGCGCTTGCGGACGGCCTCGAGTCCTTCGAGGACCGAGAGGTGTCGTGCCGAGTAGTCGTCCGCCATGGATTCGAGCCTACGAAGGACCGGTGACACGGCGGCTCAGGCGTGCCGTGGAAGGATGGCTTGCCATGGCGAGCAACCGCGTCAAGCGCCTCAAGCACTGGCTGACCCGCCTCTTCCATATCGATCTGTCGAACTATCTCGACAAGGCGAGGCAGATCTCCGGCATCACGGGCAAGCCGGTCGCACTCCATCTCGCCGACATGGCGTGGTGCGCCGTCCGCTACGAAGCCGGCATCTACGACTACCACGAGTTCGAGATGTACCTCTTGAGCGCGAAGGAGCGCGCGACCGTCCTCACCCGGCCCCGCGGGAACAACCTCGCCCAGCAGTTCAACCCGCGGGATCTGCGCCATCTCTTCGACGACAAGGCCGAGTTCAACGCGCTCTTCCACGACTACATCGGGCGGGACTGGGTCGATCTGCGCACCGCGACGCTCGACGACCTCGCCGCATTCCTCGCGAAGCACGACGAGTTCATGGCGAAGCCGGTCGTGGGCGTCGTCGGCAAGGGGATCGAGAAGCTCCGCACGGCCGACCATCCCGACGTCGCCGCGCTCCGCGATCACCTCCTCGAGACGAAGCAGGTCCTCCTCGAGGAGGTCCTCGTCCAGCACCCGGACCTCGCCCGGCTCGAGCCGAACTCCGTCAACTGCATGCGGATCATCACCTTCATCGACAAGGCGGGGAAGGTCACCGTCCTGCAGCGCGTGCTCAAGATGGGCACCGGGGCCGTCATCGACAACTTCACGACGGGCGGCCTCTACACGACGCTCGACGAGCAGGGGCGTGGACAGTTCGGCGCCTTCGGCAAGCAGGGCGAGATCGTCACGGAGCACCCGACGACGCATGTGCGGATCGACGGATTCCAGGTGCCGCTGTGGGAGCAGTTCCTGCCCTTCGTCGAGGCGATCGCGCGGGTCGAGCCGCGACTGCAGTACATCGGATGGGACATCGCGGTCACGCCGGAGCGGATGGTCGTCATCGAGGGGAACACCGTCACCGGCGTGTACTGGATGCGGCCGTCGCTCTCCGGCGACAAGCAGGGCCTCCTGCCGAAGTACAAGGCGGTCATGGGCTTCTGAGCCCGGCTCGGTCCCTGAGCGAGCGAAGCGGGACGAAGGGTTACGCCGGACGCGAAACGGTGCCGCGATTGACACGGTTTCGCCATGTCCGTGTGTTTATCTTGTCGTCACCGGCGGACGCCGGGGCCCATCGACAGGAAGGCACCACGATGAACGCGATCATGGACACCACCGCCACCGAGGCCCTGGACGAGCTGACCGCCCTCGACCGCTGCGACGCCTGCGGCGCACAGGCCTACGTCCGAGCGACGCTCGCCACGGGCGATCTCTACTTCTGCGCGCACCATGCCGCCGAGGTGCGCGGGAAGCTCGAGCCGATCGCGCTCGAGTGGCACGACGAGACCGCTCGCCTGCTCGAGGACGCGAAGCTCACGGCGTAGCCCGCCGCCCGCATTCAGCTGCGTCGCGGTCGCGACCTCGATCATGACCGCGTGATCCGGCGATCGATCCTGCGCACGGTGGGCGCGATCGGCGCCGTCGCCACGGCGATCGCCCTCGCCGCGTGCACGCCCGCTCCCCCTGTGCGTGTGACGGGGTGCGCCGCGCCACTCGGCGATCCGCTCGATGCCCGGCAGCGCGAGGTGCAGGGCGCCGTCGACGCGGCGAGCGCCGCGACGGCCGACAGCGCGGCGTGGCTGACCTCGAACGCCTATCTCTACGGCGGCATGCCGGAGTACCAGGGCCTCCAGGGTGCCGTCGACGCCCTGGCGGCTGCCCAGGCCGAGGCGTCCGGGACGGTGAATGCGCGGCCCGCCTTCCCCGCGTTCGGCGCGCTGACCTGCGGGCGGGTCGTCGGATACGCGGACACCGGCGCGCTCTCCTCGGCGGTGGCGGCGCTCGCCGCGGCGCGGCAGGCGGCCGAGACGGCGGCGGAGGGCATCCGCCGGCAATGGGCGGCGGAGCGGGACGCGCAGCTCGCGATCGCGGCAGGCTTCACGAGCGCCCCCGCGCCCGCCCGGTTCGACGTCGTGGCGTCCGACGAAGCCCACCTGAACGCGACGCTCCTCGCCCACCATGCAGCGAACTACGCGGGCACGAGCTACGTCATGATGCGGTGGTCGATGGGAGGCCGGACCTTCCCCGGCGTCGGCGGCCTCGTGCGATTCACGGGCTCCGTCACCGGCCTCTACCGCGTCACCGCGCTCCTCGGCGAGATGAGCCTCGCCGACCAGTCGACCCACGGGCCCTTCCACCAGGCCTACACGGGCCTCGCCTTCGGCGCCTACGACGCGGCGTTCCAGACGAGCTGGGGCGGCAGCGAGTCGCGGCTCCGCGTCTGGGTGCTGATGAGGGTCGGGGAGTGATCCTCACCGAACGGCGGGACGGATGATGCCGATCGGCGTCGACTCGTGGCCCTGGCCGAGCGGGTTGTCGCCGATGATGCGCGCGAGACGCGCCTCGCCCGCCTTGTCGAGCGTCGTGCCGAGGACGTTCACCCCGATGTCGTTCGCGTCGACGATCGCGACCTCGACGACGCGGCCCGCGAGCGCGAACCGCCCCTTCAGCTCGGCGGCGACCCGCGCCGGCTCGAGCGGGACGAGGACGACCTGCTCGTTGTACGGCGGGATCGTGCCCGGCGTCGGTCCGTCGATGCCGCGCACCCGATCGCCGGCGACGCGGTAGAAGTCGCCCGAGCGGCCGATCAGCTTCGACAGCACCGAGACGCCGGCGGCGAAGAGGATGCGCGGCGTGCCCGCCTCGCGGATGGCCATCTCCATCGTCTCCGGCATGCCGATGCCGATGCCGTAGCTCGTCCGCGTCACGTAGCGGGCGAGGAATCGGGCGAGCGGACGCGCATTCACCTCGCCGATCGGATACGCGCGGCCCTGCGAGATCGCGACGACCTTCTCGGAGACGAAGACGGTGTCGCCGTCGCGGACGAGCGGCGCCGCGTACGTCTCGATGAACGCCTCGAGCGAGTCGCCGCGGAGCATCACCCGGGTCTTCACCGGGATGCGGTCATAGGCCACCCCGTCGACCGTGATGCGCAGCGCCTTGCCGGCGTTGGCCTCGGTCATCAGTCGAGGTAGTCGCGGAGCTGCTGCGAGCGGGACGGGTGGCGGAGCTTCGCCATCGTCTTCGACTCGATCTGACGGATCCGCTCCCGCGTGACGCCGAACGTGTCGCCGATCTGGTCGAGCGTCTTCGGCTGCCCGTCGCCGAGGCCGAAGCGCATCCGGATCACGCCCGCCTCGCGCTCGGAGAGCGAGTCGAGGAGCTGCTCGAGCTGCTTCTGCAGCATCGTGAAGCCGACCGCGTCGGCCGGCACGACCGCCTCGGTGTCCTCGATGAGGTCGCCGAACTCGCTGTCGCCGTCCTCGCCGAGCGGCGTGTGCAGGGAGATCGGCTCGCGGCCGTACTTCTGCACCTCGACGACCTTCTCCGGCGTCATGTCGAGCTCGCGGGAGAGCTCCTCGGGCGTGGGCTCGCGGCCGAGGTCCTGGAGCATCTGGCGCTGGACGCGGGCGAGCTTGTTGATGACCTCGACCATGTGGACGGGAATGCGGATGGTGCGCGCCTGGTCCGCCATCGCGCGGGTGATGGCCTGGCGGATCCACCACGTCGCGTACGTCGAGAACTTGAAGCCCTTCGTGTAGTCGAACTTCTCGACGGCACGGATGAGGCCGAGGTTCCCCTCCTGGATGAGGTCCAGGAACTGCATGCCGCGACCCGTGTAGCGCTTCGCGAGGCTCACGACGAGGCGGAGGTTCGCGCCGAGCAGGTGCGACTTCGCCTTCTGGCCGTCCTTCGCGATCCACTGCAGCTCGCGATAGACCTTCTTGTCCGCGTCCGCGAGCGCCTTGTAGTCGCCCATCTTCGAGAGCTTCTCCTCGGCGAAGAGGCCGGCCTCGATGCGCATCGCGAGCTCGACCTCCTCCGCGGCGTTGAGGAGCGCGACCTTGCCGATCTGCTTGAGGTAGTCCTTGACCGGATCCGCGGTCGCGCCCGTGATCTGGGTCGACTGCAGCGGGACGTCGTCATCGTCGTCGACGAGGCTCAGGCGGATCGCGCCGGTCGGGAGCTCCTCGTCCTTGCCGGTCGACACCTCCTCCTCGTCGGCGTCCTCCCCGTCCTCGGACGCCTCGGCCTCCGTCTCGGCGGCCGGTGCCGCCTCGGCGCCCTCCTCGTCGTCGACCTCGGTCGCGTCGACCTCGTCGTCCATCTCCTCGTCGACGCCGTCGGCGTCGTCGGCGCCCTTCGCGCCCTTCGCCGCCTTCGTCTTCGACTTCGCGGGCGCCTTCTTGACGGTCGCCTTCGCCGGCGCTGCCGACTCGACGACGTCCTCGGCCGGCTCCGTCCCGGCCTTCGCCGTCGCGTCGGTCCTGGCCTTCGTGCCGGCCTTCGCCTTCGCGGCGCCCTTCGCGGGCGCGTCGAGCACAGCCGTCTTCGTGGTCTTCGGGGCGACGGGGGTCTCGGGTTCCGTCGTCGCCGTCTTGCTCCGTACTGCCATCTCTCGCCTTCCGATGGTCGCGGGCATGGATAAGACCCTTGTCAAGTCCCCCTCGCGCTCATCGCGCTCGTGGGACCCTGGACAGGGTCTGGATCATCGATTATCGCACAGACTCGTCCGCCGTCGTGCTATCAGGCCCATGGTCGCTCGAGTCCGCCATTCATCCGTACCCAACGCGACGCGGGACCAGACGATTCCCTCAGCCGACACGCCGGAGGCGTCGGGCCGCCGCCAGCCAGAGCGGCGCGATCGCGATGCCCTCCTCCTCGCGGATCGCCCGCCGCAGCCGCCGCCGCGTGAGGAGCAGCATGACGACGCCGAAGCCGACCACGGGGAACGGCACGAGGAAGGCGACGCGGAACGAGGCGAACGAATACAGCGACGGCCCGCTCGCGGAGACGAGGTCGAGCACGACGCCGACGAGGAACATCATCGTGAACGCGGCGAGGAAGCCGCCCACATTCACGATCCCGGTCGCGGAGCCGTGCTGGCGAGCCGGGTTGTAGGTCCGCGCGTAGTCGAAGCCGATCATGCTCCCGGGCCCGCCGATCGAGAGCACGACGATGAGGACGACGAGGAGCCAGAGCGGCGGGGCGGCCGGCCAGGCGAGGACGACGAGCCAGACGACGCCGGTCGCCCCGACGATCGTGAGGATCGCATTGCTGCGGCGCAGCGGGAAGCGTGCGGAGAGGAGCCCGAGGAGCGGGCCGCTCACGATCGAGACGATCGTCGTGAGCCCGATGAGCGTCGTCGCCGTCTCGCGGCTCAGGCCCGCGCCGAGCGTGAGGAACGGGATGCCCCACATGAGCGTGAACGTCACGAGCGTCGACTGCGAGACGAAGTGCGCCCAGAAGCCGAGCTGCGTCCCCGGACGGCGGAGTGCCTCGACGACGTGATGGACGGTCTCGCGGGCGCTCAGGACGATCCTCGGCTGACTGTTCGGGCCCCGTCGCGCCACGAGCATCGCGGCGCCCATCACGGCGAAGGCGAAGAGCGCCGTGCCGGCGGCCGAGAGGAATGCGGGCACCCACCCGGCCGCGTGGAGCAGGATCATGAACGGGAAGGCGCTGAGGAGCTGCCCGAGCCCGCCCACCTGGCCGAAGATCTGGGTGAGGAACGGCAGCCGCCGTCCCTCGAACCAGAGCGAGAGCGCGCGGATGCCGGAGGTGAACGTCATCGCGTCGCCGAGGCCGACGAGCGCGCGGCCCGCGACGGCGGGGCCGATGTGCTCCGAGAGCGCGACGACGGTCTGGCCGGCGGCCATGAGGATCGCGCCGAGGAGCAGGAGCGGCTTCGGTCCGAAGCGGTCGATCGCGACGCCGACGGGGATCTGGGCCGCGGCGTACACGACGATCTGCGCGACCCCGAGCATGCTGAGCACGGTCGCCGCGACGTCGAACCGCGCGGTGGCATCGAGCGCCGCGACGCCGAGGGAGCTGCGCTGCAGGATCGCCGCGAGGTAGCCGATCGTCACCGCCGCGAAGACCGCGTACGCCTTCGCCCTCATCCCGACCTCACGGCCGCGGGATCAGTCGAGCCCGCCGGGCTCGTCGTCGCGTCGGTGCGCGAGGAACTTCTGCAGCTCCTCCGCGATCTGGTCCGCCGTGGGGAGGTTCCCCGCGGCGTCCGTGAACTGGCTCGGGAGCGGGTTGTCGCGGATGTAGCTGTCGTGCCGCTGCTCGAGGGTCTCGATGAGCCGCTGCAGCTCCGCATTCCCCGCCACCTGCTCCTCGATCTTCGTGAGGAAGAGACGGTTCTCCTCGCGCAGCTCATCCGTCGGGAGCACGAGCCCCGTCGCGGTCGTCACGGCCTCGAGCGCCGCGACCGATGCGCCCGGGAACGTCGTGTCGCCGAGGTAATGGGGCACGAGCATGACGAGCCCGACCGTCGCGTGATCGCGCTCGTCGAGGCGGTACTCGACGAGGTGCATCGCGGTCCCCGGCAGCGTCGTCGTCGGCCGCCAGACGGACAGCGCGTCGATGAGGTCCTCGCGATTGCCGCTCACGGTGACGGGGATCGCGCGCGTATGCGGGACCGGCATGGGGATGGCGTGGAGCCACGTCGTCCGGGCGACCCCGAGGCGTTCGACGAGGGAGACGAGGGCGGTCGAGAAGCGCTCCCACTGCAGATCCGGCTCATAGCCCGCGAGGAAGAGGAACGGCCGGCCCACCTCGTCGTCGAGCAGGTGGATCTCGAGCTGCGGCGGGTCGTACTCGGTGAGATGCGTCTCCTCGAAGCGCATCATCGGGCGCCGCGACCGGTAGTCGAGCAGCTCGTCGTTGTCGAAGCGGACGATCGGCTCGCCCTCGAGCTCCCCGATGAGGTGCTCGGTGAGCTGGGAGACGGCGCTCCCCGCGTCGGCGAAGCCCGTGAGACCGGCGACGAGATCGAGCCCCCGCGGGACGGCGTCGAGGTCCGCGAGGACCTCGTAGAGCTCCGCCGGGTTCCGCATGATTCCAACCTAGTCCGCCGCCGGCAAGGCCCGATCGGGTCCCGGGGCGACTCCTAGACTTCAACCCGTGCCGACCCCGATTCCTTCCACCACGACCACGCCCCTGCTCGAGACCGCTGCCGAGGTGATCGCCATCGGCGTGCGGAAGACCCCGGACGGGCCGCGCATCGTCGGGGCTCTGCCGGACCCCGCCGCCCTCGAGGCGGCGCTCGCCTCGGTCGGCGTGACGGGCGCGGCGGACGAGATCCGGCGCATTCCGGGAACGCTCGGCGCCGCGGCGTCGATCGCGACGGTCGGCCTCGGAGGCGAGGAGCCGACCCCGGCCTCGCTCCGCGAGGCGGCCGGCGCGCTCACCCGCCAGCTGCGGGGCGTCGAGTCGATCGCCATCGGACTCCCGTGGTCCTCGGACGACGAGGCCGCTGCGATCCTCGAGGGGGCCGCGATCGGCGCGTACTCGTTCACCGAGTACCGCTCGAAGCCGGATGCGAAGTCGGCGCCGGCCGCCTCGATCGTCCTCCCCGAGGCGCCCGATGCCGCCGTCGAGCGCGCCTCGATCGTCGCGACCGCCGTCGGGCTCGTCCGAGACCTCGTCAACACCCCCGCGAACGATCTCCACCCCGAGTCGCTCGCCGGGCGCGCCGTCGCGGCGGTGCACGAGGCGGCCGCCGCGGGCGCGCCGATCACGGCGACGGTGCTCGACGAGGCCGCACTCGAGGCCGGCGGCTTCGGGGGGATCCTCGGCGTCGGCAAGGGATCGGTCCGGCCGCCGCGGCTCGTCACGATCGACTACGCGCCCGCCGGCGCGGCGAAGCATCTCGCCCTCGTCGGGAAGGGCATCACGTTCGACACCGGCGGTCTCTCGCTCAAGCCGCCGGCAGGCATGCTCGGCATGAAGTACGACATGACGGGCGCCGCGACGGTCCTCGGCGTCGTGCTCGCCGCGGCACGGCTCCGTCTGCCGATCCGCGTCAGCGCCTGGCTCTGCATCGCCGAGAACATGCCGAGCGGGCAGGCGACGCGGCCCGGTGACGTCCTCACCATGAAGAACGGCACGACCGTCGAGGTGACGAACACCGACGCCGAGGGACGGCTCGTCCTCGCCGACGGCCTCGTCGCCGCGAGCGAGCTGCAGCCCGACTGGATCGTCGACGTCGCGACGCTCACCGGCGCCGCGCGGAACGCATTCGGATTCCGCACCGCGCCCGTCTTCGGCGATGCGGAGCTCGCCGAGGCCATCGTCGGCGCTGCGGCCGAGGCGGGCGAGTCATTCCTCCACGTCCCCACCGGCTCGGAATGGCGCCCCGAGCTCAAATCCGACACGGCGGACCTGATGAATGCGAAGGTCGGCTCCGCGGTCGGCGGCATGTTCATCGCGACGGCGTTCCTCGAGGAATTCGTGGGCCGCGCGGGCGTTGAAGCGGATGCACCCCGGATCCCGTGGGCGCACCTCGACATCGCCGGGACGGCGAACAACGAGGGCGCCCCGTGGGGCTACACCGGCAAGGGCACGACGGGCACTGCCGTGCGGGCGCTCGTCGCCCTTGCGAGGCGGCTCTCGGCATGACCGTGCGGGAACGCCCGAACATGGCGTGGGAGTAGGGTTGTCCGGGGCAAAATCCAGAAAGGTGAGGCATAGAGACCTTGGCTGAGTACACGTTCGATCTCGTCGTTCTGGGTGGCGGCAGCGGCGGCTACGCCGCGGCGCTGCGGGCCGCGGAGCTCGGCATGAAGGTCGCGCTCATCGAGAAGAACAAGGTCGGCGGCACCTGCCTCCACATCGGCTGCATCCCGACGAAGGCGCTCCTCCACGCGGCCGAGATCGCGGACGACGTCCGCGACGCCGCCCATGTCGGGGTGATGGCCTCGTACGACGGCATCGATGTCGCCGGGGTCCTCGGCTACAAGGACGAGATCATCTCGTCGAAGTTCAAGGGGCTTCAGGGACTCATCAAGGCACGGGGGATCACGACGATCGAGGGCACGGGTCGCCTCACCGGACCGAAGACCGTCACCGTCGGCGAGGACGCCTACACGGGGACGAACGTCGTCCTCGCGACCGGCTCCTACTCGAAGCTCCTCCCGGGCCTCACCCCCTCGAGCCGCGTCCTCACGTCCGAGCAGGCCCTCCAGCTCGACTACGTCCCGCGGAAGGCGATCATCCTCGGCGGCGGCGTCATCGGAGTGGAGTTCGCCTCCGTCTGGCGCTCCTTCGGCGCCGAGGTCACGATCGTCGAGGGACTCCCCCACCTCGTCGCGAACGAGGACGAGTCGATCTCGAAGCAGTTCGAGCGGGCGTACCGCAAGCGCGGCATCGAGTTCAAGCTCGGCGTCTTCTTCCAGTCGGCGACCGAGACGCCGACCGGCGTCCAGGTGACGCTCGCCGACGGCACGACGCTCGAGGGCGACGTCCTCCTCGTCGCCGTCGGACGCGGTCCGGTCACGGAGGGCCTCGGCTACGACGAGCAGGGCGTGACGATGGACCGCGGCTTCGTCCTCACGAACGAGCGGCTCGAGACCTCCCTCCCCGGCGTCTACGCCGTCGGCGACATCGTCCCCGGGCTGCAGCTCGCCCACCGGGGCTTCCAGCAGGGCATCTTCGTCGCCGAGGAGCTCGCCGGCCTGAAGCCGATCATGGTCCCGGACGCACTCATCCCGAAGGTCACCTACTCGAACCCGGAGGTCGCCTCCATCGGGCTCTCCGAGGCGAAGGCCGCCGAGCTGCACGGCGCCGACGCGATCCAGGCGTACGACTACAACCTCGCCGGCAACGGGAAGAGCCACATCCTCGGGACCTCGGGATCCATCAAGGTCGTCCGCGTCAAGAACGGCCCCGTCGTCGGTGTGCACATGATCGGCGCGCGCGTCGGCGAGCTCATCGGCGAGGCGCAGCTCGCGGTGAACTGGGACGCCTACCCCGAGGACATCGCGCCGCTCATCCACGCGCACCCGACGCAGAACGAGGCGCTCGGCGAGGCGTTCCTCGCCCTCGCCGGCAAGCCGCTGCACGCGATCTGAACCCGATCCAGACCCAGGAATCAAGGAGCCCACCACTATGAGCGACGTCGTCCTCCCGGCACTTGGCGAGAGCGTCACCGAAGGCACCGTCACCCGCTGGCTGAAGCAGGTCGGCGACACGATCGCGGTCGACGAGCCGCTCGTCGAGATCTCCACCGACAAGGTCGACACCGAGATCCCGTCGCCCGTCGCCGGTGTCCTTCAGGAGATCCTCGTCGCCGAGGACGAGACCGTCGAGGTCGGCGCGGTCCTGGCGCGCGTCGGCGACAGCGCGGAGGCCCCGGCCCCGGCGCCCGAGGCACCGGCCGCACCGGCTGCGGAGGCGCAGTCCCCCGAGGCGGCTCCGGCGACGGCGGCTCCTGCGGAGCCGGCTCCCGCCGAGGCCACTGCTCCGCAGGCCCAGCCGGCCGCGGCCGCTCCCGCCGCTCCGGCTCCGGCTGCCGCTCCGGCTCCGGCTGCCGCTCCGCAGCCCGCCGCCGCTCCGGCTGCCGCTCCCGCCGGGGGCGCCCCTGCCGCCCCGGCGCAGGCCCCCGCGGCTCCGGTGACGCCCGCCGCCCCCGCTCAGCCGACACCGGCGCAGCCCTCGGAGGAGGACACGGCCTCCGCCGCCGGCTACCTCACCCCCATCGTCCGCAAGCTCGCGAACGACCTCGGCGTGGACGTCTCGACCGTGAAGGGCACGGGCGTCGGCGGCCGCATCACCAAGGAGGACATCCAGGCGGCGGCGCCGGCTCGGGCGGCCGCTCCCGCCGCGGCACCCGCCGCGACGGCCCCGGCCGCCGCTCCTGCGCTCGCCCCGTCGCCGCTCCGTGGCACCATCGTGCCGATGTCGCGGCTCCGCAAGGTCGTCGCCGAGCGCGCAGTCGCCTCCATGACGCAGACGGCCCAGCTGACGACCGTCGTCGAGGTCGACGTCACGAACGTCGCGAGGTATCGCGACGAGGTGAAGGCGGACTTCCAGGCGAAGACGGGCCAGAAGCTCTCGTTCCTCCCCTTCTTCGCCGTCGCGGCCGTCGAGGCCCTCGCGGCGTATCCGATCGTCAACGCGACGGTCGACGGCGACAACATCGTCTACCCGGCCTCGGAGAACGTCTCGATCGCGGTCGACACCGAGCGCGGCCTCCTCACCCCCGTCATCCGAGACGGCCTCGGCAAGACGATCGCCCAGTGGGCGGCCGGGATCGCCGACCTCGCCGAGCGCACGCGGAACAACCAGCTGAAGCCCGACGAGCTCGCGGGCGGGACGTTCACACTCACGAACACGGGCTCGCGGGGCGCGCTCTTCGACACCCCGGTCGTGTTCCTCCCGCAGTCGGCGATCCTCGGCACGGGCATCGTGTCGAAGCGGCCGGCGGTCGTGAACGTCGACGGGACCGAGGCGATCGCGATCCGCTCGTTCGTCTATCTCGCCCTCTCCTACGACCACCGGATCATCGACGGCGCCGACGCCGCGCGCTTCCTCACCGCCGTGAAGGCGCGCCTCGAGGCCGGCGAATTCGCCGCCAGCCTCGGCATCTGATCCCGGGTCCATCCACGTGAGGCCCGCACCGCGAGGTGCGGGCCTCACGCATTCCGGGTTGCTCAGAGGTAGGTGCGGATCCGCCAGCCACCGGGCGTGAGCATGAGCAGCAGCCGGAGCTTCGCGCCGGCGTCGTCGACGGCATCGACGATCGCCGCATCCCCGAGCCGCTGATACTCGGTCGCCGCGACGGCGAGGAACTCGGGTGGCAGCTCGCCGATCCCGTCGACGAGGGCGTCGATCGCCGCGCCGTCCTCGGCCTCCGCATCGGAGCCGGACTCGTCGACCTCGGCGAGGCAGCCGATGGACAGCTCGTCGTAGCACCGGCTTCTCGCGGCGAGCAGCCGGATCGCCGCATGCCCGGTCTCGTCCCCCGCTGTGACGGGACTGCTCGTCGCGGCCGGAGACCCGCTCTCGGTCGTTGGGGAGCTGCGCTCGGCCGCTGGGGAGCCGCTCGGCGCCGAAGCCGCGTCCATCGCTGCGATCGAGTCGGCCGACGACCCGGGACCGGCCGCATTCGTCGCGTCCGTCACCCCGGGCACCGAGGCCGCGGCTCCGTCCGCCGCGGGCAGCGCCACGGCGACGGCGATGAGGCCCGCGCCCACGATCGCGAGCGGCACCCACACCCGACGCCGTACGCCGCCGACCCGCCCGAGCGGAAGCCGACGGGCGAGGCTCGCGAGCGCGCCGCCGCCCTTCGACGCATCCTCGCGCGGCTCGACCGCGCCGCCGGCACCGGTGCTCCAATCACTCGCGGGAGCGGTCGCCCCGAATCCGATGGCGAGCGCAGTGCGCTGCGGCAGTGCGACCGGCTCGGGCTCGGCGGCCTCGAACGCCCGCCGGCCGAATTCCACGAGCCATGGACCCGTGGCCGGGTCCGCCGCATCGAGCCACCGGCGGAACTCCGCCCACCGGGAGGTCTCGGTGCCGACGAGCGCGCCGACGACGAGCGCCGTGGCCCGGAGGTCGCGCGCGTCGCCCTGCGCGCCCGCCTCGAGGGCCGCACCCCGCTCGATGGTCGCGCCGCCGAACCCGAGCAGGACGGGCTCGCCGGAGGCCCGCAGCCCGATGGCTGCGATGCGCACGCCGCCGTGCACGACGCCGAGGCCGTGCAGGCGATGCAGCTCGGCCGCGAGCGGGGCGAGGACCGTCACGGCGGCACCGGCGTGCAGCCGCTCCGATCCGGCCCCGGCGGCGCCGACGACGTCCTCGAGCGCGTGCGGGACATGCTCGAGGACGAGTCCGGCCCGCCCCGCCGCGACGGGGATCACGTCGCGGAGGCGGACGACGTGCCGTCCCCGCGCCCGCGACAGCACCTCGGCCTCGCGGAGCATCCCGCCGGGAGCCGTGCCGCCGCGCGCGAGCTTCAGGGCGACGCGGGCGCCGTCCTCCACGAACGCCGGCGCCGCGAGCCACACCTCGGCCCGCTCGCCGCGCCCCAGCCGCCGGAGCAGCCGATGCTCGCCGACGAGCTCGCCCGGGCCCCATTCATGCGCTTCCATGGTCATGCCGGAGAGCCTCGCGCGGGCCGGCGACATCCCGCATCCCGCGCCTCCGCATTCTGTGGAGGGCCGCCGGCTCGCGACATCTGTGAAGAAGCCGACACATAGAATCGACCCATGCCGAAGACCTCCGCCACGCCCCGCGCCGAGAAGGAGCCGGGCCGGATCAAGCAGATGGTCCAGGTCTTCCGGATGACGATCCGCGAGGACAAGCTGGCGCTGCCGCTGCTCCTCCTCTGCTTCGGCGGGCCGATCCTGCTCGGCGTCGTCGCGGCGCTCATCCTCGCGTGGGGCAACGTCGTCGGGATCATCCTCTGGGTCATCATCGGCATCCTCGTCGGCATCCTCCTCTTCCTCGTGGTCCTCGGCCGTCGCGCCGAGAAGGCGGCCTATTCGCGGATCGCCGGTCAGCCCGGCGCCGTGAGCGCCGTCATCCAGAACTCGCTCCGCGGCAGCTGGATCGGCGATGAGATGCCGGTCGCCGTGAACCCGAAGACGCAGGACGCCGTCTACCGGATCGTCGGCAAGGGCGGCGTCGCGCTCGTCGCCGAGGGACCGACGACGCGCACTCGGCGTCTCGTCGAGGAGCAGCGCCGCATCGTCCAGCGGATCGTGTCGAACGTCCCGATCACGGTCATCCACGTCGGACCGGACGCGGACTCCACGCCGCTCGACCGCATCCCGGCCGTGCTCCGCCGGACGAAGAGCCTCCTGAAGAAGGCGGAGATCCGTCAGATCGCGAACCGCCTGGAGTCGCTGAACCGAAGCGGGAACCTGCCGATCCCGAAGGGGATCGATCCGACGCGCGTGCGCGCGCCCCGCCCGCGCTGAGCCGCGACTCCCTTCCGACGCGGCCGCGTAACACCCCCGAAATACCGGGCCAATAGGCTCGGCACGGCTGCGTCTGCGCCGACCATCGCATTCATGGAGTTCCACCTATGTCCAAGCCCCTGTTCAAGGATGCGTCCGAGGTCCTGAAGTTCATCCAGGACACCGACGTCAAGTTCCTCGACATCCGATTCACCGACCTCCCGGGCGTGCAGCAGCACTTCAACATCCCGGCGTCGACCGTCGACGAGGACTTCTTCACCGTCGGACAGCTCTTCGACGGCTCCTCGATCCGCGGCTTCCAGTCGATCCACGAGTCGGACCTCCAGCTCATCCCGGACATCGCCACCGCATTCGTCGACCCGTTCCGCACGGAGCGCACGCTCGTCCTCGTCTTCGACATCTACAACCCGCGCAACGGCGAGGTCTACCACCGCGACCCCCGCCAGGTCGCGCGGAAGGCGGAGAAGTACCTGGCGTCGACCGGCGTCGCGGACACGGCGTTCTTCGCACCCGAGGCCGAGTTCTTCATCTTCGACGACGTCCGCTACGAGGTGAAGCAGAACAAGTCGTACTACGAGGTCGACTCCTCCGAAGCCGCCTGGAACAGCGGCCGCATCGAGGAGGGCGGGAACCTCGCGAACAAGACGCCGTACAAGGGCGGCTACTTCCCCGTGACCCCCGTCGACCAGATGGCCGACCTCCGCGACGACATCTGCCTCAAGCTCATGCAGGTCGGCCTCGAGGTCGAGCGCAGCCACCACGAGGTCGGCACGGCGGGCCAGAACGAGATCAACTACAAGTTCGACACGATGGTGCGCGCGGCGGACGACGTCCTCCTCTTCAAGTACATCGTCAAGAACACGGCGCTCGAGTGGGGCAAGACGGCGACGTTCATGCCGAAGCCGCTCATGGGCGACAACGGCTCGGGCATGCACACCCACCAGTCCCTGTGGAACGGCGGCCAGCCGCTCTTCTACGACGAGGCCGGCTACGGCGGGCTCTCCGACATCGCGCGCTGGTACATCGGCGGCATCCTCAAGCACGCGCACGCGATCGCCGCATTCACGAACCCGACGGTGAACTCGTACCACCGCCTCATCCCGGGCTTCGAGGCGCCGGTCAACCTCGTCTACTCGGCGGGCAACCGCTCGGCGTCGATCCGCATCCCGATCACGGGCACGAACCCGAAGGCGAAGCGCATCGAATTCCGCGCGCCCGACGCGTCGGGGAACCCGTACCTCGCGTTCGCGGCCCAGCTCATGGCCGGCATCGACGGCGTCCTGAACAAGATCGAGCCGCACGAGCCGATCGACAAGGACCTCTACGAGCTCCCGGCCGAGGAGGCGAAGAGCATCCCGCAGCTCCCCGGCTCGCTCGGCGCGGCCCTCGATGCGCTCGAGGCGGACAACGAGTTCCTCCAGGCCGGCGGCGTGTTCACCCAGGACCTCATCGACACGTGGATCGAGTACAAGCGCGACAAGGAGCTCCTCCCCTTCGCGCAGCGCCCGCACCCGTACGAGTACGAGCTGTACTTCGGCGTGTGATCCTCGCCTCGCATCCTGAGCGCAGTCGAAGGGGCGAGATGGTGAACGAGGAGGCCGTCATCCGCAAGGGTGGCGGCCCCCTCGCCTTTTTGCGCGCGCGCGTGGAGAGGGCCGGCTCCCGTCACGCGTGCAGCCGGCTCCGGAGCCGGTCGATGCGCGTCTGCAGCTGCTGGACCGTCGCGCGGGCGACCTCGGGGCCCCCGCATTCCCGGCGCAGCTCGGCGTGGATGAGGCCGTGGGGCTTGCCGGAGAGCTTCGCGTGAAGGCCGACGAGTGAATGCAGGAGCGAGCGCTGCTCGGCAAGGGTCCGGTAGACGGCCTGGGGGCGGTCCTCGGCGGGCCTCGTCTCCGCGCGACGGGTCTGCCGCGCCTGCCGGTGCGCGAGCGCCTCGCGGAGCTCCTCGAGCGTGAGCAGCCCCGGCACGGAGAGGAAGTCGAGCTCGTCGTCGCTGCCGGTGAACGCCGCGAAGCCGAACTCGTCGCCGTCGTAGAGGATGCGCCCGAACTCCGCCGACGACTCGAGCGCCGCCCACGTGAACTCCTCGGTGAGCCCGTCGGACGCCTGCTCCTCCCGCTGCGCCGACTCGAGGAGGGAGTCATCGAGCCCGTCCTCGTCCTCGTCGCGGCCGCCGATCGCATGGTCGCGCTCCCGCTCCAGCTCCGCAGCCAGGCCGAGGAGCTGCGGGACGGACGGGAGGAAGACGGAGGCGGTCTCGCCTCGCCGCCGAGCCCGGACGAAGCGGCCGATCGCCTGGGCGAAGTAGAGCGGCGTCGCGGCGCTCGTCGCATAGACGCCGACGGAGAGCCGCGGCACGTCGACGCCCTCGGACACCATCCGGACGGCGACGAGCCACCGCTGCTCCCCCGCGGCGAACGCCTCGATCCGATCGGATGCGCCCTCGTCATCCGACAGCACGACGACGGGCTCCTCGCCGGCGATCTCGCGGAGCAGCTCCGCGTACGCGCGGGCAGCGCGCTGGTCGGTCGCAATGACGAGGCCGCCGGCATCCGGGATCACCTGCCGGACGTGCGTCAGCCGCAGGTCCGCCGAGCACAGTACGGCCGAGATCCACTCGCCGCCCGGGTCGAGCGCCGTGCGCCACGCGGCCGAGGTGACGTCCTTCGTATCCGGCTGGCCGAGTCGCGCCTCGACCTCCTCGCCGGTCCGCGTGCGCCAGCGCATTCCTCCCTCGTAGGCGAGGAAGACGACGGGCCGCACGACGCCGTCGCGCAGCGCCCGGCCGTAGCCGTAGCGGTAGTCGGTCTGGGAGACGAGGGCGCCGTGCTCGTCCGGCGCGTACGTGACGAACGGGATCGGCGAGTCGTCGCTCCGGAACGGCGTCCCGGTGAGGGCGAGCCGTCGCTCCGCGCCGTCGAACGCCTCCCGCACCCCGTCGCCCCATGATCGCGCGTCGCCGCCGTGGTGCACCTCGTCGAGGATGACGAGGGAACGTCCGGAGGCCGTGATCCGCTGATGGAGCGCCGGATCCGCGGCGACCTGCGCATAGGTCACGACGAGACCGTGCCATCGCTGGCGCCCGCGACCGCCGCCCCAGGCCTCGCCGTTGCGATAGCGAGGGTTGAGCCGGAGGTGGGCGCGGGCCGCGGCGTCGGCCCACTGGAATTTGAGGTGCTCCGTCGGCGCGACGACCGTGATGCGCTCGACGGTCCGGCGGCGCATGAGCTCGGACGCCAGGGAGAGGGCGAATGTGGTCTTGCCCGCGCCGGGGGTCGCCGCCGCGAGGAAGTCGCGCGGCTCCTGCGCGAAGTAGGCCGCGAGCGCCTCCTCCTGCCACGCGCGCAGCGCTCCCGCCGTCCCCCAGGGCGCCCGCTCCGGGAAGGCCGGGGTGAGCGAGTGAGGCATCGACATGAGACTTCGATCGTAGGCGGCGCCGGCGACACGAAGCCCGACGCTCACCGCAGGCGCGAGCCCTCGTTCACCCGCCCGTGAAGAGCCGCTCGAAGACCTGCCGCGCCTGTCGCGTCACCCGGAGGTAGTCCTCCTCGAGACGGGACGCCGCGTTCTCGGCGGCATAGCCCAGGAGGCGCGCGATGCCCGCGAGCGCCATGCGGTCGGTCGGGAGCAGGTCCGTCGGCTTCGCGGTCCAGAGGGTCGCGGCGGAGCGGACGCGGGAGGCGAGGATCCATGCGTCGCGGAGCTTCGCGGCATCGGCCGGCTCGACCAGGCCGGCGGTCTCGGCGGCCCGAAGCGCGCCGAGCGTCGAGGTCGTCCGGAGCTCCGGCACCTCGGCGGCATGCTGGAGCTGGAGCAGCTGGACGAGCCATTCGACGTCGGAGAGCGACCCGCGGCCGAGCTTGAGGTGCCGCGCGGGACTCGCGCCCTGCGGGAGCCGCTCCGACTCGACCCGCGCCTTGATCCGCCGGATCTCGCGCACGTCCTGCTCGGAGAGCTCCGCGTGATACCGGACCGACTCGATGAGCCTCGTGAAGGCGTCGAGCACACCTTCGTCGCCGGCGACGACCCGGGCGCGGAGCAGCGCCTGCGCCTCCCACGTGAGCGACCAGCGCTCGTAGTAGGCGCGATACGCGTCAAGCGAGCGGACGAGCGGCCCGTTCTTCCCCTCGGGGCGCAGGCCGAGGTCGAGGTGGAACGGGACGAGGAGGTCCTCCGTCCAGTGCGCGATCTCGTGTGCGATGCGCTCGGCGACGGCCTGCGCGCGGTCCCCAGCGCCGCGCTCCGCGTAGACGTACATGAGGTCGGCGTCCGAGCCGAAGCCGAGCTCCTCCCCGCCGTATCGCCCCATCGCGACGATCCCGAACTCGATCCCGTCCCCGTCGCGATGCGCGATCCGGAGGGCGCCGGCGAGGCAGGTCGTCGTGAGGTCGGCGATGGCGGACCCGAGCTCGTCGATCGTGACGAGGCTCAGCATGGCGGCGATCGCGAGGCGGAGCAGCTCGCGTCGGCGGAGGTTCCGGAAGGCCGCGGCGGCGGCCTCGGGCTCGTCGGCGTACCGCGTGCTGATCGCGGCCTGCTCCTCGAGGAGCGAGGCGAGGGGACGGGGACGCAGGTCCGCGTCGTCCTCGAGCCAGGCGGCCGCATCGGGGATCCGCTCGAAGAGCTGGGCGACGAAGCGCGAGCCGCTCAGCACCTCGGTGAGCCGCTCGGCGACGCCGCTCGAGTCGCGGAGGGTCCGGAGGTACCAGTGGGACTCGCCGAGCTGCTCGGAGACGCGTCGGAATGCGAGGAGGCCCATGTCGGGGTCGGCGCCCTGCGCGAACCACTGGATCATGACGGGCAGGAGGTTCCGCTGGATCTGGGCGCGGCGGCTCAGTCCCGAGGTCAGAGCGCCGATGTGCCCGAGCGCGCCCTTCGGGTCGCGGAAGCCGATCGCGGCGAGGCGGGCGATGGCCTGCTCGGCGGACAGGTGGAGGTCGAGCCCGTCCTCCGGGAGCGCGGCGACCGCCGAGAGGAGGGGGCGGTAGAAGAGGCGTTCGTGGAGCGTCCGGACGCGGGCCTTGACCGCCTGCCAGCGCTCGTGCAGCTCCTCCCCCGTCGCCGCCAGGCCGGTCGAGCGCGCGAGGACGCGGAGCTGTTCCGGGTCCGTCGGCATGAGGTGGGTCCGGCGCAGGCGGGACAGCTGGATCCGGTGCTCGAGGAGGCGGAGGAACCGGTACTCCTCCGCGAACTCGGCGCCGTCGGCCCGTCCGATGTAGCCCTGCTCCGTCAGGCGCTGAAGGGCCGGGATGGTGCCGCCGGTGCGCACTCGTTCATCCGTCAGGCCGTGGACGAGCTGGAGCAGCTGGACCGTGAACTCGATGTCGCGCAGGCCCCCTGGGCCGAGCTTGAGCTGGACGTCGACCTGCTCGGCGGGGATGTGCTCGGTGACCCGTCCGCGCATCCGCTGGACCGACTCGACGAATCCGTCCCGGCCCGCCGAGGTCCACACGAGGGGGGCCACGGCCTCCTCGTACGCGCGCCCGAGCTCCGCATCGCCGGCGATCGCGCGCGCCTTGAGGAGCGCCTGGAACTCCCAGTTGTGCGCCCAGCGCTCGTAGTAGGCGAGGTGCGACTCGAGCGTTCGGACGAGCGCGCCGTCCTTGCCCTCGGGCCGGAGGTTCGCATCGACGTCCCACAGTCCGGGCTCGACGGCGAGCTCGGAGATGCCGCGCGTCGTGAGCACGGCGAGCCGGGTGGCGATCTCGAGGGCGCGCTGCTCGGGGAGCGGGACGCCGTCCGGGAGTGCTCCCGCCCCTCCGACGAAGATGACGTCGACGTCGGAGAGATAGTTGAGCTCCCGACCGCCGGTCTTGCCCATCGCGATGATCGCGAGCCGGGTCGCCGCGACCTCGTCGGGAGGGAATGCGGCGTCGCGCCGCGCGACGGCGAGCGAGGCCTCGAGCGCGGCGCCGGCGAGATCCGCGAGGGCGGCCGCGACGCGCTCGAGGCCGTCCTGCGGCGTGGGCTGCGCGAGGTCCCAGGCGGCGAGCCGGGCGAGGTGCCGGCGGTAGCGGACGCGAAGCGCGATGCGGGCGGGCTCACCGGCGAGGTCCGCCACCGCGTCGAGCAGATCGCGGGTGTACGCCGTGGCCGAGAGCGGCGCGTCGAGCGCCTTCACGACCTCGGGGATCTCCTCGGGGCGGCGCAGCAGGAAGCCGGTGAGGCCCTCCGACGCCCCGAGGAGCCGGATGAGACGATCCGCCGCATCGTCGCGCGCCGTCGCCCTCCCGAGCTCCCGGGGTGCGCGCTCGCGCAGCCGGAGCATGCGGTCGAGCGCCTGATCCGGGTCCGCCGCGATCGCGAGGCGATGAGCGATCCCGGGGCGTCCGAGCTCCCCGAGCCGCCGCTGCGCGCGCTCGAGATCGGTGAATCCGAGGCGCGCGAGCTCGGTGAGCGTCGTCGGGCGTTCCTCGCCGATCGGCGTCGTCATCTGGACCGGCCCTTCGCCCTCGGCTCGCTCGGGACGCGAATCCTCAGAGGTTCGCGAGGTTCCGGTCGAGTTCGAAGGCGCTGACCTCGCTGCGGAAGGCCGACCATTCCTGCCGCTTGTTGAGCAGGACGTAGTTGAAGACCTGCTCGCCGAGCGTCTCGGCGACGAGCTCGGACGACTCCATGAGGCTCACGGCCTGGTCGAGGCTCGACGGCAGCTCCTCATAGCCGAGCGCGCGGCGCTCGAGGTCGGTGAGCTCCCACGGGTTCGCCTCGGCCTCCGGTGGGAGCTCGTAGCCCTCCTCGATGCCCTTGAGGCCCGCCGCGAGGAGCAGCGCGTACGCGAGATACGGGTTCGCGGCGGAGTCGATGGCCCGGTACTCGACGCGCGCGCTCGTGCCCTTGCCGGGCTTGTAGAGCGGCACGCGGACGAGGGCCGAGCGATTGTTGTGGCCCCAGGTGATGAATCCCGGGGCCTCGTCGGCGCCCCAGAGGCGGCGATACGAGTTGATGTACTGGTTCGTCACCGCGGTGATCTCGGGCGCGTGCCTGAGAAGGCCCGCGATGAACTGCTTGCCGACGGTCGAGAGCTGGTACGGGCCGCTCGGATCGAAGAACGCATTCGTGTCGCCCTCGAAGAGGCTCATGTGCGTGTGCATGCCGCTGCCGGGCTGATGGGAGAACGGCTTCGGCATGAAGGAGGCGAAGACCCCCTGCTCGATCGCCACCTCCTTGATGATCGTGCGGAACGTCATGATGTTGTCCGCCATCGTTAGCCCGTCCGCGTAGCGCAGGTCGATCTCGTTCTGCCCCGGCCCGGACTCGTGGTGCGAGAACTCGACGGAGATGCCCATGTCCTCGAGCATCCGCACCGCGCGGCGGCGGAAGTCGTGCGCCGTGCCGCCCGGGACGTTGTCGAAGAAGCCGGCGGTGTCGACCGGGATCGGCTGATGGTCGGGGCCGAGCTCCGGGCTCTTGAGCAGGTAGAACTCGATCTCGGGGTGCGTGTAGAAGGTGAATCCGCGATCCGCCGCCTTCGCAAGCGCCCGCTTGAGCACGTGGCGCGGGTCCGATGCCGCGGGCTCGCCATCGGGGGTCGTGATGTCGGCGAACATCCGCGCGCTCGGGTCGATCTCGCCCCGCCAGGGGAGGATCTGGAAGGTGTTCGGGTCCGGGACCGCGAGCATGTCCGACTCGACGGCGCGCGTGAAGCCCTCGATCGCGGAGCCGTCGAAGCCGAGGCCCTCGGCGAACGCTCCCTCGACCTCAGCGGGCGCGATCGCGACCGACTTGAGCGTCCCGACCACGTCCGTGAACCAGAGGCGGATGAACTTCACCCCGCGCTCCTCGATGGTGCGGAGGACGAAATCTCGCTGCTTGTCCATCGAGCTCACGGCTCAAGGCTATCGCGCACGGGCCCGCGTCATAGGGTGAACGCATGCCGCGGCTCCGCCTCGCACTCGCCCAGTCGAATCCGATCGTCGGCGACCTCGCCGGGAACGCCGACCGGATCGTCGGCGCCGCTCACGCGGCCCGCGCCGCGGGGGCCGATCTGCTCGCGACGCCCGAGATGGCGCTCAGCGGATACCCCGTCGAGGACCTCGCCGCGCAGGCCTCGTTCCTCCGCGCGGCGACGCGAGCCGTATCCGCGCTGGCCCGGCGGCTGCAGGACGAGGGACTCGGCGATCTGACCGTCGTCGTCGGCCATCCGGACGGCCCGCACGAGCCGCGGATCCTCGGCGCGACGAACGCCCCCACGGCGATCGCGCAGAACTGCGCCTCCGTGCTCCGCGGCGGCGAGGTCGTCCACCGCTACGTGAAGCATCACCTCCCGAACTACAGCGTCTTCGACGAGTACCGCGTCTTCATCCCGGAGGACGACCTCCTCGTCTTCGACGTCCCCTCCCGGTCCCTGAGCGCGGGCGACGCGGTCGCCCGCGTCGCCCTCATCATCTGCGAGGACATGTGGCTCGACGACGGCCCGGTCGCCCGCGTCGCGGAGACCGACGCCGAGCTGCTCCTCGTCGTCAACGCCTCGCCCTTCGAGCGCGACAAGGACGAGGTCCGGCTCCCCCTCGCGACCCGGCGCGCGCACGAGGCGGGCGTGCCGCTCGCCTACGTCAACCTCGTCGGCGGGCAGGACGATCTCGTCTTCGACGGCGGCTCGTTCGTCGTCGCCCCCGAGGGGACGCTGCTCGCCCGGGCCCCGCAGTTCACGGAGCACCTGCTCGTCGCCGATGTGGACCTCGCCCCACGAGAGCCCCTGCTCGGCGACGCCGTCCCGGTCCCTGAGCGAGACCAAGGCGAGACGAAGGGATCGAACGAGATCGCCGTCGTCCACGACGACCTCGAGCAGCTCTGGAAGGCCCTCGTGCTGGGCCTGCGCGACTACGTCGAGAAGAACCGGTTCCGATCGGTCGTCCTCGGCCTCTCGGGCGGCATCGACAGCTCGGTCTGCGCCGCGATCGCGGCCGATGCCATCGGCGCGGACCGCGTGCACGGCGTCTCGATGCCGTCCCGATGGTCGTCGGAGCACTCCCGATCGGACGCCGACGACCTCGCCGAGCGGATCGGGCTCCACTACGAGGTCGAGCCGATCGCGGACCTCGTGCAGCCCTTCGACGACCGGCTGGGCCTCGAGGGGCTCGCCGCGGAGAACGTGCAGGCGCGCGCCCGGGGCGTCATCCTCATGGCGAAGTCGAACCAGGCCGGCCACCTCGTCCTCACGACCGGGAACAAGACCGAGCTCGCCGTCGGCTACTCGACGATCTACGGCGACTCCGCGGGCGGCTTCGCGCCGATCAAGGACGTGCCGAAGACGCTCGTCTGGGAGCTGGCGAGGTGGCGGAATGCGGCGGCCGCCGTGCGGGGCGAGACGCCGCCGATCCCCGAGAGCTCGATCACGAAACCGCCCTCGGCCGAGCTCCGGCCGGGCCAGGTGGATCAGGACACGCTGCCGCCCTACGACGTCCTCGACGCGATCCTCGAGCGCTATGTGACGCGCCGGCTCGGTCGCGAGGACATCATCGCCGAGGGCTACGACGCGGCGACCGTCGACTTCGTCGCGGGTCTCGTCGACCGTGCCGAATGGAAGCGCCGCCAGGGCGCGATCGGCCCGAAGATCAGCGGGATGGCCTTCGGCCGGGATCGCCGTCTGCCGATCACCGTGCGCCGGACCGACTGACGGCGAGCGGACGTTCATACGGCGGCCGGAATAGGCTGAGCGCATGGCAGAGACTGGCGACGGCGCCACCAAGCGGGTCCGCACCCGGCACTTCGCCCGGGCGAAGGAGCAGGGGATCAAGATCACGGGGCTCACGTCGTACGACGCGAACTCCGCCTCGATCTTCGACGAGGCCGGCATCGACTTCCTGCTCGTCGGCGACTCGGCCGGTCAGACCGTGCTCGGCTACGACACGACGATCCCCGTCACCGTCGACGAGCTCATCCCCCTCACCCGAGCGGTCGCGAGCGCGGCCCAGCGGGCGCTCGTCATCGCCGACATGCCCTTCGGCTCCTACGAGTCGGGCCCGGATCACGCGCTCGAGACCGCATTCCGCTTCATGAAGGAGACGGGCTGCCACGCGGTCAAGCTCGAGGGCGGCGTCCGCTCTGCGGAGCAGATCCGCCGCATCGTCTCGGCGGGCATCCCCGTCATGGCGCACATCGGCTTCACGCCCCAGTCCGAGCACGGCCTCGGCGGGCACGTCATTCAGGGCCGCGGCGAGGCGGCCGAGCGGCTCCTGGCCGATGCGCACGCCGTCGAGGACGCCGGTGCCTTCGCGGTCGTCCTCGAGATGACGCCGTCGACGATCGCGGAGCGGATCACCGCGGAGCTGAGGATCCCGACGCTCTCGGTGGGCGCGGGGCCGCACTGCGACGGCCAGCTCATGGTCTGGACCGACTGGGCGGGCCTCACGAAGGGCCGGGTCCCGAAGTTCGTGAAGCGCTACGCCGATCTCCGCGGCGTCCTCGGGGCCGCGGCGGAGGCGTTCATCGCGGACGTCTCGTCGGGCACGTACCCCGCACCCGAGCACGAATACGAGCAGTGAACGAGGGCCTGTCGCTGCCGGCGCGCCCCGCGCATTCACCCTCCCGCCGCGCCTGACCCGCTGCGGACGTTCCTCCCTCGCGCCTCAAGCCATCGCGATCGTCGGCTCGACCCGGACCGGGAAGCTGACGGAGCTCGCGATGAAGCAGAGCTCATGCGCCCGGTGATGCGCCTCCTGGGCCGCGTCGGGATCTCCTGACGAGATGGTGACGGCTGGTCGGAGCACCGCCTCCGTGAACGCGCCCCCGTCGCCCTGCTGGCGCATCATGCCGACGGCATCGTCGACGTACGACTCGACCACGACGCCGGCTGCGACCGCGCAGTGCAGATACGAGAGCATGTGGCACTGGCTCAGGGCGGCGAGCAGCAGCTCCTCCGGGTTCCATCGATCCGGCTCGCCGCGGAACGCGCGATCGGCGCTCCCGGCGATCGCGTGGCGCTTCTCGACACCGGCCGTCACCTCATGGGCGCGAGAGTAGTCGCGATAGCCGCTCGTGCCGGCGCCCAGGTTGCCCTGCCAGGCGACGTGCACCCGGTACTCGTGGTCGATGTCCATGCGCTCATCGTGGCATGTGCGTCGGACATCGACCGCGCTCCCTTCCTCCTCTCGGCCGCTCGCTCGGATCCGCGCTGAGTCCCGCCGGCTCGCCCGGATTCACTCGAATCCCTCGCCCCGCACGGGGTCGAAAGATCCGCTTCAACCTCTGGTTGAGACTTCGCCCGTCGTGCCCTCGTTTCGGCCCTGCCATGTCGGTGGTCGCCGCTTGGGTCGAGGCATGGTCCAGTTCGAGCCGCAGCGCGAGATCGACATCGAGGCGCTCGCCGCCGCCGATGCCGCATTCGCCCGTGCGCTCGACGGGATCGCGGCGACGCAGCGCGAGATCGACGCGCTCGAGGCGCGCCGGGCCCGGCAGCTCGTCGACCTGCTCGAGCTAGCGGAGCGCGTCGAGATCGTGTCGGGGACGCCGACGGCGAAGTCGGCGGAGTTCGTGCATCGCTCGGCCAGAGCAGAGCTCGCGCTCGCGACGCGCTGCAGCGAGTACGCCGCCGAGCGGCTGCTCTCGGACGCCGGCACGCTCGTGCACGTCGTGCCCACGACGCTCGACGCCGTCGCCTCGGGCGAGATCGGCTGGCGTGCCGCGAGGGTCATCGTCGATCAGGCGCGCGAGCTCGGACGGTCGATGCGGAATGCGGGCATCGCCGACGGCGAGGCGTCCGTGGCGATCGCGGGCTTCGAGGACCGCGCCCTCGAGATCGCCCGCTCCGCCGCGCCTTCTCGTCTCAGGACGCGCCTCGTGAGCCTTCGCGAGCGCCTCCATCCGGTCCCGGCCGAGGAGCGCCACGACGCAGCCCGAGCGGAGCGCCGGGTGACCCTCGAGGACGTCGAGGACGGGATGTCGTGGCTGACCGCCTACCTGCCCTCGGTCGAGGCTCATGCGGTCCATCATCGGCTCACCGACGCCGCGCGCGCGTCGATCGGCTTCGACGCGGAGGACGACCTCGCGGACGGACGGACGCTCGAGCAGCGCCGGGCCGACCTGCTCGTCGACTTCGTGGCGGGCGACTTCCTCGACGACACGGCACTATCGGGTGCCACAGCCGCCGAGCGCCTCGAGCGACGGGTCGCCCGGGGGCTCGATCTCGGCCGCTTCGCCGGGATCCGGCCGACGGTCGTCGTCACGGTTCCGGTCGAGATCCTCCTCGATCAGGGCCTCGAGTCGTCGCCGCCGCCTCCCTTCCTCGACGACGTCGGTCCCGCAGGACCCGAGGCGCCGTCCCCCGGAATGAACAGGGGGAGACAGCGGGCCGATTCCGACGCGCGCGCTGACCCCGCGCAGCGCGAGGCCGGAATGCTGGACGGCCGGGAGCCCGCACTACTCGATGCCGCGGAGCCCGCGATGCTCGACGGCCTCGTGCCGATCGATCCCGTCACCGCGCGCCGCCTCGTCGCGAACGCACCGAGTCTCTACCGGGTCCTCGTCGACCGGCACACCGGGGTCCGGCTCGATCTGAGCCGGGAACGCTATGAGGTCTCGCCGGCATTGCGGATGTGGCTGCGGCTGCGGGACGAGACATGCCGGTTCCCCGGCTGCGGGCGCCTCGCGAAGGGCTGCGATGTCGACCACTCCATCGACTGGCAGCACGGCGGCGAGACGCGCGCCGACAATCTCGCGCATCTCTGCCGAGGGCACCACACCCTGAAGCATCAGACGCGCTGGCAGCTGACCCAGCACGCCGACGGAGAGATCACCTGGCGGTCACCGAGCGGTCGCGCCTACTCGACGCATCCGGCACGGCCATTCGCCCGGGCCGCATAGCGCATTCCGCGGCCCTCGCCCGACTGCGGGCCACCCGTCCGCCTCAGGCTGGCGCGGTGTGCACGCCTGCGTCGCAGCCGCATTCAGGCGTTCCTCGGTCGCTTCGGCTTCGGCGGATCGACGTGAGCAGCGGTCTCCATGACGATCTCGCGGAGCCACTCGGCGTCCTCGAGGAGACGGTCGGGGATGCGCCAATAGTCCTTCGAGCCGGGGTAGATCGGGCCGAGCAGATCGGTCGTGAGCAGCGCGTCCTCCACCTCCGTCACCTTCACGCCGAGGACGCCATCCGTGATGAATGCGGGGATGCGGCCGCCGAGATACAGCGCGTATTCGCCGAACATCCGCTTCGCCGAGACCGGCAGCGGGTCGAGCCGGGCGAGGATCCGATCGAGCTGCTCCGCAGTCGTCGTCATCGGGTCACCGGTCCTCGGGCGGCGGCCCGGCTGTCTCGAGCGGCTGTGCCGCTTCCTCGCCGGGTGCCGCGACTGCAGCCGTCGGCGCCGCCTCTGGCGGCGCGACGCGCGCGGTCTCCGCGAGGACCCGGGCGAGCGTCGCCGCCCGCGCCGCCTCGGACTCCCGCGCCTTCCGCCGGCGATACGCGACGAGCACGGCGAGGACACCGAGGATCGCGACCGCCGCGATGCCGAGCGACCAGCCGACGCCGATCGCACCCGGCAGCAGGCCCGCGACGATCCCGACCACGCCGAAGCCGAGGATGAGCAGGATCTCGCGGGACGAGTCCTGCCACGACTCCCGGATCCCGTCCCCCCGTGCGCTCACCGGAGGTTCCTCAGTCTTCCTCGTCCGCCCACTGGCGCGATCGCTCGCGCACGATCTCGACGGCGCGCTCGGCCTCCTCGCGAGTCCGGAACGGACCGATGCGATCCTGGGCCCCGGACTGCGGACCGTGCTCGACCTCCTGGGTGCGGTCGTTGTACCACCACTGCTCGTCGTCCGGCGAGATGGGGTCGTACGGCTCGGGAGGCTGCAGCGTCATAGGCTGATGGTATGCCCTGGGATCCAGCCGGTCATCTGACCAAGGGCACCGTCACAGCGGAGCTTCCGGTGCCGCGGAGCATTCCCCGACCGGAATACGTGGGCCGCTCCGGACCCCGCCCGTTCACCGGCTCCGACGTCTACACGCCGGAGGAGATCGAACGCATTCGCACCGCTGGGAGGATCGCCGCGCAGGCGGTCGAACAGGTCGGCGCCGCCATCCGTCCGGGCGTCACGACCGACGCCCTCGACCGGATCGCCCACGAGTACCTCGTCGCCCACGACGCCTACCCGTCGACGCTCGGCTACCGCGGATTCCCCAAGTCGAGCTGCACGAGCCTCAACGAGGTCGTCTGCCACGGCATCCCCGATGACACCGTCCTCCGCGACGGCGACCTCATCAACATCGACATCACCGCCTTTCATGAAGGGATGCACGGCGACCTCAACCGGACCTTCCTCGTCGGCGAGGCCGACCAGGCGACCCGCGACCTCGTAGCGCGCACGGAGGAGGCGCTGCACCGCGGCATCAAGGTCGTCGCGCCCGGCCGTCGCATCAACCTCATCGGTCGCGCGATCGAGTCGTACGCGAAGCGCTTCGGCTACGGGGTCATCCGCGAGTTCACCGGGCACGGCGTCGGCCGCGCATTCCACACCGGCCTCGTCGTCCCCCACTACGACGCGGCGCCGCTCCACGACGAGGAGATGGTGCCGGGCATGGTGTTCACGATCGAGCCGATGCTCACGATCGGCACTCCGGAGGCGCCCGGGACGATCGAATGGGACGAGTGGGACGACGACTGGACGATCGTCACCCGTGACCGGCGGCGCACCGCGCAGTTCGAGCACACGCTCGTCGTGACAGAATCGGGCGCGGACATCCTCACCCTTCCCTGACGTTCACCCCGCGAAGGATCCCAATGGCTGTGGCACTCGGCGTCGACATCGGCGGGACCGGCATCAAGGCGGCGATCGTCGACACGACGGCCGGCGAGCTGCTCACGGACCGCGTGAAGCTGTTCACCCCCAAGGGCGGTGAGCCGAAGCCGATCATCGAGACGACGCTGCAGGTGATCGACAAGCTCGGCGGCGTGCCGAAGGGCGACTCGGTCGGCATCTGCTTCCCGTCGATCGTGAAGAACGGCCGGACCCTCACGGCGAACAACATCTCGAAGAAGTGGATCGATCTCGACGCCGAGCGGCTCTTCGAGAAGGCGATCGGACGTCCCATCAGCTTCATCAACGACGCCGACGCCGCCGGCTACGCCGAGCTGCACTACGGCGCCGCGAACAACGTCTCGGGCCTCATCATCGTCACGACCCTCGGGACGGGGATCGGCTCGGCGATGATCTGGAACGGCCAGCTCGTGCCGAATGCGGAGCTCGGCTCCCTCGAGCTCGGCGGCCACATGGCCGAGAAGCGTGCCGCATACAGTGCGATGGAGCGCGACAAGCTGAGCTGGAAGCAGTGGGCGAAGCGTCTCCAGCACTACTACGAGCACCTCGAGCGCCTCTTCTCGCCCGACCTCTTCGTCGTCGGCGGCGGGGTCGCGAAGAGCGCGGACTCGTTCCTCCCGCTCCTGAAGCTCCGGACGCCGATCATCCCTGCCCGGCACCTCAACAACGCCGGCATCATCGGCGCCGCCGCCCTCGCGAGCATCTCGCACCCGTGAGCTCGCCCGGGCTCCGGCGGCGCGACTAGCGTTGCCGCAGTGGAGGACGAGCCGACGGACGTCGCGGTGCGGCGCGCCGGCGTGGACGACGCCGCCGCGGTGGCCGTCCTGCTGCACGACTTCAACACCGAGTTCGAGACGCCGACGCCGACCGTCGCGGAGTTCACGGGACGATTCGAACGCCTGCTCGCCCGCGACGACGTCCTCGTCCTGCTCGCGGACGGGGCGGCCGGCGCGCTCGGATTCGCATTCCTCACGCTCCGGCCGACGCCCTACTGGGACGGACCGCTCGCCCAGCTCGAGGAGCTCTACGTCCGGCCCGGGAAGCGCGACCGCGGCATCGGATCGCTGCTCCTGACCTCGGCCATCGATGCGCTCCCCGTCGGCACGCACGAGCTGCACATCGGCGTCGACGAGCCGGACACGGGTGCGCGCCGGTTCTACGAGCGCCACGGCTTCACGAACCACGACCCCGAGTCGGGCGCGGCCATGCTGCTCTATCTGCGCGAGCTCTGATCGGCATGCAACGTGCATAGGCGAGCACGCCGATCGTCAGCGTGGCGGCATGCATGTCAGAGTCCGCGACGCTCGCTCGGGAGCTTCGAGACGAACTCGACGTACTCGTCACGCGTCATGGTATGCAGCCGGGCGGCGGCCGCAGCCACTTCCCCGGCAGTCGCAGGACGGGCCGCGCCGATGTCAGCGATCTGGCTCTCCACTGGCGGGGATCCGATCGTCACCAGGCGCCCTTCGAAGACCACGGCTTGCGCACTTCCATCCACGAGGCGCCATGCACCGGGGCCGTTCGCCTCACAGATGCCCGTGTAGCGATCCATGGTGATCGTCTCGTCGAACGAGCTGCCGAGGTGGTCCATGAGCCAGCAAGCGAACTCGTTACGTCCAGTCTCTGCTGGATCGTCATAGACCACGATCTCGAGGGCACCGCCATCGGAGGTGACCAGATCAGCGATGGCATCCCAGTCACCTCCTGAAGCGCCTCGCACATGCGCTCCGTCCCACTCGGTCGTGACCGGCATCTCCATCTCCGCGAGCTCGCTCTCCCGCGCCTGTCGCTCCTGCTCCGCCTCGGCCGCCCGCTGCTCGACCCCGGCGATGACCGCGGGAACGCTCGGCACCGCAATCGCGGCGAGTAGGACGACAGCGCCGCCTATGCGAATCCACCACCTTCGGAGCGCCAGGGCCGCTGCGGCCGCCGCGATGGGACCGGCGGGCAGCATACCGATGTCGGCCTTGAGCGCCGGGATCCAGTTCATAGGAATGCGGGGCGTCATGATGAATAGGACGATGAGCGCCGCAGTCGCTGCGAGCGATGCGAGGACGCCGGCGCCTATCTGCCGTCGACCCGTGAAGAGCTGGAGGATACCGCCGGTGGCAAGACCGACGGCGACGAGAAGGACGATCGTCTCGGGAATGCCGAACGCGGGCGCGAAGAACACCGCGGTGACGATTGCCGGTGCAGCGAGCATGAGCAGCGAGCCGACGACCGCCGCGATAGCGAGCCCGGCGAGCATTCGCAGTCCTGAACGGTCGTTACAGCGGGCGGCGCCTTGCTGCTCCGTCGCTACGACCTCAGTCGGATCCGTCTCAGCCATGCGCTGCCCCGTCTCTGCTCGCCGCCGCGGAAGCGATTCGCCGTTCGCGAGCGGCGATGAACTCCAGCGTAATGACAAGCACGAATAGGCCGACGGCGACCGCGATCACGAGCGGCGCCCAATCTACGCGGGCCTCACCGGCTGCGCTCGATGACTCCCCGCCTCGCCCGGTAGCCCGGAAGGGTCTTCTTGAAGTCGATCTTGCCGGTCATCCGCTCAGGACAGACCCCTGTGCGCGCCCCAGCGACGCGCGGCGTCGTCCGCCGCGGCCACGATCAGCGCCCTGAGCTCGGGACGATCCGGGATCCCGAACGCGACGTACCCGCCGCGGCCTCCGGCGACAGGACGGCCGTAGGCCTTCGCCGCAAGCGATCCGTCCGGCAGCAGCCGCACCGTGATCGACAGCAGCCGGAAGACCTCTCCACGGCGAGTGTCAGTCCACTGGAGCGCTTCGGGCACCGGCACGTTGACGGCAAGCGCCGCCGCGGTCGCACGGTCCGATTCCACCATCGTGACTCCTCGATCCATCGACCATCCCTTCCCGCTCATCCTGCCCTGACCGCCGATGCGAGCCGCGCTGAATTCGGGGGGCCGATATCTCCCCTACTCCTGCCGAGCGTGCAGTTCAGTCATGTCGCCCCTCCTCGGCACGTCGACGCTACCTATGACGGCACTTCGAGCGCCAGCGGGAACACCAGGCAGAACAAGTGGACGGGCCGGCCGATACGCCGGGTTCTGTACGGATCGCTCCGTGACGGCCATCCATCTAGGCCGTGCGTCGCCGCACGGCTCGAGCGGCCTACCCGAGGACGGGACGAGCAGCCCCATGGTCCCCTGTCTGGCCTTGCTCCGGACGAGGCTTGCCCAGCGAACCCAGTCACCTGGGCCCCTGGTGGGCTCTTACCCCACCGTTTCACCCTTACCGGCTCGACGAATCGAGCCGGCGGTCTGCTCTCTGTTGCGCTTGCTCGCGGATTGCTCCGGGTGGGCGTTACCCACCGCCCTGCTCTGCGGAGCCCGGACGTTCCTCGGCATCGATGGTCTCGACGAGCTCAACCGACGATGACGCGGCCGTCTGGCCGGCCCATTCACTTGTCCGTCAAGGGTAGCTTCAGAGTCCCGACTCCGCCGTCCGGACGAGGATCGCCGACGACGACGGGCACAGGATGACCTCGTCCGGCGCGGCCGCGCGAACCGTCTGGAGCTCGTCCGCCGTCAGCTCGACGCCGGCTGCCTCCGACACCCGGCGCCGCAGCAGCGAGGCCCCGACGCCGTAGCGGGCGCGCTGCTTCTCGTAGAGCGCGACGAGGTCCTCGGGGAGTCCGGCGACGAGTGCGGAGCGCTCCGCGGCGGTCGCCTGCCGATCGGCGGCGAGCCGCCCCAGCGCCGCATCCACCCCGTGCTCGGCATCGGCCCGCCGCTGCTCGAGCTCGTCGAGCTCCGCCACGACGCCGTTCACCGCCGCCTGGTGCTCCTCGACCTTCTCCATGACGACGAGCTCGATGTCCTCGAGGTCGGCCTGTCGGCGCCGGAGGGACTCGAGCTCGCGCTCGAGCGCCTGTGCCTGCTTCGCGTCCGTCGCCGCGAGCGAGCGCTCCTGCTCCCGCGCCACGCGCGCCGTGACGCTGTCGACATCGGACTCGACGCGCCGCAGCTCCGCCTGCGCGTCCTCGAGCGTGCCGCGGAGCGACGCGACGTCGGCCCGCATTCGGGCGCGCTCGACGTCGAGCGCCTCGAGTGCCGCTCGCTCGGGCAGCTCGCGCTCACGACGTGCGAGCTGCACGAGTCGCGAATCGAGCGCCTGGAGCTCCAGGAGCCGCTGCTGATCTGACGGAGAAGCCTTCATACCCACCTGTTCACTGCACGACCGCGAAGTCCCACGGATCCGTCCGCAGCTCGCTCACGACGACCTCGACGCCGGGCAGTGCCGCCCGGAGCTCCACGGCGGCCTGCTCGAGCCAGAGCCATTCGCTCGCCCAGTGCGAGACGTTCACGAGGGCCGGTCCCCCGGCGAGCGCCGCCTGCTCCCGCGCCTCCGAGGCGGGGTGGTGGCGGAGATCGGCGGTCACATAGACATCGGCACCGAGCACCGCCGGATGGGCGAGGAATGCGTCCCCGGCTCCCCCGCAGACGGCGACCCGCCGGACCTCCCGCTCGTAGTCGCCCGCGACGAGCACACCCGCGGCCGTCGACGGCAGGAGCGCCGCGACCGCACGCGCGAGCCGTCCGAGCGGGATGGCCTCGCGCAGCGCCCCGACCCGGCCGATGCCGCCGCCGATCGCATTCGGCTCGATCGGTCGCACGTCCTCGAGTCCCAGCCGGCTCGCGAGCACGCCTGACGTCCCGGTGTCGACGGCATCGGCGTTCGTATGCGCGGCGAGCAGCGCGGTCCCACCCCGGATGAGTCGCGTCAGCATCGCCCCCTTGTAGCGGTCGGCGGCCACCGAGGTGACCCCGCGGAGCAGGAGCGGATGGTGCGTGAGCAGCATCCCGAATCCGCCGGCCACCGCCTCGTCGACGGTCGCCGCCACGGCGTCGACCGCGAGCAGGATGCGCTCGACCGGATCGGACGGAGCGCCCGCGATGAGCCCGACGGCGTCCCACCCCTCGGCGCCCGCGACGGGCCAGAGGGCCTCGGCCGCGGTCCGGACCTCGGCGACGGTGGACATCGGCTCAGTCTATTCGGACCGGCTTCGTCCGCCCCCGTCCGAGTCGACGGGGCGAGGACCGTCCATGACCGCCGCGGGCATGAGGATGACGGGAGCATTGATGTTCAGCAGGACATCGTGCGCGACGGAGCCGACGAAGTCGACCGCTCGCTCGTCGTCGAGCACGGGAACGATGAGGAGGCGCGCCGCGCGGCTCGCATCGAGGAACGCGGCGACCGCGTCCCGCTGCGAGAGGCGCGACTGGACGCGGACGCCGGGGAACTCCTCGGCGAGCTGATGCTCGATCGCCGCCGTGACGAGGAGGGCGGGATCGACGGCGGCGAGCTCCGACTGCGGCGCCCACGTCGACTCGACGGCGCTCGGGTCGGCGGCCTGCACGATCCGGACCTCCTCGCCGAAGCGGCTCGCATAGACGCCGGCCGAGCGCACCGCACCCGTCCAGTCGCGCCCGGGCGTGAGCCCGACGACGATGCCGCGCCGGCCCGTCGAGGGCACGCCGGGGACGACGACGAGGCGGCTCCGCGCTCGCGCGGCCAGCTGGAGGCTCCGGGAGCCCGTGACGCGGCCATGGAGGAAGCCCGTCTTATGCGTCCCGACGACGAGGATGTCGCCCTCGCCGCAGAACTCCGCGAGCGTCTGGGCCGCAGGGCCGACGAGGATCCGTGTCGCGACGCGGTCCTGCATCGCCTCGGGAATCCGATCGGCCGCACGGGCGAGCAGCCGCTCGGCCTCCTCGAGCTGGCGGGGCCTGCAGTCGGCGATCGTCTGGCCGGCGGGACGCTCGACGACAGTGACGAGCAGGAGGTCCTCGCCGCCGATCGAGGCGGTCGCGAGCGACCACGCGAGCGCGGCATCCGACGCATCCGCCCCGTCGATGCCGACGACGAATCGCAGAAGGTCCACGCTCAACCCCCTCTCCGGCGCAGGAACAGTGCAAGACTCTCACCGAAGGCACCTGCGCGATCAGGCCTTTGGTCCCCCGATGGCGAGCGATGCGCAGCGGAATCCCGAGGAGGCGGTTCGTGAGGAAGTCGACGCCCGGACCCACGTCCTCGCGCCCGACGCTCACGCGGCTCCAGCAGCTCGTCGCGGCCCACGGGGACATCCACGCCGCCGCCGTCAGCCCCGGGCACATCTACGAGCGGCTCGCCGCGGTGGCGGTGGAGATCGCCGGCGCATCATTCGGTGGCGTCGCGGTGCTCGAGGACGGGGGCCGACGCATCCGACGCATTCACGCCGGCCTCACCCCTGGACAGGAGCGGGCCGCGGCCGCCCCGCACGCCGACGCCCTCCTCGCCGAGATCGCGCAGGGGATCGAACCCATCCGGATCGACGACGGCGAGCTGAGTGCCCGTCTGCCGGACGGGGCGCCCGGATGGCCCGACATGGGGTCGTTCCTCGCGGTGCCGATCCGCGTCCGCGGCGAGGCGTTCGGCGCCCTCTTCGTCGGGCACCCGGAGCCCGGGCATTTCAGCGACGAGCTCCAGGGCAACCTGACGGCGCTCGCGGGCACGGCCGGTCTCGCGATCGACCGCGCCACGCTGCAGCAGAACGCGGCGCTCCGCGCACGGATCTCGCAGGCAGTCGCCGAGGTCGCATCGGCCCTCGTCGCCGAGCACTCGGAGGACGCCATCCCGATCGTGGCCGAGCGGATCGCCGACCTCAGCGGCGGCGACAGCGTGAGCATCGTCGTGCCGGCGGAGGAGGACCGGCTCCTCGTCGAGTACTCGCTCGGCGTCGCGGCGCGCGAGCTGATGGGCCGGTCGTATCCGCGCGAGGGCAGCGCGGCCGCCCTCGCGCTCGACAGCGGTCAGCCGTTCCTCAGCGACCGTCCGCGCTTCGCCGAGGCGGTCATGCTGGGACCCACGATCTGCGTGCCGCTGAGCGCCCGTGGCGTCACGATCGGCGTGCTCGTCGTCGCCCGCATCGAGGGCGCAGCGCAGTTCACCGACGAGGAGTTCGAGACGGCCGTCGACTTCGCGGGGCAGGTCGCGGTCGCGCTCGTCATCGCGCGAGGCCGCACCGAACTCGAGCGGCTGAACCGGCTCGAGGACCGCTCCCGCATCGCCCGCGACCTCCACGACCACGTCATTCAGCGGCTCTTCGCCTCGGGGCTCTCGCTCCAGGCCTCGCTCCCCCGCGTGGCCGACCCCGCGATCCGCTCGATCATCGAGGACCAGGTGTCGGCCCTCGACACGGCGATCGTCGAGATCCGCACCGCGATCAGCGCGATGACGGCCGAGGGCGTCCGCCGCGAGACGCTCCGCCACCGGATCATCGACGCGATCGGATCGATGACGCACGCATTCCCCGCCTCCCCCGAGCTCAGCTTCGCGGGCGCCGTCGATCTGCTCGTCCCGTCGGAGATGCACGACGACGTCATCGCGGTCGTGCGCGAGGGGCTCGCGAATGCGGCGAAGCACGCGCGAAGCACCCGCTGCTCCGTCTCCGTGGTCGCCGACGAGGACGAGGTCGTCGTCGAGGTCGCCGACGACGGGATCGGCATGCCCGCGCACCCGGAACGGCGCAGCGGCACCGGGAACCTCAGTCGGCGGGCAGAATCATGGGGAGGCACCATGCAGCACGAGCCCAATACGCCCCGCGGGACGCGACTCCTCTGGCGCGCACCCTATCGCGACAGGAGCGACCGATGACCCGGGTCTTCCTCGTCGACGATCACGAGATCGTCCGCGGCGGCATCGGCGCGCTCATCAACGCCGAGCGCGACCTCGAGGTCGTCGGCGAGGCGTCGAACGTCCGGCAGGCACTCGGCCGCATCGCCGCGGTCCGACCCGATGTCGCCGTCCTCGACGTGCGCCTCCCGGACGGCAACGGCATCGACCTCTGCCGCGAGATCCGCTCGCGGCATCCCGAGGTGCAGTGCATCATGCTCACGGCCTACGACGACGATCAGGCGGCGACGACGGCCGTCCTCGCCGGCGCGGCGGGCTACGTCCTCAAGGACATCCGCGGCCAGGGCCTCATCGAGGCGCTCCGGCGCGCCGCGAAGGGCGAGCGGCTCGTCACGCGCCGCGTCGCGCAGCAGGTCGCGAAGGACATCGAGCAGAGCTTCGAGGCCGAGGAGGACGTCGACCTCTCGGCGCGCGAGCGGCAGGTCCTCTTCCTCATCGCCGACGGCCTGACCAACCGGCAGATCGGCGAGGAGCTCGAGCTCGCCGAGAAGACCGTGAAGAACTACGTCTCCGGGCTCCTCGCGAAGCTCGGGATGGAGCGGCGGACGCAGGCGGCCGTGTATGGGTCGCGGCTCCGTCGCGCGTAGCGGACGCACGTGCCTCGATGCACCTGCGGCCGGCGCCGCAGGTGGGCCGCATCGGCGCCGGCCGGTCCGTCGTCTACGTCGCCGGCAGAGCGACGACGATCGCGAGCGCGGCCAGGAGGACCACCGGCACGGCGAGGACCCACCAGTCGAACCTGGCACGGATCGGCTCGCGTTCGACCCCTGCATCCGCCGCGCGCGGCGATGCGATGAATGCGTGCCTCCGCTCGTCGAGCGGATCCCGCCCCGGCCGGCCCGGGCGGCTCGGGCTCGGGGTGCCCAGGGCGGTGATGCGACGGCCGTCATCCGTCACGAGCACATACTGCAGGCGCGACTCGACGTCGACGACGCGGCACCACGGCACGGTCCAGGTGCGCAACGGGTTCACGACCGTGACATCATCGTCGCGCACGCGCAGCCGCGGCCGCCAGAGCACGAGCCAGAGGAGCCAGAGCACGAGCAGGACGACCCCCGTCCAGCGCAGCCCGACGACGACTCCCGATTCGTAGGCGGCGATCGCCGCCCAGCCGCCGATCAGGACAGCGGCCCAGAAGCCGACGCCGGCCGGAACGGGCCGGATCGTCCGGCCGCGATCAGAGGAGGCCGGCACCCGGGATCGCCGCGAGGAGGTCGCGCGTGTACTCCGTCTTCGGCGAGCTGAACACCTCGTCGACGCTCGCCGCCTCCACGATCCTCCCCCGCTCCATGACGGCGACGCTGTCCGCGATGACGCGGACGACGGCGAGGTCGTGCGTGATGAAGAGGTAGGTGAGGTCGAGCTCCGACTGCAGCTCGGCGAGCAGGTCGAGGACCTGCGCCTGCACGAGCACGTCGAGCGCCGAGACCGCCTCGTCGAGGACGACGATGTCCGGCTTGAGCGCGAGCGCCCGCGCGATCGCGACGCGCTGCCGCTGGCCGCCGGAGAGCTCGTTCGGATACCGCGTCAGCACCGTCTTCGGCAGCGAGACCTGGTCGAGCACCTCGAGCACGCGCGCCTTCCGCGAGACCACGTCGCCGACGCCGTGCACGCGCAGCGGCTCGGCGACGGTGTTCCCGATGTTGTGCAGCGGGTCGAGCGAACCATATGGGTCCTGGAAGACGGGCTGCATGCGCCGGCGGAGCGCCAAGAGCTCGCCGCGGCTCAGACCGTCGGTGTCCTGGCCGTCGACGAGGATGTGTCCGGACGTCTTCTCCTCGAGCCGGAGCAGCAGCTTCGCGGCGGTCGACTTCCCCGAGCCGGACTCGCCGACGAGCGCGAGCGTCGTGCCCTTCGCGACCGAGAACGAGACGTCGTCGACCGCGGTGAAGTCGGTCGCGCGCAGTCCCCCGGTGCGGAGCTTGAAGACCTTCGACACATTCCGGAACTCGATGCGCGCCGCGCCGGTCGAGTCCGTCACCCGTTCATGCTCGGCGTGCCGCTCTTCGGCGGCGATGAGATCGATCCCGCCGTCGTCGATCACCTCGGGCTCGACGCCCGCCTGCTTCGCCGCGATGATCCGCGTCGAGGCGAGGCTGGGCGCGGCGGCCATGAGCCGCTTCGTGTACGGGTGCCGAGGGTCCTTGAGCACCTCGAGCGCCGGACCGGACTCCACGATCCGGCCCCGGTGCATGACGATGAGGTTCTCCGCGCGCTCGGCGGCGAGACCCAGGTCGTGCGTGATGAAGATCACCGCCGTGCCGCGCTCCGTGGTGAGCGACTCGAGGTGGTCGAGGATCCGCTTCTGCACGGTGACGTCGAGCGCAGAGGTCGGCTCGTCGGCGATGAGGAGTCGCGGGCTCGAGGACAGCCCGATGCCGATGAGCACCCGTTGCCGCATGCCGCCGGAGAACTCGTGCGGATACTGCTTGAGCCGGCGATCCGCATCGGCCAGCCCCGCCTCCTTGAGCACTTCGATCGTGCGCGCCTTGATCGCCCGCTTCGTCTTGGCCACGCCGTTGGCCCGGATCGTCTCGCCGACCTGGAAGCCGACGTTCCACACCGGATTGAGCGAGTTCATCGGGTCCTGCGGCACCATGCCGATCTGCCGGCCTCGCACGGGCTCGAACTCGCGACGCGAGAGCTCCGTGAGCTCCACGCCGTCGAAGCGGATCGAGCCGCCGGTGATCCGGCCGCTGCCGGGGAGCAGGCGGTTGATGGCGAGCGCCGTCGTCGACTTGCCCGAGCCGGACTCGCCGACGATCGCGACCGTCTCGCCCGGGAACACATCGAAGCTGACGCCGCGAACGGCGGAGACGAGCCCGTCCTGGGTCTTGAAGCCGACCTCGAGATCCTGCACGGACAGCAGCGGCTGCAGCTGACTCATCGGACGGCCCTCGCCTTCGGGTCGAGCGCGTCACGGACGACCTCGCCGAGCATGATGAACGCGAGGACCGTGACGGAGAGCGCGATCGACGGGTAGACGAGCGTCATCGGATTCGTCCGGATGTCGCTCTGCGCCTGGGAGATGTCGTTCCCCCAGGACATGAAGACGTTGTTCGGAAGGCCGACGCCGAGGAACGAGAGGGTCGCCTCCGCCGTGATGGCCGCCGCGAGCCCGACGGTCGAGACGATGATGACCGGGGCGATCGAGTTCGGGAGGACGTGGGTGAGCATCGTCCGGAACTTCGTCAGGCCGATCGCCTCGGACGCCATCACGTAGTCGTACTGCTTCACCCGCAGCACCTCGGAGCGGAGGATGCGCGCCGTCGAGGGCCACGCGAAGAACCCGATCGCGAGCGAGATGATCCAGATGTTCCGGTCGCGCAGGAACATCGACATGACGACGACCGCCGCGAGGATGTACGGGATCGCGAAGAAGATGTCGCCGATGCGCATGAGCAACGAGTCGAGCCAGCCGCCGAAGTACCCGGCGAGCGCCCCGAGGACGATGCCCATGAATGCGGACAGCAGGGTGACGATGATGCCGACGGAGAGCGATGTCGAGGTGCCGTGGACGACGCGCGAGAACACGTCGCAGCCCTGCTTCGTGTACCCGAACGGGTGACCGGGCTCGGGACCGCCGTTCGAGTTCGACAGGTGGCAGTCGTTGTTCGGCGGGACCTGTGTGAAGACCTCCGGGAAGAGCGCGACGAAGACCACGAAGAGGATGACGACCGCGGCGACCCAGAACATCCAGCGGCCCCGGAGGTCACGCCAGGCGTCGAGCCAGAGATTCGACTTCCGGTCGCTGACGCGGACGACGTCGACGGCGCCGAGACCGGCCTCGTCGACCTCGGCGACGTAGCGCGGCGCCTGACGGATGGGATTACTTCTTGACATAGCGGATCCTCGGGTCGAGCACTCCATAGAGGAGGTCGATGAGCAGGTTGACGCCGACGTAGATGAGCACCAGCACCGTCACGATCGACACGATCTCGGGCGCGTCGTGACGGTTGATCGCACCGAACAGCTCGTTGCCGACTCCGGGGACGTTGAAGACGCCCTCCGTGACGGTCGCGCCGACGATGAGGATGCCGAAGTCGGCGGCGAGATTCGTCGTGACCGGGATGAGCGAGTTGCGGAGGATGTGCACGGGGATGACCCGGCGCATCGGGAGTCCCTTGCCGTAGGCCATGCGGACGAAGTCCTGCTGGCTCGTCTCGATGACCGAGCCGCGCGTGAGGCGGACGACGTAGGCGAAGTTGAGGGCGCACAGGACGAGTGCGGGCAACAGCAGATTCGCGAAGGACGTATCTCGGCCGACCGTCGCCGAGAACCAGTGGAGCTGAAGGCCGAGGAACCACTGCGCGATGAATGCGAGGACGAAGACCGGCATCGAGATGAGCACGAGGCTCACGATCATCGAGACGTAGTCGAAGACGCCGTTCTTGCGCAGGCCCGCGATGAGACCGACGATGACGCCGGCGACGAGCTCGATGACGATCGCGAGGAGTGCGAGCTTCAGCGTGTTCGGGAACGTGCGCGCGAGGATGTCGTTGACCGGCTGCCCGCGGAAGGTGGTGCCGAGGTCGCCGTGCAGGACGTCGGTGATGTAGATGAAATAGCGCGTGATGAACGGCTGGTCGAGGTGGTACTCGGCCTGGAGGGCCGCATACTGCGCGTCGGTCGGGGTCTTGTCACCGAAGAGCGCGAGGATCGGGTCGCCGGGGAGCGCGAAGACCATCGCGTAGATGAGCAGCGTCGTCCCGAAGAAGACAGGGATCGCTTGAAGGACGCGTCGGACGATGTACCAGAGCATGCGGTTCTCAGGGTGTTGGAGTTGTCATGACACGGTCCGTGGGGCGGCGCCGGAGCGCCGCCCCACGGACTCGGTGTCGATCGATCCTTACTCGGACTTGGTGATCTGGTAAAGGATCGGCCAGCTGTCCCAGCCGAACTCGACGTTGGAGACCTTCGTCGAGTAGCCGGCGGTCACGTTGCTGTACCAGAGCGGGATGACCGGAAGGTCCTGGAAGAGGACCTCCTGCGCCTGCTCGAAGTACTTGTTGGACTCATCGATGGAGGACGCCGTCGCGCCCTTGTTGACGAGGTCGTCGTACTCGGGGTTCGAGTAGTCGCCGTCGTTCGAGCCCGCGCCCGTCGTGAACAGCGCACCCAGGATGTTGTACGCACCCGGGTAGTCGAACTGCCAGCCGGAGCGGGTCGCCGCGCCCGCCGTACGGGCCTTGATCTCCGCGCGGAGCGAGGCGAAGTCGGGGTAGGAGACCCCGGCCGCGTCGATGCCGAGCGTGTTCTTCAGCTGGTTCGCGACCGCGTCGACCCAGGGCTGGTGCCCGCCGTCGGCGTTGTACTTGATGCTGAACGTGCCGTCCCAGGGCGAGATGGCGTCGGCCTGGGCCCACAGCTCCTTCGCCTTGTCGGCGTCGAAGTGCGTGACCTCCGAACCGGGGATCGAGTCCGACCAGCCGGCGATGACCGGCGAGGTGAAGTCGGACGCGGGCTCGCGCGTGCCGTTGAAGATCGTCTGGTTGATCTCATCGCGATTGATCGCGTACGAGATGGCCGCACGACGGAGCTTGCCCTCCTCGCCGGAGAAGTGCGCGAGGTTCTGCGGGATCGTGAGACCCTGCCACACCGCCGCCGCCTGGTTCACGGCGCGGTCGCCGAGGTCCGACTCGAACGTCGCGATGGCCTCGGTCGGCACCGACTTCGTGATGTCGAGCTTGTCGTCGAGCACATCGGTGTAGGCCGCCGTGAGCTCGGCGTAGACGAGGAGGTCCACGCCGGAGTTCTGCGGGACGCGGTCGCCCTTGTACGTGTCGTTCGGGACGAGCTTGATCTCCTGGTCATGCGTCCACGACTCGAGCTTGTAGGGGCCGTTGCCGATCGGCGCCTGACCGAAGGAGTCCGGGTCGTCGAAGAAGGAGTCCGGCAGCGGGGCGAAGACGGTGTACCCGAGCGAGATCGGGAAGTCGGCCTGGGGGCTGGCGAGCTCGACTGTGAAGGTCGTGTCGTCGACGACCTTGAGGTGCAGCGAGTTCTCGCCCTCCTCGTAGCCGGCGAAGTTGGCGAACCACCACTCGTTCTCGAACTTCGGGTCGCTCGCCGCGTACTGCCACGCCTTGACGAAGGAGTCGGCGGTGACCGGCGTCCCATCGGAGAAGGTCTGGTCGGCCTTGAGCTTGATCGTCCAGTTCTGGTTGTCGTCGGACTCGATGGACTCCGCGGCGTCGTACTTCATCGAGCCATCGGCCGCGTAGTAGATCGGCATCGCGAAGATGTTCTGCAGCACGAGACCGCCGCCCACCTCGTTCGTGATCGCCGGGATCAGCGGGTTCTGCGGCTCATTGTTCTCGACGGTGATCGGCGACGACGAGGTCGTGGGAGTCGTGCCCCCACCCCCCGCCGAGCAGCCCGTCAGCGCGAGAGCGGCCGCGGCGACGATCGCCGCACCGCCCAGCGCAAGGCGCTTCTTGTTCACTGTGGTGTCCTCCTGTGCAAAGGGATCTGAACCCGCTCAAGCGCGTGCAAGCGCCGCCTCGAGGCGAGTAGGCGTCCACAATAGGCACCTTCGATGAGTGCAGCGACATCGGTTGGCAAAAAGTTACACATAGGAAACGCAGGACGTCGGATCGACTATGCGATGGCTCACGAGGAGCGGTTGCAGGCCCTGGCAGGCCTCGGAGCCGTGAACATGTGCCGGCTCAAATCGCACTGTGGGACAGGCGGGGAATGTAGGGCTGTGGGGCAGGCGGGACTTGAACCCGCGACTGGCGGATTATGAGTCCGCTGCTCTGACCGGCTGAGCTACTGCCCCTCGCACTACGAGGCTACCGGCCGGTCACTCCCACCTCGTGACGGGGAGGCCGTCGCCGTCATGCGCGCCGCCGGCCACGATGAGGATCCAGTCGATCACGTGCCAGATGCCGAGGGTCAGCCAGCCGAGGAGGAGCTTCGCGACGCCGAGGCCGATGTTGCCGAGGTAGAAGCGGTCCACGGCGAAGGCGCCGAGGAAGAAGCTGAGCAGGAAGGCGACGAGGCGGCTCTTCGGCGAGACCGGGCCGGCGGGGGCGGCGCCCGACTGGGCGTACACGGTCCACTGCCCGCCGTCCCACCAGCGCTGCCGGCCGGAGCCGTCGTCGTACCAGCCGGGCGGCGGCGCGGTCGGGGTGTCGCTCATGGTCGTCCTCGCTGATCGCTGATTCTGGGGACCTCGCCGGTCTCGCGGTACTCCGGGCTCATGTGGGGGTGGTGCCGGGCGAGGAGGAAGACCCCGAGGATCGCGATCGCCCCCGTCGCGAGATAGGCGACGTACGCGCCCCAGGGAGCGCCGTCCGCCTCATGGAGCACGATGATGCCGATGAGGACCGCGACCATCGGGTCGACGACCGTGAGTCCCGCGACGACCAGGTCGGGCGGACCATTGGCATGGGCCGACTGCACGAAGTAGGCGCCGATGAGCACGGCGACGATGAGGCCGATGACGCAGAAGACCGTGAGCCACTCCGCGCCGCTGAAGTGCCAGCCCGTCCGCGCATCGAGGCGGATCTCGGCGATGAGCGTCTGGATCCGGCCCATGACGACCTTCGCGAGCGTCGCGACGAAGCCGTACAGGGTGCCGGCCGCCACGACGTAGATCATCGGATGCGGCCTGCGCCGTCGCGTCATGAGGAAGACGGCACCCCACACGGCGAGCAGGACCGCGAGGCAGACGAGCACGATGGCGAGCTCCCGCTCCTCGATCGCCTTCTGCACCGCGGTGAAGGCCGCGACCGTGACGAAGGCGCCGACGCCCGCGACGCAGAGCACGATGGCGCACACGGTGCGTCCGCCGAGCCGGGTGCGCGTGAGACGCGAGTTCACGACCGCCGTGATGACGAGCGCCACGGCCCCCAGCGGCTGGACGACGATGAGCGGTGCGAACCAGAGGGACGCGAGCTGCAGCACGATCGCGAGGCCGAGCATGAGCGTGCCGACGACCCACGAGGGCCGGCGCAGGAGCGCGAGCAGATGGGCGAACGAGAGTCCCGCCCCCGACTGCCCCTTGAGCCGCTCGACCTTCGTGACCCCCGAATGCTGATATTGCGTCCCGAGGCTGAGGAAGACGGCGCCGACGAGCGCGAGCGGGATGCCGATGTAGCTCTGCGAGTCGAGCAGCACGCTGTCGGCGAGGTCGGCGAAGTCGATGCCGGGGGCGAGGTCGCCGAATGCCGCGAGTGCGACGGCGGCCGGATCCACCCGACAACGGTAGCCGAGGGGGCCCCCGTAGGCTTGGATTCATGCCCATCCTGCCGATCGTGATCACGGGCGACCCCGTCCTCCACGAGCCCGCGAAGCCCGTCGAGAAGATCGACGCGGAGGTCCGCCGGCTCGTCGACGACCTGATCGAGACGATGCACGCGGCCCCCGGCGTCGGCCTCGCCGCGCCGCAGGTGGGCGTGCCGCAGCGGATCTTCGTCTGGCACTGGGAGGACGAGGACGGCAACGTCTCGGAGGGCGCGGCGATCAACCCGACGCTCTTCGTCACCCCCGCAGCGCTGCCGCCCGCCGACGAGGAGAGCGAATCGGAGGGCTGCCTCTCGATCCCCGGCGAGCGCTTCCCGCTCCGGCGCGGCGAGGGCGCGATCCTCCGGGCGACCGACGCCGACGGGGACGCCTACGAGATCGAGGCGCATGGCTGGCTCGCCCGGATCTTCCAGCACGAGTTCGATCACCTCGAGGGCATCCTCTACGCCGATCGGCTCGAGCACCTCCATCAGAAGGCGGTCGCCAAGGTCGTCAAGAAGGAGGGCTGGGGCCGGCCCGGACTCAGCTGGCTGCCGGGGCGGGACCACCCGGAGGGCTGAACGCCCGCCTGAAGCCCTCGCTCGCGTCCGGTGCTCAGGAGCGGTGGGCGCCCTTCCCAGGGCACCCACCAGTCCTGACGCATTCAGCGGAGGTCGCTCCTGACGTACATGCCGCCCAGGTCGGGGTAATAGCCCGACGCGGCGTCCGGCAGGAAGCCGCCCAGCCTGGAGCCATGGATGAAGTAGTTCTTCTCCTGGACGAGCGGGATGTAGGCGCCATCCGCGGCCGCGAGCTGGTCGGCCTTGAGAAGGTCGGCCTGCTGGGTCGCCCGGTCGGTCGACGAGGTCGCCTCCGCGATCGCCGCGTCGACCTCGGGATTGCTGTAGAACCCGTAGTTGAAGCCGACGCCATCGGTCGCGTCCGCCGGATTCGACTGCAGCGTCGGCGCCACCACCGGGAAGAGCGACGACCAGTCGGCGGACCATGCGCCCATGAAGGCGTCGATCGGCTTGTCCTTGCTCATCACGCGCGACCGGTAGTCCGGCCTCGCGGTCGGCGGGACCGGGACGAGCTGGACCTGGAAGCCCGCAGCCGACCAGCTCTGCTCGAGCACGGACGCGACCTGCCCCCACGACGGGGTGTCCGAGAAGGCGAAGCGGATCGTCGGCGTCCTGCCATCGAGGAGCTTCTTCGCCGCCTCCGGGTCACCCGCGGGGTCGTCGTCCTTGGTCGACGGGTTCTCCTGGAAGCCCGGGATCGACTCGGAGATGATCGTCGACGAGGGCGTGCCGTAGTTCTCGCCGCCGAGCGCCTGGATCACGCCCTCCTTGTCCGTCGCGAGCTGGAGGGCGCGGCGCACGTCCGGATCGGAGAGCGTCAGATAGTTGATCTCGATGAAGCGGGTGTACGGCGAAGGACTCGTCACCGTGCGGCTCGAGAGGGCATCCGTGATCTCGGAGTACTTGCTCGCCGGGATGTTGCCCGGAGTGAACGCCGCCTGGTCGTCACCGGTGTCGGCGATGAGTCGCTCGGTGACCGTCTCCTGGTCGGCGACGATCTCGAGCTTCACCACGTCGGGGTACGCGCCGCGGACGTCGGCGCTGTCCGTCGATGCGTCGTAGTTCGGGTTCCGGACGAACGTCCCACCGGTGTTCGGGTCGAAGTCCGTGGTGCCGTCGAGCATGTACGGCCCGTTGGAGTTGACCGTCCAGAGGTTCTGCTGGCCCTTGTCGAACGATTCCTCATACGGGTCGGCGGTGAAGAGGGCCGCCGTCGCATAGGGGAAGTCCGGCCACGCCTGCTTGAAGTGATAGGTGATCGTGTTGCCGTCGCAGGACGCCGCGTTGTCGAAGTGCGCCTGCGCCTCGGCCGTGCCGCTGAGAGGGCCGGTGTACTCGGACGCGAGATCGTAGTCGGGGGCGGCCGGGTCGTAGAGACCGTACTGCGCGAGGTAGGCGGTGCCGACCCCGCCGCCCGGGCCCCAGAGGCTCATGTCGTACGAGCGTGCGAGGCCGTACTGGAGGTCCTCGCAGGTGATCGGGGTCGCGTCCTGCCATTTGACGCCGTCCTTGAGCGTGAAGCTCCAGGTCCTGCCCTCATCCTGCGTCGTGCCGGTGTCGGTCGCGAGGTCCGGGACCACCTCCGGATTCGGATCGTCCGTGATCGGCAGTGCCGTGAGACCCCGGTAGACGAGGCGGCGCAGGCCGGCGCTCTCTTCGCCCGGGTAGACGCCGACCGGGTCGGTCGCGGTGAACTGCGAAACGATGTCGAGCCAGGTCACGGTCCCGCCCTTGACGGGGGTGTCGTCGCCCATCGGAGACGCGGTCCCGCCGGACGAGCAGCCGGCGAGGGTCAGCGACACCACGCCGACGGCGGCTGCGATGCCGACGAGCAACTTCTTGTTCATTGCGTTGATTCTCCTTGATGCTGGCTGGTACATGGGACGGCGCCCCGAGCCGTTGCAGCCACGACGGCGGACGATATCGACCGTGGCGCCGCCGGCTTCTGGCAAGAGCGGCGCATGGGCTGCTGTTAGACTCTCCCGGTGCCTTCGGGCGCCTTGTTCATTCCTCCTTAGCTCAATTGGCAGAGCAGCCGGCTGTTAACCGGCAGGTTGATGGTTCGAGTCCATCAGGGGGAGCTTCCCGCCGTCTCGCGCGAGCTCCCGGTTGATCCGGGCGGCCCAGAACGGGCCCTCGTAGATGAAGCCCGTATAGCCCTGCACGAGCGTCGCCCCTGCGTCGAGCCGCTCGCGGACGTCCGTCGCCGTCGCCACACCCCCGACCGAGATGACCGTGAACGAGGGGTCCGGTGCCGCGGTCCGCACGGCTCGGAGGACCTCGAGCGAGCGGGCCCGGAGCGGCGCGCCCGAGAGGCCCCCGGCGCCGATCGCGGCGACCCGGGCCGGATCGACGGAGAGGCCGTCGCGCGACACGGTCGTGTTGGTCGCGATGAGCCCGGCGAGGCCGAGCTCGAGGGCGAGCGCCGTGATCGCCGCGACCTGCTCGTCATCCATGTCGGGCGCGATCTTCACGAGGAGCGGCGTGACGCCCGCCTCCGTCCGGACGGCGGCGAGCAGCGGCCGGAGGGCGTCGAGCTCCTGGAGGCCTCGAAGGCCGGGCGTGTTCGGGCTCGAGACGTTCACGACGAGATAGTCCGCGAGGGGCGCGAGGATGCGGGTCGACTCGAGGTAGTTGGGGACCGCATCGGCGACGTCGACGTCGCGGTTCTTGCCGATGTTGACACCGACGACCAGTCGGCCCTGCCTGCGACGGATCCGCACGAGCCGCTTCGCGGCGGCACCGGCACCGGCGTTGTTGAAGCCCATCCGGTTCACGAGCGCGCGGTCGGCCGTGAGGCGGAACAGTCGCGGGCGCGGATTGCCCGGCTGCGGACGCGCCGTCACCGTGCCCACCTCGACGTGGCCGAAGCCGAGGGCGCCGAGACCGAGCACATACCTCGCGTCCTTGTCGAAGCCGGCGGCGACGCCGAACGGCGAGGGGAACTCGAGACCCATGGCGCGGACCCGGAGATCGCGGGCGGGACGGCCGATCGCGATGCCCACGACGTTCAAGCCTCCCAGCATCCGGATCGCGAGGGCCGCGAGCGCGTGCGCGCGCTCCGGATCGAGACGGACGAGGAATGCCCGGAACAGCCAGCGGTACACGCTCACGTCCCCGCGTGGTGATCGCGCTTGAGCGCCGCGATCGCCGACTCGAAGTCCTCGAGCGACTCGAATGCCTGGTAGACGCTCGCGAAACGGAGGTATGCCACCTCGTCGAGCTCGCGCAGCGGTCCGAGGATGGCGAGGCCGATCTCGTTCGCGTCGATCTGGCTCGCGCCCGTCGCCCGGATCGTCTCCTCGACCTTCTGGGCGAGCTCCGCGAGCTCCGCATCGGTCACGGGGCGGCCCTGCGCCGCCTTCCGGACGCCGGAGACGACCTTGTCCCGGCTGAACGGCTCGACGACGCCGCTGCGCTTGATGACCATGAGACTCGCCGTCTCGATCGTCGAGAAGCGGCCGCCGCAGTTCGGGCACTGCCGGCGGCGGCGGATGCTGAGACCGTCGTCGGAGGTCCTGGAATCGATGACGCGCGAGTCGGGGTGGCGGCAGAAAGGACAGTACATGGCTCAGTGCTCGAAACGGGCGGTCACGGCCTCGCCATGCGCCGGAAGATCCTCGGCGCCGGCCAGCGCGACGATGCGCCGGCGGACCAGATCGAGCGCGGGCAGGTCGTACTCGATGACCTGCTGGGGCCGCAGGAAGGCCATCGCGCTGAGCCCGCTCGAGAAGCGGGACTGACCGCCCGTCGGGAGCACGTGATTCGAGCCCGCGAGGTAGTCGCCGAGGCTCACGGGCGAGCTGGGGCCGACGAAGATCGCGCCGGCGTTGCGGATCGCCGCGAGCGTCGTCACCGGGTCCGCCACCTGGATCTCGAGGTGCTCGGGCCCGTACTCGTCGCTCACCCGCGCGGCGGTCGCGAGGTCGTCGACGAGGACGATCGCCGACTGCGGGCCGCCGAGCGAGACGCGGACTCTGGCGGCATGACGGGTCGCGGGGACCCGGGCCTCGAGCTCGGCCCGCACCCCGTCGGCGAGCTCCTCGCTGTCGGTCACGAGGACGGCCGCGGCGAGCTCGTCGTGCTCCGCCTGGCTCACGAGATCCGCCGCCACGAGCACGGGATCGGCGGTGCCGTCGGCGATCACGAGGATCTCCGTCGGGCCGGCCTCCGCATCGATGCCGACGCGGCCCTTCACGATCCGCTTCGCTGCGGCGACGTAGACGTTCCCCGGCCCCGTGATCACGTCGACCGGGTCGAGGCCGATCTCGGGGACGCCATGCGCGAGCGCGCCGATCGCGCCCGCGCCGCCCATCGCATACACCTCGGTGACGCCGAGCAGGTGGGCGGCGGCCAGGATCGTCGGGTGGACGCGGCCGCCGTGCTCGCGCTGCGGCGGACTCGCGAGGCGATCGATTCGACGCCCGCTACCTGGGCGGGGACGACGTTCATGACGACCGACGAGGGATAGACGGCCTTGCCGCCGGGCACATAGAGCCCGACCCGGCGCACCGGCTGCCACCGCTGCCGGACGCTCGCGCCCGGGCCGAGGCTCGTCGTCCGCTCCGGCGGCACCTGGGCACGGGACGCCTCTCGCACGCGACGGATCGCCTCCTCGAGCGCCGCGCGCAGCGCCGGCTCGAGCGTCTCGGCCGCCTCGGCGAGCTCGGCCTGCGGCACGCGGATCGATGCGGGAGCCCCGCCGTCGAAGCGCTCCGCCTGCTCGGCGAGGGCCGCGGCGCCGCGCTCGCGCACGGCGCTGACGAGCGCGGCCGCCGCTGCCTCGGCAGCCTCGACATCGAGCTCAGGGCGGGGCATGACCGCCGCGAGCTGGGCCGGCGTGAGGCTCCGGCTGCGGAGGTCGATGGTGCGGATCACGAACGACAAGCCTACGGGCGCGCGCTGCTGCCCGGGGCGAGTCACGCAACCGCGCCGAGCCCGAGGATCGACTTGAGCTCGGCGGTGAGGGCCGGGTCGCGTCGCACACGGTGCCGGAGCTCGAACACGCTCGCGCGCCCCTCCCGGACGAGCCGGAGGCGGACCTCCGTGTCGCCGGGGTGCCGCGCGAGGACGTCGGCGAGCTGCCGGACCACATCGAGCGTCGCGCGGGTCTCGGGCAGTGAGAGCGTCATCGGACCGATCTCCGCGGCGGCGGCGAGCGCGATCTCCGGGATCGTGATGATCTGCGCGCTCAGGCCGGCCACGTCGTCGCGGAGCTGCACGCGGCCCTTCACGACGGCGATGGTGTCGGCCCCGACCAGTGGCCAGAACTCCTGGTAGGTCTTGCCCATCACCATGATCTGGATCGAGCCGCCGAAGTCCTCGAGCTCGATGACACCGTACGGGTTCCCGCTCGCGCGCGCGATCCGCGGCTGCGCACTCGTGATGAGGCCCGCGATCGTGACGATGTCGCCCTCCTTGATCCGCTCGCCCGCACGGACGTCGGCGATGGAGGTCGGCGCGAGGCGGGCGAGCTGGTCCTCGAGCCCCGCGAGCGGGTGGTCGGAGACGTAGAGGCCGAGCATCTCGCGCTCGAAGGCGAGCTTGCTCCGCTTGTCCCACTCCGGACGGTCCGGGACCGTGTCCTCGCTCTGATGCGGCTCGTCCCACAGGGCGCCGAAGTCGAAGCCGATGTCGCCGTTCTCCGCCGCGCGCTTGTCCTTGACGGCGCGGTCCACCGCGTCCTCGTGGATCTCGAGCAGGGCGCGGCGCGTCACGCCGAAGGAGTCGAATGCGCCGGCCTTGATGAGCGATTCGATCATCCGCTTGTTCGTCGCGGGGAGCGGCAGTCGCCGGACGAAGTCGTGGAACGAGCTGAAGCGCTCCTCCCCGCCGCGCACGGCGACGATCTGGTCGACGACGCCGAACCCCACATTCCGCACCGCCCCGAGGCCGAAGCGGATGTCGTCGCCGACCGCGGCGAAGAAGCCGATCGACTCGTTCACATCCGGGGGCAGCACGCGGATGCCCATCCGCCGGCACTCATTGAGATAGACGGCGAGCCGGTCGCGGTTGTCGCCCGTCGAGGTGAGGAGCGCCGCCATGTACTCGGCGGGGAAGTTCGCCTTGAGGTAGGCGGTCCAGTAGGAGACCACGCCATAGGCGGCGGAGTGCGCCTTGTTGAACGCGTACCCCGAGAACGGGACGATGATGTCCCAGAGGGTCTGGATCGCCTCATCGCGGAAGCCGTTCGCGCGCATTCCCTCCCGGAACGGGACGAACTCCTCGGCGAGGACCTTCGGGTCCTTCTTGCCCATCGCCTTGCGGAGCGTGTCGGCGCGGCCGAAGGAGTACCCCGCGAGCTGCCGGGCGATCTCCATGACCTGCTCCTGATAGACGATCAGGCCGTAGGTCTCCTCGAGGATCGGGGTGAGCGCCTCGGTGAGGTCGGGGTGGATGAAGTCGACCTGCTGCTGGCCGTTCTTCCGCTTCGCATAGTTCATATGCGAGTCCATGCTCATCGGGCCCGGGCGGAAGAGCGCGCCGAGGGCGGAGATGTCCCCGAAGCGGTCGGGCTTCATCGCCCGGCAGAGCGCCTGGTAGCCCGTGGAGTCGAACTGGAAGACGCCGAGGGTCTCACCGCTCGACAGCAGGGCGTAGGTCGCCGGATCATCGAGCGCGAGGGTCTCGAGGTCGAGGTCGAATCCGCGGTTCGCCTTGATGTTGTCGAGGGCGTCGGAGAGCACCGTGAGGTTCCTGAGCCCGAGGAAGTCCATCTTCACGAGGCCGAGCTGCTCGGCGATCTTCGTGTACTCGAACTGCGTGACGATCTGCCCGTCCGACTCCCGCTTCATGATCGGGATGAGGTCGATGAGCGGCTCGCTCGACATGATGACGCCCGCGGCGTGGACGCCCCAGCCGCGCTTGAGGCTCTCGATGCCGATCGCCGTGTCGAAGACCTTCCGCGAGACGGGGTCCGTCTCGATGAGCGTCCGGAAGTCGGCGGCCTCCTTGTAGTGCTCCGCCTTGACGTCCTGGACCTGGTCGAGCGTCATGTCGAGCGCGTCCGGCAGCACCTTCGTCAACTGGTCGCCCACGGCGTACGGGAGACCGAGGATGCGCGCCGAGTCCTTGAGCGCCTGTTTCGCCTTGATCGTCTGGAAGGTGACGATCTGGGCGACGCGCTCGTCACCGTACTTCTCCGTCACGTAGCGGATCACCTCGGACCGGCGCCGGTCGTCGAAGTCGACGTCGAAGTCCGGCATCGACTTCCGCTCCGGGTTCAGGAAGCGCTCGAAGATGAGGCCGTGCTCGAGCGGGTCGAGGTCCGTGATCCGCATCGCGTAGGCCGCCATGGAGCCGGCGCCGGAGCCGCGGCCCGGGCCGACGCGGACGCCGTGGTCCTTCGCCCAGTTGATGAAGTCGGCGACGACGAGGTAGTAGCCCGCGTAGCCCTTGCCGACGATGACGTCGAGCTCGTAGTCGGCGCGCGCCTGCACCTCGGCGGGAATGCCCTCCGGGTAGCGGCGCGCGAGGCCGGTCGCGACCTCCCGGCGGAACCAGCTCTCCTCGGTCTCGCCCTCGGGGACCGGGAACCGAGGCATGTAGAGGCCTTCGCCCTCCACGAACTCGACCTCGGCGCGCTCGGCGATGAGGAGCGTCGATGCGACCGCCTCGGGGTAGTCGCGGAAGACGTGCCGCATCTCCCCCGCCGACTTCAGGTAGTAGCCGTCGCCGTCGAACCTGAAGCGGTTCGGGTCGTCGAGCGTCGAGCCGGAGTTGATGCAGAGGAGCGCCTCCTGCGCCTCCGCGTCGTGCGCGTGGACGTAGTGGAGGTCGTTCGTCCCCACGAGCGGGATGGAGAGCTCTCGCGCGATCCGGATGAGATCCGCCTGCGTCCGCCGCTCGATGTCGAGGCCATGCATCATGATCTCGGCGAAGAAGTTCTCCCTGCCGAAGATCTCCTGCAGCTCGCCCGCAGCCCGCTTCGCCTCGTCGTACTGGCCGAGGCGGAGACGGGTCTGCACCTCCCCGGAGGGGCAGCCCGTCGTCGCGATGATGCCCTTCGCGTGGGCCTCGAGGAGCTCGCGGTCCATCCGGGACCACTTCGAGTAGTTCCCCTCGATGGAGGCGAGGGACGACAGCCGGAAGAGGTTGTGCATCCCCTCCGTCGTCTCGGCGAGCATCGTCATGTGGGTGTAGGCGCCGCCCGCCGACACGTCGTCGTTCTTCTGCTCCGGCGTGCCCCAGCGCACCCGGCTCTTGTCGCTGCGATGCGTGCCGGGCGTGAGGTACGCCTCGATGCCGATGATCGGCTTGATGCCCCTCTTCCGGGCGTGGCTCCAGAACTCGTACGCGCCGAACATGTTCCCGTGATCGGTCATCGCGATCGCCGGCATGCCCTGCTTCACCGCCTCGTCGAGCAGGTCGTCGACCCGTGCGGCGCCGTCGAGCATCGAGTAGTCGGTGTGCACATGCAGGTGCACGAACGAGTCGCCGGATGCCATGCATTCGACCCTAGACGGGACCACCGACGCGGTCCGGCCGACGCCGTGGGCTCAGGCGGAGATGACCTCAAGCGCGTGTCGAAGGTCGGGCGAGTAGGGGCTCTCGAAGTCCATCCGTTCGCGCGTCACGGGATGCGCGAAGCCGAGCCGGTGCGCGTGGAGCCACTGCCTCGTGAGCCCGAGACGGGCGCTCAGCGTCGGGTCGGCGCCGTAGAGCGCGTCGCCGCAGCACGGGTGGCGCTGCGCCGCCATGTGCACGCGGATCTGGTGGGTCCGGCCCGTCTCGAGCTCGATCTCGAGGAGGGACGCGGCGGGGAACGCCTCGATCGTCTCGTAGTGCGTCACCGCCGGCTTCCCGTCCGCGACCACGGCGAACCGCCACGAGCTCGACGGGTGCCGGCCGACCGGGGCGTCGATCGTCCCGGTGAGCGGGTCGGGATGCCCCTGCACGAGCGCGTGGTAGATCTTCTCGACCTCGCGGTCGTGGAACTGGCGCTTGAGCTCCGTGTAGGCCCGCTCGGAGCTCGCGACGACCATGAGCCCGCTCGTGCCGGCGTCGAGGCGGTGGACGACGCCCTGGCGCTCCGAGGCGCCGCTCGTCGAGATCCGCCGTCCCAGCCCGGCGAGCGCGCCGACCACAGTCGGCCCCTCCCAGCCGATCGAGGGGTGCGCCGCGACGCCCGGCGGCTTGTCGACGACGATCAGGTCGTCGTCCTCATAGACGATCCTCAGGGAATCGACGATCACCGGGACGACCGTCGGCTCCGAGCGTTCCTCCCACTCGATCTCGAGCCAGGCCCCGGCCGCCAGCCGATCGGACTTGCCGAGCGGCACGCCGTCCTGCGCGCCGCCGCCGCCCTCGAGGACCTCCGCGGCGAACGTCCGGGAGAAGCCGAGGAGCTTCGCGAGTCCCGCATCGGCCCGCTGGCCGTCGAGGCCGTCAGGAACCGGCAGGCTGCGGCTGGTCATGCGAGGCCCCGCCGAGGGGGCGGCCCATGAGGATGAGGATGACGAACCACACCATCGCCGCCGTGATCGCCACATCGGCGACATTGCAGACGAAGCCGAGCCATGGGATCGAGATGAAGTCGACGACGTGCCCCATGCCGAAGCTCGGCTCCCGGAACAGCCGGTCCCCCAGATTCCCCAGGGTGCCGCCGAGCAGGAGACCGAAGACGGCCGCCCAGCCGAGCGAGCGGATCCGCCGCGTCGTCACGACGATGAAGACCGCGACGGCCGCCGCGAGGATCGCGAAGATCCACGTGTAGCCCGCGCCCATCGAGTAGGCGGCGCCCGAGTTGCGCTCGAGCATGAAGCCGGCGACCGGACCGAGGACCCGCACGGGCACGCCCTCCTCGAGATACGCGATCGCGGCGAGCTTCGTCAGCTGGTCGACGAGGATGACCGCGACCGCGAGCCCGAGGACGAGCAGGATCGCCCCGACGCGGATGCCCGCGCGCGGCGAGTCCTGCGTCGGAGCCGGCTCAGTAGCCACCGAAGCCGGGAGCGGACGGCTGCTCGTCCGTCGCCGGCGCGTCGACGCGCTGCGTCCCGAAGTCGGGGATCTGCGCGTTCGCCGCGTCGTAGTCGAAGATCTGCTCCCCGCTCGGCTCCGCGCCCGCCTCGGGGGACGGCTCCTCCTGGGCGCCGGACTGCCCGGTCCACGTCTGAACCGGCTCCGTCGTGGGAGCCCCCTGCCCGAAGGCCTGACCCGTCTCCGCCGTGGGCGTCGCGCCGGTCGTCGGGACGAAGCCGGTGCCGGCAGCGGAGAGGCCCGCGAGCTGCTCCTCGAGGTGCGACTTGAGGGAGGCGCGATAGTTCCGCTCGAACTCCTGGAGCTCCGAGACGTTCCGCTCGAGCGCGGTCTTCGACTGCTCGAGCTGCGAGACCTCGTTCGTGAGCGCCGCGACGCGGCTCTCGTACTGCTGCTGCGCCTCGGTCGCGAGCGCGTCGGCCTTCTCCTGCGCCTCCGACACGAGCGAGTCCGCCTTCGTCCGGGCGTCGTCGACGACCCCGTCCGCGCGCTGCTGGGCCTCGGACACGAGCGCGTCGGCCTTCTCCTGCGCCTCGGCGACGAGCGCCTGCGACTGCGTCGTGCCATCGGCGACGAGCTGGTCGCGCTTCGCGACGCCCTCCCGGACGTGCTCCTCGTGGACGCGGCGGGCGAGCTGCAGGTATTCGGCGCTGCCCATGCCGTCGAGCCCCCCCTGCTGCGCCTGCTGCTTCGCCTGCTCGAGCTCCGTCTGGGTCTGCGCGAGCTGGGCCTGCAGCTGCTGCAGCTGCGACTGCGCCTCGGCGAGCTGCGAGCGGAGGGCGTCGGCGTCCCCCGTGTCGCCGGCGGGCGCGGCCGCGGGGCTCGCCGCGGCGCTCCCGAGCTGGGCCTTGAGGCCGTCGTTCTCGGCGATGAGCCGCTGGAACTCCGCGAGGACCTCATCGAGGAAGTCGTCGACCTGGTCCTGGTCGTAGCCGTCCCGGAACTTCGTCGTGTCGAACTGCTTGTTCAGCACGTCGTTCGGCGTCAGAGCCATCTGCGGAGCCTCGCCCTTTCTGTCGGAACCTTGCAGAGAAGTGCATGAAGCCTAGCCGAGGAAGGCCCCCAGGATCGCCAACACGAGGATGATCGCCAGCATGACGACCGCCACCGAGAAGTCGAGGGCGACGGGGCCCACGCGCATCGGCGGGAGCACGCGGCGGAAGAACCGGACGGGCGGATCCGTGACGGTGTAGACCGATTCGGCGAAGACGAGCATCGCGCCGCGCGGGCGCCAATCGCGGACGAACGCCTGCACGAGGTCGAGCGCGATCCGGGCCCAGAGGAGCAGCAGATAGATCGTGAGCAGGACGTCGACGATCGAGAGGATGACCTGGGCGACCGTCACGGATCGACCCTAAGGGAACGCTCCCTGAGCGCGTCTCAGCGAGCGTTCAGCACGTCAGGCGAAGAAGCCGGCCTCGAGCTCGTCCGAAGCGTCGGCGCCGTCGCCGCTCACCGCGACGTGGGCCGGCGAGAGGAGGAAGACCTTCCCCGTCACGCGCTCCATCTTGCCGAAGAGCGCCTCGGCCATGCCGCACGTGAAGTCGATGAGCCGTCGCGCATCGGTGTCGGCCATCTGGGAGATGTTGATGATGACGGGGACGCCGTCGCGGAAGTGCTCCGCGATGACCTTGACGTCCTTGAAGGCGCGGGGGTGGACGGTGAGGATCTCGTTCATCTCGGCTCCCGTGGCGCGCGGCGAGGTGCGGCGGATCGGGGTCACGGCGCCGCGCGCTGGCGGGGCCGAGGCGACCGGAGCCGCCGGCGTGCGCGCAGGCTGCGGCTGCTCCTCGTACGCCTCCTCCGGCTCGTCGGCGAGACCGAGGAAGACCATCGCATTGCGGACGGGGTTGGCCATTCGATCCTCCAAGATCTTTCGGTTCCTCTGGCCTCAAGGCTAGGTCGCCTCGGGCCGCTTTCCCGTGATTGCCGTCCCGATCCGAAGGTGTGTCGCACCCTGGGCGATCGCCGCGCGGAAGTCGCCCGACATGCCGATCGAGAGCCCGACGGCCTCCGGTGCGATGGGGAGCAGCACGCGGTCGCGCAGCTCGCGCACCCGCGCGAACTCCGCCTCCGGCTCCCGCCCGAGCCCCGCGACGGCCATGAGTCCGCGGAGCGAGATGCCCGCGGTCGCCAGCACCCGTTCCGCGAACCCGCCGAGCTCGCCCGGCGCCACGCCGCCGCGCCCCGGATCATCCGTGAGATTCACCTGGATGAACGCCTCGGCGCCCGTTCCCGCGAGCGCCGCGAGGACGGAGTCGCGATCGAGCGAGTGAATGCGGGGCGCGTAGGCGGCGACCGCCTTCGCCTTGTTCGACTGGAGCTGGCCCACGAAGTGCCAGCGGAGGTCGAGATCCGCGAGGGCCGCCGCCTTCGCCGCCGCCTCCTGATGACGGTTCTCGCCGAAATCCCGGTGCCCCAGCGCATGGAGCTCGCGGACGAGCGACGCGGGATGGAACTTGGTGATGACGAGCGTCGTGAGCTCCCCGGGATCGCGACCCTCGGCGCGCGCCGCCTCCGCGATCTCCGCGGTCACGCATTCATACCGCTCCCGCAGCTCCTCGGCGCGGCCCGCCGGGCCTCGCTCGAGGGCCGCCACGGTCACTTCAGGAAGTCGGGGACGTCGAGGTCGCTGTCGTCGTCGAAGCCCTGCGACTCGTCGAACGACGGCACGGGGACGACGGGCTGCTGCGCGTACGACGACTGTCCGTGCGGCTCCTGACCCGCGTATCCGTCCTGCCCGCCGGCCTCGGGCGCGGACGGCTGCTCGCCGGTCCGGTCGCGGGCCTGCCGGAGAGCGTCGGCGACCGCCGTCGAGCCCTCGTCGCGGGCCGGCGCCGCGGGACGCTGAGTGAGCGGCGTCGTGACCGTCGCCGGCTTCACCCTCGGCTCGCCCCCGTCGAAGCCGGCCGCGATGACCGTGACGCGGACCTCGTCGCCGAGCGTGTCGTCGATGACGGCGCCGAAGATGATGTTCGCCTCGGGGTGGACGGCCTCCTGGATGAGCTTCGCCGCGTCGTTGATCTCGAAGATGCCGAGGTTCGAGCCGCCCTGGATGCTCAGGAGGACGCCGTGGGCGCCCTCGATGCTCGCCTCGAGGAGCGGCGACTCGACGGCCTGCGCCGCCGCCTTGATCGCGCGGTCGGCCCCCCGCGCCGCGCCGATGCCCATGAGTGCCGAGCCGGCGCCCTGCATGACGGACTTGACGTCGGCGAAGTCGAGGTTGATCAGGCCCGGCGTCGTGATGAGGTCGGTGATGCCCTGGACACCGGCGAGGAGGACGCCGTCGGCCGTGCGGAACGCCTCGATCATCGAGATGCCGGGGTCGCTGATCTCGAGGAGGCGGTCGTTCGGCACGACGATGAGCGTGTCGACCTCCTCCTTGAGGCGCTCGATGCCGAGCTCGGCCTGCTGCATGCGTCGGCGGCCCTCGAAGCCGAACGGCTTCGTCACGACGCCGATCGTCAAGGCGCCGATGGACTTCGCGATCCGGGCGACGACGGGCGCACCGCCCGTGCCGGAGCCGCCGCCCTCGCCCGCCGTGACGAAGACCATGTCGGCGCCCCGGAGCGCCTCCTCGATCTCCTCGGCATGATCCTCGGCGGCGCGACGGCCGACCTCGGGGTCCGCGCCGGCGCCGAGGCCGCGCGTGATCTCGCGGCCGACGTCGAGCTTGACGTCGGCATCGCTGAGCAGGAGGGCCTGCGCATCGGTGTTGATCGCGATGAACTCGACGCCGCTCAGGCCGAGCTCGATCATCCGGTTGACAGCATTCACGCCGCCACCGCCGATGCCCACCACCTTGATCATCGCGAGGTAGTTCTGGTTCGACGTCACGTCCGGCCTCCGTCGTTGTCCGCGTCAGCGCGATCTCTCACGCGATCCGATAAACCTTCAACCTCTACCTGAAGTTTAAAATTTCTGCCCCGGTAGCGGTTTTGCTGCGTCGAGCGTAGGTCGGCAGCTTGGAGACAGCCGGACATGACACGCCCAAGGCGGGAATCGGGTCCGGCGCCCGCACGGATCGGAGCTCAGCCCGCCCGGAAGATGCCGTCGTCGATGGCCGAGACATCGAAGGTGCCCGCCTGACCGCCGTGGAGCTGCTGGAGCACGGCGAGGAGCTCCGCCTTGCGGTCGGAGTCGTCCGCACTCCCCCACTTCACGGACTGCGCCGCGCCGGTCAGCGTGAGCGTGACGTCGTCATGCGACCTCGCCGTGATCGTGTCGACCTGCGCCCGCAGCGAGGCCGGGAGCGCGAGCAGCACCTCGACGGCATCCTCGAATGCGGGATTCGGCAGACTCCCGCTGGTATCCGTGACGAGCGGGACGCCCGGCATGCGATCCGCGGCCTCCTCGACGGTGACGCCCGCCGCATCGACGAACACGTACGTCCCGTCGTCCTGCTGCACGGTGGCGATCGGCTGACGCTCGACGATGTTCACCACCATCGTCCCCGGCGGAATCATCTCCGTCGAGTAGCTCTGGATGATCGGGAATTGCGCGAGATCCGAGTCGATCCGCCCGCTGTCGATGAGGGCGAGCGGCGTGCCGAGCTGGTCGTCGAGCGCCGTCTGCACGGCGGCGGGGTCGACGCGGCCGGTGCCCTGCACGACGATCGTCCGGAGGGCGAGGATCGGCGAGAAGATCGCGACGAGGCCGAGCACGACCATCGCGCCCACGGCGCAGAGCGTCGTGACGATCGCGGCCCGGCGCGCCCGCGCCCGGGCCGTGAAGCGGCGGATCTCCGCCTTCTCGTAGCGCCTGCGCTCCTTCGTCGCACGGCGGAGCTCGGCGGCGGCGTCCCGGCGCGCCCGCGCGGCCTCGGCCTTCGCCCGCTGCTGCGCGGCCTTCCGCGGGTCGACGGGCTTGGCGGGCTTCGCAGGCCGGACGGGCTTGGCGGGCTTCGCGGGAGCGGGCCGGGCGGATCCGGACGGCCGCGCGCCGGGCCGCTTGGTCTGGCCGGCCGCTCGCTCAGCGACCGGGGTCCGCGCCGCGACAGGACGAGATGAACGCGGGCTCGCGGCCGCCTTCGAGTCGCGGCGCGCAGGCGCCGGCTGCTCGGCCGGCTTGTCGAAGCCCTCGGGACGCTTCACGACGACTCCCGGGCGAGGCCGGGCGCCGTCGCCGTCAGGGCCGCGACGATCTGCGGAATGATCCGGTAGACGTCCCCGCAGGACAGCGTCATGACGAGATCGCCGGACCGCGCGACCTCGGCGACCCGCGCAGCGGCCTCCTGCCAGTCGGGCAGGTAGGCGACATGCGATGCGTCGGCGAACTCGCGGCTCACCGTCTCCCCCGTCACGCCGGGAATCGGATCCTCGCGCGCTCCGAACACGTCGAGCACGACCGTGTAGTCGGCGAGCCGCTCGTAGGTGCCCGCGAACTCCTTCGCCATCGCCTGCGTCCGGGAGTAGAGGTGCGGCTGATGCACCGCGATGAGCCGGGCCCCCTCGGGCAGGACCGACCGCGCCTGCGACAGCGCCGCGGCGACCTCCGTCGGATGGTGTGCGTAGTCGTCGTAGACGTCGACGTCGCGGACCGTCGCATGGTGCTCGAAGCGCCGCTCCGTCCCGCCGAACGCCTCGAGCCCGGCGATCGCCGCCTCGGGCGAGAGCCCGAGGGCGATGAGGACGCCAAATGCGCCCGCCGCATTCACCCCGTTGTGCCGCCCGGGGACCCGGAGCCGCACCACGTGCTCCCGGCCCTCGTGGACGAGCGTGAACGACACCGGCCCATGCTCCGAGATCGATCGGACGCGGACATCCGCCTCGCCCTCCCCGAAGCGCACGAGGCGGCCCGCGGGGACGGCCGACGCGTTCGCGACCTCGACCGCACCCGCGTCGTCGGCCCCGATCACGACGGACTCGCGGGCCGCATTCACGAACTCGACGAACGCGTCCGTGAACGCCTCGCGCGAGCCGTAGTGGTCGAGGTGGTCGGCGTCGACGTTCGTGACGAGGGCGATCGCCGTGTCGTAGAGGAGGAACGAGCCGTCCGACTCGTCCGCCTCGATGACCCACAGATCCGGATCGCCGTGGGCGGCGCTCGTGCCGAGCGACTGGATGACGCCGCCGTTCACGAAGCTCGGGCGGCGCCCCGCCGCCGCGAGCGCGGTGACGATCATGCCGGTCGACGTCGTCTTGCCGTGCGCGCCCGCCACCGAGACGAGGCGGCGGCCGCGGACGAGGAAGGCGAGCGCCTGCGAGCGGTGGAGGACGGGGATGCCCCGCCCGACGGCGGCGAGGTACTCGGGGTTGTCGGGCCAGAGCGCGCCGGTGTAGACGAGCGCGTCGGCCTCGCCGAGGTGCGCGGCGTCGTGGCCGATGAAGACCGTCGCGCCGAGCGCGCGGAGCGTCTCGGTGTTGTGGTTCTCGGCGCGGTCGGAGCCGGTGACGCGATGGCCGGCCTCGAGGAAGAGGCGCGCGATCCCGCTCATCCCCGAGCCGCCGATGCCGACGAAGTGGACGGCGCCGAGCGCCTCGGGCAGCGGCATGGAGAGGTCGGGCTTGATCACAGTGCCCTCGCGATGTTCATCGTGGCCTCGATGCTAGAGCGGCGTCGATGAGAGCGACCGTGCGATCGGTCCCGTCGGGCACGCCGACGGATGCCATGGCGGCGGCCATGCGCGTCAGGCCGTCGCGGTCCCGGAGGATCGGGAGGACGCGCTCGTCGACGGTCCCCGGGGTGAATTCGGCGTCGTCGACGACGACGGCGCCGCCGGCCCCGACCGCCTCGCGCGCATTGAGCGCCTGCTCGCCGTTCCCGACGGGATAGGGGACGAAGACCGCGGGAATGCCGAGCGCCGCGGTCTCGAGCACCGTGCCCGTCCCCGAGCGGCCGAGGGAGCAGTCGGCGGCCGCGAACGCGAGGTCCATCCGGTCGATGTAGGCGACGGGGTGGTAGTCGGCGTGCGGATGCTCGGTCGCCTCGCGGAAGCCGCCGGAGGCGTGCAGGATCTGCCAGCCCGCCGCGGTGATCGCGTCGACCGAGGCGAGGATCGTCTCGTTGATCCGCTTCGCGCCGGATGAGCCGCCGGTCACGAGGAGGACGGGGCGGGCCGGGTCGAGTCCGAAGAAGGCGAGCGCCTCCGCCCGCGCGGCCGCGCGCGCCCCGGGGCGTGCGAGCGCCTCGATCTCCGGCCGGAGCGGGAGGCCGACGTGCACGGCCGGGACGCTGCCGCGGCCGGTCAGCGGCGTGCCCCGGAACGCCACGCCGACGTGGGCCGTCGAGCGCGCGCCGAGCCGGTTCGCCCAGCCGGGGATCGAGTTCGCCTCGTGAATGGCGATCGGGACGCCGGACCGCCGCGCGGCGACGTAGGCGGGAGCGGCGGCGTAGCCCCCGACGCCGAACACGACATCGACGCGGCGCTCCCGGATCACGGCGCGCACCTCGTTCACCGCCCGCCGGAACCGGAACGGGAAGCGGACGGCGGCTGGGGAGAGACGCCGGGGGAACGGGAGCTTCGCGATCGTGACGAGCTCGTAGCCGCGCGCCGGGACGAGCCGCGACTCGAGCCCCTCCCGAGTGCCGAGCACGACGATCTCCGCGCCGGGGTCACGCGACCGCAGCCGGTCGGCGACGGCGAGCAGCGGATTCACATGCCCCGCCGTCCCGCCGCCGGCGAGGAGGACCGACGTCACCGCGGCGACGTCCTCTCGCTGCGGGTGAACGACAGCACGACGCCGAGCGCGAGGAGCACCGCGAGCAGCGAGGAGCCGCCGGCGGAGATGAGCGGGAGCGGGACGCCGAGGACGGGGAGGAGGCCGAGCGCCACGGCGATGTTGACGAAGGCCTGGCCGATGATCCACACGAGGACGCCGCCGGTGACGACGCGGGCGAACGGGTCCTGCGCCTTCCGCATGATCCGGAAGAGCGTGATCGCGAGGAGCACGAAGATCCCGATGACGACGATTGCGCCGATGAGGCCGAGCTCCTCGCCGATGATCGCGAAGATGAAGTCGCTGTCGGCCTGGGTCAGCCAGCTCCACTTCGCGCGCGAGTTGCCCAGGCCGACGCCGAGGACGCCGCCGTTGGCGAGCCCGAAGTACGCCTGGTAGGTCTGCCAGCAGGTCCCGTGGTAGTCGGCGTCGGTACAGCCCTGGAGGAATGTGGTGATGCGTTCGACGCGGTTCGGGTTCGTGACCGCGACGACGAGCGCGAGGAGCGCGGCGCCGACGAGGCCGAGCGTGAGATGCCACAGCCGTGCGCCGGCGAAGAAGGCGCAGGCGAAGACGACGAGGAAGATGATCGACGCGGTGCCGAGGTCCTTGCCCGCGAGGACGAGGCCGACCGCGACCGCGACGACGGGGACGACGGGGATGACGAGCCGCTTCCAGTCGCCGATGTCGTCCGGCCGGCGCGCGAAGACCGCCGCCATCCAGAGGATGAGCGCGAACTTCAGGAACTCCGATGGCTGGAACGTGACGCCCGCGATCGTGACCCAGTTCGTGTTGAAGCCGTTGCCGGTCGAGAGCCCGGGGATGAAGACGAGTAGCTGGAGCACGGCGCTGCCGAGGAGGGCCGGCCACGCCCAGCGCCGCCAGAACGAGGCCGGCAGCCGCCCCGCGACGAGCATGAGCGGGACGCCGAGCGCGGCGAAGATCGCCTGCCGGATCGCCTTGCCGAAGGGGTCGCCGACGGCCTGGCCCGTGACGGACGAGGCGGAGAGGACCATGACGAGCCCGAAGCCCGTGAGGAAGAGCGTGGTACCGATGAGCAGCAGCGCGTCGCGGTGCTCCGCGGCGAACATCCGGCGGATCGGGACGACGGCGGCGAAGGCCTGGCGGCCGTGCTGCTCAGGGGCGTCCTGGGCGGTCGGCCTCCTAGCCGTCGTGCGGGCGCGGGTCGTGGTCGTCATGCCCCGTCCCTTCCGTCCCGAGGTGCTCGCGCACCGCCTCGGCGAATCGCCGCCCGCGATCCGCGTAGTCGACGAACTGATCCATCGATGCCGCGGCCGGCGACAGGAGGACCGTGTCGCCCTCCCGGGCTTCACTTCCCGCCAGCCGGACGGCCACCGGCATCGCCTCGCCATCCTCTCCCGCGATCGCCTCGTGGACGGGGACGCCCGGCGCGTGTCGGGCGAGCGCGTCGAGCACGGGCTCGCGCTCCGCTCCGATGACGATCGCGGCGCGCAGCCGGTCCGCGTGCGCCGCGACGAGGGGGCCGATGTCGACGCCCTTGAGCAGGCCGCCGACGATCCAGACGACGCTCGGGAATGCGCGCAGCGCGGCATCCGCGGCGTGGGGGTTCGTCGCCTTCGAGTCGTCGACCCATGCCACGCCGTCCGCGACCGCGACCCGCTCGGTCCGATGGGGGTCGACGCGGAATGTGGGGAGCGCCTCGTGGATGACGCTCGTCGCCGCGCCGGCCGCGCGAGCGAGCGCTGCGGCCGCGAGGACGTTCGAGACCATATGCGGCGAATCGAGGCCCGCCGTCGCGAGCTCGGCGACCGTCGTCAGCTCGAGCGCCGTCGTATGCCGGTCCTCGAGGAACGCCCGGTCGACGACGATCCCCTCGATCACGCCGAAGTCGCTCGGACCGGGGACGCCGCGGCCGAAGCCGATCGCGCGGCACCCCTCCTCGACGTCGGCCGCCTCGACCATCCGCATGGTCGCCTCGTCGTCCTTGTTGTAGACGCACGCGATGCGCGTGTGCTCGTAGACGCGGCGCTTCGCCGCCTCGTACGCCGTGCGGGAGCCGTGCCAGTCGAGGTGGTCGTCGGCGATGTTGAGGCACGCGCTCGCGAGCGGATGGACGGCGCCGGCGCCCTCGAGCGGCATCCAGTGGAGCTGGTAGCTCGAGAGCTCGACGGCGAGCACGTCGAAGCCGCCGGGGAAGCGGATCGCGTCGAGCACGGGCACGCCGATGTTGCCGACGTC
>Ga0164242_10000228_pt1 | contig 70492 bp, 55 predicted proteins | sample OricomgcompostMG_FD_108783 | JGI IMG/M metagenome (GOLD analysis project Ga0164242, IMG submission 108783) | Miracle-Growth compost microbial communities from Emeryville, California, USA - Original compost - Miracle growth compost (MG) ... | reverse complement strand
CCTCGCTTCGCTGCGCGGAAAGAGGGTTGGGGTTGCTGTATCTTTGGTTCAATCACCCGGACGGTGCTGCGCGCGTCCTCCCTCGCTTCGCTGCGCGGAAAGAGGGTTGGGGGTTGCTGTATCATTGGTTCAATCACCCGGACGGCTTTTATTTTGGTTTGCCGTAAGTAGCATTATCAATAATAATTATCAAAGCATCCCTAAAAACCCATTTGCATTTTTTTATTTTTGAAACGAATGAACAACGACTATTTAAGCGTACCTTTATTTGAAATGCGGCTGGAGGAAATACACCGGCAGGACCCCTGGCTGCGCTATGAAATGAGCATACGCGATTTTATAGCCCTGTTCCCCATGCGTTATAAAAATGGAAGACCTATAAAACCCGAGCACCCGGCCGTAGTGGGTGTTGACCGGGAGGTATTCCTGAAAGTGCTGGTGGCGTTCCGGCAATCATTTCAAAACAGGTAAAATACATGCTACTTAATCACATTAACCTATCCGTACCTGATGTTGCCTTGGCGCGGCACTTGTTTGAAACCTATTTTGATTTCAAATGCACGGATACGAAGTTGAACGATACGCTTTCCATATTATCGGGCGCCGACGGATTTATCCTGGTGCTGATGAACGAGCGCTTAAACCAGGAGGGCAACCATCGTTATCCGGACGCTTTTCATATCGGCTTTCATCTGCCCAATGAGGAAGAGGTTAGATCGGTTTATGATCGCCTGAAAGCCGGGGGCGTACCACTCACCCAGGAACCGAAAATGATACGTAAAAGCCTGGGATTTTACTTTCACCATCAAAACCTGATGATCGAGGTTGCCGGCAAATAAGTTAAGGCCGCTATTAATATAGCGTGTTGATTACAGTTGTTTAGTCTTGTTGTTTCTTTTCCGTCCTTCGTTTTGTGGTGAATATTACTACACCATTTACAGCCTTTTTGCCCCATGTAGCAATGGCAGAGGTATCTTTTATAACATTGACTGATTGAATGTCGGCCGGACTAATGGATAATAAATCGGCTGTTTGAGCTTTGTTATCTGAACTAAAGCCTGACGGAAACTTTTTATCGATCACTTTCCCATCTAATACTATCAGTGGCTGATGATCTTTATCTATTGATTTAATTTTTGTACCCGGTTGTTTGGTATTACCACCTGCCAATCCGTTGCCGCCGTTTTTTGTATTGATAACAATTACGCTATTTTCCCCTCGGCTACCCCAGGCTGCTTTCCCGGCTTCGCCTTTTAAAACAGATATAGATAAAATGTCTAAAGTATCTATCCCCAGCAAACGGGCATAATCGGCATCGGTAGCACCATAATTAAATTTTGCCGGCATGGGTTTATTGAAAGGTTTTCCATCTAATACAACAAGCGGCAAAGGTCTGTTTTTATTAGTAATGGTTGTTTTTAACCCAGGGGTAGTATAAATCATCAACACACCATATGCACCTCTTTCCCCCCATTGATTGGTGGCTTCCTCCTTTTTAAGCACTGTAATTTTGGATATATCTTTTTCTGACACTTCTAATAACCGGGCATAGTCCGCATTGGTAGCCTTATTAAAATTAAAATCAATAGGTATAGGTTTTTCAAACGGTTTTCCGTTAACAACTATAAGCGGCAAGCGCCTGCCATGATCGCCTACCTGTACCCTTGTATTAACATCAACTTTAGGCATGGGTTGGGTTGAACCGACAACCGGACCAGGTATTATATGTACCAAAACGTTAGGGCGCCCTTCCTTGGCCTTGGCTTGTTTATAATAAGCAGCATATTTTGCTTTGGTTGACAGATTAACCTGGTAATGGCATGGCGTATGCTTACGCGCCGCGGAAGTCAGCCGGCTGACCAGGTAAAGATCAAAATCTGATGATCTATATTTACTCAGTTCTTCATTTTTTATCTTTTTCCCATCAATCCATACGCCATATTCCTTGGCATCCTTCCAGGCAGCTAACTGTTGTTCTGTAGGGTTCTTTTTAGATAATGGCGATGGACTTGCATTAAACATAATTACCTGTTGGTCTTGTTGCTTTTTGCTCATCTGCTTATATAGTGTCAGCAAACGTGCCCTGTCGGCCTCAGCAAAAAAGCGGGGGTTCCAGATATCTATGTTTTTAAAATCAGAATTATTCATATACTGCTTAAGGCCATATTTTTTCAATATCGCGGCATATTCATCAGTTACCGCAGCAGGCGCGTCATGCTGAGCAGCGGGTATTACTTGCATTTTTGGTGTATAAGTATTATTTAACACGGCCCCGACTATTGACCGATTTTCGTATTTCCACCATTCTTTGGGGACATAAACAAGGTGTTCTTTTACTTGCTTTTCCAAATATTGCTTATAATAAGCAGGAGTCATTAAGGTCACTCTCCAATGCCATCCAGACTTTGTTGATGGAACAGGCACCTGATTTAACAAGGCATTTCTAAAATCTGCAGCTTTATACTTAGCTAACTCTGCATTTTTAATTTGTTTATCGTCGATATATACAATGTATCCAACATTATCCTGCCACTTCCTTAAATCGTTTTCGGTAAACAGCAGATTTGGCGGTGGGATTTTTGGATGCACAACTCTAACATATTGATGCTGCTGCTGTTCGCTGCTCATTTGTTTATACAGGGTGGTCAATCTTTCTTTATCAGCGGCAGAAAAATCGGGTAAATAATTGGTCTTTATTTGAAAAGGAATATGATATTTGGCTAAGATTTTCGCGTACTGCTCCAATACACTTTGCGGAGCATCCTGTTTGGCAGCTTCAATAGCGGTGCTTTGGGGCTTGGATTCCACCTTTTTTGCCACCGGTTGTTTCTTTTCCGGCTGCGCTTTTTTCGCAGTTTGCGCCAGGCTTTTTTGGCTGAATAAAAATATAGCAGCTCCTAATACCGGCAGCAAGGCCAATCTTTTATATAAAGCAATAGCTGCCGTTGTGCGCTTGGTCATCATTATTATCCGTTTTTTGGTTACCACGTAATTGAACTGACTGGTTAGATATAAACTGCCCGACTGGCTTGCCTTGGCCAGTAACAAATGTTGATAGGCCGATGTATCCCGGTAATTTGCAATAACGGCTTCGTCTGCTAAAAATTCGTGATTTAATTGTATGGCTTTGCGGTAAAACGGGATAAAAAAATTGAACCAGCAAACAATCTGCAGCAGCTCAACCCCTATTACATCCAGCGAATGCAGCTGCCGTACATGTGTTTGCTCATGACAAATAATTTCGGGCTCGATAGTTTTATTATAATAGGCCCACTTATTTAAAAAAACATATTTTAAAAAGCTATGCGGTGTTACATCATCCGTTACCAGTACCAGCTTGATATCCTGGTAATCAATAACAGTGCTACCGGCAACTACCCGGGTAATATGATAGCTGTTCCACACAAACCGAACCAATAACACCAGGGTAACTACACCATATAGGGCCATCAGTATTTCCGGAAGATAATGGCGCGCAGGCTGGGGCTGGGATACGGTATCCGGCTGTATAGAATTGCTGACCGGTGGTGTTGCAATGATCCGCTCTGTCGCGGGCTCGTCAGCAATAACATTTGTAGCTGCAATTGCCTGGGCGATAGTTTGCGGTTGGGCGTCCTCAATAGGCATACGCTGAATCGCTATCCGAGGCTGTGCAGATTGATTAGCCAGCAGCTTGTCCCAGGCAGGTGTGTGCAGATACGGTACATGGATAGTTGTTGCCGGCACTACCAACGAGAAAACCAAACTGAACAGCAGGTAAAACCGGTTAAACCGATACAGGTTTTCGGTGCCTAAAAAAACCCGGTACACCAGCAATAATAAGCCCGAGCATATGATGAAGTTGATGATATAGTTGATCATTTTTTCCTCCTTTCAATTTCCTGGTCAATAATTTTTTTCAGGTCCTCCAGCTCGGCGGGGGTAATATTGCTGGTTGATGTAAAGAATGATGCAAACTGCAGCGCCGAGTTGCCAAAATAGTTTTTGATAATACCATTCATCTCTTTTGAGAAGTATGCCGTTTTTTTAACAAGCGGATAATACTGCCTGGAATTACCCATCGTATTGAAGGCTACAAAACCTTTATCCTGCATACGCTTTAACAGCGTAGCAATGGTAGTAACGGCCGGTTTAGGATCGGGGTACTCTTCCAGAATATCCTTCAAAAAAACCTGTCCATGTTTCCATATCAGTTCCATTAATTGTTCTTCGGATTTTGTCAGTTTCATTTCTACAATATTAGAATTAACTCTACAAATGTAGAACAATAATTGATTAATCCAAATCCTCCATTACAATTTTTTATATCCATTATTTTATAACTACCTTTAGCCTACCAATTTAGCCACCCTAATAGCAGGGTTTAATCCAATTTTTAACGGTTTGCCTGTATTGTAATAAATTAGTTATCAGGCACTTTTAGTTTGCAAAACAATCAATTACTAATAAATTTGAATATAAACTCATCATCATGGCAACATATCATGTATCCGTTAACAAAAAAATAGTAACGGTTAACGCCGACCCTGATACTCCCCTGCTTTGGGTACTGCGCGATCATTTAAACCTGGTAGGCACCAAATATGGCTGCGGTATTGGCGCATGCGGCGCGTGCACGGTACACATGGAAGGTGCGGCAGTACGCTCCTGCTCGTTCCCTATAGCTGGTGTAGGCACCAATAAAATAACTACCATTGAAGGGCTGAGCGCTAATGGCGATCACCCGGTGCAATTGGCCTGGGAAGAAACGGATGTACCGCAATGCGGCTATTGCCAGTCGGGCCAGATTATGGCAGCCTCGGCGCTATTGAAACGCAACCCGCACCCTACTGATGCTGATATTGATGCCAACATGACCAATATATGCCGCTGCGGTACCCATTACCGTATCCGCAAAGCCATACACCTGGCAGCTAAGAAAGGAGGGGCCGCGAAATGAGCACTACCGTATCACGCCGTAACTTTTTAAAAATAACCTCCATTGCCGCGGGCAGCAGCCTGGTATTGGGTTTCAATTTTTTAAACGACGCTTCGGCCGCCGATCTGGCCGATGTTATTTTTTCGCCAAACGCCTATATTACTATCAGCGCCAGCGGGCTGGTTACCCTGATGTCGCCAAACCCCGAGCTTGGACAAGGCGTAAAAACCGCCCTGCCTATGATACTGGCCGAGGAACTGGATGTAAAATGGGATAAAATAAATGTGGAAATGGCTCCGCTAAATGCCAAATACGGTTCGCAAAACGCCGGAGGCAGCGGCGCCATACGAGGCCGGTTTATGCCTATCCGCCAGGCTGGCGCGACAGCCAGGCAAATGCTGGTTACCGCGGCGGCTCAGCAGCTAAATGTTAATGAGGCCGATTGTTACGCGGATGACGGCTATGTAATTCATAAACCTACCGGCAAAAAATTAAGCTATGGCGAGTTAGCGGCCAAAGCGGCTGCCCTGCCCGTGCCTACCGATGTAAAGCTTAAGGACCCTAAGGACTTTAAAATTATTGGCACCCGTGTGCCCAATATCGACAACCATAAAATAGTTACCGGCGTGCCTTTATACGGCATGGATACCCGCCGCGAGGGCATGCTGTTTGCCCTGGTAGCGCGTCCGCCGGCATTTGGCAAAAAATTCAAATCGTTTGATGATACTGAAACCCGCAAAGTTGCCGGAGTTAAAAACGTGGTGCAAGCCGGTAACGTTGTAGCCGTATTGGCCACATCAACCTGGGCGGCCAAAAAAGGGCGCGATGTATTAAAAGTGGCTTGGGAGGATGTGAGCAAACTTGAAAACACGGCCGACCATGAGACCGCTTTTGCCGAGCTTGTGAACACGAAAGCTGCTAATCCATCACGTAATGATGGCGATATAGATGCCGCCCTTACAGCCCCTAACCGGGTAATTGAAGCGGTTTATGAGGTACCGCCGCTATCGCACGCCAATATGGAGCCGCTTAACTTTTTTGCTGATGTACACGATGGCAAGGCCGATCTGTACGGACCGTCGCAAGTTCCGGCACAGGCGCGCACGGCCGTAGCGCGGGCTTTGAATATCCCGCCTGATAATATTACCATGGCCATGCCGCGCCAGGGCGGCGGCTTCGGCCGTAAGCTGCAGCCCGACAATGCCGTGGAAGCCGCGCTGATCTCTGCAGCCGCGAAAGTACCGGTGCAAATGATGTGGACCCGCGAGGACGATCTGCAAGGCGATTTCTATCGCCCAAGCAGTATGTTTAAACTGCGGGCAGCTATCTCGCCCGACAACCAGTTGGTAGCCTGGCATAACAGCGCCGCGGTATTAAGCCGCGGACGGGCACTGTCACCCGATGATTTCCCCGCGGCAGCTGTACCTAACTTCAGATGCGACAGCCATAACCTAACCACCAATATCCAAACAGGCGCGTGGCGCGCGCCTACCAGCAATTCCGTAGTTTTTGCTGATGAAAGTTTTATGGATGAATTGGCACATGCGATGAAAAAGGACCCTATAGCCATGCGTCTGGAGCTTTTTGAGAAAGCCAAAAACCAGCCCGTTGGCCGCATGTCCTACAATATTGATAAATTCAGAAGCGTAATAGACCTGGTTACAGAGATGAGCAACTGGGGTAAAAACACGCAGAAAAATGTATTTCATGGCTTTGCCTGTTCCTACGCGTTCAGCAGCTATGCGGCGCAGGTAGCCGAAGTAACACTTGTTAATAATGTACCAAGGGTAACGCGCGTTTATTGCGCCATTAACTGCGGCCGTGTAGTAAACCTGGCCGGTGCCGAAAACCAGGTGGAAGGCGCTATCTGCGATGGATTGAGCCATGCCTTGTTCAGCAAGATCACGTTTAAAGACGGAGCGGTTATGGAGAAAAACTTCAACACTTACCGCTTTATGCACATGAAGGACGCGCCTATTGAAGTAATAGTAAAGTTTGTAAAAACCGAAGACCCGCCAACCGGCCTTGGCGAACCGGCCTTACCTGCTATTGCCCCGGCAGTTGCCAATGCCATATTTGCCGCCACCGGTCAGCGCCACCGCAAACTGCCTTTCGATCTGGATAAAAAAGTTGTGCCCCCCGGGCAGATTAAACCGATACCTAAAGAAAGTTGATTAAAAATTGGGGGATTAGAGGTTAGTTAAAAACACAAACCAATCTCTAATCACCTGATCTCTAATCTCTAAATTACAACACCCCAAACTTCCCGGAACGGAATTCTTCAAAGGCTTCCTGCAATTCCTGGTTAGTATTCATTACAAAGGGGCCGTATTGCGCTATCGGCTCGTTAATGGGCTCGCCGCTTAATAGCAATAACACGCTGTCCTGTTCAGCTTTAATACTGATCTCCCCGGCTTCATTTTTAAACAGCACCAGGCTATGCAAAGGCGCTGTTTCATTATTCACAGTTACCTTACCGCTTACCACCAGCATCACGGTATTATGTGAGGCAGGGGTAGTTGTGGTTAATGTCCCTCCCGCGTTTAAACGGATATCGAACATATTTACCGGCGTAAATGTAGTGGCGGGTCCGGTTTGCTCGTTAAATTCACCTGCAATTACATTCACGGTTCCGGCATTACCGGGCAAGGTTACCTTACCCATCTGTCCGGCAGTAATGGCCTGGTAATTTGGAGCGGTGAGCTTATGCTTGGCTGGCAGGTTTACCCAAAGCTGGACCATTTCAAAAGGCCCCCCTCTTTTACTGAACTCCTGTTCGTGATACTCCTTATGCAATACGCCGGCACCGGCTGTCATCCACTGCACATCGCCGGGGTTGATCACGCCGCTGTTACCGGTACTGTCATGATGGGCCACGCTGCCTTTATAAGCAATGGTAACCGTTTCAAAACCCTTATGCGGATGCACATCCACCCCGCGGATATGCTCCGACGCGCCAAAATCATACTCGGCATTAAAATCCATCATCAAAAACGGGCTCACTCTTTGCTGACTGATACCACCGTTGGGGAAATAATTAAATACCCTGAAACCGTCGCCAACCATCCCGGGGCGTGCAGGGCGCTGATATACTTGTTCAATAGCTTTTTCCATTGTTGTTATAAATTGATTGAAACAAAAGTACACATAGCCCGGCTGTGAAATATTGATATATATCAAGAAATGAGGAGCGGAGCGACGTGGCAATCAATGACGAAGTTATTCACTTAATAGCCTAAACCCTTTCCCTTCTACTAATCCCTGTAACTTTTTAACCCATAATCATGTCCCCGACAAACATTTTTTTCCTTTCTTTATCCGCAAAGTGTTAAAATTTAACAAATTTTAACACTTTAGCGCCTTAATGGTATTGGCAAAAATTAACAGGGTAGTTAAGTTTGCCTACCAAATAATAAATGTCGTTTAATGGAAGAATCAAATATTAATAGCGGGCACCAGGTAGCTGATGTTGTAGCTGACGCGTCGTCGTACTCAACCAATATCCGGGCGCTGAATGAGATGATAGAGAAGGAAAGCGCCTTTATTGATCTGCTGAAAATGGAGATGGATAAAGTAATTGTAGGACAGAAATATATGGTTGACCGTTTGCTGATCGGTTTACTGGCCGATGGTCACATCCTGCTGGAAGGCGTGCCGGGCTTGGCAAAAACACTGGCTATCAACACGCTTTCAAAAGCTATCCAGGCCGATTTTAGCCGGATCCAGTTTACCCCCGACTTGCTGCCTGCCGATTTGCTGGGCACCATGATCTATAACCAGAAGAAGGAAGAATTCATAGTCCGGAAGGGCCCGTTATTCTCCAACTTTATATTGGCCGATGAAATTAACCGCGCGCCCGCCAAAGTGCAAAGCGCGCTGCTGGAAGCCATGCAGGAAAGGCAGGTAACTATTGGCGATAATACGTTCCCGCTGCCTACCCCCTTCCTGGTACTGGCAACACAAAACCCTATTGAGCAGGAAGGCACCTACCCGCTTCCCGAAGCCCAGGTTGACCGCTTTATGCTGAAAGTAGTGATTGGTTACCCCAACAAGGAGGATGAGAAAAAAATTATCCGTGCCAATATCGCCCCGCAGGGTATGCTGAAACCTAACCCCATTATTAAGCCCGATGATATTATTAAGGCGCGTAAAGTGGTTAGGGAAGTATATATGGACGAGAAGATCGAGCAATATATCATTGACATTGTTTTTGCCACCCGCTTTCCCGAGCAATATAAACTGGCCGATTATAAAAACCTGATCACTTACGGCGCGTCGCCGCGTGCGAGTATCAACCTGGCCCTGGCAGCCAAAGCTTATGCCTTTATTAAACGCCGCGGTTATGTAATACCCGAGGATGTGCGTGCCATTTGTCATGATGTGTTAAGGCACCGCATAGGTTTAAGCTACGAGGCCGAAGCCGAGGACATGACCAGCGAAGATATTATAACCGGGATACTGAACGCGGTAGAGGTACCGTAAACCCTCCCGGCCTCCCCAAGGGGAGGAGAAGCCCTCATTTCTCCAAATTGTCATTTCGATAGAGCGGAGGAGGAAAGAGCGGGAGGGCGAAAGAGAAATCCTATACGGTGCCATCGGTTACACCACAAATGGAGTGTATAAGATTTCTCACTATGTTCGAAATGACATTTTAATTTGTTTTAAAATCCTCTCCCTTCGGAGAGGATTTAGGAGAGGTGATATGGCTAAGGATACCAAAGAACTGCTAAAAAAAGTAAGAAAGATCGAGATCAAAACCCGGGGATTGAGCAATCACCTTTTTTCGGGCGAATATCATTCGGCTTTTAAAGGCAGGGGCATGGCTTTCAGCGAGGTGCGCGAGTACCAGCTGGGCGATGAGATCCGTACTATTGACTGGAACGTAACGGCCCGTTTCAACCACCCATATGTGAAAGTTTTTGACGAGGAGCGCGAGCTGACCGTAATGCTGCTGATGGATGTAAGCGGGTCTGAAAACTTCGGCACCATTAACCAGCAAAAGCAGGATCTGGCTACCGAGCTCTGCGCCGTACTGGCCTTTTCGGCCATCCAGAATAATGATAAAGTTGGGGTGATATTTTTTAGCGATAAGATAGAAAAATTCATCCCGCCAAAAAAAGGCCGCAGCCACATCCTGATGATCATCCGGGAACTGATTGATTTCAAGCCCGAAAACAAGGGTACTAATGTGGCCGAGGCCCTGCGCTACTTTACCGGCGCCATTAAAAAGAAATGTACCGCTTTTATTATCTCGGATTTTATGAGCGAAGCCTTTGAGAACGAAATTAAGATCGCCAATAAAAAACATGATGTTATTGCCTTAAAGCTGTACGATATTCATGAGGAAGAATTTCCTGACCTGGGGCTCATCCCGGTGAAGGACGAGGAAACCGGCGAACTGGTATGGATCAATACGTCAGACAAAGCCGTACGTAATGCCTATAAGGCCAACGCGCTACGCCGAAACGGGCAACTGACCGACGTTTTTCGCAGGGCGGGCGTGGATACCGCCAGCATCGGCACCCACGAATCGTATGTAAAACCTTTAATGACCTTATTTAAAAAACGGGAAAGCAAACGATAATGAAGCAGCAGAAATTGAAATATATCCTGATTTTTTTAATTGTTTTAACCGGCTTTATCCAAACAGCCGCCGCGCAGGACATACAGGTATCGGCCAGGCTGGACCAGGGTGCCATTAAACTGGGCGACCAAACCAAGTTGCGCCTTATTGTTCATCAACCGGTAAAGGAACACGTTAACTTCCCTCAACTAACCGATACGCTCACCAGCAAGATACAGATCATCGGCCCGGGTAAGCTGGATACGGTGCTTGACCAAAACGACCATAAACAGGCCACTGTTACCCAAACTTATACCATTACTTCTTTCGATGCCGGCTCATATAACGTGCCGTCCTTCAAATTTGGGAGTAAGGACAGCGTGCTGTTAAGTAACGATGTAAACCTGCTTGTACAGGCGGTAAAGGTGGATACCACTAAGGCTATTTACGATATTAAACAACCCTTCGCTGTAAGCTATACCTTTATGGACTGGCTTAAAGACAACTGGGTTTGGGTAGTAATGGGCCTGGCAATTATACTGGCGGTTATCGGTGTTATTTATTATCTGAAAAAACGCCCTAAAAAGGAACCGGCGGTGGCCGAAGTAAAAGTATTGATACCGCCGCATGTAGCCGCTTTAAATAAACTAAAAGAACTGCGCGATAAAAAACTATGGCAGCAGGGCGAAGTAAAAGCATACCACAGCGAATTGAGCGATGTAATACGCGAATACCTGGAAAAAAGATACGTGATAAAAACCCAGGAAAAAACAACTGACGAAATATTCGCCAGCCTGAAATACCTGGATATAGCCGATGAAAGCCGGAACATGCTGCGCCAGATATTAATGCTGGCCGATTTAGTAAAATTTGCGAAGGAAAAGCCGCTGCCCGCGGAAAACGAGCAAAACATGGAAAAGGCCGTAGCCTTTGTATCGCAAACGCAACAGGTAATAGCGCCAAAGAATCTGATGGAAGGAGGCAGTGGTAATGAACCTGTTTAAAGGGCTGGAATTTGCCGCGCCCGGCTTTTTGTGGCTGTTGCTCATCATCCCGGTAATGGTAGCCTGGTACATTTGGCGGGAGCGGAAATTGTACGGTGTTTTAAGCGTATCGGCCGTAAAAAGGTTCGCGCTGCATACAAAAAGCAGGATCCCGCAGTTTCGGCATTTGGGTATTGTGCTGCGCTCGTTGGCGCTGGTGGCTTTAATTGTGGCGCTTGCCCGTCCGCAAACATCATTAAGTTGGCAAAACACCACCACACAGGGCATTGATATTATCATCGCGTCGGATATATCGGGCAGTATGCTGGCCGAGGATTTTAAACCCAACCGCCTGGAAGCCGGTAAAAACATCGCGATAAACTTTATCAAGAACCGCCCGGATGACCGCATCGGTTTGGTAGTATTTGCCGGCGAAAGCTTTACGCAATGCCCGCTTACTATTGATCATGATGTACTGATTAACCTGTACCAGGATATTAAATACGGCATGATTGATGATGGTACCGCCGTAGGCATGGGGCTGGCAACCGCTGTAAACCGGCTGAAGGATAGCGAAGCCAAAAGCAAGGTGGTAATTTTACTGACAGACGGATCCAACAATATGGGCTCCATACCCCCGCTTACCGCCGCCGAAATTGCCAAACAGTTTAATGTAAGGGTTTACACCGTAGGTATAGGCACTAATGGCATGGCGCCCTACCCGGTGCAAACGCCAATGGGTATACAATACCAGAATATGCCGGTGCAGATTGATGAAGCTACCCTGGGTAAAATAGCCACTACAACCGGCGGCAAATATTTCAGGGCAACTAACAACGCCACACTGAAAAACATTTACGAGCGGATTGACAAACTGGAAAAGGCCAAAATTGATGTTACCCAATATCGTAAAAAAACAGAGTTGTTTTTGCCTTTCGCGCTGATGGCCCTGTTTTTCATGGTATTGGAGTTTATGTTAAAAAATACAGTGTTTAAGGGGGCATTAACCTAAAATATGTTACGTTTTGCACATATAGATTTTTTGTGGGGATTGCTGGCCATACCGGTAATGATCTTTTTTTTCCTGGAACTTACCCGGTGGAAAAAGAAGGCGTTAAAGCAATTAGGAGATAAGGAAGTAGTAAAGCTGATGATGCCCCAGGTATCGTTTTCAAGGCCCTGGCTTAAATTTTTGTTTTTCGCGCTGGCCTTCGCCTTCCTGATCATCGGGCTGGCCGATCCGCAGATCGGTTCAAAAACCGAGGATGTTAAACGCAAAGGAGCCGATTTGATGATCTTGCTGGATGTTTCCAACAGTATGCTGGCGCAGGATTTTCAGCCCAGCAGGCTGGAAAATGCCAAGCAGGCCATAGCCCAGCTGATTGATAATTTACACGATGACCGTATAGGCATGATTGTATTTGCCGGACAGGCCTATGTACAATTGCCCGTAACTACCGATTACTCCGCGGCCAAGCTGTTTTTAAATACCATTAATACTAACATGGTGCCTACGCAGGGCACCGCCATAGGCGCGGCTATTGATCTGGGCATGAAATCGTTCGATTTTAAAAATGGCACGGGCAAAGCCATGATCATTATTACCGATGGTGAAAACCACGAGGACGATGCCGTAACCGCTGCAAAAAACGCGACCGATAAGGACGTTTCCATTCATGTGATCGGGATTGGTTCGCCGGAGGGCGCGCCGGTACCTTTAGGCGGCAAGCAGCAGGGCTACCACCTGGATGAAAACGGTAAAACTGTAGTAAGTAAGCTGAACGAGGAAATGTGTAAGGAAATTGCGGAGGCGGGTAACGGAGCTTATGTACGGGCCACCAGCGCCAACAGCGGCCTGAATATTATTATGGATCAGATTTCCAGGATACAGCGCAAAACGGTAGACAGTAAAAATTTTAAGGAGTTTGAAGATCGTTTCCAGTTTTTTATGGGTCTGGCTGTTTTAATGCTGCTGGTAGAGTTTTTTATAGCTAACCGAAAAAACACCCGGTTAAGCAATCTGAAATTATTTGAAGTGAAGAAGGTATGAAGCAGTTAACTATTATCATATTATTTTTGCTGCAGGGTTCATGGCTTTTTGCGCAGCAGGATAAAAGCTATATTCACAAAGGGAACGAGCTATACAAACAGCAAAAATATACCGAAGCCGAAGCGAATTACCGTAAGGCCGTAGATCAAAAAAAGCAAAATGTTAACACCGGGAACTTTAACCTGGGCGATGCCTTATACAAGCAAAAGAAGTTTGACGAAGCCGTGCAACAGTTTACACAGCTCGCGGGTTCGGCTAACAATAAAGGGGTAGCGGCAAAGGCTTATCATAACCTGGGTAACACCCTGCTTGAAAATAAAAAGCTGGAAGAAAGTATTGAGGCCTATAAAAAATCGCTGATCAATAACCCGAAGGATGATGAAACCCGTTATAACCTGGCCTACGCGCAGGAAAAACTGAAGCAGCAGCAACAGCAGGACAAAAAGAACCAGCAAAACAACAAGAACCAGAACAAAGATCAGAAAAACAAGGATCAGCAGAATAAGGACAACAAGGACAAGCAGAACCAGGATAAGAAAGATCAGGATAAAAAAGACCAGGATAAGCAAAACCAGAATAAACAAGATCAGGATAAAAAAGAGCAGCAGCAGCAAAAACCGCAGCCCGATAAACTATCCAAGGAAGACGCGGAACGTATGCTTGATGCCCTGAATAACGACGAGAAACAAACGCAGGATAAGCTGAAAGATAAAAAATTAAAAGGCGCCAGAGTGCGTGTAACGAAGGATTGGTAGCCTCACCCTAAACGGCGAAGCCCTCATGAATACCTTTGAAAACGATTAAAACATGAATAATCCCCTCTCCAAAGGGAGAGGACTTGATACCAGGTCTCCCCATTCGGGGGAGATTTAGAGGGGGTATCGTTACTCGTAATGACGATTTATATATAGCAATAAAAACATTGAACGGAAAGTATTATATATTATCAGTTTTACTTTTATGGGCAGGCCTGTTGTTTGCCGATGATATCCGGTTTACGGCATCGGCAAGTAAAACACAGGTAGCAACAGGCGAGATATTTGAAGTTACGTTTGCGATAAACGGGAATGCCGACCGCTTCGCACCGCCAAACTTCAGTGGCTTCCAGGTAGTGTCGGGGCCTAATGTATCTACCAGCATGAGTTCCATTAACGGGAGCACGACGATGAGCAACTCCTACAGTTATGATTTGGTACCTACCAGGGAAGGAACGTTTACCATCGGGCCGGCATCTATTGTGGCTAATGGCCGCACTTTAAATACAAATGCCATCCGCATAACGGTAGTTAAGGGCCAGCCTGCACCCCAAAACAGTCGCGCCCGGCAAAATATGCAGCAGGCTGATGAAGCCTCCGATGCCAGTTCGGCAGATATTTCAAAGCTATTGTTCATCAGAGCGTTGGTTGATAAAACCCATGTTTACCAGGGCGAGCAAATTACACTGAGCTATCGCATTTATACCCGCGTGCCCATTATGGATAACCAGGTGGATAAACTGCCTGAATTGAATGGTTTTTGGAGCCAGGACCTTACAGACCAAAAACAGAACGCACAATTGAAAACGGAGGTTTATAACGGCCAGCGATATAACTCGGTTGATGTTAAACAAACTATCCTGTTTCCGGAACACTCGGGTAACCTCACGGTCGACCCGCTGGGCATGACCTTTATTGCCCGGATCCCTGTAGCTTCCCGCGATTTTATGGATCAGTTTTTTGGCGGCTCCTACGAGGATAAAAAACTAAAGTTGAAGAGCCCGCCGGTAACTATTCACGTCAACCCGCTGCCCGAAGCCGGCAAGCCCGAAGGATATGACGGCGCGGTAGGTACATTCAGTATCAAGGCTGCGGTTGATAAAACTTCGCTAAAATCCAATGAGGCGCTGAATTTAAATGTGACGGTAACGGGTAAAGGCAACATTAAGCTGCTAAAAAACCTGAATGTTGTGTTCCCGGCCGATTTTGAGAAGTACGACCCCAAAATAACCGATACCATTACCAGCAAAGTTAACGGCATAGCAGGCAGCCGTACTTATAACTATTTATTAATACCACGGCACCAGGGCACCTATACTATCGATCCTATTAAATTCTCGTATTTTAACCCCACCACAGGTAAATATGTTACCCTCGCTACCAAACCGTTCCAGGTCAATGTAGCTAAAGGAGCCAGTGAAAGCAATGTAACCGCCCTCGCCTCGGCAGATAAGCAGGATATTAAGTTACTGGATAAAGACATACGTTATATAAAAATGGGTTCGGCCAATTTAAGCCAAGAGGGGGATGAGTTTCTGGGATCGGGGCTATATTACCTGTTATTGCTGCTCGGTCCGGTTTTGGTAGTAGGTGCTTTTGTATATCGCAAGTGGGATGAAAAGAACAACAGCGATCTCATAAAAGTAAAAAGCAGGAAGGCAAGTAAAATTGCGGCCAAGCATTTAGCCAGCGCGCAGCAACAGCTAATCAATAAAAACCAGAAAGCATTTTATGATAACTTATTTAAGGGCATATACGGCTACTTATCCGACAAGCTGAATATCCCTTACGCCAACCTGGATAAAGAAACCATTGCTGCCGCGCTAAAGGCGCATCAGGTAAGTCAAAGCCTTATTAAGCAGTTGGAAGATACGCTCGACTTATGCGATATGGCCCGCTACGCGCCTGTTACCGGAATTGAGGAACGTGATGTATTTGAAAAGGCGAAAACCATGATCAATGATATAGAAAATGAAATATAAGCACATTATATATCTGCTGATAGCGCTTGTTACGCCCATGCTGGCCTATGCGGCTGGCGATATGCAGGCAATTTTTGAAAAAGGGAACCAGCAATACGCCAAAGGAAACTATAAGGAAGCCATGGCTGATTATCAGCAGATACTGCAAACCGGCTATCAGTCGGTGCCGGTTTATTTTAATATGGGTAATGCCAGCTTTAAAAACGGCGATATCCCGTCGGCTATTTATTATTATGAGAAGGCACATAAACTATCACCTGGCGATGACGACGTTAACTTTAACATACAGTTTGCCAATTTGCGCACAACCGATAAAATAGACATAGCCCCCGAGTTTTTCCTGCTTAAATGGTGGAAAGGTTTTATCCTGATGTTTTCGGGCACTACATTGGCTGTATGGAGCATCCTGTTCATTTTATTAGCCAGCGTGGCATTAATAACTTATATGTTCACTTATTCGGTAACTATTAAAAAGGCCTCATTTTACAGCACGTTCATCCTGTTTGTTATCGGCTTGTTTTTCATTTTTGTAGGCAACAGGCAGGTTAATTATTTTGATACTCATCACCAGGCCATTATCTTCAGCGGTGCGGTAACGGTAAAAAGCGGCCCGGCCAACGCGGCCAAATCGTTATTTTTGATACACGAAGGCACCAAGGTTGATGTACTGGAGAATAACAACAGTTGGACAAAGATCCGGCTCCCCAACGGGAACGAAGGCTGGATAGTAGCCAGCGACGCGAAGGAAATATGAGCAGGCCCCTCCTAAATTCCTCCCTTTAGGGGTGGATTTTTTACTTTCTGAAGCTTTATTTTCTAATGCCCTCCCTTCCGGGGCTACTGTGTGGACACATCTTTTGACGTTTTTAAATCCAACTTTGTAGCTAAAATTGTAAAAAACAAGGTCATTTCGACGAACCGATCGGGGTTGTGTGTACGGGTGAGGAGAAATCTTATACGAAATACCGGTCGGCATTTCCTCACGTATAAGATTTCTCCGTCGCGCCACGCTCATTGCTTCCCCGGCTCTATCGAAATGACATAATTCTTGAAGAATGTGTCCACACAGTAGCCCTCGGAGAGGGGTTTAAGAGGGGCTATTACTTATCCCCCAACACCGATAAAATATTACCCGCAGGGTCCTTAAACCAGGCGATAACCGGTTTGCCGCGGGCAATTCCTTTTTCATCAGTTTTAATTTGCGGCATATCGTAATGCTCAAACTGAACACCGCGACGGGTAAGTTCATCTACCGCTTTTTCCACATCATCAACCGGGAAATTTAAAATGGTATAGGTAGCCGGCTCGTGGTTGGGCTTGGGGTAAATCAGTATATTGTTGCTATTACCCGCTATATGCAGCGCCACCACGCCCATTTGCTCGTCGGTAACCTCCAAACCTAATATCTCTCCATAAAATTGTTTCGCCTTTCCCATATCATTCACGGAAAAACCGCTGAATGCTTTAGTGTCTTTAAACATAGCTGTATAATTTAATGATATAATACCATTACAAAACTACCAGGCGGCAATTAAGTTTGGGGTGGTAAAAACGTCAACAAGAGGGCAATAGGCGACAAATAGTAAAAGTTAATTGCAATAATACATTATCGGCATAAAACAAAAAGCGTTCGAAATATGGAATTCCGAACGCTTCTTATTACTTTTTTTGATAAGGATTTATCTCATCGTCTTATTTTTTCCGCGACGGAACCAGGTTGCCTTTAAACGCGCCTACCACTATCCGGTTAGCCAGATCCAGTTTTAAGGAGCGGATATCCGCCAGTACAATTTCGGCCATTTTACGGGCGCCTAATTCATTAAAATGCGTATCATCGGCATTGCCGTTAGGGTAATGCGGATTTTCGCCCACCTCCAGGTGATCGTATAACATTTTTGAAATATCAGGGCCCAGCTTTTGCAGCATAGCCTGGCTTTCTTTATCCAGGTCTATCAACGGTACGCGCTGCTGCTCGGCCACCTTACGCACAATAGCCGAATATACATCGTGTGTACCTTCAATATTGCCCGAGGCATTAAATTTGCGGCGCGCCACAGGGGTTATCAATACCGGGTTACCGCCTTTTGCCTTGGTTTCGTTAACAAATTTTTCCAGGTTTGCCTGGAAACCGGCTTCGTTAATATAGCTGCCCTTGGTTGGCACTTCATCGTTATGGCCAAACTGTATCAGCACATAATCGCCTGTTTTCAAATTATCGGTGATTGATTTCCATAAGCCCTCGGCAATAAAACTTTTAGTGCTTTTACCATTTTTAGCCTTATTAACAACAGTTACCGTAGTATCAAAAAAGTAGGAAAAAGGCATCCCCCACCCCGTTTCAGGATATTCCTTTACGGTTTTAATAGCCATGGTTGAATCGCCGGCCATATAAACCGTAATATGTCCCGGAATTACCAGGAACGACATGAACATTACGGCAGCCATTAAGGTCATGGCAGCGTATAAACTTTTCTTATACAATTGTTTTTTCATTTACAGATCGGTTATTATTTAATTTTTAAGCATTCTTTGGCAAAAGCGAAAATCGGAGTGCTATTTACCGGTGGTTTAACAAGATTGTTTATGGCGATAAAAGTAAGGTACATATTGAAAAAAACGCAACTCATTTTTAAAAAATTGCTGTGTTAATTCCCGGCAATTGCAAAAAAGATGATACACAGTCTTATTTCCCCTGTTTCGGGGCTTGCGTTTTAGTATTATTATATAAAAGTTCTTAATATCGTATGATAATAAAAAAGCCGGGATATGCACTTTATCAGCAACCTGAATAGTTGTTGTTTGGTATGGACTGGCAAAAACATCATCAATAACCATCTAATCATTTAAATCATGTATAGAAACTTACTAAAAGCAAGCCTGTGCGTCGGCATAGCCGCTGCTGTTACCGGCCAGGCATTTAGCCAGGCCAAACCAGCCGCCACGGCATCAAAACCAGGCCAGTTGGATACCATTATTGAAGGCGTACATACTACCGCGGGCCGCGCCGTTGCCGGTATCCCGGTTAATTACGATGAGGCACAGGTAGGTAAATATACTTTACCAGATATACTCACCACCCAAAACGGCAAAAAGGTAACTGATAAAAAAACCTGGCTTAACGTACGCCGGCCCGAAATTGTGAAATTGTTTGAAACCTACCAATATGGTAAAATGCCGCCGGCACCCGCTAAGCTCAATTATATTGTATTTGACAAAGGCACCTCAGTTTTTGATGGCAAAGCCACCCGCAAACAGATCCGTATTTATTTAACGCCAACCGATACGGCCAGGCATTATATGGACCTGCTGGTATATTTACCGGCCAACAGCACTAAACCCGCTCCAATTGTACTGCTTATCAATTTTTCACCTAACTCTACTTCAGTAATTGGCGGCGACCCGGGTGTAAGGCCGGGTACAACCACAAGCCCAACCGGCGAAAAGATTCCTGCACGCCGCGGCTTTGGCGGCACCGACGTTAAACGAATTTTGGCAGAAGGTTTTGGTGTAGGCATGATCTACTATGGCGATATCGAGCCCGATTTCCTGAACGGTTATAAATATGGTGTTAGGGGCTATTACTCCAAACCACAGGGAAGTTATCCGAAGGATGACGAGTGGGGCGCAATTTCGGCCTGGTCATGGGGCCTGAGCCGCGCTATGGATTATATGGAGAAAGACAAGCAGATTGATGCTAAACGTGTAGCGCTGCAAGGCGTATCGCGCCTGGGCAAAACCGTATTGTGGACCGGCGCGCACGATACCCGTTTTAAAATGGTACTGGAAAGCTGCTCGGGCGAAGGCGGCGGCGCGTTAAGCCGTCGTAATTTTGGCGAGAATATTAAACACATGACCGATAGCACCCGTTATTTTTACCAGTTTGCCGCAAACTGGCATAAATATGCAAATGATTTCAATGCTTCGCCGGTTGACGCGCACATGCTGGTATCATTAATGGCTGGCCGCTACCTGCTGATGCAAACCGGCAACCAGGATCTGTGGTCGGACCCGCATGGCGAATTCCTGGCCGCAAAGGCCGCTCAGCCTGTATTTAATATGTTTGGGCAGCAAGGCCCTGGCGACGCGCCGTGGACCAAGGGTAATGATGAATCACTGGCGTATAATCCACTGGGTTACTACATGCACATAGGCGGACACGGAAGCACCCGGACAGACAGGACGAACGACTGGGACGTTTATCTGAAATACATGAAAAAATTCTTATAATATCCTGATCAAATATAAAAGCCCCGGTTCATTATCTGATAAACCGGGGCTTTTTACTTAAAACCTGTTAGTGTTCCTTTTTTTAAGAACATGGTGGAACAGGCGGGAACGCACCTGGAACATCGATTTGCGACAAAATGTGGAAAAATAGTTGCCTAATTGACAGTATTGCGCCACCATTAATATTAACTATTATGTCATACCGAACTCGTTTCGGCACCCCACGCGCAAATCAAACCATATACCTGTCCTGTAGGTTGCCAAAACAAGTTTGACATGACTTGGCTTTAAGCCGTCTGCATCACAAGTTTTTTCTTCCTGTTTTCAGCTACTAACAAAGCGATCAGCAGCAGTAAGCCTATGGCAAAAAAGCCATCCAGCGCCAGGGCTGAATCACGCATTTCATGGGTAAGGTCCTCAACGTAAGCGAAGCAGAAAAGACCTACCACGATGGAGATCTTTTCGGTAACATCATAAAAGCTGAAGAACGAGGCCGTATCGGGGATATTTTCGGGCAGGTATTTGGAATAGGTGGAACGCGATAATGACTGCACGCCGCCCATTACCAAACCGACACCAAAGGCCGCGAAATAGAATTGCGTTTCGGTAGTGATAAAATACACCAGGCAGCACAGGATGGTCCAGATGGTTACCAGGACGATCAGGGTCCACACGTTACCGTATTTTTCCGAGCACTTAGACGTAATATAAGCGCCAATAATAGCTACTACCTGGATAATGAGGATAATAGTGATCAGGTCATCATCGGGCATGTGCAGTTCCTTGGCTGCAAAGCTGGCGGCCACCAGCATAATGGTTTGCACCCCAACTGAATAGAAGAAGAAGGCCGAAAGAAAACGCTTTAATAAAGGCATCTGCTTTATTTTGCCGAATACTTTGGCCAGTTCCTTAAAACCGCCGGTAAACACATTGTATTTGTGCGAACCAGCATTAGGCGTGCCCTTGGGCAGCATAATAAACGGAATAATAGCAAAGCCTATCCACCAAAAAAACACGATCAGGAACCCGATACGCTCGGGCAGGCCCTCGTTATCGTTAATACCGAACCAATCGGGCTTTAGCACCGGGATAAAGCAAAGCACCTGCACCACAATACTACCTAAAAAGCCGTAAATGAAACCCTTAGCGCTGGTAGCGTCCTGCTGGTCGACCGTGGCAATCTGGGGCAGGTACGAATTATAGAATACAAAGCCGCCGCAATAACCAATGGAGGCCAAGCCGAAGCAGATCATAGGCAATTCCAGCGGGCTATCGGGTTTAAAAAAAAATAAGCCGGCGCAGGCCAAACTGCCCATCCAGGTAAATAGCTGCAGGTAAAGCTTTTTATTCCCTTTATAATCGGCAATGGACGTTAAAATGGGAAGGATAGCTACAACGATGAGGTATGACAACCCCAGGATATAAGTTTCCAGCACAGTATTTACATACTGATGCCCGAAGAACGAGACCATATTATCTTTTTTAGCATTGGTGGTTACCGCTACATAATAAGCCGGGAAAATGGTGGAGGTGATCACCATGTTATAGGATTGATTGGCCCAATCGAACATACACCATGCCCAGATCGTTTTCTTGTTGTTTTTCGCTTGCATTCAGGGGTTAAAAATATGCAATTTCAGGAGTTTGGCAAGCATGTGATGCCGAACTTGTTTCGGCACCCCACTCGCAAATCAAACTGTATACCTGTCCTGTGGGATCCCGAAAACAAATCCGGGCTGACGTTCTTATTTTCTATACTCCCTACAAAGCTTCGGTGTATTTTTTAAAGTTATCCAATATAGCCTGCCAGCCGCTTTGCTGCATTTCAACACTGTGCGTGTTTTCGGCTTCAAATGTTTCTGTTATACGGGTAGCGCCCTCGCGGGTTTCAAAATCAACCGATACTTCCCTGCCGTCGGCAATAGTATAGGCGATAAAACGGTGTTCCTGTACTTCGGTGTAAGCGCCCTCAAAATCAAAGCTAAAGCTGCCATCTTTGGCGGCCATAGTAGTTTTAAATTTCCCGCCGGTGCGCGGGTCGTTATCGGCATAGGGCGCATGCCAGTCGGCTGATGCGTTGGCCCATCGGGTAATGTGCTCGGGTTTGTTCCAGCTTTCCCAAATTTTTTCAATGGGCGCATTTACGGTAGCTGCTACAGTGATGGTTGTTTTATTCGCGGTTTCCATTTTGGTTGTTTTTAAATGTGAACGATCAATAACATAAAGGTAAGGCAACGGATGGAATACAATAATGGGCAAATACGACAATTACCGGGTGTAATTTGCCATGTTTTATACCTGTATTGTATGCGGCGTTTTTGTTAAATTTGATTTTTAATGCACTACCTTTCACTCTGCTCAATGAAACGCGTATTTATCCTGGTTGCTCTGGTTGCTATATTGTCGCATGCGGCTATGGCGCAATCCGGCGGTAAAAAAAAGAAAAAGAACCGCCAAGCCGATTCCGTATTCGTACCATCGTTTGCCGATAGCATTGTGAGGGCGGTACATCCGTCCTATAACGCTGTAAGCGGCGTGCACCGCTGGCTGTTTGGCGAAAACTATCGCCGGGAATGGGCGGTGCCTGTAAAATTGCCGGTCATCAGGCTCTCTGCTTTTCATGGCGGCCTGACACCCGAAAAGCAGGGCGGCGGCATGCAATCCAAATCATTACGGCTGATAGATAAGAACGGGATGGAGTGGGTATTGCGCAGCGTAGAAAAATCGCCTGATAAGCTGCTGCCCGAAGGGTTACGCGGCACTTTCGCGGTGGATTGGGTTGGCGATGAGTTTAGCGGTCAGCATCCTTATTCAGCTTTGATCGTTCCTCCGCTGGCCGAGGCCGCTCATGTACCCCATGCTAACCCCGTAATAGGTGTGGTAGCCGATGATGCCGCTCTGGGCGAATTTCGCGAGATGTTTGCCGGAATGGTATGCCTGCTGGAAGAACGCGAGCCCACCGGCCCGTCAGACAATACGCTGAAAATGGAGGATAAACTGATCAGGAATTACGATAACCGGGTGGATGGTCCGTTATTTTTACGGGCACGTATGCTCGATCTGCTAATGGGCGACTGGGACCGCCACGAGGACCAATGGCGCTGGGCCGATAAAAAGAAAGATAAGGATGACGTATACGAAGCCGTCCCCCGCGACCGCGACCAGGTTTTTCACGTTACCCAGGGGCTGTTCCCATCCATAGCCGCCTTGCCCTGGATTGACCCGATGCTGGAAAATTTTGACGGCGAGATACCACGTGTAAAATACGCCATCTATAAAACCCGCTTTATGAAGGCCTTCCCCGATCTGCAATTCAGTTACGAAGAATGGATGAAGGCGGCCAACAATTTTGTAAAAGCGGAGACCGACGACGTATTAGAAGCCGGCCTGCGCCGCCTGCCTAAGGAAACCTATAACATGCGGCACGATGAACTGTTCCGCAAACTGAAACAGCGCCGGGATAACATACCGGCTGCCATGTCTCAATATTACTGTTTCATTAACCGGATAGTGGATATTCGCTTAACCAATAAAAACGAGCTGGTTACCGTTACCAACGCGCCCGGCAAAGCCACGCGCATAGTAATTGATAAGATAAATAAAGAGGGGGCAACCAAAGGGCAACTAATGGACATGACCTATCAGCCCGATATTACGAAGGAGGTTAGGGTATATCTTTCGGCTGGAAATGATAAGGTGGTGATTAATAGTACAGCATCGCCCATTAAGCTGCGATTTGTGGATAGCGCGGGCAATAAAGCCTATGATATCCAGCAAAACGGAAAAAGAATACAGGTTTACGGGCAGAAAGACAGCACCGCTTTTACCGGGAAAACTAATCGCGTAAGCAAACATTTCTCTGCCGATACCCTTAATGCCCGGTTCGTCCCCGCTAATTTATATAATATCTGGGCGCCCCTGGCTACGGCTGCCATTAATGCCGACGATGGCTTTTTGCTGGGCCTTGGTTTTAAATATACCGGTGTGGATGGCTTCCGGAAAATGCCGTACAGCAATCAGCAGGAGTTAATGATTACCCATGCCTTCGCTACGGATGCTTTCCGCGTAAAATATAACGGGGAGTGGATTGGCGCCATAGGCAAAGCCGATTTCATTGCCCAGGCCAATATCCAGGCCCCCGATAATACCATGAACTTTTTTGGCCGCGGCAATGAAACCGCGCTGAATAAAGCGCCGGGTTACCGCCGTTATTACCGCACCCGTTTTGACACTTACCAGTTTGACCCCGCCCTGCGCTGGAATACCGGCAAAAACAGTACGTTAAGCGCCGGGCCGTCGCTGCAGTTTTACCATATCGATCCGAACGACAACGCGGGCCGGTTCATTAATCAAACCAACCTCATTAATTCCTATGACAGCCTTACAGTTAATAAGGATAAAGCACATGCGGGCCTGCTATTTAGCTTCATTAGTAACCAGCGTAACAACGACCTGTTACCGGCCAGCGGATACTATTTTACAGTAACCATGCAAGGCTACGCCGGGTTGAACAGTTATTCCAAATCATTCGCCCAGATCAGGCCGGAGCTTACCTATTACCAGCAGTTGGATGCCAATGGAAATATCGTGCTATCAGACCGAATTGGCGGCGGTGTAAGTATCGGTAAGCCGGCGTTTTACCAGTCTATGTTTTTAGGCGGACAGGGTAATTTACTGGGCTACCTGCAAAACCGTTTCGCGGGGCAGCAAATGGCGTTCAATAATTTACAGGGCCGCGTTAAACTGGCCAATATAGCCGGTTATATCCTGCCCGGACAACTGGGAATTACAGGTTTTTACGATGTGGGCCGGGTATGGATAAATAACGAGCAATCCAACAAATGGCACCAGGGCACCGGCGGCGGCTTATATTTTTGCCCGGCAGGTTTAACCGTACTGCAGGTTTTGGCAGGCCACTCCCAAGAGGGATGGTATCCTTATGTATCGCTGAATTTCAGGCTGTAAATGTATGATGGGCCTCTCCCAAACCATCTCTACCGGAGCTACCGTGTACCCTCCTCTTATAGCCAAACCCTGTAAGGGTTTAATGCAGGTAGCAATAAGATCAAAAAATGTACATGTGCCGTTAGGTACATTACCATCCGGACACGGTGATGGGCTGACTGCTCTTAAATAAGTAGCTGTAAAGCCTGTTAGGTAGCGCACCTGCCGGAGCGCAATCCCTGTTTTGGTTAAATGCTACCAACATTTTACCCCGAAAGGAGCAGGTAGTAAAACAATAAAGATGCGGGTACACGGTGGCTCCCGGGGGAGATTTAGAGGGGGCTGATTGCCCTGTTGCTCCGCTCCCTGCAATGACGTAATAATAATTAAGACTTACGAGGTTTTTAAACTTCCTAAGTCTGCAAAACGGATTTTTAAATAAAACACACAGAGCGTTGAGGCCGCGGAAAAATAATTTCTGAAATATTACCTTTAACCCGATATTGTGTTGAATTACATCTACCCGCGCTAATGAAAGTATACCCTGCAAAACAGTCGTTCTATATCCTATTATTGCTATTGGGGGTAGCGGGCATTTTCGGTTGTACAAAAACAATCATCAAACCAAACAATAATAATAATAACCCGGGTAACGGAAACGGTAATCCGGTTACGCCGGCTGATACGCTGCCGTCATTTTACACCCCGACAGGTGTAGCGGTAGATGCTGCCGGCAACCTGTTTGTGGCCGATTATGGCAATAACCTCATTCGTAAAATAACGCCTGCCGGGGTGGTAAGCACCTTTGCGGGCAGCGGTACGCAGGGGTCCATCAACGCCAAAGGTTTACTGGCCTCGTTTAACCTGCCTAAAGGCATAGCGGTTGATGCTTCGGGCAATGTTTATGTGGCCGATGCCGGTAACGATCTTATCCGTAAAATAATGGCGGATGGAACGGTGAGTACCCTGGCCGGAGCCGATTCCTCCTTTTTCGCGCCAGCGGGCGTGGCGGTTGACGCAGTGGGAAATGTGTATGTAGCCGATGCCGGTAATGGGCTGATCCGTATGGTGACGGCCGCCGGTAAGGTGAGCGCGTTACCCGGTCCGGCGGGTGGGTTGTTCCAAAACCCAACGGGGGTAGCTGTAACACACACCGGGAATATATTTATAGCTAACTTTTTAGATAATACCATTTATAAGATCGACGCGCTCGACTCCGCCAGCGTTTTCGCGGGCAGCGGGTCCCAGGGCGCCGACAATGGTACTGGCGCTTCCGCAAGTTTCTATTATCCTAACAGCGTTGCTGTTGGCCCGGGTGATACGCTGTATGTGGCTGATGGCGTTAACAACCTGATCCGTAAGATCAGCCCTGCGGGAGTAGTGAGTACCCTGGCGGGAAGTGGTTTGGCTGGCGCGGTGGATAGCACAGGTGTTAACGCTTCTTTCGATGGGCCTTCCGGTCTGGCAGTTGATGCCGCCGGTAATGTTTATGTCGCCGATTCCAATAATAACCTTATCCGTAAAATAACCCCGGCAGGTAAGGTAACCACTGTTGCCGGCAGCGGCAAAGCCGGTGCGCAAAACGGGATAGCTATTACCAACCACCACCCTGTTTCGGTTGAAAGCACGCGGAAGGATTATTTGAGGATTTGGTACAGGTAGGTACTCACCCCGACTAAGCTGCGCTGGTCGACCCTCGCTTCGCGGAAAGAAGTTGAGCGAAAAGATAGAATTAGTTATAAAATAATTTTCTTTACCCTCTCTGCTTCGCAAAGATGGCCGACGCACATCGTATCGCCGGGGCGAGGTCAAAACGGCCATTCCTTATTCATCTTAGCTTTAATAAAATAAACAATAGTTCCGGTGCAAATAGCTGCCAGGCCGCCCATGAACATGGTTAAGCCGGTGGCGACAAGGATGCAGCCCCACATGATGATGGCCAGGTAAACGGGCCAGGGGAAGAAAGGCATTTGGTAAGGGAACACCACCCCTTTACGGGCCTTTTTCAGAATGATCAAGCCCACCGCCTGCGCTATAAACTGTACCAGTATCCGCATGGCCAGTATGGCGCTGATTACGTCGCTCAGCTTAAACAGCAAACTAAAAACAAAGGCTGTTGAACCTAACACCAAAATAGATACGTAAGGGAATTTACCCGTAGGGTGAACCCTGGCGAATACTTTAAAAAACGCGCCATCCGCTGCCGCGGCGTAGGGAATGCGGCTATAGCCCAGCGTAGCCGAGAATACCGACGCGAAGGCTACCAGTAAAATAAGCGCCGTCACAATTTTAGCGGCTGCCGGCCCGGCCAGTTGCTGCATAAAAATGCTGATCACAAAGGCGCTATCCTTGGCCTGCTGCCAGGGGATTACACTTACCACGCTGATATTCATACATAAATATAATAGCGCGATGCCGCCTATGGACAAAAACATGCTTCGCGGTATATTTTTGGACGGATTGATAATATCGCCGCCTAAATGGCAAACATTATAATAGCCCAGGTAGCTGTACACGCTTTTTACACAGGCAAAGCCGATAACGGTTACAAAAGCATAGTTAAGCGTCAGCCCGTCGTTCACCTGTTTAATGGGCGACAGGAAATTGCCATGCGCTATACCTCCGCCAATTATCCAGCACATGGTAAGCAGCACAGCCGCCCACAGCACCACGCTTATTTTCCCTATCGATTCAATTTTACGGTAAAGCAGGGCTACGATACATACTACTACGCCGCCGCTCATTAATTTGGTTTCGACGGTGGTTAAAGGCAACAGGTAGGAAAAATAGGCCGAAAACCCGATAGCCGCCGAGGCAATGACCAACGGGGCCTGTATCATGGTTTGCCATACAAATAAAAAGCTCATGAGCTTGCCCCAGCCTGTTTTGCCGTACGTAGCTTTCAGAAAATTATAGGAGCCGCCGGCCATGGGGAACGCCGCGCCAAGCTCGCTCCATACCATAGCGTCGATGAGGGAAAGGAGGGCCCCGGCCAGCCAGGCATACAAAAAGTATGGGCCGTTCATTATGCCAATAACCATGGGGAGGGTAATAAACGGGCCTATGCCCACCATATCCGTCATGTTAATGGCGGTAGCTTGTAACAGTCCTAATTTTCTTTCGTGTATAATTTCCGGCATAGGTAGTTGCTCAATTCCCAATAATACTAATGAAATATGAATTAGCGCATCATTATAACATCATATTATTTGCCGCATGGGTTAGTGTGCTATACCGGTATGTTATAATCCATAATTTAGTACCGGATTTAAAAAGCTCATGCGTAAAATAATAGGGTATGCCTTTGTGCTGTTAACTTGTATACAAGGGGCTAAGGCCCAGCAAAACTGGCAATTAAGTACAGAAACGGCTGGTATTAAAGTGTTTAGTGCCTCCGTTGCCGATTCAAAAGTAAAGGCCCTTAAGGTAGAATGTGAGTTTAATGCCACACTATCACAACTTGTTGCTGTATTGCTTGATGTTAAAACCTGTACCGAATGGGTGTATCATACCAAATCGTGCACCTTACTCAAACAGGTTTCGCCCTCCGAATTGTATTATTACTCGGAGATCAGTATCCCCTGGCCCGCCCAGAACCGGGATTTTGTGGCCCACCTGATTGTAAAGCAGGACCCGCAAACAAGGGTGGTTGATGTGGATGGCCCGGCCGTACCCGGTTTTGTGCCGCTTAAAACCGGCATTGTACGGATAGATCATTCCATAGGCAAATGGGTACTAACACCTGCCACTGATAACCATGTAAAAGTAATTTACACCCTACAGGTTGACCCGGGCGGCGCTATCCCGGCCTGGCTGGTTAACATGTTTGCCGCCGAGGGGCCTATTCAAAGTTTTAAAGGTTTGAAGCTGCAACTGCAGAAACCGGCTTATCAGCATGTGGCGCTTTCTTTTATTCGTGATTAAGAGCCCTACCCAACCCTACCCGGAAGGGAGGGCTTTAGGAAGTCTCCCCTTCCGGGGGAGATTTAGAGGGGCTACTCTGTTCCTTTTCCTTAACCGGCATACATCCACTGGCTTTCATGAACCGCTTTACTCCCCCTCATAAAAAAGAAACTTTCATAAACGCCAACTCCTAAGTAGCTAAATTTGTTTTTTTAGCTATTATTATAAACATAACCATCTCGTCATTGTGAGCGCAGCGTAACAATCCCCAATTAGCAGAGCTGCTACTCAAACCGGGGATTATTAATGTTGTGTTTGTTTCAAAGGCATTAATGAGCTCCCTTCGGTCGGTTGTCCACGTCGCTCCGCTCCTCGTAATGACGTTCTTTTTATTTTTAGGAACTCCTAAGTAGCTGTCTAAATTTGTTTTTTTAGCTATTATTATAAACATAAAGCCATCTCGTCATTGTGAGCGCAGCGTAACAACCCCCAATTAGCAGAGCCGCTACTCAAACCGGGGATTATTAATGTTGTGTTTGTTTCAAAGGCATTAATGAGCTCCCTTCGGTCGGTTGTCCACGTCGCTCCGCTCCTCAATGACGTTCTTTTTATTTTTAGGAGCTTCTAACATCGCAACAAATAAACTTTTGCGTACTGGGGTGTTTGTTTATATTTAACTAAAATAAGGCAATGGCAACCGTAGCGCTCCGCAGTCCCGAAGGTAAATGGATCATGGTTTCGGCCATCCTGGCTTCGGCTATGGCCTTTATTGATGCTACCGCGCTCAATGTAGTGCTGCCGGCATTACAAAAAAATCTTAACGCTTCCGGCACCGATCTGTTTTGGATATTGAATGCTTACCTGCTGATGCTGGCCGCGCTCATTCTGATTGGTGGCGCAATGGGCGATAAGCTGGGGCGTAAAAAGGTTTTCATGATCGGCATCGCCGTTTTTATAGCCGGTTCAATGGCCTGCGGTTTCGCGGCGAGCGTTACCCTGCTGGTAGCTTTCCGCTTATTGCAGGGTATTGGCGGGGCGCTGATGATACCCGGCAGCTTATCGCTCATATCATCATCTATTAACGAGGAGGAACGCGGCAGGGCTATCGGCACCTGGTCGGCCTTTACTACGGTGGTTACTATGGGCGGCCCCATACTTGGCGGCGCTTTGGCCGATGCCGGTTTATGGCGGTATATCTTCTTTATTAATGTACCCATAGGCATCGCGGCGCTGGTAATGCTGGGTTTAAAAGTTAAAGAACGCAAGGAGGATGACAATAAGCAAACGCTCGATTTTCCGGGCGCGGTTACTATAGCGTTGGGGCTGGCGCTGCTTACGTTTGGTTTTTTAAGGATGCCTGCCGTTGGCTTTAACTGGCAGGTGGAGGCATCTATCGGCGGCGGGGTGCTGCTGCTTATCGCTTTTATTATTATAGAATGGAAAAGCAAATACCCCATGATGCCGCTGCAGTTATTTGCTAACGCTACGTTTAGCGGGGCCAATTTGCTTACCTTCTTTTTGTATGCGGGTTTGGGCGCGGGTATGCTTTTCCTGTCGCTTAATATGGTACAGGTGCAGGGTTATAGTCAATTGCAATCGGGCTTAACCTTTTTACCTTTTACAATACTGATGATCTCGCTGGCGCGTTTCGCGGGCGGACTGGCCGATAAGTATGGCCCGCGGTGGCTGCTTATTATTGGCCCGGCTATGGCGGGCGCCGGGTTGCTGTTGCTTTCATTCGTAAAACAAACTGCCGGCCCGGCCGATTACTGGACCACCTTTTTTCCTGGTGTGCTGGTTTTTGGGTTGGGGATGTCGTTCACGGTGGCGCCGCTTACCGCCGCTGTAATGGGCTCGGTGAGCGATCATTTTTCGGGAACGGCTTCGGGGGTTAATAACGCCATGACACGTATTGCCAACGTGTTTGCCAATGCCATATTCGGCGCGCTGGCTGTGCTGTTCTTTTCAGGGGCCTTGCAGCAGCAGCTTAAAGGTATTCCTTTAAATAAAAATGAAAAAAGCGTGGTGATGGCGCAGTCGGTTAACCTGGGGAATGCCAAAGTGCCGGAACAATTTAAACAGAACAATAGCGCCACTATTGAAAAAGCCTACCATGCCGGTTTTATTCATGCTTATGCCAACATCATGCGAATCTCGGCGGCGCTTGGATTTTTAGCCGCGCTGATGGCTTTTGTTTTTATCCGGAATAAGGCGGTTAAAAAAGAATAGGGCTAACGGGGCCGCATGCGCAGGCCGAGCATCACGTTTAATATGCCGGTTACTATAAAAGCTAAGGAGGTGAACATTAAAACGCTGGCCATACCAAATACCGGGTCAAACCAAATCATGATTACAAAAAGCAATATAATTAACGCGCCTAATATCATCCACCAGGCCCTGACTGCTGAACGGCGATAAGTAAGTACGGTGATCCCTTTAAACAAAAAATAGAAACCGACGAGGATACGCAAAATTATCATGCTGGCCGCCAGGTGACTGACCAATATTAAGCCCAGCAGCAAATCAACCAGACCCGCGAATAAATGCCAGCCACGATTGCCCGTGCCCTGATCCTGGTAGGAGCGGATCAGCTCGGCCACGCCGGCCAGCAGGATGATTAGCCCGAGAAGGAAACTTAAAGCTAAATATCCGCTTACCGGCGAAGCCGCTATATAAGCGCCAACTATTATAAACAGCAATCCTCTTATTAAAAACACCCACCAGTGCCTGATGCTGCGGTCGACTGTGATTTCCATGTCTTTTTGTTTTATTTAACTATCATTAAGCCGAAATAGTTTTAAGAAACCGCCTTTTCTTTCCATAAGCGGGGCAACGGATTTTTATTCGCGTATTGATAATTATGCCGTTTAAACAAATGGCACCAAAGCTGACCGGGGAATTTAAATTGAGTAAACAAGAGTGTTGGATATGGTTTGGCATAGGGGTATTGCGGTTCATTTTCCTATAAACGAAACAGGTGTCAGTATTTTGGCAGGTTTTTGTCAGGTTATCCGGGGCTTAATTCCTGCCAAAATTGCTTTTTGTCAGCAATGTGACAAAAAGTCCTGATTTTTTATTTTTTCAAAAATAGTTGAATGATTTTTTATTTTAAGAAGACATTTTCTCCTGTTTCGGAAATTTTTAAAAAAATATTTTAATGCGTTGTAGCAGATCCTGCTGCTCTTTAAATTTTTCCGCCTCATTTTTTTATTTAGACGTAAATAGCTGTTTTTTGAATTAATCGTTTGATTATAAAAAAAAATACACGCTTTATTATCCAAATAAGCCCTGCTTTTTTAAAAAGTAATTTAAAAATCTGGAATAAAATAGCTGAAAACTTCATTTTTTAATGATGAATACTGAAATATAATGATTTCAAAAAATGAGGCTTGATGTCTTAAGGTACTGATTTCTAACTCAAAAAAATTATGGCATATTTTTAGCCGTATAAGGTATAGTAACATGGTTTACATATTGCTGTAAAGAGCAATTAAAGCGGCACAAAACAAGATATTGTTTAGAGGATAGGCCAAATCAATTATTAAAAGACTAAAGTAATGACAAATATAGTTTTAGAGATCGTATTAGTAGTGTTGGTTATATTAGCGCCATTATTTCCTGCGAGAAAAAGATTTAAAGCTTAATGATATAAACTGATCAAGCAATTGGTATAGAAAGGCCCTGGTAAAACCGGGGCCTTTTCTATTTATTAATCGCCAACCGAAAGGGATGCGATGTGAGCATACCCGAAAAAACATATCTTTAATATTGTGAAACCAATTCTCAACTTTTAATACAATGAATTTAAACCCGGTTAAAACAGTTCCATTAATCATGCTGATCCTGATGATCGGCATCACCACCTATGCGCAAAGTAAACCCGACCGGCCGCTCGACCTGTATATTTTAATTGGGCAAAGCAATATGGCCGGGCGTGCACCAATAACCGACGAGAATAAGAATGAGCATGACGACCGGGTTTTTATGTTCACAAAAGATCAGCAATGGGTTATAGCCAGGCACCCCCCTGCATTTTGATAAACCAAAATCGGTAGGTGCAGGGCCAGGTTTGTCATTTGGTATCGCTATGGCTCAGGCTAATCCCCAGGCGCAGATAGGTTTAATTCCCTGCGCGGTGGGCGGCTCGCCAATTGAGCATTGGCTGCCCGGCGCTTACGATAAGGCTACCGATACCCACCCTTATGATGATGCCGTGATCCGTATAAAAGCGGCTATGGCTTATGGCAAAATTAAAGGTGTAATTTGGCACCAGGGCGAATCAAACAGCAGTGCGGATAAAGCCAGATTGTACCTGGCCCAGTTAACAGAATTGATTGGCCGCGTACGCGCTTTGGCGGGCAACCCTAAACTGCCTTTTATAGTTGGCGAGCTTGGCCGTTACCGCCCGGCTTATGCCAATATTAATGTTGAGCTGGCTAAGCTGCCAGCCAGCGTTCCCTTAACAGCGGTGGCCAGTTCGGAAGGGTTGGTACACAAAGGTGATACCACCCATTTTGATGGCCCTTCCGTACGTGAACTGGGAAAACGCTATGCTGAGCAGATGTTGAAGGTGCAGGCGCAGGTGAAGTAATTTAGAGTTACTGAGCTGGATATATTTATATTGTCATTGCGAGAAGGAACGACGAAGCAATCTCATCACTGGTAAAGTAAGTTGAGGAGATTGCTTCGTTACCCCTGCGCTTTTACCCTTGTCGTTCCTCGCAATGACAATTAGTATTATTTTTTCCAAAAACAACACGCCTTACCATTACTTACTACAACTTCACCTGTAGCGTCAAGTAAAAACTCCGCGCATCGGCGGGGATAATGCCGGGGCCCGGATAGCTGTCAGCGCGGCGGGTAAAATAACGCGCGTCGGCCAGGTTGTTCACCGAACCCTCTAAGCTGAAAATTTTACTGAGCTTATAGCTCGCGGAAATATCCATCACGGTATAAGCCGGTACAAGTCCATCAACGGCGCTGGGGACGAATACCGCGTTGGTGGCATCGGTATATTGCGAACCGGTATAAGCTAACTGATAGCTGGCCGATAACTTTTTGTTTTTATAGGACAGGCCGGTTTTAAATATAATATCCGGCGCTAATTCAACCTTTTTGTTATTAAAGGCAGGTTGTTTGCTTTTGATGTACCGCGCGTTGATAAATGACAGGTTGCTGAATACGGAAACTTTAGTATGGTGCCCGCCGCCGTTCAGGAAGTGTAAAAGCTCCAGTTCGGCAAACGATTCCAATCCGTAATTTTCAGACGCGGCTATGTTGGTGCGGTAACGGAACGTATTGTTCGACGCGTCGTTAGATTCATAAGTGCCGATTCGGTTATTGTAATAGATATTGAATACGCTGATATCATAATTAAATATATCCGTGATATTACCGCGCATGCCAAAATCGGCGGTAAAGCCCGTTTCATCTTTCAGGTTAGGGTCAACCTGTACGGCCTGAATAATGGAGTAAAGGTCGCTAAAATTAATGGCCCGGTAGTTTTGGGAGATGTTCCCGTAAAACTGCATCGCTTCGTTTTGGTAATAGCTTAAGCCCACGCCGCCAATAACAAAGCTCCTGTTCCTGTTTTTAACATCGTAGGTTGTTCCCTTATAAATAATGGCCCCGGATTGCGCCGTATTAACAACCGTGTAAAACCCATCGGCTTTGGTAACAATGTTCTCAAACCTGATGCCGGGGATAATGCTGAATTTTGGCGTGATATGAAATATGTTTTCGGCAAAAAGAGCCGTATTGTAGTTAGGGAAGGAATAGTTGGAATATCCATTCAAATCCGCATCGGAAGTGCCATAGGTAAAATCGGAAGCGTTACCGCTTGAACCATCGTTGCCAAAACCCTGCTCGCGTTTAGTATGCCCTTTGTAGGCGCGCAGCCCCACTAACAGGGTTTGAGGGTTGTTATTTAACTTATAACTATACAGTAAGCGGGTTTCGTTACCATAATTATCATATTCGTCTTTATACAGGTTCCTGTCGCCGCCCGCGTCCGTACGATTGATCAGGGCCAGGTTGCCGATAGCGTCCCTGGAGGCTGCCAGGCCAAAAAACCTGGAGTTAAGTTTCAATTTATCGCTTATACGGTAATCTAATATAACAGCGCCCAGGTTCCAGTTCACCTTAAACCAGTTACGGGCGCGTGTGGATTGAGATGGATCGGCTTCAAATTCCGCATCGGTTAAACCGCCGGGCTGGTGGGCCAGGTAATCCATATAGGTATACTGAAACGTTACCGCAAATTTATCAGTAGCCTTATAAGTAACCGCGGCATAGGCCGTATTTACATTGTAGTTTGAATTTGGCCGCCAGCCATCACCTTGTTTGTGCTCAAAATAAGTATAGTACCGGGTTTTATTAACGGTGCCGCCAATGTTGGCACTGGTGTTAAAAAAACCCCACGATCCGGCTGTTTCGCGGGCGGTTAGTTCAAATGGCTTATCGGTAGCGCCCTCCCTTAGTTTAAAATTGATCAGTCCGCCAAATTGAGTGCCATATTGCAGGGATGACGCTCCTCTTAAAATCTCAATTCGGTCGGTCATCTCGGCGGGCGGGGTATAATAGCTTTCAGGATAGCCCAGCGCGTCCGCGCTGATATCGTAACCGTTTTGGCGGGTGCTGAAATTGGTTACCCGGTTAGGGTTAAGCCCGCGGCCGCCTATGCCTAACTGTATGCCCGCGCCATCGCTTTCCCATATATTTAGCCCGGCCACCTTGGCGTATATCTGGCGGGTATTATTCGCGGCGGTATTGGCAGTAACATCATCCATTACAATTACTTCACTTTTTTTACCGGCGTTAATGGTGGTTCCTTCCACCGCTTTCAGGCGGGTTACGCCAAATGAGTTATCATTGCCGGTTTTAATATCCACATTTTTAAGTGCCTGTACAGCAACTTCAATGGTGGGATTAAATGTAATGTCCCGGCTAATCTCCAGCGTTTTGCTCCATGGCTTATAACCAACCGCTGTAACTGATAAGGTATAGCTGCCGGGCCGTATATTTAAATGATAGTTACCCAGGGTATCGCAGGTGGCGCGGTAATTTGTGCCTTTAAGTAATACAGAAGCATTGGCCACGGGTTTGCCTTCCGTGCTTTTAACCATGCCGTTAATTGTAACAGTTTGGGCCGATGCCTGGAGGGTGACGATAATTAGTACGGAGCAAATAAGTATAAGCGTTCTTTTCATTTTTGTGTGTTGTGAAATGGAAGGATCCATTTTTTATGGCCGAAGGTTTCCTGCTCGGTGGCCAGGTTTACAGTGCTGTCTATATACAGCATGCTGCCGCTGCCGTTAAGGGTTACATAGCTTTCGGCGGTTACTATGGGATTGTTTATACCCATTTTTTGATATTCCGAAGCCAGGAAATGGGCGTATTGTAAAATCATATCCGGCTGGGTAGCCATCATGGTTTCCTGGAAAGGGGTAAGGTAGCGTGAATTAATAATTTCGGACTGCCGGCCGTTAGCCGGGTTTTTGACGTGGAAAAATATGGTGCCACGTTTTTCCATCAGCATTACCCGCCAGGAAAAACGATAACCCTCCTCCGTCCAGTATAGCTTGCCGGGGTATAGCAGGTAACGGAACGGCAGCAATAGCTGGATAGCGAAAAACAGCAGCAAAATTACAGCGATGAAATTAACCTTAACCGCCGGGATATGATAGCTTTTTGGCGGCGATAGGCGCGATTTGGGGAGCACGCGCCTTAAATAATTAATAATGCGCAGATGGGTATTTTCCGAAAAGAAAATGATGGTGACAAAGATCATGATATAGGGGAACATCCCTATTTTAAACAGCCAGGCCGTAGCCAGGTGAAAAACGATCACCAGCGCGTAAGCCGGCCGGCGGGTTGTGCGATACAGGAGTAAAAAACCGATAAGCAGATCGAAAAGCGCCCCAAACCAGCTGAACAGATAGGCCACCCAAACCTGGTTAAGCAGCCCCCCTATAACCGGCAGATCGCTTTTGCCCGGCAGCCAGATGCGAAGCGGCATGGCGGCAATAAGCCAATCGTAATTAAGCTTGGATATCCCGGCAAAAAAATAGACCAGCACCAGCTGCAATTTAAAAATGTTAATGCACCAACCGGGCACTTTGGTTACCTGTAACAATGGCTTGCGCAGCACATCCACCGAAAAATAACGGTGAGCGGGCACCCATATCATCAGGAAAGCCATTACGCTGATGAAGTAATAATGATTAAGGTAGGTGGTTTTATCAATCAGTTCCACGTAAGTGAAACAAAGAAAAAAGGTAAGGATGGCTACCCGGTAAAATAGCCCGATAGTAACCAGTATAGCCGCAGCAATCATTACCGCGAACAGCGTGTACATACCGGTGGGGCTTAAAGGCCTTACCCAATCAAAACCATAAAAAGTAAAGTGAAACCGGGGGATAATATAATAGGCGCTTACCCATCCCTTTAAAATAAAACGCACAATGCTTACCAGCATAATGCCCCCAAAGGCTACCCTGAGGACAGCAAGCGGGGCAATATGTTTTGGTACATTAAAAAAAGAGGCAAACGCTCCTTTTATGGCATTGGGCATGTGTTAATCTCCGTCGTTATCCCCGTAAGTAATTAATATGCTTAACGATGATGTCATATCTGTTTTTAGCAATACGGTTAGCTTTTGCAATTCCGCGTAGGCCGCTGTTACCGCGCCTGGGTTGCTGCTGATGTTATCGGCCAGCGGATCTGTTAAGGTTTGCAGCTTGGATGTCGCGGTAGCAAACTGGGTGGTAATAGCGTCGTTAACGGAGCTGCCATTGGCATATTTTGCCGTATTGGGCAGCTTGGTGGTTTGTACCAGGTAATCGTCCAACCCTAAGCCATTGGTTTGCCCGCTTTTACCCAGGTAAATATTTTGCATGGCTTGTAAATGCAGTTTAGCTAACTGTAACGACATTTTAGAGTAGTAGGCCTGTACATAGGTTGGGAAAGTGTTACCCATGGATTGTACCCCCGCCGGAATGCCTACCTCGTAGTTTTTTAGTATCTCGTAATCATAAACCAACTGGTTAACCAGCTGACCGGTAGAACTGCCTACGTCCGTCCCGGCGGCATTAACAAAGGTGTTTTGATAGCTGCCCCAGCCCGACAGGACGGTGGAAGCATTGCTTTTTAATTCGGCCGCCAGGGCCGCCAGGTAGGTTTTACGATTGCCGGCTTTACTGTCGGTAGTGTATTGGGCAAGTATGGCGGTGTTATTGGCCCCGGTACCAAACAGTAAATAGTCCATAGCGGGCAAGCCTTTAGCCGACAGATTGGCCAGCAGGGTTGGGTTATAAGTATTGCTGCTGATGTTAGCGTTGATCTGGTTAACATCGGTAGGATAAGTATTGGTGTTTACCCGCAGGCTAACCTGCCCGGCCGGGCCAAATTCAAATACCGAAGTTGCCTGCCATTGCTGGTAGGTGGTTTTAAAAGCGGTTTGTACGGTGGTAAGCTTATCAGCATCGGGGCTGGCAACAAACGCGGTTACGGCTGCATCAAGGCTAACTGCATCGGCCTGGAAGGCGGTATAAGCCGGAATAATGATATTGGCGCTGATGTTGGTCAGCATTGCTTTACGGTCAAATCCTGATGAGTTATCGCCCGTGTTACCGTCTCCCGATTTTTTACATGACTGGATAAGTACGAAGGCCGCCATGGCTACTAAAGCAGTATAAATAAATTTGCGCATCTTGTTATTTTTTATGGTAAAACCATCCGCACTTTTCAGGGCGCGGATGGTTAAAATTCAATAGGGTATGTTTTGTTATGATAGCTTATAAAACATCTTTTACGCTTTCAAAACCATATTGCGCCGCAATGGCGTCTCGTAAGGCATCAAGCTGGGTTGATGTCATATCATAAAAGTTTGCAGGGAACCCGGAAAGTAAGGTATTATACTGCGCATCAGTTGTTACTCTTTTTGGATTATACTTTATAGAGTAAACAAAACCATACATTTCAGATAGCCGGCTATTTAGCAAAATTTTATCGCTGATAGATTCTTTAGCTTCTTTAACTTCCTGTAAAGCGCCGGCACCGTGTAATTTTTCAAAAGCGGCGATAATGATTTTGGCTTGTTCAACAAAAGTCGACTTGTCTTTAGCGCTGATAGCGGCACGGCCTTTCAGGAAAGCATCCATTAAAATTTTGTTGGCTTTATACCCCGAGTCAACCTGGGTGGTATAGCTGCCCCAAAGAACCGGTTTGGGGTTGGTTTTGTTGGCAGGAAAATCAGTAGGAACGCCCCAGTAGCCAAAAGCCATATCCCAGGCATGTTCCATTGCGGTTTCGCCGTTAACAATAGTTATATTATCAATAGTTTGGTTGGCAACAGCATCCATAGTGGTAACAATCTGGTATGTTACCAAACCGCCCATCAAACCTTTATTAAATACCTGCGCATAGTTAAAGCCAGCGCCGGTTAACGCGTATTTAGATGCTACGTTTGCCGAACTGGCACCCACACCGGCAACGCCTTTGCTGGCGACAGTTGGGTAAGCGGCGCTTGCTTTTGCCAGGCTGTCAATAAAATCAAGAGCATCCTGTTTGAAAGCCGGGGCAAACTGATCCCTTAATTGCAGGCCGGATGTATTATAAGCAGCGTTGGCAAATGGAGCGCCCGTATTGTTTAACATGGCTTTTGCCGTAACAGCATCAAATGTGCCGGTAAGCGCGTTTTTCATTAAGTTAGAAATTTCGGTATACATGCCTAAACGGGTGGTGGCGTCGGCATAGTTCGCGTTAGCAAAGTTATAGGTTGTGGGGATGTCATAAGTTGGGGTCGTAACCTTGTTGTCGTCTTTTTTACAGCCCGTCATTATAAGCAGGGCAAATGATACAATGCTTAATGCGGTAATTGATCTTTTCATAGTTGTATTGTGTGTGTTTAACTTCAGGGGCAAAAGTATCCTTAGCGGCAAGGCAAGACAATACCCCCAAGGGGGTAATTTATAATTAGTCTAAATAAGTTTTATTTAAGTAATTGCGCCATAGATGCCAGGCCCGCGGCGTTTTTGAAGGTAAAGCCAAGTTTTTTAATAATATTTTTTCGATGGGTTTTAACCGTATGCACACTCAGGAAAAGCCTTTCGGCAATATCCTTGTTAGGCAGCCCTTCGGTTATCAGGTGTAAAATTTCGGTTTCCCGTGGAGAAAGCTGCGGGATCTCGCCGGATGGCAGGGTATCGCCAAACAGGGTTTGGGCAGTTACCGTACAAAAAAACTGCTCGCCTTTGGCTGTCGCGTAAATGGCCTGAATTAATTCGTTCAGGCTGCAGGTTTTAGTGACATAGTTGATGATGCCGTCATTAATAAAATCCAGTATTTCGTTTTTATGTTGCCTGTTGGATAAAATAAGGATCCGGGAAAAACTGAATTCCTGCGGAATGCTTTTTATTGTTCCGATACTAAAATGATCGGAGTATTTATGATCGATGATCACTACATCAGGCTTTAATTGGGCAATCATTTGCCTTAACTCGGCCTGGGTGGCTGCCTTACCCACTATGCGGATATCTGTAATATCCGACAATGTGGCTACCAACCCTTTATAGGTCAGATATTGATTGTCGGCAATCAGAACGTTGGGCATGCGGCTTGGCTTATTTAGTCTTATTCTAAACAAAGATACAGTCAAATATCTACTTCTGGTTGCCTGTAATAAAATTATTATGAAAATTTTGTCCTGATGCTGATATTTAAGCCTAACGCAATTATATAACGAGTTAGGATACCCCTACCGGCGATGACTTGAAAGAGCCGCAACGCATTGCAAAAAATATTAAAAAGTGATACCTTGCATTGTAGGGCACAAACCTATTTAAGCTTGCCTCGGGTTAAAGCAATCGGGGCCAGGCTTAAAATAATCCCTGATTATAAACCATTTATAAAACCTTCTCCGTATGAAAAAAATTATCCTGTGTCTCCTTACGCTCATTAGCGCGGTTGGGGTATACGCGCAAAAAGGACCGGCATCGCATCCTTTGTATGACGATACCATATTTCACGGCGCGGCCGACCCGGTAGTGATCTACAACAAGCAGCAAAAAATGTGGTGGATGTACTATACCAACCGCCGCGCCACGCTGGATGATAAAACCGGGGTGCAATGGGTGCACGGAACCAGGATTGGCATAGCCGAATCAAGAGACGGTAAAATATGGAAGTATAAGGATACCGCCAATATCAACTACCGAATGGATAAGGGATACACCTTTTGGGCACCCGATATTATTGAAGAAAAAGGCCTGTACCACATGTTTGTAACTTATGTACCCGGCATATTTAACGATTGGGAGCATCCGCGTGATATACTGCATTTAACCAGTACCGATATGCTGAACTGGAAATTTGAAAGCATAGTGCCGGTTGGTACGCATAAAGTGATCGATCCTTCTATCACCAAAGTATCCGATAACCTGTGGCGTTTATGGTATAACGATGAAAAGAAAGGAAAATCCATCTCCTACGCCGAAAGTAACGACCTGTACCACTGGACGGATAAGGGCGAAATTATTCCCGCGCATGGCGAAGGACCGAAGGTATTTCAATGGAAGGATAAATATTTTATGATTGTGGATGTATGGAAAGGGATGGACGTATACAGCTCAACCGATCAGCTGCATTGGGTAAAGCAGCCCGAACGGATACTGGAAAACCCAGGTAAAGGAAAGGATGACCAGGCTATAGGCGGGCATTGCGATGTGGTGGTAAATAACGACCAGGCGTATATTTTTTATTTTACGCACCCTGGCCGTACCAAAGATAACCCGGCACCCGCCAACTCCTTTGAAGCCAGGCGCAGCGTAATACAACTGGGCCAGCTGCATTATGAGGATGGTGTAATTACCTGCAACCGGGATGAGGCGCTATACATCCATTTAGTTGGCCGAAATGATTAGCATTACTTATCTGTGTATATTTTTATAATAAATAAACACCTGCCATCGAACGGAGAGCGTTCGGAATGACATAATTCATTAGCAAAATACATGATCATGAAACCTATCCGCCTGCTTTTACTATTATTATTTCTCCAAACGGGGGCAGCTTATGCCCAGGAGCTAAAAACAGACATATCCGTACATGACCCGGTGATGATTCGCCAGGATGGTACTTATTATATTTTTTGTACAGGCCGGGGCATCTCCATGTTCTCGTCTACAGATATGGTGCACTGGAAACAAGAGAAGCAGGTATTTGATACCGTACCGGCATGGGTAACCGAGGCCATTCCCTTTAAAGGTAACAGCTTTTGGGCGCCGGATATTTCCTTTTATAAGGGTACCTACTATTTGTACTACGCGGTTTCGTTATTCGGAAAAAACACATCGTGCATAGGGCTGGCTACCAATACCACGCTGCATACCGAAGACCCGGCCTATAAGTGGGTCGATCGTGGAAAGATCATCCAGTCGCACCCTGGTACGGATAACTGGAACGCCATTGACCCAAATCTGGCCGTTGATAAAAACGGCACACCCTACTTGTTTTTCGGTTCATTTTGGGACGGCCTGAAAGTAGTGAAAATGGCTAAAGACCGTCTGAGCGTGGACGAACCCGTTAACAATCTGCAAACAATAGCCAGCCGGAAAAAAGATCCGAACAGCAAAGAAAATCTGCCCGCGGTTGATAATAACCCTAAGGATGCCGGCGGCAATGCCATTGAAGGGCCCTTTGTTTATAAAAAGGGTAAATATTTCTATCTTTTCGCGTCCATTGATTATTGCTGTAAAGGGCCGCAAAGCACCTATAAAATGATAGTCGCCCGCTCCAAAAAATTGTTAGGGCCTTATGTGGATTCGCACGATAAACCCATGCGCTACGGCGGCGGCGATATTGTACTGGAAGGGGATAAAAACTGGTACGGCGTTGGCCACAATGCCGTATGCAATTTTGACGGTGCAGATTACCTGATCTTCCACGGCTACTCCGCCGCTGATGGCGGCAAGTCAAAGCTCCGCATTGAAAAATTAAAATGGGTGAATGACTGGCCCGTGGTTGACCTGGCAGCTAAGTGATACGTCATGCCGAACCTGATAGCTATCGGGTTGTTTCGGGATTCCAACAGGACAGGCAAACGGTTTAATTTGCAAGTGAGGTACCGAAACAAGTTCGGCATGTAATTGATACATGACCGTATAGTTGATAATAGAAAAGGCTGACAGCAACAACTATCAGCCTTATACCTAACGAGGTTTGAGGATTTATTTAATAACTAAAGCCTTGCTTTCAGCGCCAAATTTAAATTCGGAGTTGGTTTTGGCGCCGGTTGTAACTGTATTTGTAAGAGTTATGCCATCGCACCTATCGCCGTTAACACTAACAAATACGTTGGTGGGCGAAAGGCTTTTAATATGATCTAAGGTAATGCCTTTACTGTTTTCAATATTGATCAGCTGTTTTGGATTTTTAATATCCAGCGTTACGTTTTTAAGGCTGATATCGCTCGCTTCAATTAAGTCGGCGCCATTATTGGCTTTAATGGTCATGTTTTCCAGGTGTATGCCTTTAATGCTCATTTCGGGCAGGCCCCTTACCATAAGGGCTTTTGAAGCACCGCTGCAAACCACATTGCTTACATAAAAGTTTCTGAACTGCGGGGTACCTTCAGTTACCGGCGGAAATACTGTTTTTTCACCTAAGGCTGATGTAGCCCTGGTCATGTAATACATATCGAACAATATGGCCTCGTTAACGATATTACGCATGCTGATATTTTTGATAAAGATATTCTCTACAATACCTCCGCGACCACGGGTTGTTTTAAAACGCAAACCAATATCGGTACCTATAAAAGTGCAGTTGCTTACAAAAATATTACGCGCGCCGCCGCTCATTTCACTGCCTATTACAAAACCGCCGTGCGCACGGTAAACCACGTTATCCCTGATCACCACATTCTCGGTTGGTTTGCCGCGCTTGCGCCCTTCCTCGTCGCGGCCCGATTTAATGCAGATCCCATCGTCGCCGGCATCAAAGGTGCTGCCTTCCAGTAATACGTTCCTGCACGATTCAATATCTATACCGTCGCCATTTTGGGCGTTCCATGGGTTTTTAACGTGTACACCGCGCAGTGTCATATCCTCGCAAAGCAGCGTGTGCATACACCAGGCCGGCGAATTCTGGAAGGTCGCGCCGCTTAATAAAACCTTTTTACAGCCGGTTAGCACCAACATGTTCGGGCGGAAAAAATCTTTATAGGGCGCGTAATCGCTCAGGGTTTTTCCCGGTTGGATAGCGCCCGCGTTAGGGGTACGGCTGCCAAGTGCATAGCTTTCAGAGGGCAGCCAGGTGCGGCCATCCGGGCTCACTAAACCGCCTGATGCTACAACAGCTTTCCATTCGTTTTCGGTAAGCCTGTCTTTACCAATGGCGCGCCATACCTGGCCGCTGCCATCAAAAATACCATCGCCGGTAATAGCTATGTTTACCAGGTTGGTACCCGATATCGGCGATTCATTACGCAAAGCCGGATGCCCTTCGTAATTACCTTCAACCAGCGCGTACTGGCTTTTATCATCGGTAAACTGTACCATGGCAGCACGATCGGTATGTAAATTAACATTGCTTTTTAGTACAATCGGCCCGGTTAACCACAAACCTTGCGGTATATAAACCACGCCTCCGCCCCTGGCGCTGCACGCGGCAATAGCGGCGTTTATACTTTTAGTATTCAGCGTTAACCCATCGGCTACGGCGCCGTATTTAATAATATTAAAGGTGTCCTTTTTAAATACCGGCACAGCGGCCTTAGGCAAATTACTCCACGAGTAATTTTGCTTTTGGGCGCATACATTTAAGCTAATGCCTAAAAAAAGGACAATAGAAAGTGTTCTGGTTAGTTTCATATATAATAATAGGATGGTCTTGTTGAGTGGTTTATATTTATTGCGGGCAAAAATACAGGTATTAATTAATCCCGAAAGATATTTCTCCAAACAGCCGATAATTATACCCGATTTACCTTTAGACAAACTTAATGAGGAAGATTAGACAGAAGGTTTAAATTTTGGTTAAATGCGTTTAAATTTTAATAAAAAGCAGTTGGTATGCAGAATATTTACCATACATGACATTGGGTATTGAGGTATGTTCAGATAAATTATGAATATAAATTTGATTGCCTGGTGAGTATATCCCGATTAAACCGGCTGTATTTTTGATTTTAAGTATTCTGTAGGCGATAATTGATATTGTTCCTTAAAGCAGGTACTGAAATATTTGGCATTATTAAACCCTACCATATAAGCTATTTCGGAGATATTGCTTTCGCCGGCATCCAAAATTTGCTTGGCGCGTTTGAGGCGCATTTCGCGGACAAACTCTACGGGCGCCAGGTTGGTAAGGCTCTTAAACTTTTTATAGAACGCTGATCGGCCCATGTTGATGGATCCGGCTACCGCGTCGATATTAAACTCAGGGTCAGACATGCTGTCCTCCACAATCTTGATCACCTTTTTCAGGAACACCTCATCCTGCGAGGTGATCACAATTTCGCCTGGGCTCAGGTCTATCGTCTTTTTCTTGTTCAATAGCGTTTCAAATACCTTTTTCCGCTGCCTGATCAGGTTATCAACAGATGCCAGTAAAAAGTCGTTCTGGAATGGCTTGGTTATATAATAATCGGCGCCATATTTAAGGCCCTCTATCTGGCTTTCAACCGAAAACCTGGCACTTAATAATACAATGGGAATATGGCTTGTAGCTATATTATTTTTCAACCTGTCCATCATTTGTATACCATCCATTTTTGGCATCATTACATCGGTCAGGATCAGGTCGGGCAGTAGCCGGATAGCTTTTTCAAGTCCTTCTTCCCCGTCTTCAGCCAATTCAACCCGGTAAAACTCACCCAGCTGAACCTTTAAAAACGCGCGCAGGTCGCTATTATCTTCCACAAGCAATACTAAAGGGGTATGCTCATTATGCTCATGAGCGGTTTGTTCAACATTCCGGAACAGATCTCCTATGGCTTCCTCCGGTTCATACGGCACTTCGGGCGCATCAATAAATACCACTTCATCATGTTCCAGATGCTTTTTTCCGGCTTTTAACGCTACAGTGACAGTAAGACCACGGTCCGCATTGTTTTTGGCGAAAATTTGACCGTGATGAAGATTAATCAATTCCTTTGACAAAGCCAGACCGATACCGGTACCTTTCAAATTTTTTCCTTCGCCATGATGGCCCTCATAGTACAGTTCAAAAATATCGTTCAGCTTATTTTCCGGAACGCCCAGCCCCTGGTCTGCCACTTCAACCAGTATACCTTCGCCTTCCGGCATTTCATTAACCATCACCTTAATTATTTTACCCGAGGGGGTAAATTTAAACGCATTGGCCAGCAGGTTATAAATAACAATATCCAGCTTTTCAGCATCTATCCAGGCAAAAAGTTCGGTACCGTCCGATTCAATAACCAGCTTTATCTGTTTTTCGCGGGCAACATCGGTAAAGTATTCGCTTATTTTTTTTACAAAAGCCAGCATCTCCACCTTTGATATTTTTAGTGTAGCCTTACCGCTTTGTACTTTTCTTAAGTCGAGCAATTGGTTAATAAAACGTACCATGCGCCGGGCATTTTTACGCACAATGTTGATATGCTCATTCCCTTGCGCTGAAAGGCTCTCCTTTTTATAGATCTCCTCAATGGGGTTTAAAATAAGCGTTAATGGCGTACGTAATTCATGCGATACATTTGTAAAAAAGCTCAGCTTTAAATCGGCCAGCTTTTTCTCCACCGCAATACGCTGCCTTAACCTAAGCATGGTAAAAACCGTACGGCGGATCCCTTCTGCCAAAACAACCGCTAAAACAATATAAATAAGGTAAGCCCACCAGGTGCGCCACGGAGGCGGCAAAATAGTAATGGCCAGCTTTTTATAAGGATCGTTGGAATACAAACCCTCGCTCGAGCTTTTTACCTCGAATAAGTAATTCCCCGGCGGAAGGTTGGTATAGGTTGCCCTTCGCTGGCTTTTATTATCGTGCCATTCCTTATCAAACCCGGTTAAACGATACACGTACGATTGTTTATTGCCCGAACGGAAATCGAGCACGGAATAATCAATACCCAATATGTTCTCGTTGTATTTAAGAACAAGGTGCCGGGTATCATTCAAATTGTATTTTAACGGAGAATTGGCATTACCCAAGGCAACATCGTTATTATTTACCTGCAAATTGGTGAGGGCCATATTGGCCGGTATCCTATGATAAATAATTTCATCGGGGTTAAATGAAATATACCCGGTTATGCATCCAAATACCAGATTGCCGTCAGGCAGTTTCAGGCTCGATGATTCGGAGAAGCCGGTTGGGGGTAAGCCATCATAGGAATCATAATTAATAAACTTTTCCTTATCCGTTACAAATTTGGAAAGTCCGTTTTCGGTTGCCAGCCACAAATTGCCTTTTTTATCTTCAACGCTGCTTAGCAAATAGTCGCTGGGTAAACCATCATCGGTAGTATAAACCTTAAATTTCAGCGCCTTAAAGGGGTCGCTGGTTATTGCCTTGTTCAGTCCGCCGCCCGAGGTGGAAAGCCACATCGTGTTTTTTGAGTCGCGGTAAATAAACTGTACATCGTTTTTACCGAGGCTTGTTTTATCGCCGGCAATTTTGCTATAGGTTATAAACCGGTAATTGCGGGGAACCCCCTTATTCGGATCCAGCACCAATACGCCATCGGTAGTAGCTACCCATATATTGCCGTTTACATCCTCGCGCAGGTTCCTTACCCGGGTAAATGTTTCTTTGGGATAATTGCTGAACGAGTTTTTTATGTTAATGAAACGTATTTTGTTGTCCTGTTGTTCAATAAGGTTCACCCCTTCTTCAAAAGTCCCTACCCAAATTCGTCCTTTACTGTCTTCCAGCAGGCCATAAATTATATTACTGTTCAGGCTGTAAATATCTTTTTTATCCGCCAGGTAATGCGTTAAATTATAAGTTAGCCGCTCCTTATCAACCGGTACCGCTTTAAATAAACCGTTCCCCTTGGTTCCCATCCACATATTGCCGTTATGGTCCTGAATAATATTATACACTACTCCCAAACCTTCACGAGGCGCGTTGGTGAATGCCACAGGCACCTTTTTATTATTCGCGTAAATATATAGCTGCCCCGCCTTGGAAGCCAGCCACAGCCGGCCTTTACTATCGGTGCAAATGGCTCTTATTTCATTATCCGACCGGCTAACCGTATGTTCAACCAGCAATTTTTGATTAAAGTCTTTTCGTTGGAAAACAATTTTGTTCAGGCCCCGGTCATCGGCATTTAACCATAATATACCAACCGGGTCAAGGTAGGTGCAGGTAACCAGGTTGGAAAAACTGTAATTGTCGGCGCCGGGTTCGTCATAAAAATAATTTACAGCATCGGCAGCCGGATCATAGTATCCAAAACCCTCCCCTTTCATACTCATCCATACAACGCCGTCCTTATCTTCAAAAACCTTATAATATTTGGCCAGGTTTTCATAAGTAGCATCTTTGCGCTGGGTAAAATGCTTAAATGAGTGTTTAAACGGATCAAACCTGATAACGCCATGGCTTTCCGGCTCTATCCATAACATCCCCGACCGGTCTTCGTAGATGGAAAACAACGCGCTCCCCATACCTGATGATACTGATGATACATTAACATTGGCCGGATTTATGGTAATAACCCCGCCGCCCGAAGTTGACAGGTATACGGCATTTTGTTTTTTTGAAACGCAGATGCCGTTTAACTGGCTGGCCGAAACGTTTTTTACGATAAATTGACGGGTGGCTTTTTTGTACAATACCAGGTTGCCGGTGCTGGTGCCCAGCCATACCATATCTTTATTTTCGGCTACGCAGGTAAAGTTAAAGCCTTTTGAAAAAGCGGGATCGAGTTTTACATTGACATACATGCCCGCGCTGTTCCTTTTAAGGCAGCAAAGCCCCTTCGGGGTGCCTATCCATACCAGGCGCTGCGCGTCCTCATAAAAAAAAGTGATTACATTTGAAGGCAGCTGAAAGTTTTTATCCAGGCCATTGGCATACCGGGAAAACCGGAGACGCGACGAACCGGGATTAGGCACATAGAAAATCCCCTGGTTTTTGGTTTTTAGCCAGATTGGGCCGTTTGCCGAGAGGATAATATCATCAAAAATAAACTTCTCATTCCCTGATGCCGGCAGGAGATCGGATATGGCTAAAAACTGTTCCTTCTTTTTATCGAAACGGTAGATCTGGTTATCATATGCCTTTAACCATAAATAGCCCGATCTATCTTCAACAATATCATCTATCCTGTTATTTTTTAAGCTGGAGGTATCCCCTGGCCTTGATTTATAGATGATAAAGTTATGCCCGTCAAACCGGTTAATGCCATCCCAGGTACCAAACCACATAAAGCCTTCATGGTCCTTTATCATGCACATTACCCTATTGTGCGAAAGGCCATCTTCGGTTGTAAAATGTTCAATTTTACACTTCAGCTGCGCGTTTACCTGCAACGACAATAGAAAAATCACACTAAAAAAAACCGATCTGATTGTATTAACCATGCTCAAAACTTTCATTACAACACCAACCCAATACTATGGCAAAGGGGCTTAAATTTATAAATAAATAGTGATAAAAATAATAGTTTTCTGCAATCGATTACATAGCTATTGCCAGTGATATTTAATACAATCCCTTTCCCGCTTAAAACTTTTTTTTTAAAAAAATTGGGGCATATTTATAGCTATGGGAATAATTATAGGCTAATGAAATATTGGGCTGTCAAATAACAGCGCGTAGCATCAATTCCATAATAACAGAATACTGAAGTTGATTTCACAAAAATTACTAAATTACTAACCTGATTTACTTTATATTTCTGATGACCGATAAACTCCTCGTTATTATTCCCTGTTATAATGAGGAGGCTGCTTTGCCTGCACTGCTATCAGCGCTGGCTACCATAACTTTACCGCGATATTATCATTCAGAAATTGTGGTGATTAATGATTGTTCGGCAGATAACACCCGCGTTATTGCCGAACAATATAAGGCTACCGTTCTGGATCTGCCTATTAACTTAGGCATTGGCGGCGCGGTGCAAACCGGGTTATTATACGCGCTTCACAACAATTTTAATATAGCCATACAAATTGACGGCGACGGACAGCACCCGCCTTCCGAGCTTGTTAAACTGATCAACCATTATGAAACAACCGGGGCTAACCTGATTATCGGTTCCCGGTTTATTAAAAAACAGGGGTTTCAATCCTCATTTTTCCGCAGGCTGGGAATAAAGTATTTCCATTGGCTTAACAAAGTATTTACCGGGCAAAGCATTTTCGACAGCACATCCGGGTTCCGGCTATTTGATAAAAAAGCCATCGGGCTGGCTGCCGCGTATTATCCTGATGAGTATCCCGAGCCCGAATCGCTGGTATTTTTTTCAAAGGCGGGTTTAACCATCAGCGAAACCCCGGTTGTAATGGCAAAACGTAACGGCGGGCAATCATCTATCAGGAATTTCGCATCTTTATATTATTGTATTAAGGTAACTATCGCTATGTTTTTTTCTTCTATACGTAAATACAGCTAATTATGGCCCGCATCCAGATCATCACTATCATTGTCAGCCTGTTATTCCTGTTTTATATAGCCCGGCTGATTATAAAAGGCCGCTTGCGCGAGGAGTATTCCATTGTATGGTGTACCTGTACGTGCATATTGGTCATTTTTTCTTTCTGGCGCAACGGGCTTGCCGTAATGTCTAAACTGTTTGGTGTGTTTGAACCGCCCAACCTTATATTTACAGCCTGTATTTTCGCTATACTGGTGTATTTGTTACATTTAAGCGTTGTTGCCTCAAGCCTTCACAAACAAAACAAGCAATTAGCTCAGGATATAGCGCTGCTGAAACAGGAGGTTAAAAATCTGCAACATAAATAAAGGTCAAAAAAGCTGTCGTATCAAAGTCACGGATAAATACTTATGCAAACCCGTCACAAAAACATTTTTATTTACGCTATTATCCTTTTTGTACTGCTGATAGCCGCTTACGCCAATCACTTTAATAATGGCTTTCATTTTGACGATTCGCATGCTGTTGAGGATAACGTGCATATCCGCAGCCTTAAAAACATTCCCGCGTTTTTTACCGACCCTAAAATGTTCAGCAACGATCCGCAGCATTGGGGATTAAGATCGTTAGTTACCACTACCCTGGCTATTGACTATTGGCTGGGCGGCGGCCTGAAGCCGTTTTATTTTCAGCTGGATACTTTTATATGGTTTGTACTGCTTTGCGCTATGCTGTATATAATGTACCGGCAACTATTAAAACGCGCCATTGCGCATAGCTGGACGCCTTACCTCGCACTGATAGCCACCGGCTGGTACGCGCTGCACACCGCCAATGCCGAAACCATTAATTATATTATTTCGCGATCTGATGTATTATCCACTTTTTGTATTGTAGCCTCGTTTTTGATATACGTTTGCTTTCCCGGTAAACGGAAGTGGTATTTATACCTCATACCCGCTGTAATTGGTGTGTTTGCCAAGGAAACGGTTTTGGTACTGGTTATCCTGCTGTTCTTTTACATCCTGCTGTTTGAGGATAAAATGTCCATAAGCAACTTATTTAAAAAATCTAATTTCAAAACCGTTCTGGGCGCCGTGGTTAAAATATTGCCCTTGCTTATAGTGGTAGCGGCTGTACAAATTTACGCGCTATCAAAAATACAGAGCATACCGGGCATCACCAACCCGCTTTTTTATTATATCCTAACACAATCGTACGTTTGGCTGCACTACTTTATCGCCTTCTTTTTACCCCTGAATTTGAGCGCCGATACCGATTGGACAGTGATCTACAATGTATTTGATGAGCGCGTTATCCTTGGGTTATTATTTGTGGCGGGCCTGGTTGTTACTATTTTTAAAACATCGCGACGCGAGGAAACCAAGCCCATAGCCTTTGGTTTAATATGGTTCGCCGCAGCCCTGCTGCCTACCTCGCTTGCCCCCTTTGCCGAGGTAACTAATGATCACCGGATGTTTTTCCCTTTTATTGGCCTGGCTTTAAGCGTGGTTACCGCCATTGGGTTATGGCTGATGAAGAACGAAAAGGTGTATACCGCCTATCAAACGCTGATCGCTGTCGGTATAGCCCTTGTGTTAATGCTGAATGCTTATGGCGTACACGAGCGGAACAAGGTTTGGAAAACCGAGGAATCACTTTGGCTGGATGTTACTAAAAAAAGCCCGCTGAATGGCCGCGGACTAATGAATTATGGTTTAACCCAAATGGCCAAAGGGAATTACCCCACCGCCGATAGCTGCTTTACAAAAGCCCTTACCTATTTGCCTTATTATAGTACCCTGTACATTAACATCGGTGTGCTTAAGGGTGCTACAAACAGGCCCCGGGAAGCAGAAGATAGCTTTAAAAAAGCGATAGCTTATAGTCCCGGCACTTTTGACCCGTATTTGTTTTATGCCCGCTATTTAACAGAAAACAATCGTTATGCCGAAGCGTTGCCGCTGGCGGAAAAAGCCCTGCAGCTTAATCCTTATTCGTCCATGGCGCTTCATATTTTAATGGGGATATATCATAACCTGGGGATGTGGGAAAAACTGCAGCAAACCGCGCGGCAGGCGCTCCGGCTTATTCCCGGCGATACGACCGCGCAAAATTATGCCGACGCGGGTAAAAATCATATACCGCTGCGCCAAACAGTAAACAGGCAAAACAAAAAGCCGCTCACCGCCGCCGGTTACCTTAACCTGAGTATGGATTACTACAATCAGAAACAATATAACAGGTGCATTGAGGCTTGCCTTAACGCTATTAAACTTAAACCCGATTATGCCGATGCGTATAGCAACATGGGAGCGGCCTATAACCAGTTAGGGCAATGGGATAAGGGCATTGAGGCCTGTACTAAAGCGCTACAGATCGATCCGCGTCATCAATTAGCGGCGGGTAATTTAAACTGGGCCAAAAGCCGGGGAAAAAAGTAAGGTTATTTGCTGAGCATAATAAATATGCCCGCTAACACGATGAACGCGCCTATTCCCTGCCGCATGTTCAGCGTTTCATTCAAAAAATAATGGTTGATAATTACAATGAATACAATGGAAAGCAGGGTAATAAATACCGATATGGTTGTAGCCGCGCCGGCCAGATAGGAAACCTTTAACAGGGAATTATTGATTAAGATAAAGGTGATGCGTGATAACACAGCCAGCGACATGGAAAGAATGAACTTCCAGTTAATAAGCAGGGCGAATATGTTTTGAAAGTTATTTAGATCCGAGATCAGCTTCCTATCACCAAGCAAGGCAATGGATATGGATGTGGACAGGCAGTAGGCAATTACCAGTACAAATATTAAAATCGCCATGGTTAATGTATTTTGAGAGGCAGGAATATTATTATTACTTGATAAGGACATTTTTTTGACCAAAATCACTGAAAGGCGATTCCATTCAAAAGTAATTATTTATTTAAACAGATATTGCGATATTTAATGAGAATGGCTACCTGTGTAGCGGCACTGTGCATTTCGCTTATATATTCTCCCTATGGCCCAGGGCATAAACAGGGGCAATTAACCGGGCCAGGGTTTTTCCCCACATTAGTTCCAGCAACCGCGCTTCTTCCTGTTTCCTGATACCCTTATTAATTTGCAGGGTGGTTTCAGACGCGGGGTGTATCCGGTGCCGCATTAGCTTTTTATTAATATAAATAAAGGCCCCTTCGCGTTTAGCCAGTTCGTGCCAGGCAAACCAATCCAGCGCCACCAGGTAACCGGCCGGAAAATTAAAATCGCCCAGCGCGGCCTTATTAAAAGTAACCGAGGGGCAGCATATCGGGTCGCCAAACAGGAGTACCAGCTTTTTTAAAGCCCGGTTGCTAATGGATTTGCCGAATGCAAAGGGCAGCAGCAGCACATTTTTCACAACCGCATTTAAGCCCCAGGGCCTTGCCTGGTTATTTACCACATCGGTATAGCCGGTGAAAGCGATCAATATCTTATCGGCCGAGCGGGGGGCAAATTGCGCTGTAACGGCCTGCGCATAGCCGGGCTCGTAAATATCATCCTGGTGGGCAATGGTTACCAAACGGGTGTCCGCTTTTGACAGGGCGAAATTCCAGTCGCCGGCTATACCCGTTTTTTCTTTTGGGTTGATATGATATTCCAGATCATACTTTTTAGCCAGTTGGCGAGAATGATCCGTGGGCGTTGAGGTGGTAATAATAATCTTGCTTTTTACCGTTTGCACCAACAAATTCTGGATGCACTCCTCTAAATAGGCCGATTCCTGGTAAGCGGGTATAACAAAGGTGTGGTCCATTGGGCAAGCAACTATAAAAAATATTGCCGTTGCAAGGTACAAAGCAATGGCATATTGGATATGCTTATTACAATATTAATAATTAAAAATAGCTTTATAAACTTAGTGATCTCTATGTAAAAACTTAGTACCCTCTGCGGTAAAATAACCACAGAGGGCACTAAGAAGCTGTCTAAAAATAATAAAGAACGTCATTGCGAGTGTAGCGTGGACAACCGACCGAAGAGGAAACAAAGATTATTTCCCTGGAAATCTTTTTTCCCACTCGGGGTACATATCCAATACCTTTTGGGGGGCATAGGTATACCAGGCATAGCCGTCGCGGCGCTCGCGGTCAACCTCGGCCAGCGAATACACTACCTTGCTATCGCGGTTACAGAATAACGGGCGATGGGTTTTCAATTCGTAATAACGGGTCCATATGGGCCGGGCGTTCGGGTCATTAACCACTATCCTGTCGGCAGTTGAAATACGGAACGGGGTTACCAGCCTTGGGGCGGGTATAGTTTTTACAACCGTATGCTGAATTTCAGATTCGCGGAACCAGGCCGCGGCGCTTTTAATAGCAGCAACAATTTGTTTATTAGGGTGCTGTAATTTCATCAGGAAAACCACCAGGTTGGCGCTCTCCTGGTTGCAAATGCCTGGCGGCTCAAATGCACGGGCCCAGGCCGGTGCAAGCGTAACCGGATCGTGCTGCTGGCACCAGGCGGTAGGTTTACCGTCATCCACTATCTGCGCTTTAACAATACAATCCATCCCTTTGGCATAACTGTCTTTCAATTTTTTACGATACCGGGCATCTAAAAAAGCATACTGCGGCTTTCCTTCATCAACACCTTCCAGCAGCTCTAATATTCCGGCAAAAACACCATCGTTAAACGTGATGCACTTGCTGTAATTATTTTCCAGCGGGTAGTATTGCGGCCAGCCCCCATTTTTATATTGCGATGCCATTATAAAATCAAAGCCTTTTAAGGCCGCTGCTTTATACTTTTCATCGTGGGTAACTGTATATACATTACACAAAGCTTCCACGTGCGAATAGGTGGTGCCGTTATCGTAAGTAGTATTTAGTTTGCTTTTGGCGGCAATTACACTGTCCTTTTGGTCGGGTGTAAGTATGGCGAATATGTCATAGTTTTTAGGCCAGCCCCCATTATCCTTCTGGAAAAGCAAAATATTATCCGCAATGCTCGTTATTTCGGTGGGCTTGTATTTTGGCCGCCCCGGCCTTGCATTAATAATATTGTTTTTATCAAAAATACCGTACCAGTGCCCGGCATTATCGCCAAATTCTCCTGGGTCTATCCGGGTAAAAGTGTAGGGTTGTCCGTGGCTGCCGGTTTGGGCCCTCACCAATCCTGCAGACAGTAAAGCGACCAGCATTACCGATAACTTTAACAGGGATGCCTTAACAGGCCATTGAGTGTTCTTTTTCATTATGGTTATTTTATGAGGTATGTTTCTTATTTTAATACGTAGGGTGTAGTTGGTGCAGGTATCGGGGCAGGTATTTTAGGAGCCGGTAAAACCTTGGCGTCTTTAAGTCCGCTGCCCGTTACATTGTATATGGAAAGCAGCGGCCCGGTATAGCCCGTTACATTTATATCCTTAATCTGCGCGTTTTTGGTATTTACCAGTGAGATACCTTTGGAACAGGTACCGGTAATATTGCTCAGCACAAACCCGTCCAACGGCTTATCCGGATGAACGCCAGTGCCATCTACCAGTACCGGCACATCCTTCACCCTGATGTTGGTGAACTTAAAGTTTTTAGTAGTTGGGATTCCTTCCAGCCCGGGAACCGGCACCTGGTCCTGCAGCCCGCTGCCCATCAGGTTAAAGCGCAGCATGCCGCCCTGCATGCCCGAAATATCCAGATCGTTGGCCGTAATGTCTTCCACAAAAGCGCCGCGACCAATCCGGCTCTTCATGTACAAGGCAAAAGTTTTAGCCCCGGTAAATTTACAATGCTCAATTCGTACCTTACGGATGCCGCCCGAAGTTTCGCTGCCGATACCGATGCAGGCGAATATTAAACCCTTAAAAGTACAATTGGTAATGGTTACATTTTCGGTAGTGCGCAGCAGCTTATAGCCTTCCATGCCGCGGCCAGATTTGAGGGAAATGCAATCATCTCCCGCTTCAATATCGCAGTTATCTATCACCACGTTCCGGCACGAATCGACATCTATCCCGTCGCCGTTACCGCCCGTACTGCGGATATGGAGGTTTTTGATGGTAATGTTATCGCAGAAAGTTAAGTGCATCGACCACATTAACTGGTACTCGGTAGAGAAGCCATCAAAATTAATACCGGTACAATCAATAGGCTCAATCAGCGAAGGGTGACGCAAAGGGTTAGCCGCGTTGGGCCTGCCGCCGGTAGTTTTGCTCCCGGCTATCTTGCCAGGCCCCGTGATACCTATGTTGTGGGCGCCTAACGCATATACCAGGCCCGAATAACCCTGTATCCATTTACCTTCCCACCGTACCTGCATTATCTGGTAATCTTTAAAATCCGACGATCCCCTGATCACGGCCCCCTCCTCCAGGTGCAGTGTGGTATTTGACCGTAAGGCAATAGCCCCGGTAAGATACTCGCCCGAAGGTACCACCACCACGCCGCCGCCAAACAGGCTGCAGCGATCGATGGTTTGCTGGATAGCAAACGTGTTCATTGTTTTTCCATCGCCTGCGGCTCCAAAATCGCGGATGTTAAGCTTCATATTGCCTGCCGGTGCTGGCTTGTCAGGGGCTGCCGACTGGTCGGTGTTGATTGGCCCGGCCGGAATTGCTCCCGCAGCCAGCGAAGTTGCCGGAATAGCCAATAAGCCTATCCCTGCCTGCTGTAAAAATTTACGACGTGTATTCATATGGTTATAATGGTTTTGGCCCCCTGCGGGTAATAATATACTTATTTTACCTTACCCGAAGGGTCCCATCCGCTTAATACCGTTTTAACGGTGATCAGCTTTGCTTCGGCAGGTGTTAGTTGTTTCGCCCAGGCTACACGCTTTGCCGTAGCCGCTCCCGGGCCGGTATTTTCAAATTCGGCATAACGCGCGGTTGCCTTGCGGTTTTCATCATTCCAATCCGACCAGCCATCGGACCTGATATGCGGCCCCATAGTTGTATGCATGTAAACTACTTTTGAATAAGGGCGCCATGGCCTGCCCAATGAAACCAGGTGCAGCGCTGTATCGCCGGTAAGGGTGCAATGGTCAAATACAAATCCATACTTATGGTTTTGCGGGGTGGATGAGGCCGTAATGTGCGAATTTTTTTTACTATGGATATGACACTGTTCAAACCAGGCTGCCGCGGCCCCGAAAATAAAATCGGTAGTGCCCTCAATGTAGCATTTGTAATAATACTGCCTGCTTTTTTCGCTGTTTAAAAACAGGATGTCCTGGTTGCCGATAAAACGGCAGTTATTAAAAACGGCCCGGTCGCTACGGCATTCCAGGGCTACCGCCTGCCCTGCTGTAAAACCGGCATCGTTGCTGAAGGTGATATGCTCGGCGGTAAAATCGTCGCCTATAGCCAGGAAACTGTGCGAGGTGCGGCTGGTAAAAGTCCCGCCGGTTGGCGCTGCCTTACCGGGGTGATCATCATAAACCAGGATAGTACCCGTGTTTGATTCGCCCCGTAGTGTCACCATATTCTTGGTGGAATCCAGGTGAAGCTTTTCGCGATAGGTACCGTTCTTTACAAAAACGGTTATGGGTTTGGTATTATTTAAAGGGATGGCATCCAACGCCGCCTGCACGGTGGTATAATTACCGCTGCCATCCTGCGCCACCGTAATTTGCCGCTGGGCGAATACCATGCCGCTGAAGGCCAACCCTATAAATAATGCCGCTACCTTTTTCATTTTGATTCCGGCGCTTTCATAACCTGGCCGTTTATAGTTAGGTTATCAAATATCGCGTCTTTTAAATAATCGGCCTTGATGGGTGTTTTTACCCCCTTCATGCTGCAGTTAACAATGTGCAGGTTTTGTACCGGCGATTGCTGGTAAGCCCGCACATACACCCCGTAGGTACCACCTTTTTCAATGTTTACGTTTTCGACCCATACGTTGCGGATGGTAGGCATAAAATTGCCCGGGTTTTCATAAAACATATTAAAGGACAAGGCTTCGTTTTTATAAGTTCCCACCTTAATATCCTTCATAAATATATTCTCGATAGTTCCGCCGCGGGATGAACTGGTTTTTAACCGGAGCACCCTTTGCAGGTTAGGCGAATCCATGGTATTGTTAATGGCATATATATTGCGCGCGCCGCCTGAAATTTCGCTGCCGATGCCTACGCCGCCATGCCCGTCTTTCATCATGCAATCTTCCACAATAATGTTTTCCGCGGGGCGGCCAATCCGGCGGCCATCCTCGTCCCTGCCCGACTTTATGGCGATACAGTCATCGCCGGTATCGAACAGGCAATTTTTGATCAGTACACTTTTGCACGATTCCGGGTCGCAGCCATCATTATTTGGCCCGTGCGAGACTACCTTTACATTCTCGATAGTGATATTCTCCGACAGCAAAGGGTGCATGAACCACATCGGCGAATTCATCATCTTAACATCAGACAGGCGAATATTTTTGCAATTGATCAACGTAACCATATTAGGCCGTAAAAAAGATCCATCGCCAAAAACACGGGTTTTAGGGTCGGTCTTTTGTTTATTCAGCACCGCTAACTTAGCCCTGGCTGCTCCCTGAGTTCCCGCGCCGGGCGTCCGGTCGTATACCCAGTTCCACCAATGTTCCCTGTCGGCATTACCATCCAATACGCCATTACCTGTAACCGCGATATTGGTTTCGCCGTTGGCATATATCAGCGCCGAATAATTCACGCACTCAATGCCTTCCCAACGGGTAAATACAATAGGATAATCCTTAGTATCCCTACTGAATAATATTTTGGCGCTATCGGCCAGGTGCAGGTTTACATTGCTTTTTAAATAAATAGCCCCGGTTAACCAGGTGCCCACCGGTACCGTTACCGTACCGCCGCCATTTTTGCTGCAAGCTTCAATAGCCGCCTTAAAGGCGTTGCTGTTATTCGTCTTTCCGTCGCCTACGGCGCCGTATTTGGTTACCGGGTAATCCGCCTTTTTAAATACCGGCGATTTGATCAGCTTTCTCAGCTTTGCCATCTCGGCCAAAGGTTGCGCATTGGTTTTCCAGATTGTTGCCTGGGCAAATGAGGCGGCAGTTATCAGCAGAAAAGCAGCCCCGGTTATAAGTGTTTTGATCATATCTGTTTTTTTTGCAAGATAAATGTAATAAGAAATAACCCGGATAATTTTATTGTTACAGGTACCGCTTTAGGCGTAATTTCCTGTTTTCTGCAATTTACTCATTTTATACAGCCCTCCAGCAAGCCATTATTTCACCTGCGGATTTACCTTTGGCGCATTCATGCCTTTAACAAACCGGTCGGCCAGTTCCAGGTGCTGCGCTTTAATATCGTTCAGTACTATCTCTGCCATCCGGCGGGCGCCATATTCATTAAAGTGTGTATTGTCTTTCTGCCCGAAGGGATAGTTCGGGTGCTCGCCTGTATCCAGCGCCATAGCCAGGTATTGTACCCGCTTAGGGCCCAAAGTTTGGTATAGCTCGCGGCTTTTTTTATCCAGGTCAATTACTGTTACCTTGTATTGCGCCCCAACTTCAAAAACTGCTTTGGTATATTCAACATGCGTTTCCTCGGCGTTGCCATCCTTATCAAACTTACGACGGCTAACCGGGGTAACCAAAATTGGGACCGCTTTTTTAGCCCGGGTTTCGGTAATAAACTTAATCAGGTTGGTTTTATAGTCGGGAACGGAGGTATATCGCGCGGCATATTGCGGCTCTTTAGCCTCGTCGTTATGCCCAAACTGGATAAACACATAATCGCCCTCCTGTAAACTATCCGCAACCGGCTGCCAAAGGTTTTCGCTTAAAAAGGTGCGGGTACTGCGCCCGCCCCGCGCGTGGTTATGCACGCTTACACTGGCATCAAAATAATTAGCGAAGGGCATTCCCCAGCCGGCTATGGGATACTGGCGGGTTGGATACAGGCACATGGTGGAATCGCCGATCATCCAGATCTTAATTTTTTGCGGCGGCGCGATGGTGAATGACATGAGTGCCAGCAACCCGATAGCTTGTGTTAATTTTAATATCTTTTTTTTCATGATCATGGTTTTTTTGTGGCTGCCGGCATAAAGCGTGGTTTTACTATCCTGTCGGCCAGGCCGAGCTTTAATGAGCGGATATCCGCCAACACAATTTCGGCCATTTTACGGGCGCCTAATTCGCTGAAGTGGGTATCGTCGGCTTTCCCCTGCGGATAGTTGGGGTTTTCGCCGGGGTCCACATAATCATAAAGAAATTTTGAATCGTCGGGCCCGTATTGCTGAACAAGCGCCTGGCTTTCTTTATCCAGGTCAATCAGCGGCACCTGCTGGTCGGCGGCAACCTTGCGCACCAGTTCCGAGTACAGATCGTGCGTTCCCTGTATAACGCCCTGCGCGTTGAATTTGCGTCGCGCGACGGGGGTAAGCAAAATAGGGTTAGCTTTTTTGGCCCTGGTTTCGGTAATAAACCGTACCAGGTTAGCGGTATACTCGGCAGGCGGCGTGTAGGTAGCTTTGCTGGGCACCTCGTCGTTATGGCCAAATTCAATAATCACATAATCGCCTTCTTTCAGGTTATCGGCTATGGAGGCCCACAAGCCTTCGGCGATAAATGATTTGGTGCTGCGGCCGTTCCTGGCTTTGTTGTCAACCGTAACTGTTTGATCAAAAAAAGCTTTGAAGGGCATTCCCCAGCCGGTTTCCGGGTAAGCTTTTACCTCTTTTATTGACATGGTTGAATCGCCGGCCATATATAGCGTAATATGATCGGGCGGGAGCAGGAACGACATCAGCACAACCACCATAAAAGGCAATATGGCCAATATTCCATATTTGAATCTTTTTAAAATCATGTTCGGGAAAGTTTATAATTATAGTTAAAAAGCCGGTTGATAAATATATTGAAACCTGCTGCTTTGTACAAACCTGTTAATTACACCGTAAAAAGGGGTTTAAAATTTGGTGCAAAAGGTTCATTTTTTAACATGGCTTTATCAATAAACCGTATGCTGTTCAAATGAAGGGGCTTGCTGTGTAAAAGATTTGTGATGATACCTCACCCCGCCCTCCCCAAGGCTATTGTTTGGATATATCTTTTAAGGATTATGTCATTTCGATAGAGCCGGGGAGGCAATGAGCGTGGCGCGACAGAGAAATCCTATACATGGTGACATGCCGACCGGTACTTCGTATAAGATTTCTCATAACCCTTGCACACAACCTCAATCAGTTCGTCGAAATGACATTGTTTTTTAAGGTTTTAGCCATAAAGAGAGATTTAAAAACATAGAGATATGGGGCCACAGGTAGCTGCACAAGGAGGGGTTTAAATATCTATTTCTTCAGCGGGTCCCATTTGCCATCAAATGTCCATTGAACGGTAATATCTTTTACGGACGGCGCTTTGGGTGCCTGTTCCAGGTTGTTTTTAAACCAGGCATAATCGCCGCCTGCGCGGTGGTCGTTATAATAATATTCGCGCGGGCCCCAATATACGGGCTTGGCGGTAGCCGCTTTATAAATGCGGGCATCTTCCATATTTTTATCAAAGGTGCAATTGATAAGATAAAAATGCGAATCGTGATGATAGCGGCCCAGCTTATAGGGCGCTGGGCCGGTAAATTTACAATTTACCAATACGCTTTTCATGCTTTTATCAGCGCTGCCATCGTGCCATATAGCGGCGGTTCCGCTTTGGCAAATAAAGGTGCAGTTTTCGGCATAAGCCCATCCCCTGGGGCAATAGAAATCGACACCGCCCTGCATGGTGCAATCCTTAAAGTAATACATCCCTTCTTTTGAATCCCAGGGGCTCACGGTATCGGCTCCCCAGGCCAGCAGGATACAATTGATTACCTTTAACCGGGTTGATTTGAATGACCGAAGCCCAAACTGGTGACTGGTTCTGCCCACGTTTATCTTTTTGGTTTCCTGCGTCAGCTTGTCTTTATATTCAAAGGGTATGGAATCGCGGGTGTCCTTGCCGAATGTATTGCTGATCGTCAGATCGGTAATAGTAATATCATCGCCGTCCAGGTTAACTACGCCGCTGTATTGGTCGCGGCCGGTCAGTGAATATTCCACGTTGGAGATAGATCCGGTAATGATTGTTTTGTCCTTGTTTTCGCCCTGTAATAGCAGGTTGCATTTGCCTATATAAAGCTTTTCGGTATAAGTACCGTTTTTAATAAAAATAGTACGCTGTGTCCGCGATGAGTCGGGCAGGCTGTTTACCGCGGCTTGTATAGTTTTAAAATCACCGCTTCCATCCTGCGCTACAGTAATTCTTTTTTGCGCGGAGGCGGTTAACTGTGCAATTAATAGGAGCAGGGCGATCAGGCTATTTTTCATTGGTAAAAGGTTTGATTAAGTTCGGGAAGAGGCCTCATCCCAACCCTTCTCCTTTGGAGAAGGGTTTAAAAAAATGATCGTAGTTTTAATGGTTTTTAAAGGTATTCGTGAGGGCTCCGCCGTTTAGGTGAGGCTTTACACGAGCAAATTATTAGTTTTATCAGGCAAAGTTCATATATCGGACTTTGAGTTAAGGTTTTGTGGAGTCCCAATCTCCGAAAATTGCCGGGAGGGTAATGCGGTCGGCTTCTTTTTTAGTAAGCTGCTTTGACCATTTGGCACGGCTTTCGGGCTTAGCGCCCGGGCCGGTGCTTGCATATTCCGCAAAACGCGCCGTAGCCTCGTTAGCCGCGTTGCCCCAGTTGTTCCAGCCCGCCGGCAGGATATGATCTCCAATTTTACACCTGATGTAGGTTACGCTTGCCGTAGGTTTCCAGGGCCTGCCTAATGATACGTTATGCAAACCGGTATCGGCAGTTAACTTACAATCAAAAAACACAAAGCCGAAAGCCACATCCTTAGGTGTAGAAGCCGCCGTAACATGCGAATTTTTTTTGCTGTGCATTTCGCAGCTTTGAAAAACAGCAGTTGAGGGGCCGAAAATAAAATCGGTAGTGCCTTCTATATAGCAGTTTTTGTAATACTGCCTGCTGGGATATCCGCTGCAAAACAATACATCCTGAAAACCGGTGAACCTGCAATTATTAAAACGCAGCTTATCGCCGTTGGCAAAAACAGCTACGGCCTGCCCGGCGCTAAAACCGGCATCGTTAGTAAAGGTCAGATCGCTGGCGCTGAAGTTATTTCCATAGATGAAAAACGTGGCCGAATTGTAGGTGTTGGCTGGGGTGCCGTTAGGCAAATTGCCGCCGGTGTGGTTATTATAGGTAATGATGGTTTTATCCTTATCCTCACCTTTCATTGTTACAAAGTTTTTTCCGGCAGGCAGGTTCAGCATTTCTTTATAAATACCTTTTTTGATGTAGATCTCAACAGGCGTGGTGTTCCCCACGGGTACCGCGTCAATGGCCGCTTGTACGGTTTTGTAAGCTCCGCTGCCATCCTGGGCAACGGTTATTTTTTTGGTTTGCGCGGAAACGCTTAAACCGATGGCAGCAAAAACAAGTAGTAAGGTGTATTTCATGGTAATTTTATATTACTAACTATCAACCACGTCATAGGAGGAACAAAGCAATCCCCGGCTTTGCTTATTCAATTTGTATACCGAGGATTGCCACGCCTCCTTCGTCGGCTCGCAATGACGTGATCTGATTATGGATCGCTTCGTACCTCAATGACGTGGTGGCGTTAGCTTTTATTTCACTTTTGGCTTAATGTGCCCATCCTTATCAAACTCAATGGGGATAATTCCGGCCAGTTTCTGGAATGGGGCATCGGGATCGTTACCAAACATGGTGCTCCACCAGTTGCCTTTAGTATCCTGGAAAAAATTATTGTGCCCGGCATAGGGTACCGATACATAACGGGCGCTGTATGGCCCCATTAAATTGGTGGATTCCGCCGTCATGCAATGGTAGCGCTCATAGTACCGTTCCGCGCAGGACAGATAGTAGCGCCCGTTCCGTTTAAACAAATAAACGCCTTCAAAACCTACATGGTACATATCAGTACATGGCCTTGAAGGATGGTGATGTTCAATATCGTTATCCGGAACGGAGGTGTGCAACATTACCGGTTTGGTAACCAGCCCGCTCATACTATCATTCATTTGCGAGATCATGCCGCTTCCCGACAGGAAATAAACTTTTCCGTCATCATCCTGAAACAACGACGCGTCTATACCACTTGTTAAAGGCGCATCGGGCGTATTTACGCTTACATAAGGCCCCACGGCTTTGCCCGACGTGCTTTTGAGCAAGCCGGTTCCTAAACCTGTTATGCAATAGGCAATATAGTAGTTGCCTTTCATGTAATGTATTTCGGGCGCCCAAAGCGCGCGGCGCTTATTACCGTTTTTGGTGGTCCATTCTTTTTGCCAGGTACCGTCTCTGTCAATACCCCATACCAAACCCAATGGCTCCCAGTTTTTCAGGTCTTTGGATTTCCAGACGCGGATGCCTTCGTTAGAAACCATAAAATCGGGACCGAGCGTACCTGTAAGGTAATAGTTTTTATCGCCGCCCATGCAAATGCTCACATCCCGCAAGGGGACATCCAAAATAGGCTTAACTACGGGCATGGCAGGTTCGCCGGTGTGCGGATAATCCTTAACGGTTTTATTTGAAGGGAAAACTTTCCCTTCATTTTGCGCATAGGCAGGCCTCACTAACAGGCATATAACCAGCAATAACCCCACCCTCCTGATCATGATTTTAGTTAACTGTATAGTCATCTGTCAAACTGTTTATTCCGAACTACTTTCCCCACTTTTTTACCCATTCCGGATAATCCTTGTCCAGCAATCGCTCTCCCCATGTACCATACCAGGCATAGCCGTTGCGGCGCTCATAACCAATGTCGGTAACTGAATATTTTTTGACGCCATCGCGATCGCAGAAGAATGGCTTATTGGTACCAATTTCATAATACCTGGCCCACAGTGGCGGGGCGCTGCTATCGGCCACCAACTGCCTGTCGCGCGCGTTGGCGGCTCCAGGGGTGGCTACCGCTGTAAATTTATAGCCTGTAATTTTTACCGACTGCAACCACTCAACAGCAGCATTTACCGCATCTTTTATTTGCCTTGACGGGTTTGGCTGGCTCATTAAAAATTCAGTGATCCCCACCGTTTCGGAACCGCTTATAGATGGCAGTTCATACGCGCGGGCCTTAGCAGGCTTAAGCGTTACCTGGTCATACTGCTGGCACCAGGCGGTTAGTTTGCCATTTACGCTAATTTGCGTATTCAGTATACATTGAATGCCTTTTTTTACGGCCTTGGCGCTGGGTTCAATCAGCGCGGGATTCACCACCTCCAGGTCATTTTGTTTGAGGGCCACGTCCTGCAATACATTCAATACGTTGATCATCGCGTTGTCGTTATAAGTTACCTGCGCCCGGTACAATTCCTTTTCGGGATAATATTGCGGCCAGCCGCCATTAGCGTACTGGGCCTTCAACAAAAACCTGATGCCATTTTCGGCAGCGGAAAGATATTTTGGATTGTGAAACTGCTTATAAGTCTTAACCAGGTACCTGATCTCCTTTTTGGTAGATTCGTTATCAATATTGGCGTCATCGTGTTTCGCTTCAATAGCAATGTCGGCTTTCAGCGAATCTGAAAACTGCACATTGTAGCTAAATGCCTTGCCATGATATTGCTTGGACCAGCCGCCCGAGCCGCGTTGAAACAGCAGCATATTGTCTGCCTGTAAATCCTGGGCCCGGGCCTTCGCGAAAAACAGGCAGACAATAATACCTAATAGCGTTTTTTTATTTTTTAATAATTGCATTTATAAATCTAATCTTGTTTTATGTAACCTGCAAGCTAATTATAGCTTGAATGGCAGATACCAGTTTTTAACATCTTCGCCCAGTTTATTAACTCCCTCGGGCACCGGCAGCCCCGCCGCTATAAACTTGGCGGCTATTTTACCTTTCAGAAAAGCGCGCCCGCTGCCATCTATACTTTCGCGACGCAGCGCTACCCTTAACAGATCGGGCCAGCGTACACCTTCGTAAGCCATTTCAAGTGCATCTTCGTCAACAATTTTATCCTCAAGGGCAAGTTCTAATCCTTTAGCATCAGTTACGGGCTTATCCCACAAGCCTTTGTCCGACATATCGAAGTACTTAGTGGAATCAACCAAATTAGCCGCTAAGCCTACATGCCCTCTCATCCCTGTAAACCGCTCCCACGAGCCGGCAAAAACCGGGTACTGCCCCTGTCTTGCATCGAAGTAATAATCGGGATTAGGGTCAAAATTTTGTTTAATGTTAACTACGTTTGTTGGGGTGGGTGGCGGGCCGTTAAATATGCCGCCGTTAAAACCTGTATTCAGTAAACCGGATGTTAACTGATCCCGTCCGTCCCGGTTTGCCGCTTCGGCCAGGTGCAGCAATATTCCGCCGCCGCGTGCCAATACAAACTTTCCGGTTGTGGCAAATGGGTTTAATGTTGAATACTGACCAAGCAGTTTTTTAACTTCAGGTTCGGGGCCGGTTGAGTAAGAAATATCTGCACCACGAAAGGTATCTCCCGGCGTTCCGTCAGACCGGGTTTGCTTGTTCCAGTTGTTTATTGCCAAAGCAGATGGCTTAAGCAGGTATTTACCGCCGTGCGAAAACAGGGTAACCAATGGGTTATATGGTAAAAAGTTCCTGTCGAACGGTAAAACGGTCAGAATATCGGTCAGGTCATCACTACCATATGCCGAAGTAAACATTTGCGGCCAGGCATTGCCGGTGCTGGAATAACCGTTAACAGACGGATACTCTTTCATAAACTGCAGCCAAACATCCGCTAAAGTAGGATCGATAAGGGCAGCGTAGCTTTGCACTATCCGGTAGTTATGCGCGGCCATGGCGTAGTTACCTTTCCACAGGTAAAGATCGCCTAATAAGAATGGCCTGTTCAAAAACATCCTGACTGTGCTGTATCCGTCTATTGTGCGGATCAGTGAAAGGCCAGCCGGTACATTTATGGCTGTCCTTCCTCCCGGCCCAATCAATTCTATGGGTTTCATCACCGGCACATTCTGCATTACATCTATCAGTTTATCCAATAGCTGATCGAAGGTGAGCGTAGGATACTTGGACACATCACGAACATCATTAACAGTGGCAAAACTATCGGTTACATACGGAATGGACCCATAATGTATGCCTAATTGAAGATATGTCCATGCCCAAACTGTAGCTACCTCGCTGTACCTGATGTCGTAATCGGCCTGGCTAAGGCGCTTATTCTGAAGCATCAGCTTAAAGTTATTCATCACATCATTACAATCCAGTATTAAACTGTAATAAGGTTTAGGATCGGCCCAGGGGTTATCGGTGGTAACGCTATGCTCGTTCAGTTGCTTCAGGTATTTATCGGCATTTTGTGTCACGTCTAACAAATCGCCGCGCAGTTCGTTCAGCACTATGTACCTATCCATTACACTAATTTGCTTGCCAATAATTCCCAATACCGCGGCATCGGCATCATTTACGTCCTGATACATTTTATCGGCCCGCAGAACATTTTCAGGCGGTATATCAAAAGTTTTTTTACAGGAAAAAACACCCAAACAAACAACTACCAGCAGTGTGTACCTGATTATCCTTGTTATATTCATTTTCATATCAATCTTTTAAACTATCTATAATTTATAAGCCTAAACGTATCCCAATTTGTATAGTCCTGAACTGCGGTTCCAGACCGATATCTGTTCCCTGACTAAAAATATTCCCATTTGTACTGAATTCAGGATCGTAGCCCAGATAATTGGTAATAGTGAATATATTATTACCGGTTAAATAAATACGTGCCGATTTTACGCCCTTAACACTTATCGGCAGGTTATAGGTTACAGAAAGGGTTCTTAACCTTAAGTACGATCCGTCTTCGATCCAGCGATCCGAGAACCTGGAATTTCCGGCAGGGTCGCCATATTCGGCACGCGGTACATTGGTTACCTGGCCCTGCGCTTTCCACCGGTTATTTACCACCTGCAGCTGATTTTCATATCCGCTTTCGGATACCAGTACCCTGCGGGTATAATTATAAATATCATTTCCTGAACTAAAGGTCAGCAGCGCGTCCATCGACCATCTTTTGTAGGAAAGCATGGTGCTGATGCCGCCGGTAAAATCAGGGTTGGGATTACCGATAACCTGACGGTCGCTGTTATCAATAAAACCATCATGGTTATTATCTGCAAAACGCACGTCGCCACCTCTGAAAGCGGTAACCGTACCATCTTCCCTCCTGTTTTGCAAGCCCGAAGCGGCCGCCTCTGCGTCTGAACTGTAAACACCATTGGTTTTAAAGCCATAAAACTGGTTGGCTGCCTGGCCTAACTGTGTTATAATAGTTCCGCCCGCATAATCGGTAAGCAATACATTGTTCGGAATTTTGGTGATCATGTTTTTATAAGAAGCTATGTTGACGCCCAGATCCCAGATCAATTTGCCGTTAATCACCCTTCCGTTTATACCCAGGCTTGTACCATGCGTTTTCATGGCGCTGTTATTGGTTAGCGCGTACTGGAAACCCGTAATAGTAGCAATAGGATCGTAAGTGATCATATCAGTTGAATTATTATTGAAATAATCAAACGATACGTTTAGCCGCTCATTAAGGAAGGATGCGTCAAAACCGGCATTTACTTTTTTAATAGTTTCCCATTTTAAGGCCGGGTTGGCAATGTTGCCCCGCACCAGGCCCTGGCTGCCCAACAAATTTTGCGAAACATAGTATTGAGTAGCCGAATAGTTGCCAATGTCATCGTTCCCGACAATACCATAGCTTGCCCTGAGTTTTAAAGCTTCGATAAACTTAGCCTTGGCCATAAATTTTTCAGATGATACCAGCCAGCCCGCGGCCAGGGATGGCATTAACGACATTTTATTGCCATTGATGGTTAATGGCGCGTCGGCCGTTTTGCCAAACCTTGATGATCCGTCGGAAGCGATGTTAAATGAAAGGAAATACCTGTCCATTAATTCGTAATCGGCATTGGCATATATATTTAGCCAGTTCCATTTACCATTTTCGCCCCCTACTGTCCTTAAGGTAGGCAAACCGCCGCTCACACTCACATAATCATCGGTAGCCGAGTTATAGCCGTGGCCATAATCTATCTCGCGGTTGGTATTGTTATACCTGAAACCCAGATTGGCCGAGAATACCTGCGTAGTACCTATGCGGGTATTGAATGACGCGCGGGTATCATTATATAACGAATATAAACGTTGTGTATTAGTGCCCGACTCATTAGTGGTAATGGCCTGTGCCAGTGTATCGGGCACCACGCCAAGCCCGGGGATAAATGAGCTTTCGCGGATCTTATCAAAATTAACACCCAATAAAGTTTGAAGAGTTATTTTTTTGGTGAGCAGATATTTAAAGTTAACCGATCCTAAAAACCGGTAGTTGTTGTTTATCCCCTGCATTTTATCGATAATGGCAGAAGGATTGGAAATATTTAAACTATCGTAACCGGCATAGTTGGGTGATTGCTCGCCTGTTGCGCTAACATCGTGCGGTGTTAAAAATGGCGCCTTAACCAAAGCCAGGTATAAAGGGCTTGTTTTAGGAGCCAACCCCTGGTTTTCAAGGTTTTGCTGGTTATTTACAAAAGACAAGCTCACGTTGGAAGTTAATTTTTTCGACAGGTTTAAATCGGCATTGAAGCGTGTTTGATAACGCTGAAGGTTG
>Ga0164242_10000227_pt1 | contig 70516 bp, 52 predicted proteins | sample OricomgcompostMG_FD_108783 | JGI IMG/M metagenome (GOLD analysis project Ga0164242, IMG submission 108783) | Miracle-Growth compost microbial communities from Emeryville, California, USA - Original compost - Miracle growth compost (MG) ... | reverse complement strand
ATCGAAAGGAGTTTACATCCCAAGGGATTTCATCCTCCACGCGGCGTTGCTGCGTCAGGGTTTCCCCCATTGCGCAAAATTCCCCACTGCTGCCTCCCGTAGGAGTCTGGACCGTGTTTCAGTTCCAGTGTGTCCGTGCGCCCTCTCAGGCCGGATACAGATCATCGCCTTGGTGGGCCATTACCCCACCAACTAGCTAATCTGCCGCGAACTCCTCTCCAAGCGCATTGCTGCTTTGACTCGTAAGTGTTATGCGGTATTAGCCCAGGTTTCCCTAGGTTATTCCCCACTCGGAGGTAGATGATTCACGTGTTACTCACCCGTGCGCCACTTTACTTGCAGACCGAAGTCCGCTTTCTCGTGCGACTTGCATGTGTTAGGCACGCCGCCAGCGTTGATTCTGAGCCAGGATCAAACTCTCGTTTAATCTTGGTGTGTCCGCTCCCAGGACGGAGGTCCGGGAGTCAGACGCCTTCAGCTGCTCGAAAGAGCTGAAGGATATAACTAGTGAGAATGACCAAACCAAATTCCATATCATTTCACGACTGGCACGTTCAACTATGTTGTCAAAGATCCTGACTGCATCCGCACTTGGCGGGCAGCTTTGGATCAAGGACTTATCCGGCCTGAAGCCTGGATCGCGTCCTCGAACTTGATTGCGCTGTTTTCGTCTTTATCTTCACGACTTTAGCCTGCTTTGATACCGCATCGCTGTCGTGTTCGACGTTTTAGCGAACTTTCTAAGAGTATCGAAGTCTGTTACTCTTGTCAACATCTTTTTCTCTCTTTTTTCTCTTTGCCACTCGCAAACGAGCATTAGAGGAAATAGAGGCTAATAGAGATTGACGTGTTCACCTGCGCAAAATATCAAAATACCTGAACGGCGCATTTGGCCGCAGAGCTCTAGGCTCCTGTACTACTTTTGCAGTTACTTGGGTGGATTCGGCAGGCGATTGTCGCTGTTTGCCGTGATCAACGCTTGGACTGCGCTCTTCATCGCCTTCACGCCCCTGAACCGGCGTCAGACTAGAGCTGTTTATTTCTTCACTTACCTTACCATTGGTTGCTTGTGTTTGCAACCTGCGTCCTTACTGGCCCGCGTCGCTCACTTGCGACTTCCTGAGAGTATCAACGACCCCGGATTCATGCAACCCCTGTGACCTGTGAAAAACTCGCTGAACCTGTCGAAAAGCCACGCACACCCTGTATTTACGCGGGTTCAAGCTCGCTCAACTTAGCTCACCGAACACGGAAACTTTCAAGCATTCGAGTGAAAAGCGGCTTCAGGGTGTCGTAATCCGGCTCTGGCGACACAAAAACAACATAGTTCACAGCACCGTCAGGCCTGGAGATCGTTACCAATAGATCCCTCTCCGCCAATACGCTGCCGCCATTTGAAAGAGGAGAACGCCCGTGCAGCTCTACCGTCGCTGCCGGCCTGCCATTCACTGTCATGGGCTGAATGCTGCCTCCGATGGTCATGCCGTCGTTCTGTTGGCTCATCTGGTGCGCGATCGCCATTGTGGCCTGCTCAAGGTCCTGTGCATTGGTTACAGACGTCTGGAATCGGGCGCTATCTACGATGGCGCCGTAAGCAATACCGGCCTGGCTTGCTCCGTCCGGGGGTACAAGGGCTACGCTGCCGTTCTGCCCCTCCCCTTTCCGCCAGCTCTGCGGATAACTGATAGAAAAAGCGTTCCCGTTGTAGAAGACAAGCTGGTCATTCACTCCAAGAGCGGCCTTGCTCAGCCGTGCAGCCCCGGCCGCAGTCTGGGTTTGGGCAACAGTCGCTCCTCCGGGTATAACGGTTGCCGGCCCCCCGGCCACGAGAGCGTACTTGCCCGTCTTTTTCCAGCCGCCCGCTTCCATCTCCTTGGCGGTGTATGCCTTTTCCTTGTTGGCCAGATTACGTGCGCGAGTGAACGCGGCGGTGGTTACCGTGGGATTGGATCTTCTCGGAAGCGTGGCGATCTCGGCATTGACGTATTCCATGCGGTTTCCCGGGTTGGGGTGATCGCTGAAGATCTGTGCGCCGCCCTGTCCATACTTCGCCTCGATCGTCTCAAAGAACTGCGGCAGGCCGCGGGGATCATAGCCGGCGTCGTACAAGATGTCAGCACCAAGCAAATCTGCCTGCTTCTCGTAATCGCGAGACATTCGTAGAAAGCCCAGATTGGCCGCGATGCCGATTCCCTGGCTGGCAATAGTGCCAAGCGCACCGTTTCCGAGGGCGATTGCTGCCCCAAGCTGCCCTAAGGCTGCCCAGGTACCGATGGATTGCTGCTTGGTCATGTTGCAGGTGGAGTGGCGCATGACGACGTGAGAAAGTTCGTGCGCCATCACTCCGGCCAGCTGAGATTCGGTCTCGGCAGCGCGAATTGCTCCAAGATTGACAAACATGGCGCCGCCGGGTAGCGCAAATGCGTTGATCTCCTCGCTTGCCACCACGTGGAAGTTGTACGGCCATCGATAACCCGGCGTAGCAGCTACCAGCTTCTTGCCGAGCTGCTGAATGTATTGCGAGATGGGTGAGCTGTCTGGAAGGACCGGCATCTGCTTGAAGATTTCGCCCGCGTATTTGGTCCCTTCCGCCTGCTCCTGCTGGATGCTGAAGGCGTTTTTGCAGGGTGGGGGTACCTGAAAACGCGCCCATGCGGCGTTCGTTGCCCCGCCGATCAGCAGCGTGGCCAACGCAATCTTCTTCCCTATCGCTTCCAGTCCCATGAATCCAGCTCCTTCTCATCCACAAACCCGCAAGGATGCGGGAAAGAAACGTGGGGGTTGCTCTAAGAAGGTTTGGCCACCACCCCCAGGTCAGCCAGACCGTTGACAAAATACTGCACCGCCAGGGCGACCAGCAGCAAGCCCATGATGCGAACCAGCACCCGAATCCCGGTCTCGCCGAGAGCGCGTCCCACCTTGTCGGAGTTTCCCAGCACGAGATAGCAGATGACAGCAGTGATGAAGATGGCTCCAAGAATGGCGACCATCTGCCAATGGTTTTGCGCCTGTCCTACAAGCACCATTACGCTGGCGATGGCTCCGGGACCAGCCAGCATGGGAATTCCGAGAGGGACGATGCCGGCATCTTCCTTGCTTGCTGCCTCTTCAGCGTCTCCGCTGGTCTCCTGCGTGGGCGAACGGCGGGCCTCCAGCATGTCCAGCCCAATTAAGAGAAGAATGATGCCGCCGGCGATCTCAAACGCCGGCAGCGTGATCCCGAACATCTTGAAAATGTACTGGCCTGCGAGTGCGAAGGCGCTCAAAAAGATCAACGCCGTCAAAGATGCCTTGCGCGCGATGCTTCGCCGGCGCCTGGAATCGGACCCTGCCGTCACTGCAAGGAAGGTGGGCAGAGCGGCGAACGGATCGACCAGAAAAAAGATGGAACTGAGTGCAAGCAGCGAAAAGCGCACGTAAATCGAGTGCTGCAGGCCATAAAGCGTCACCGGCGAATGCGGCTGATAAAGCACGCCTCATTCTCCCACGGCTTCATCACAAAGATGCTGCTGATCGCGCTGCATCCCTTTCCAGCTGGTCTCCAGAGGCTCGCGCTGACTATAATGAGATTTCCACATTAGGAGCGCATATGCCCATTCAACCGACTGCGAACATCTGGCACAACGGCAAACTCATTCCCTGGGACAAGGCCCAGATTCACGTCATGAGCCACGTCGTGCACTATGGATCGTCCGTTTTTGAAGGGATTCGCTGCTATACCCAGCCTTCGGGAGCTGGAATCTTTCGCCTGCAGGAACACATGCAGCGACTGGCCGATTCGGCCAAGATCTACCGCATGCCTCTGCCCTACACCGTCGATCAGCTCTCGGCTGCAGTTGTGGATGTTGTCGAAGCCAATGGCGTTGCCCCCTGTTACATCCGACCGATCGCATTTCGCGGTTACGGCGAGATCGGCGTTAACCCGCTTAAGTCACCGGTAGATGTTTACATCGCCAACTTCCCTTGGGGAAAGTACGTTCCCGGCAACGAAGGCGCCGATGTATGCGTGTCGAGCTGGTCACGTCTTGCTCCCAATACCATGCCTTCGCTGGCAAAAGCAGGCGCAAACTACATGAACTCTCAGCTGATTCGCATGGAGGCCGAGGTCAACGGCTACTCCGAAGGTATTGCGCTTGATGTAAACGGCTATCTGTCAGAGGGTTCAGGCGAGAATCTCTTTCTCGTGCGCAATGGCATCATCTATACCACTCCGCTGGCAAATTCCGTTCTGAGCGGAATTACGCGCGGTTCAGTCATTACGCTGGCACGTCAGCTTGGAATCGAAGTTGTCGAACAGGCGCTTCCGCGTGAGCTGCTCTACATTGCCGACGAAGCGTTCTTTACCGGAACGGCGGCCGAAGTGACGCACCTGCGTTCGGTCGACCGAATCCTCGTGGGTGACGGTAACATGGGTCCCATTACCAGCGCACTGCACGAAGAGTTCTTTGGGATCGTCAACGGTCTGAAGCCTGATCGTTATAACTGGCTGACCCCGGTCAACGTAAAGGTAAGTGAGCCTGTCGGGGCATAGCCTGACTCAATTTGAGAAACCGGAACCGCGGGGCCTGGAATGGCTCCGCGGTTTTCTTTGGGGTCAGACAAAATCTGACATAGCAGATTAATTCGGAATGGCACTTTCGAGGGAGCACACGCAGAGCGTCTAACCATACTTGCTACGGTAGTCTTATAGCTGCGAACGATTCAGGAAGTTCTCCCAGGGAGGGGCCATGTCTACTGTTTTGATCACCGGGATTGCAGGTTTTATCGGATCGAGCATTGCTCGCGCGCTTCTAAAAGAAGGCGCCCAGGTACGCGGAATCGATAACCTTTCCACGGGATCCCTGGAGAACATCGATGAGATCCGTTCGCAGATCGACTTCCGCAGAGCGGATGTGCTGGATCAGGACGCTCTAAGAAGAGCGTGTGCCGGGGTCGACTATGTCTTTCATGAGGCAGCGATTCCTTCCGTGCCGAAGTCCATCGACGATCCGCTCGGGACTAACGGACCGAATCTTACGGGAACACTCTATGTGCTTGACGCGGCGCATAAGGCAGGCGTACGCCGGGTCCTCTATGCTGCCTCTTCAGCTGCGTACGGCGACTCGCCGGAGCTCCCAAAGACTGAAGATATGTTGCCAGCGCCCCTGTCTCCCTATGCGGTCCAAAAACTTGCCGGCGAACAGTACCTCGCAAGCTATTACAAAGTCTTTGGTCTGGAGACGGTCTCTCTGCGGTACTTCAACATCTTCGGTCCCCGCCAGGATCCATCGTCGCAGTACTCCGGCGTGCTGGCACGCTTCATCTCGCTGATGCTCGCCGGGCAAACGCCGACCATCTATGGCGATGGCTTGACGAGCCGGGATTTCACCTTCATCGACAATGTCGTCTCAGCAAACCTGCTGGCGGCCAAAGCTCCCGCGGAAAAGGTCGCTGGCCGGGTATTCAATGTAGCTACTGGCCAACGCACGACCCTACTCCAGGCTTTCGCGGAGATCAAACGCATCACAGGCTACACAGGCGGCGTTAATCATGCACCTGAGCGCGAGGGCGACATCAAGCACTCGCTGGCCGACATTCAACAGGCGCAACAGGCCTTTGGATACAAAGTGGTGGCCGACCTTACCTATGGTCTGGAGCAGACAATTGAATGGGCCAAGGTGCCGATAGCCGCGGTTTAGGTACCGGCCCCGCCTTGGGTCTTTTTTAAAGCTTGTGCAGGTTCTTGGGCATATTGCGCATGCCCAGAACATGGAAATCCTTCAAGCCGCTCTTGTTGACGTAGGCCAGACGATTATTCCCGTTGGGATCGGTCGGGATAAGGAAAAAGCCTTTCTCCAGAACGAAGTCCCGTGTGTTGCTGATCATCCCTTCGATCATCTCTCCATCGTAAAAATAGACGCGGACCCAGAGGCCGGGCACGATGGGCGTATTTTCATGAAAATGAAGGGCCTGATGGCGGTCGTCGCCCGCGAAGGTCTTGACGAAGAAGACCGCCTTGGCGTCTATGGTTGGAATCTCTTCCTCCTCGCCGGTCTCCAGAATTAGCTTGATCGTCTCCAACTGAGAGCGGTTCTCATCATGGAGGAGCTCTTCGATCGAGCCGAGCTTGCTGATCGGCACGGTTCCGCGGATTGTGTGATCTTCAAAACGAACCACCACGCGGTAAACGCCCTCGGCGTTCGCCGCAGCCGCGCCCGCAATTTTGGCAGCTACGCGCGATCTTGTGGAGATAGATCGTACTGTTTGATCTTGTACAGCAGAGCCTTGTAGCTGATCTGAAGATCGTTTGCCGCCGCCTTGCGGTTCCATCCAGTTCCCTCCAACACCTGTGCAATTGCAGCAGCCTCGGCGCCGCCTTTGAGGTTCTTCACCATTGCTTTGAGCCCTGCACCTGTCGCAGGCTCAACGCTGCCGCCTGGAGCAGTGGGTGTAGCAGCCGGGGCCAACTCCTCAAGGATAGCCCGCTCGTCGCCAAGAACAAGGTAACGGTTCACGACGTTTTCGAGCTCCCGGAGATTTCCAGGCCAGTTATGTGCTGTCAGAGCGTCCATCAGCTTCTTGGAGAAAGGCAATGGGTCGCGGCCGTAGCGCCGTGATCCTTTGCGCATGAAGTATTCAGAGAGCACAGGAATCTCATCCTGCCGCTCCCGCAAGGGAGGGATATTCAACGTAAAGCCATTGAGACGGTAGTAAAGATCTTCACGGAAGGTCTTATTCGCCATCGCCTCCTTCATGTTGATATTGGTAGCCGCGATGACGCGCACGTCCACCCTCATGGGAGAACGGCTTCCCAACCGGGAGAAAGTTCCGTCCTGTAGCACCTGGAGGAGCTTGGCCTGAAGCAGGGCAGGCATCTCGCCGATCTCGTCCAGGAAGATGGTGCCGCCAGAACAGACCTCGAATTTACCGGGCTTGGTCTTTACGGCTCCCGTAAAGGCGCCCTGCTCATAGCCAAACAGTTCGCTCTCCAGAAGATCCGCAGGGACGGCAGCACAGTTCACCTTGAGAAAGGTGTTCTGACTCCGGGCCGACATCTTGTGGGTGTATAGCGCGAGAATCTCTTTTCCCGTACCGCTCTCACCCAGGATCAGGATGGGGATATCGGCGCGCGCAACCAAAGCAGCCTGGGACTCCAGATCGCGCATCTTCTTGCTCGATCTGACGAAAGAATGTGTCTCGTTGAGGGGAATCTCACGAGGAGCATCCGCGGAGGCGCCCTTTCGATCGGAAGAGACAAGATGCTCTTCGATGGTCTCTTCGACATCGGTGCCAACGAAGGGCTTCATTACGATCGCCCGCACACCGGATCGAATGACCATCTCGAGGTCACGAAGCTCCGCCGTGCAGGAGAGGACAATAATTGGCAGGTTCGGGTAAGAGGCGCGGATTTGTGTAACCAGAGGAAAAGAGTCCCGGCCAGGGTGTAACGCGAGGAGGAGCATATCAGGCTCATCACTCTGCTCCAGGCGGGTTAGCAGAGACCTCTCTTCAGAGAAGAGGTTGAGTGCGTACCGATCTCCAAGGGTCAGGCGAAGATAATCCAGCACCGCGAGATCCGGCTCAAAAACGACGACCTGAGGACGAGATTTAGCCACTGACTTCAAAGCAGACATACTGTAAGACGCAGACGCCGACATACCAACACCCCTATGATGCCAAATCAAGTTCTTGCGCTCGAATATTGGCGAGCCTGGCTGGTCGTGCAAACATCCATCCGGTTTCCCAGGCCGTGCTGTTGAGTCAACCACCCGGGGAAGTGGGGAGACTTCCGGCGAGCTACTTAGAAATTCTAAGGCGGTTTAGAACCAACGCGACACAAAAATGTTAATAATTTTGCTGACAAGTGTGAAAAATGTTTACCACTCTATGGGGAAAGCGTCCGTCGGCATCGAAAGGTACAGCCATGCGAATCGTAAAATCTTCCTCGGTTTGTTCTGTCATAGATTCTGCCCCGAGCCGTACTGGATTTCATTGAAAAGTCGCGGGAAGGGGGAGTAACGTAGGTTTCCGGCGAAGAAGGGAGATCTCCGGATATCTTTTCCACATCAAAGCTGTGCGAAATTCTTTCCCTGTCAGTTGAGATTGGCTCACAACTTGCAGGGTGAAAAGCATTGCACTATTTGGTCGATACCCATTCAAGACGGGAAATTCACTTGGTTCATCATACGGAATCCGCTGCGTCCTTCAGTCTGCCACCGCTGGATATTATCTTCGGCAAAACCGCCGCAATGCAGGCGGTGCGGAATAAAATTGAGCGCGTTGCCGAGACAGATGTGCCTGTACTGATTCAGGGCGAAAGCGGGACAGGAAAAGAAATCTGCGCTCAACTGCTGCATTCGTTATCACTTCGCTCCAGAGGAAGTCTGGTCAAGGTTAGTTGTCCTGCCATTCCTCATTCCCTGCTCGAGACCGAACTATTCGGCTACGAAAAGGGAGCCTTCACGGGAGCCACCACAACCAAGCTGGGCCGTGTGGAGCAGGCACATAATGGAACGCTCTTCCTGGATGAGGTCGGCAGTCTCGACCTCAATGTTCAGTCCAAGTTGCTTCAGGTACTGCAGGACGGCACCTTTGTAAGGGTTGGCGGACATGAATCGCGGTCCATCGCCACTCGCCTGGTCTCAGCGGCCAACGGTGATCTCCGGACACAGGTTGAAAACGGAACATTCCGTCTGGACTTTCTCTTCCGCATCAACGCAGTGACGATCAATCTGCCACCGCTTCGCCAGCGATTCGCAGATCTGCCTATCCTGATCGACTACTTTATCGAGCACTACTCTCGTGTTTTCCGGCACACACCAGAGTTGCTCTCGAAAAGCGCAATGCGCCTGATGCAGAACTACCACTGGCCTGGGAATATCCGCCAACTCGAGAATCTGATCCGAAGCTACGTTCTGATCGGCAGCGAAGACGCTCTTATCGCAGAGCTGATTCCGGAACAGAATCGCAACGGCGTCACTGCAGAGATCGATCTGAGCGAGCCGATTTCCCTGAAAAATATCACCCGGCAGGCGACCCACGATCTAGAACGGCAGATCATTCTGAAAGTGTTACGGGCCAACAGCTGGAACCGGCAAAAAACCGCGAAGTGGTTACAAATCAGCTATCGTTCGCTGCTTTACAAGCTAAGTGAGGCGGGCATGCCGGAGGTTCCCCCGCGCCCCCTCCGAACCGCCACCACCAAGCGGAACGAAAGCTCGGTGAGGTCCACTCATCCTGGCTCCACTCCGCGTACCCGGCTGTATTAGCAAATCCCCTGCAGGGCCGCACTAGCAAGTAGAGCGACCCTGTTTCAGGGACTCTGACAAGATCTCTGCCACTTCACCGCTGACATCAGACCAGCTGCGAGAGTGGCGACCGGCAATCTCCGCCGCGTCCCACGGCCGCGAAAGCACCTGATCGAGCGCATCGGCGAGTGCTCCGGAATCCCTTGCCGGAATGAGACGACCACTGCTGTTATCCATCAGCTCCGGGATTCCCCCAACGTCGGTAGCGACGACGGGGCGTCCTGCTGCGAGCGCTTCCACGACCACGTTGGGGCATCCCTCTCGATAGCTCGGCAAGGTAATCAGATCGGATGCCGCCATCCAGGCTGCGACCTTATCGGTCGAGCAGGCTGGAACGAATTTGATCCTGTCCTCCATCCGATGCTCAGCTACGGCGACGGAGAGTTGCGGGCGTGCAGGCCCATCACCTACGATCCAAACACACAGTCGGGGACGCTGTTTGCTAAGTTGCGCGACTGCGGCAACCAGTTCCCCCAGGCCTTTCGCCATATCCAGACGGCCTACGTAGACCACGGCCTCTGCGTCTGCTGGCACACCGAGAAAACTGCGAGCGACCATCCGGTCCGCAGGATGGAAGATGCTGGTGTCGCAGCCGTTCAGGATGGCGCTGCTTCGCTCAACGGGCGCTCCCAGGCGCCGGGCAGTCTTCAGCAGGTCACCACTGACCGTGATCGTGTGGTCTGCATTCCTCAGGACCCTCCGAGTAAGCCAGCCGCAGATTGGGTCAGGGATGACATTGAGGTCGGAGCCGATGGCGGTCACGACAAGCGGAATACGGAGGGCACGAGCCACGCGAAGGGCAGCATCCCCATCCGGATAAACGATGTAATTGAGGATGATGTCGGGCCGATAGGCTCGTACGCTGGACAGGATACTGCGCGAGGCTGACAGGCCATTCAGAGGACGGCTGATTGCTGGAAGCGCAGGATACGGCAGATACTGAACCTGCACACCTTCGACCTGGTGACTGAAGTCGATCTGCCGGTCTGCGCGGCTGGCAGGAGTAAGCAGAGGAGGATATCGAGACTCGGGATAGAAAACCTTCAGTTCGCACTGTTTGGAGAGGATCCGAAGTGTCTGATAGGCCGAATGCCCAGCCCAAGGCTCCTGTGAGGTTGGAAAATAGCGTGTAATGACGGCAACTCTCATGCGGGCGCCTTCCCGGATTGCTGCTTCGACTCTACGATCTGCCGCAGAACGGCCCCATAACGTGCCGCAAGTGGCCGACGATGATAGGCGGCAATCCGCTCAAAGTCCGGCTTTGCGGATGCACCGAACAGAACTGCTTCCTCCAGCATGAGCCGGATCGCCTGCGGATCGCCCGAGTCGGCCCAGAGCCCCGAATGCGTCTCCTCCAGGAGGCGGCGAACATCGCCATCCGGGTGGACTGCGGCCAGGATTGGCTTGCCTCCACCAAGATAGTCATAGAACTTCGCGGCGACGTTGATCCGATCGTGCGTGATCAGCAGCAGATAATCCGTGCTGCGTATGGCCGCGAGGGCCTCCGCCTGCGGGACGAACCCTTTAAGTTCGACCGTCTCTCCCAGCGAGAGAAGTTGTTCCCGATATGCATGGCTCTCAATATGGCCGATGAAACGAACCTTAAGGCGCGAGCGGATTTCAGGTGCAAGACTGCGAATCGCCTCGACGAAGGTGCCCGGAGCAGTAGAACCGTACACCGTACCAATGTAAGTCAGCACAATCTGCTGGCCCTGGCTGGCCGGCGAGTAGGTCTGCTCCGTTGGCGGAGCAAGGTCATAGCCGTTGCTGATGCAGAGAATTTTCTCCGGCGAAATATTAGGATATCGGGACTGGAGTTCGCGCCGGGCGGCTTCCGTGACCATTACAACGGCGGTCGCATCACGCACTCCTGCAGCCTCGGTCCTATGGGCGATCGTTCGTGCCCGGGCGTTATTGTTGAAGCTTACGAGGTCGATTGTTGTGCTGAGCCACTCATCCCGAAAATCGAGGACGATCGGGAGATTGGGAAATCTCCGGCGCAGCTTTGTCACCAGCTGGATGCTGGAGTAAGGAGGCACCGTAATCAGAACAGCGTCGATGGAGCGCTGACGGATAATGCGGGCCGCAGCTGGAAACGCGAACGGAAGCCAGCCGATCTGAGGATCGGGCAGGAGAAGATTGCCAATCCAATTCTTCAGAGGATTCCTTCTACTCGCGGCAGGCTGCGAACCTGCTGAAGCCGATTTTGCTCTTCCACCGGTGAGCGCCTTCTTGACGGATTTGCGAAGCCAGAATGGCAGGTCCATCGTCCAGGTTCGATGCACTCGCACTTCCGGGGGAATCTGCTGGAGAAGGCTAAGGTCCTTGCCGACAGCTGGAGCGTTACGGGCCGTAAGAACATCAACGCGGATGCCGTTCTCTGGGAGATATTTGGCCAGCGACAGCGCCCGCAGCACACCTACTCCACCGGCAGGCGGAAAGGAAAATGTAATGAGGAGAAGGTTCAAGGCAGACGAGCTCCAGCGGAAGATCCAGCCATCTCCGGGAGACGCGAACCTGGGTTGAGGGGGCCAGTCAGCGCTTCAACAGCGCAGAACATATCGTACGCGCTTGCCCACCGCAGCTCGAGTTGACGACGCTGTGACTCCTCATGCAACCACCGGAACATCTGTGCAAGTCCGCTGGTGCGGGTCTCCGTTCCCAGAAGCACATCGGCGTTGTCTTCTCGCGCTCCATGGGTATGGAGCTTCAGGAATATCTCGTCTCCAATCATGGGAGCGTGGTCGAGCCAGAGGCGAACACGGTCCATCCCGGGAGCATCATTGTGAGCAATCTCGCCCATCTCAACGCGGGGCATTCGGCCATTGTTGAAGCGAAGGCCGACTGGCCCTGTGATCATCAGCAGGTCGCCTCTTGAGCCTTCTCCCACAGCGGCTTCGACGCCGCGATCGAAGGCTTTGGGCCGTCCTGGCGTTCCAGTGCACCAGTAGATCTGGTTGACGATGCGCCCCTGGGTCGGAGATGGGATCGAGGGCATCGTAAAGTCCGCATAGCATCCGAGATCCCTCAAGAGTTCTATCTCCCCCGTCAGCCCGCAGTCCAGTCCATCGGGACGCGAGTTATCGAGCGCCCAGTTGCCGTGGATGAAACCAAAGACCATGTGGCCACGATGGTTGTTGAGGAGACCATGATCATTCCGCAGGCGGCGGCAGAATTCACTCATCTTGTGAAGAAAACCTTCGGGGGTTTCGTCGCGGTGATGAATATGAACTTCGACATCGCCGATTCCCTGCCGGGTCAACTCTGCAAGTGGTTCCAGGAGCTCGGCCTTGTACTCCTCCTGGGGATAAAAAAAGCTATAGCGGGGACGATTGCCGGCGGAATCTCGTGGGGCAGCATCGGCAATTCGCGGCCAAATCTCCTGCCAGCGTGCAACACGGCGATTCGCCACCTCCATGGTGACCTTCTGGCAAAGTGGCTCATAGTGGTCCGTAATAGCAACCCACAACCGGCGGGGCTTTCTCCGCTGAATCAGTCGTCTTGTTCTGTCGCGGAAGTACCCTGGAAGCCATAACTCTGCGTGACGGGGAAGGTTCATTATGATTCGGCTCGGTAAAATCCTAAGGCAACAGGCGAGACTCCGGAACAGGAAATATCTTGAGGGCCCGCTGTTTCTTCTGATCATTTGAGATTCCAGATGCACTAAGATTGCATCTGGGACTGCAGCGTCTATTTTATGGGACTTTTCTTCACGCTACTCTACATTCTCACTGCGTACCTTGGTCCCGAGACCCTATGGGGTCCTCTCTATGAGTTCCACATCGAGATCATTCTTGCGGGCCTCGCATTCGTTGCGTCCCTGCCGCGTGTTCAGGAGTCGAAGATCTTCACCATGCCTCAGGCGTATGCGCTGGTGGGCATGTGTTTCGCCGTGTTCTGCTCGATGGTCATGACCGGCTGGCTCGGGTCGATTCTTCCCGCCCTGCTTGGATTCATCCCGAATGCGTTCACGTTCTTCCTGGTTGTCGTCAACTTCCGAAAAAAAAGACATCTGCAGCTTATAGCGATCACTCTGTTTGCGGTCTGCGCGTTCACAATCGCCAAGGGTTATATGGCCCTGCGAGCCAATGACTTTACAAATCCTTACCTGATGCCTCAGGGCAGCGAAGACGGCGGCTTCTTCTATCGCCTGCGTGGGATGGCCTTCATCAATGACCCAAATGATTTTGCGCAGGTCATGGTGAGCCTCATCCCATGCATGTTCTTCCTATGGAAAAAGGGAAATCTACCCAGGAATGTTCTGTTCGTTCTTGCGCCAGTGGGATGGCTGCTCTTCGGCATGTATCTGACGCACTCGCGCGGCGGAATCGTGGCTCTGATGGCGGTTATGTTGGTCGCCTCGCGTCGTAAGATCGGCACCGTGCCTGCAGCACTCATAGCAGCTGGATTCTTCGCCTTCACTAGCGCAGTGGGATGGTCAGGTGGGCGCGATGTCTCGATGGAGGCGGGCGCAGGTCGTATGGAAGCGTGGGCAGTCGGAATCGACCTTCTCAAAACTCATCCTCTATTTGGGGTCGGCTTCATGCGCTTCGGGGAGTATTTCTTCATCACCGCGCATAACACCATCGTTGTCTGCGCGGCCGAACTTGGAATGTTCGGCCTCTTCTGGTGGGTCATGTTCGTCATACCCACAATCCGCGATGCTGCAATGTGCTCCCGAAAAGAGAAGAAGAAGCTAAGCGAAGATGAGGTCTTCTCCTACGATCGCGCGATAGAGGTACAGAAGAACACACCCGTAGCGCCGCTGAGGTGGCCTGAGACGCAGCTCGCAGGAGCCGCAGACAACTCTTCAGTTATAACCATCGAGGCCACCCCAGGCGCAGCGCCAGGAATTCCCCTGCATCTGATGGAGCAGCTTGAGGAGCAGACGCTCTCGGTTGAAGAGATTCATTGGCTTGCCCAATGCATGCTGGTGTCGATCGTCGGCTACTTCGTTGCCGGGTGGTTCCTCTCCCGCGCATACATTATGACGCTGTTCATCTATGGCGGCATGGTGCAGGTCATCTACACCATGGCGTTCAACAGCGGACTAGTCCCGGCCCGAATGCGTTCCTACAAAGTGGTGCGGTACTCTGCTGCCGGCTCTGTAGGACTGATCTTACTCGTATATCTAATGCTGCGATTCCAGCATCTTGAGGGGATTCACTAAGCTTCTTCCTCTATCACATAGGCCGAAATGCATTGAAGATGAGCTTGAGACCATGCATGGAGTTAGCCACCAGGATCAGGCCGAGCGCGAAGTAGACCAGCGTGACGGCATTGGCGATGTGATAGATCACCCGATTCTCCCGATATTTCGCATAGCGCACTTTACCCAGCCGCTTCTTCAGGAACAAAGTATAGTAATGGACTGCAACGACACCAACCGCGTGCCATAGCCCATAAATCACAAAGGTCGGGCCTGCGCCATGCCAGATGCCCATCAGCACAAAGACGATTGCAATCGCAGCCGCAATGCAGTGCGGTGCGGAAGCAGGGCCAAAACGGCGGACGAGCGATTTGGAAAGAGGGACGAAGACCATATCCCGCATGTAGTTGGTCAGCGTCATGTGCCAGTGGGCCCAGAACTCCTGCAGGTTTCGTTTGCTAAACGGACGATCGAAGTTCTCGTGCACGTGGATCCCGAGCAGGCCCGAAACCCCGATTGCGAGATCACAGAAGCCGGAGAAGTTGAGATACAAATAGGCACAATAGCCGGCAACGGCGATAGAAAAGTCGATCCAGTGGTGCGGCAGGCCATCGGCCAGCAGGCCGTCATAGGTAAGCTGATTGGCCAGATTGCCTAAAAAGACATACTTGGTCAGGCCAATCAGAATGCGCGCCCAGCTTCGTCCGATAGGGGTCAACGAACGGTCGGGCTTAGTAAGCGAGTTGTGGAACGCACTATAGGGATTGATAGGGCCAATCGAGAGCGTCGGAACGAAGAAGGCGAATGAGAGGTACTCCGAGAACCCTGGCATGGGAACGATCTCGTTGCGGATCTCATGCACCATGTAAGTAAGCCGGAAAGCCATGTAGGAGAGGCCAAGGAAGAAGTCGGCGAAGACCTTCTTCGAAAACTCCGCTGGCAATAAGACACTCGTCCAGGAACCGGGAAGATACTTCACCAGAATTAAGACGAGAATTGGAAAGAACAAAGGCAGCCATGAGCCAAGTTTCTTGTCGAGCAGGAAATACTGGATCGCCACTATCACGATATAGACGAGAAACATCAAGCTGGAGAAGACGATGTACTGCTTGATGTAATGAAGGCGAACTCCGTAGGTTCCTCGCGACAGGCAGACCGCCAGCGCAAAAAACAGATTCACTATGGCAAATATCGGCAGACGCAGCTTTGCCGGTGACCAGCGAAGCGCAATATAACCCGCAATGGGAAAGAAGAGGAATGGAACTGCAAGTGTCAGCAGCAGCAAGGCATTCCACGACTGATGATTAAATCCAAGAAAAGGCATCGTTGATGCAGTCCCCTATGGGCTTAGAACGCCTGATACACAAGATTGACGGAGAGGGAGTCAGGCGTAATGAATAATGTAAGCAGAATGGCGGCAATCGAAATCGTGAGCAACACGCCTACCAGAATGGGATTCACCTTACCGGGCGAGCTTGTCATAGATCTCCAGAACGGCAGGCGTGATCGCGCGAGTAAACATCTCCTTGCCGTTGTCATTGAAATGCTGATCGTAAAAATAGTTGTCGTACTGGTCTGCCGGAATTTCCCGGAAGAGCGTAGCTGTGGGTATGCCCAGCACGGGAGCTGAGGGAATTCCCACGATCTGAGGCCAGTACATCCGCTCCGGAACTTTCGTCATTCCCTGCTCGGTGTCTTCAGGAATATGAATGATGGCGAAAGGTATCTTCTTCTCGCGCATCAGCTCACCCACCTTTTGGGTCCAGAAGATGTGATACGGGCCAAGCGCCTCGCGATCGAAGGTGAAATTCGGATCGTTGGGACCGCGCGCGATCATGCTTTCAACTGGGATCGCGGGCGGAGTCTGAGGTTCTGGAACAAATGGAGCGCCATAATATCCGACAGCACCGTACTCATGCTGTGATCCCAGCTCCTCTACCAGACGAGGATTCCGGACCAGCAGATTTGGTCTCAGATAATTAAGAATTTGCCTGGGTGCGCCCAACACCTCCGCTCCATAAACAGCTAACCGACTACGAAATGGGAGACCTGCCGTTGAAACTGGAAATTCACCCCATCGCATCCAGCGATACGCCTGGATGTGGGGCGAATCGCCATTCAAAGCCAGGCTGGGCATATTCATAATGACCAACCTGGCCTGACGATGCTGGAGGAAATCGTTCAGCAGCATGTACTCCATGTCCATCCCCTGCCACTTGAGGGCCAGGTAACGAACCTTGGCAGGTCTGCCAAGTTCCGAGCTAAGCTGCTGCTGCACGTAATTCACATCGATGCCGCGCACCAGAAGCGAGCTACCGACGAAGAGAATATCGACCGGACCATTCTCTTCAAAGATCTGTTGCTCATCAAGCGGGCCCGTGCCTGTCTCAACACGAATACCTGAATAGACGCGGTCACGCGGAGGCAACCCCACGATCGACATCAGAACGGGAAGACTGAGCAGGGTAGCGATAATCAGGATGAGAGCAACCGCGTGACGGTTCGACCAGATTGCCGGAAACATTTATACCTTCGCGTTCTCGTTCATGCGGCGCTGGATCAGATTGGCAAACTCTCCCAGGTTCTTGGTGGCTTCCACCTCACCTACACGAAAGCGCACGTTAAAAGCCTTCTCTACGCCGAGTACCAAAGAGATCTGCAGGAGCGAGTCCCACTCCTCCACATCGTTGGCACTGAGTTCTGGCGTCACCTTGACGTCGTCGAGAAATACGTCGTCGAAGACAGTCTGCATCTTTGCAAGGATTTCAGTTTGTGTCATATGCTCTCCGGTCTATTTGAATGTGTGTCTTTGTGGGCTCGTACTCTTTCGTGCTCAGCTGATAAGTAACACGTTCCGGCGTCTCCTCCACGAGCGAGAAGCCCATGCGTGGGAAGAGGTCGCGAACCATCCCATTTTTCTCCGACGGAATGTAGTGCCCAAGAACTGTGGCGCATCCCCGCTCCTTCGCAAGACGCACAATTTCATTGGCAACTTCGTCTTCCATCTGGCGCTTGAGAACACGACAGCTCATGAGCCATGTATCGACAATTGCGGTTTCTCCCTCCACCTTGACGATCACGACAGAGATCAGGCCATTGTCTCCGAACTTGTCTGCCAGCCTGACGCTGAAGGCATAATAGTCAGGGTTCGAAATCAGCGCCTCAACTTCAGCCTCGGTGCGGCGGCGAGTGGTTACATTGAACTGGTTGCTCTTGTTGATAAGCTGCGAGATGCGCGGAACGTCCACGGACGTGAACTCGCTGATCACGCTGCGCATCTCTAACGATGTCAGGTACGACTCCATATCCGTACCCGAGCTCATGGCCTGCGCACGCGCGGCCTGCTGCTGATATTGTTCGCCGCGCTTCAGATCGTCCGCCGTGATGGAGCGGGGCTCGAATAATCTGCTGTTGAGAAGCTGCGCTGCGTACTCGGCGGGGTCGGGTCCCAGCCAGATCGTTTCGATCTCCGGAACGAACTGTTTGACGATCTCGATCTCCGCCGGATTGTCGTCGACAAAGACGATCGAGTCGAGACCGAGGTTCAGCTCCTGCGCGATGCGGCGCAGGTTTTCGGACTTTGGTTCCCAGTTGGCCTGAAAACAGGCAATATCCTTCAGCCGAAGAACCATCTCGGGATGCTTCTCGAACGGCTCTGCGGCATTCTTGTAGTCATTCTTGCTGCAAACCGCCAGTACCACGCCACGCCTCGCCAGCGATGCAATCGCGAGCTGAAACTGCTTGAACGCCTCGCCCCGAGCGTGCGTCCCTCCAATCTCGATCCCGGTCATGCCGTCATCGCCGATGACTCCCCCCCAAAGCGTGTTGTCCAGGTCCAGTGCGAGCACCTTCTTTGAGGGGCGATGCAGCGACGCCACAATGCTCGCAATCTCGCGCGCGATCTCCACGGCGAAATCGGACGAGTAAAGCTGCTTGGTCTCAAACCACGCTCGTGGATCATGGCTGTCGGCAGCTCCACGGCGTGTCGCCAGGAACTCGGTGTCGCAGATATGAACAAAGGAAGGAGCGTTGATACCAAGCTCCAGATTGACCAGCTTGCGAAAGCTCCAGTTGGATCCCCAGGTACGCACGCGAAACGGACCGGGATCGAACTCCGAAGCGGGAAGGAAGTTTGCAAGGATCACCTCTGCCCCGCTGCGGTCATGTGCAACCCTGCAGAGATCAAGCAGATCAGTTGCCATCCTGGCAGCTTCCGCCTTCTGCTGCTCCGGCGTATCGGTCAGCGGCCCAGAATAGACGCACCGCTGATCGGCAGGAATCAGCACGAGAACATCAGGACGAAAGGTATAGAGCTCACTCTCAGGGTCGAGAATCTCAGAGATGTAGTTGTCGTAGTCTCCCTCCCATAGCTCGGTATCCCACCAGCCGGAGGAGGAGGCAGCGCCGATCATCTGCTGCACGAGTTCATGGAGCGGATAGAGGCTCGATCCGCCTACCATCGCTAATCGAATGCTCTTGTCGCCCCCCCCCGGGATGCCTGCTTTCATCGCCTTCTTCCGGGCATTCGCCAGGGAGAGCACCGTGCTGAAATCCGTGGCCGCACGAGTAGCCGCACGCAACGCCGGCCAGATGACCTCGGAGCGGGCGACGAGGAGTTCGCGAACGTCCTCCGGACCTGCTTTCGAACCTGGCGTTGAAAGAATTGCTTCCATACTCATAAAGCACAGCTCCTCAGGAGAATCGTCTGTTGGTCGTATGAGCGCATGTCTCTGACAGAATCGTCTGCCAGAGGCTCGGACCTCTTCGGGCAAAGGGATGCAGCCAGAATATCGTGAAGCATTCGAGAACGGACGCACCAATTACTATTGTTTAGATTGGATTTAACGTTTTCAGCGCTCCGCCTCATCCTCGGCCGGGCGCATGGCCTTGCATGAAGATAATTCACGTCGTCTACAGTCTGGAGATGGGTGGCGCAGAGATTCTTGTAGCTCAACTCTGCCGCCTTCAGCGAGAGCACGGCCATGACGTCTCGGTGATCGCTTACAGCAATCTTGGGACCCTCGGCGAGCAGCTCGTCAGAGAAGGTTTCTCCGTCGTGGTGCTCGGAGAAGCCCCTTTCGCCAGGACATTCCTGCGTTTCGTCCGCGCTTTCCGTCGCCTGCGCCCCGATGTCGTTCACTGTCACAATCCCGCTCCTACCCTGCAGGCCGCCATCCCCGCGCGGTTGGCTGGCGCTCGCTCCGTGCTCTCCACCCGTCATAGCCTTGTAGCGCCCCCTTATAACCTGAGTGAGGAGAAGGCATTCAATTTCGTCGCACGTTTCTGCAACTGGGAGGTGGGAATCTGCGATGCCACTTGCGACAACCTGAGACAAACGCCCGGTGCACACCGCAATAAGATTGTAAGAATCTACAACGGCGTCGACCCTGTTGCGGCGATTCCGGCAAGCAGCTGGCCCGAGAAGAAAGGTCTCACGCTGCTTTTTGTCGGACGTCTGGCTCCTATCAAGGATCTCTCGACACTTGTCCGAGCCGCGGCAATCGCGCTTCAACGTCTGCCTGACCTGCAGCTGTGGGTTGTGGGTCACGGCGCAGAACGCGATCGGCTGGATTCTCTGGTTGCAGAACTTGGTATCGGGACAAACGTTACCTTCTGGGGAGAACGCCTGGACGTTGCTGGGTTCTTCCACTCTGCAGATCTCTATTGCATGTCGTCTTTGTCTGAGGGGCTGCCTATGTCGCTCCTGCAGGCGATGTCCGTGGGCGTTCCTGCGATCGTGACCGACGTCGGAGGCATGGCTGAGGTGGTCAGAAACTCTAATGCCGGTCTCACGACTCCCGTGGGCGACCCTGAGGCGATGGCCGATGCGATCATTCAGCTTGCGTCCGACCCGGAGCGACGGCGTACTTTGGCTGAAAACGCCAGGAACGCCTATCGGCAGGACTTCACGCTGGAACACATGGATGCGTCCTACATGCAGCTCTACAGTCGGCCATCTTGAAGCGAACAACGCAATCCTCCTTATACGAACAATTCAGAAGATCCAAACCAGATTGTTAAGTCTGCTCCCCGGGTGCGGATAACAAGTGCAAGGTATGACGGACTGCGGAAAGATCTCAACACCGCGAAGCGCAGTTGCTCATACGCTCTCCCGTCCTGTTTTCAGGGGCAGCCCGGCAGCCATCGAGGGTGCCTTCGGCAGCCATATCTTCCAAAGCGGGCCGCGGGTAAACAGGAACTTATAGAGCCCGGCGACGGCCGCCGCATTGAGCACCAGCAGAGCGCTCGCCGCCGAAGCCACACGATGGATGACCGGCAGTGTGAAGCGGAGCGCAGCTACTGCCGACAACCAAAAGACCCACTGAGCTGCCGCGATCACGCCCCACAGGCGAGAGCCAGAGGCCAGCCAGCTGGCACTCAGCAAGAGGAGAACAAAGAAGTAGGGCACCAGCAGCCGCATGACCTTGTGCGAGAACAACTGGAAGAACACCCGGTTCTTCGGTCCCAGCGTCCATGGTGCTCTTGCGAACAGCTGATAGTTGCCTGCCAGCGTGCGTATCTTGCGCTGGAACTCTCCGGAGACCTTCCCCGGCCAGGTGTCGTAGACGACGGCAGAGCGATCAAGAACGCTGCGATAACCCTGGCGCACAATCGAGAGTGGCTGGAACATATCGTCCAGAATCAGCCCCTCGGGAAATGGCCTGATCAGAGTTCGGCGCGCGGCGTAAAAGCCGCCGTAAACGCCAACAGGAGAGTCCCACGCCGCTTCACAGTTGCGAATCCACTGCTCATATCGCCAATAGACCCCACTGACCGCAGAGGCGGCGGCATCATGGCCCTCGGTATTGAGAACCAGCTCACCGGCCACGCAGCCGACAGAGGGATCCGCGAAGTTGCTGAGCAGCTTCCTGACGGAGCCCTTAGCAACCTTCGGGCGAATGTCGACGAATAGAAGAATCTCGCCCGTGGCCTGGGCCATGCCGTGGTTCAGGGCGGTTGCCTTTCCTCCCTGCTCGGGCAGAACAATGGGCCGAAGACGAGGATCTTCCATCCCATGGAGCGCCTCGGCCGTACCATCGTTTGAGCCATCGGAGACGACGATGACCTCGTTCACCAGCGATGGCTCCAGTGAAAGGAGATGGTCCAGTTGCCCACGCAGTCTGCCCAGTCCATTGTGGACCGCCATTACGATACTCACCGGCGCGGTGAAGGGCGCACGCCTCCAGGGACGTGGAGAGAAACGCGCCAGCAGGTACATCGCGATCGGGTAACCAACGTACGTGTACGAGATCACTGCGAGCGATATCCAGAACACCGTCCTCATTGCGCACCTCGTCTGCGCAGAATCGTCTTGACGGTCTCAAACATGATCAGCAAATCCAGCCCCAGCGTCATATGCTTGATGTAATAGAGATCGTATTCCAGCTTTTCCCGAGCTTCCTCAAGCGTTGATCCGTATCCGTACCGCACTTGCGCCCATCCCGTAAGTCCCGGACGAATCATGTGACGCAGATCAAAGTAGGGAATATTCTCCGAGAGCCAGGGCACGAACTCTGGACGTTCCGGGCGCGGGCCTACGAACCCCATGTCCCCGCGCAGAACGTTCCAAAGCTGTGGAACCTCGTCGATCCGTGTCTTCCGCATGAAACGGCCGACCTTCGTTGCGCGAGGATCGTCCTTGCTGGCCCACTTGGCGCCAGCGACTTCCGCATCCGTTCGCATGGTGCGAAATTTGAGCACGGTAAAGTTTTTGCCGCCCATTCCCACCCTCGTCTGACGGAAAAAGATCGGCCCTGGCGATGAGAGTCGCACAGCGAGAACGACAAACGGGAAGAACGGAAGGAAGACCAGCAGACCGACGGCCGCAGCCAGGGTTGAGACCAGGCGACGAGCAAGCTGCTGTGAAGGCCTGACGCGGAAGCCCTCGCTATAGATGAAGTTGCTGGGTCTCAAGCCATCAAGGTAGAGCTTTCCGGTCAGACGCTCCAGAAGACTTCCCGCTTCTTCAATCACCACGCCGTCAAACCGCAGCTTCAGAAGCTCGCGTAACGGAAGCTCGCCACGGCGATCCTCCAGGGCGACGACCACGCGATCGATGCCTCGTGCGCGTCCCCGGAAGGACTCCAGCATTGCTTTGAAGGCCTCCTTGCGCTCCTCGCGGTCAGTGGGCATCGCCTCAAAAGCGACGACCTCCATTCCCGCATCCCTTCGCTGCCGCAACATCTCGACGATCATGCGCGCCCGGTCTCCTCCTCCCAGCACGTAGACTCGCTCGCGGAAGACATCACGGCCCAGAATCCATTCATACATGCTGCGCCAGATCACAAGCCCCAGAGTCAGAAACATCAGACCGAGCAGGAACACATAACGCGCGATATCGATCTGCGGAAAGAGATAGACCAACGCAGATAACAGGAATGAGAGAAAACCCAGGACCAGAAGCAGACGAAAATAGATCTCCCACCGCTCGGAGATCCTCTGCGGCTCATAGAGATCGAAGTAATACGAGAGCAGAAGCGTCAGCACCGTAAGGGCTGCAATCTTCAGTACTCCATATTCATAATTCAGGCAGATATATGTGTCCGGCCCAAGCACCAACTTCGTCGCCAGCAGAAACGACCCACTGACGATCAGAGCCTCGCACATCAGCAGAACGATGGTCCGGGTTGGATAATACACATTGAAGAGGCGAATCATCGCGAATACAGCTCCCCACCTACTCCTTGCTTGAGTTGTAGCCGTAGTACGTGCTCATCTGAGGACCTTCGATTACAGCGTTGAGCACAAAGCCCAGAACATTGGCCGAACGAAGCTCCGCAGCTGCGCGCTGCGCTACCGGATACTTGGTAACGCCGGCCCGGGCGACGAGAAGAACTCCATCGCAGGACCGCGCAAGGTTGACGCCATCGGAAACCGGAACTACCGGTGATGAGTCGACGATGATCCAATCAAAGTAAGGAGCCGCCAGCCGAAGCAGTTCGCCAAACCTGGGATTGCCGGATAGATCGGCTGCCTTGTCTCCTCCGTTGCCGCCGGGGATAAAAGTGAGATTGGAAAGGATGTGATTGATTGAGTTCGGGGCCGGATCGTCGACCATCCGCTGCATCACCTGTTCGACCGTCGCCTTTCCGGCGAGATACTCAGCGAGTCCGGGATGAGACTCTGTTCCCAAAAGCTCATGCAGGGTGTAGCGGCGCATGTCTCCGTCGATCAGCAGAACCTTGCTGCTCTTATGTCGGGCCAGACTAACTGCCAGATTGGCCGAGACAAAGCTCTTCCCCTCTTGCGGCAATCCGCTGCTGACCAGGATGGACTTGATTGGGCGGATATCACGCGCTTCGTATACACGCGAGCGAAGACTGCGAAACTGCTCCACTGCAGGACCTCGTTCGAGCAGAGCCGGCAGCCTGTCGACTGCAGGGTTCCATGGAAGGCGGCCGATCGCGGAGGTATTAAGACTACCTCCTGACTGACTCACCGGGATGGGTTCCTCGACCCCAACTCCAGCGAAGGTCATGGGCTCGTCGTATGGAATCGTTGCAGTAGCAGGCGCGTCCACCTGCTCGTCAACGGGCATACGAAGCCCGTCGGCCTGGCGTTCGACATTCTTTTCCGATTCGGCTTTTTGAAGTGCTTCGTATATGCGGCTCATCGATCCTGCCTTCCTTTAATTTCGCCATCGAACGCTGATACAAGACCCTGGTTCTCTATAAAACCGCCGCGACCATTGCCGCCCGTGGATATCGGCGAGATCAGGAAGGGGGCAGTTTCCAGCTCCAGCTCAGCAGCGACTCCTTCTACCATCTCCGCGGACACCTCCTCGACCTGCTCGACAAAGGCGACAATCAGCGAGTGCTCACATAGAAGATTGATCAAACGCGGAATACCGTGGCTATACCGGTAGATCAGATCCAGCGCTCCCGAAGTAAAGATAGGCCGGGCAGCGCCGGCGAGCCTGAGCCGTTCGGCCACATAGGCGTGAGTCTGGCTCTCCGTCAGGGGTTGCGTGCGGCACCACAGGGCCACACGCTGCCTAAGCTGACGTACGCTGGGATGTCGAAGCTTCTCCTCCAGCTCCGGCTGACCGGAGAGGACGATCTGGAGCAGCTTCTCCGAGGAGGTCTCGAGATTCGTCAGCAGGCGTATCTCCTCCAGCAGATCCCAGGAAAGATTTTGCGCCTCATCAATAACAACCACGCAGGTCTCTTCCATGCGGAACCGCTCGATCAACCACCGGTTAAGCTGGAGCAGCATTCCGGATTTGGTGCGGCTGGTGCAGGGAATTCCAAAGTCAGCCAGCACAAACTCAAGGAAGTCCAGAACCTCAAGGCGAGGATTGAAGACAAAGGCCGTGGAAATACGGCGGTTGTTAAAGGATGCCAGCGCCCGCTTCAGCAGGGTGGTCTTCCCGGTACCAACTTCTCCGGTCAGCACCGTGAATCCCTTCCGTGCCGAGATCCCATATTCCAGACAGGCGAGCGCCTCCCTGGTATGTGGCATCATGTAGAGAAACCGCGGGTCCGGGCTGGTTCCAAAGGGGCTGCTGTGAAGTTTGAAAAAATTGTTATACATTGTCATCCGCCCGTATTCACAAGAGGCTTGCCAGCCTGAAGCTCCGACCTGCGACGTCCGATTCCCCATCTTCGACCCGAAGCAGTCTGGTCAGGATCATTCGTTGCAAACGAGATAACGCCGAGTGTAGGCAGCTTCGTAAAGGCCCATACGTCCCGCTCGGAGCGCATAACAGTATCCCGGTACTCTCTCCAGGCCACAAGAATGGTCCCCAGAATCAGCCCGGCCACAAACCCGCCTCCTACAAAAACACCCCGTTTGGGAAACATGGGGCTATCCGGCAGATTGGGCTGATCCATCACACTGAACTGTTCGCCCTGCTGGCGCCGCTCAAGGTCGGTTGCCATCTTCGACTGATTCATCTTCTTGAGCAGATCATCGTAGAAGGCCTGCGCCGTCTGATAGTCGCGAGTGATGTTCTTATACTCCTCCAGCACAAGCGGGCTGGAGGAGATCCTGTCCTGATAGGTTCGTATCTGGCTCGAGAGAAGAGCCTGTTCGTGCCTCTTGGACTGAATACCCTGCTCAAGTGAACGCAGTTGGGCACGAAGCTGCTGGACAGCCGGTGAATCATTTCGGTTTGGAGCCGTGCTGGCGGTTTGCGGTGTCGCCGGGACGTCCGGTTGCGCCGCAATCTTCGCGCGGAGATCCTTGATGCGGCGGCGCACCGAGACGACATCCGGATAATTATCCGTGTACCGGCGGGTCAGATCAGCCTCTTCGTTCTCCAGCGCCTGCAGCTGTGCCTGCAGGGCGCCCGGCCCCGCAGTTGCGTGTTCACCGGAGGAAGATGCCATGCCCTGCTGCTGGGCAATCATCGATTCGGTGTAACTCTTGTCCTGTTCCATGCGGCTGAGGGCCTGCGTAGTCGCATCCAGCTGGGTGTTGAGACTGGTCAGCATGTTCATGTTAGGCGTCTCTTCGCCAGGCAGGCGGCCCATGTACTTGGACTGGAAGGCCGCAAGTTTCGCGTCCTGCTCGTCGAGCGCTCGCTTCGCATCGGCCAGCTGGCTCTTGAGAAACTCGGTGGTGCCTTCCACAGTCTGCGCGCGGGCATTCAGGTTTGCCGTCACAAACAGCGACGCGATTTCACCGCAAACCTGCTGAGCCGTATGGGGATCGGCATCCATATAGGAGATAAAGAAGCCAGGCAGCCCACCCGTTCTGGCCATCTCCGAGTGGATCGGCTTGATATCGATGTTCTTTCGAACCGCATCGATCCTGTCATCCATGGACATCTTCTTATTGCCAAAGAGATTGAACCGCTCGATGATCGGCTCCAGACGCGACCGGCTGAGGATCTGCTCCTTCATTGAGGCCAGACGGGCCGTGATATCTTCCACAACGACCGGCCGGACGTAGTCGTCGGGAACCTTCTGCTGCTCGACAAGAATGAGAGTCTGGGAGACATAACGCGGAGGCACAACAAAGGTGAGCCCGAATCCCACCAGGGCGAATAGAACCGCGGGAACTGCAATGATCCATCCCCTGCGCTTCAGTATCCCTAAATAATCGTCCACGTTTAGCGTACGATGTCCTAGCATAGTTAGCTCCTTAGAACTCCCCGAGACGGGTAGCGCGTGGCGTCCACGAGACCCCGATTCCGAAGATGTGCGACATACCGTTGAAGGCGTTTGGAACCAGCACGCCCTGATTGAAGGACTGGTTCTGCGCCGTATAACTGGCGTACCCTGAGACCGTCCGGCTGAAACCGTGGGTCACCTGCAGAATTCCGTATTCGGTGTTTGTGACGCCATTGACCGAGTTTGCCGTCGACACTGCAAGCAATCCGCTGGTCCGGGTATAAACGACCGATGCCGACCCAGCCCAACGCGCATTGAAGGTCCTGCTGGCCGTCCCGCTGACCGAATCGGACAACGCTCCCGGCTGCACTCCGGAACCCCCGTTGACGCCATGCATGTAACGCACGCTGTAGCTGGAAAGCCGCCGGCTATAGTTCACTCCGCCATTCATGTAGAAATTGAGCTTATTGGGGATGAGCCGAGCCTCTGAACTCTGAATCCACATCGGACCTGCCGAGACATCGGTAGAGAGGGATCGCGTCCAAAGGCGGTTATAGGACAGATTTACACCCTTGGTCTGGTAGCTGATGTTGTTCGACGGAAAGCCGGGAGGAAGCAGCGTATAGAGATTATTAGTGTCAAAAGTCGAGTAAACACCACTGAGACTGACAGAATTGCGGCGATCAATCTGGTGGTTGATGCCAACCTGTCCGGAAGCCATGGAGGTATCGAGTCCGACGTTCTTGTCAAGAAAGTGGAGTATCGACCACGATCCACTCCCGCTGACCGAAGTACGCCCCGTCAGGCGACGTTCAACGGTGCCGCTTAACATATTGCTAAGCCGGTTACCCGAGTAGGTAAGGATGCCGCCTGCAGGTCCCTGGGATGGACCGTCGACTGGTATACCTCCAGGATTATTGATGCCAGGCACGCCCGCAACTCCAGTCACTGGGGACTGGGGAAGGAAGCTGAAGGAATCTGTGACATTCAGCACCCACAGCTTCCGAATAAGACTCTGGCTTATAGCCACATTCTGGAACGTATTGGTGCCCTGCCCCCCTTGTCCGATTACCACGCCACCGGAGAAAAGGACGGATGTCGGATGAACCTGGCTGAGCGATGTGTAGCCGACAACTCCAGACAACGCCGTCGCACTGGTCACGCTGCCGTTCCCGTAGTAGCCGAACTGAACAAGTTCAGAACCGGTAAGCGCATAATGCACCGTGCCGTCCACCCAGGAAAGCCTGGGGGTGGCTGTACCTGCAGGCGCCTGAGTTTCGACAGGAACAGCGGTGGGCGCTGCCTGACCAAACAATTGACCTGCGAGAGCAAATACAACAATCGAAATCGGAATCCAAGTTTTCATTCTTTTTTCTTCTCGGATGCTCATGGGACGACGATGGTATCGCCCGGCATCAAGCTGATGCCTTGCGAATCTTCCCCCTTCAGCGCCTGTTTGTAGTTAAAAGGAATCTTCTGCTGCTTTCCGCCCTCGTTCCGCAAGATGTAAATCTTCTTCGAATTGGCAAAGGGAGTCAGGCCGCCTCCGGCGGCGATCGCCTGCAATGGCGTCATTCCGGGAGTCATCGGAACTGGCCCAACATGGCCAACCTCTCCGATCAGGAAGATTCGCTGGCTCGTGTCGGCCATCACAACTACGGAGACGTTGGGGTCCTGGATGTATTTCTTCAGCTTCTCAGTAATATCATCGGCCAGTTGCATGGGAGTTCTCCCAGCTGCACGGAGATCACCGATCAGCGCCATCGAGATCATGCCGTCCGGCCGTACCGGAACCGAACCGGAGAGCGTAGGCTCCTTCCAGACAGTGATCGAAAGAGAATCGTCTGGGCCAATCACGTAACGGGCATTATCTATATTAGGAGCAGCTTTCGATTCGCCCGACGGCTCTGCATGCGAGGTCGCTGCATTCTGACCCGACTCCTCCTGCTTTGCCTGTGTCCCCTGGGCGTAGACCGAGGTTGAAACCAGGACAAGAACTGCGACGTGAAGCCATCTCATCGATTTACTCCCAAATCTTTCACTGCGATCGGTCCCTAGATTCATTCCATTCTCACTCATCCAGCTGCGCTCTGCCTCCCTTAGCCTGCCCGCGGCAATCTGTTTAAACACTCTTGATGTTGCAATTCTTTGCACACCTACCGGCCAGTCGCTGAGTGTCTACTGACAAAGATGCACATTAGAGGGAACAACATCTGCAGGGCGGGTCGGAACCGTCATCACCTACCCTACAAGCACAACAATTGCCAAAGATTACTTCACTTGCAACTTTTTTGATAACAAATACAAATAGATGCATTATCCGGTCAGAATCGCGCGTATTATGAGGCAATTTCCTCCAGCGAACCGTTGAGGCGGCCAAATTCTGGACCTCATCATCGTATGCAGAATGGCAGCGCAAATGGGAAAAGTTTTTCCCTTTCCTCTACAACTATGGTCGAGTTAGTTCCCATGGAGTCGACATGCTATCCGGAATTACCCTTTTGTTGGAGATTCCTACGACGGCACGTAAATTGCTAATAGACCAGGCATGCAGTATAACGCCTAGAAAATGGTGACCGGCAGCTTGCGAAACGAACAGCTCTCACAGGAGGTCCTTGCCGGCCTCGATACGCTCCCCCTGAGCACCGCCGCCCGCGTCCGGCTCCCCCGAACCGTCTGGCTTCCATGCTCGGTGCTCGCTCTTCTGTTGATCGCGCTTTATTACCGCATCGGCATCAAGCTGGTCACCGACTGGTACAACATCCCCGATTACTCACACGGCTTTCTGGTGCCGCTTTTTTCGATCTTCCTGCTCTGGGACAAGCGGAAAAAGATCGCCGCAACCCCGATCCAGCCAAGCTGGGCGGGAGTTCCGGTCGTCGCCCTCGGACTGCTTATCCTCATCTTCGGCGTTTACGGGGTAGATCTCTTCACCTCCCGAATCTCGTTTGTTGTACTGCTCAGCGGGCTGATCTGGACCTTCCTGGGATACGCCATGTTGCGCCAGTTCCGGTTTGCCGTTCTGGTACTACTGTTGGCCATTCCCTTTCCCGCCATCATCTTCAATCAGATTACGTTCCCGTTGCAGCTTCTGGCTTCGAAGCTGGCCAGCAGCATCCTGCCTCTCCTTGGCGTTCCTACCCTGCAGGAGGGAAATGTAATCCAGCTTCCGGTGATGAAGCTGGAGGTGGCCGAGGCGTGTAGCGGCATACGATCACTGATGAGTCTCTTCACCCTGGCCATCTTCTATGGTTATTTTCTGGAAAAGACAACCCGTCGCCGAGTGATCCTCGCTCTGGCGAGTATCCCCATCGCCGTCGCTGCCAACGCTATCCGAATCGTCGGAACCGGACTTTGCGTTCAGTACTGGGATCCCACTAAGGCGCTGGGATTCTTTCATGAGTTCTCCGGATGGGTCATGTTTGTCATTTCCCTTGGGTGTCTGTACCTCATCCACCGATTCATGCGCCTCATCGCGCCCCCGAAGGAGAAAGCAGACGCATGAAGCCCCGATTCTGGACCGTTGCTGCTCTGATGCTTGTAACCCTTGGTCTGCTGGTCCACCGCGGCGATGCAGACAATGTCCCTGCCAGCGTTCCGCTCAACCAGATGCCTACTGTAATCGATGGAATGGTCTCCCAGGATATTCCGCTGGATCAGGATGTGCTGGCCGTTCTCGGCAAAGGCGATTTCCTGAATCGGGTCTATACGGCTCCTCCGACGCAGACAGTTTCGATGAAGTCCACTGCGCAGTATCCGGTCGGGCTGTTTATCGGATATTTTGCGACCCAGCGCACCGGCCAGTCTATCCATTCCCCACAGCATTGCCTTCCGGGAGCTGGCTGGACGTTCGAGTCATCGCGCTATGCGCATATCAAGGATGTAAAAGGTGAAAGCTTCAACGTTGGCGAGTACATCATCAACAATGGCGAGAGCAGGCAATTTGTCATCTACTGGTACCAGGCCCACGGCCGCAGCATCGCCAATGAATACAAGGCAAAAGCTTACATGTTGGCCGATGCGATCCGCTACAACCGCACCGACGGAGCACTGATTCGCGTCATCACCCCCATCTCAGGACCCGAGCAGGTTGCAGATGCACGCAAGCGGGCGGTCGAATTCACAAGCCAGATGACTCCATATCTGTCTCAGTTCATTCCGAATTGAGGTCGGAACGAAGAACGCCACACCCTCCAGGAAAATCCTGGAGCAAAACATCCACCTCGGCCGCATCTCGAGGAATGGACGATCGATGAGGAAAGGTGAAATGAAAACTTCCGCTACAGTTCGCATCTCTGCCGCGGTGATTGCAGCGTCGCTCACACTGGGTTTCGCGACCGGCTGCTCTCGTGATCCCAACAAGCAGAAACACAAGTACCTGGAGAGCGGCAAGCGATACGCCAGCGAGGGTAAGTACAAAGAGGCGACGATCCAGTTTTCAAATGCCCTGAAGGTCGATCACAACTTTGCTGACGCGCACTATGAACTCGCCAAGGTGTACCTGAAGCAGGGATCTGTCATGACCGGCTATGCCGAGTTGATGCGTACGGTTGACCTGGCGCCGAATAATGAAGCGGCCCGCATCGAATTGGGCAATCTTCTTTTGGCCGGGAACGCGCAGGATAAAGCAGCCGAGCAGGCGAAAGCCATTCTGTCCCAGGACAGCAACAACGCCGACGCCTATGCTCTGCTGTCCGCCATTGCGGCCCGCAAGGGTGACCGTGCGACGGCATTGACACAGATCCAGAAGGCACTCTCCATCGATCCCAATCGCGCGGCCTTTCACACCACGCTGGGAGTTCTTCTTGCCTCCGAACCTGCGACCGCCGATCAGGCAGAGCAGGAGCTTCGCAAAGCGGTCTCCCTCGACGATAAGAATGTAGCTTCGCACATTGTTTTTGCAAACATGCTGCAGAAGAAGGGTGATCTGAACGGCGCGCTCGAGCAGATGAATGCCGCAGTCGCTGCCGATCCAAAGAATGTGATAGCCCGCTCGAGCCTGGCCGACCTCTACATGCGCCAGAACGATACAGCCAAGGCCGAAGCCGTTCTCCGCAAGGCTGCCGAGGAGCTGCCGGACGATGCCACCGCCACCGATATGCTGGCGACCTACTATTTCAGGTCCAACCAGGTAGACCGCGGCGTCCAGGTCTACTCCGACCTCGTCTCCAGCCACTCGAAGAGCATACCGCTGAAGCTGGCATACGCCCGCCTGCTCATCGCAAACAAAGACGTCAATAAGGCGCGCGGCATCGCCCAGGAGCTGGCGAAGACGGATAGTGAGCTTCCGCAGGTAGCCCTTCTGAATGGGATGCTGCAGCTGAACGACGGAAAGGCGAACGAAGCCTACGATACCCTCCAGAAAGCCGCAAAGGCGAACCCCGAGAATGTCCAGCTGAAGATCTGGCTTGGCCGCGCTGCCTCAACCAAAGGAGACACCCGCGCCGCCCAGCAGGCGTTTCAGGACGCAATTCGCCTGAATCCCCGTAGCCAGGAAGCCCAGCAGGGACTCGCCCAGATCTCCATCAGTCGCGGTGACAATATGACTCTGGCGCAGCTGGGAGATGCCACCATCGCATCCACCCCCCAATCGCCTAACGGCTATCTGTGGCGCGGAATGGCAGAGGGAAGCCAGAAGCTCTATGACAAGGCCGAGGCGGACTTCAAAGAAGCCATCAAGATGGATCCCAACAATGCGGACGGCTATTTGCAGATGGCGAAGCTGCGCCTCATCCAGAATAAGATTCCTGAGGCCCGTAGCCTGTTGGAGCAGAGCCTGACGCATAATCCGAACTCCTCCGGAGCGCTTCGTCTGCTCGCTGCAACCTACGCTTCGGAGAAGCAGGTGCCCAAGGCGATCGCCCGCGTGCAGGAGCAGATATCCAAAACCCCCGCGAATGGCGATATGTACAGCTTGCTCGCGCAGCTGCAGGGGGCCAATGGGGATACTGCCGGCTCCCTGGCCTCCGCTGAGAAGGCTGTGCAGATGAACCCCAACGATCCGCTTGCCGCGGTGGTCTATACCCGCGCGGTAATCACCAGTGGCGATCCGGCGAAGGCACTCTCCAAGTGGCAGCAGTGGACCAACGAGCACCCCAACGATGCTCAGGGCTTCACCATCCTGGGAACTCTTCAGGAGGCGCAGGGCAACCGCGATCAGGCGGTCAACGCCTACAAGAAGGCACTTCAGATCCAGCCGGATCAGCCCGTTGCATCCAACAACCTGTCTTACCTGATGATCGAGTCCGGACAGAACATCGACGTTGCTCTGTCGCTGGCTCAGGTTGCTCGACGCGGCATGCCCGATTCCCCCAGTACGGCGGACACGCTGGCGTGGGCCTACTATCACAAGGGGAACTACACCTCAGCGCGCGATTTGCTTGAAGATGCCGTCAAGGCCAACCCGAACGACGCCGCTCTGCACTATCACCTTGGTTTGACCTACAGCAAGTTGTCCAACAACTCCGACGCTACGCTGCATCTGAAGAAGGCAGTTGCCCTGGCGCCAAACAGCCAGACCGCAAAAGACGCCGAAAAGGCGCTCAGTCAGTTGAGTTAACTGCCGGTTCTCCCGGCCGGACCTCTTCTTTCGAAATTGAGGTCCGGCCCGCACCGCTCTGGAAGTCGTGTGAACACAAAGACAATCGCCCGTAATACGGCCTGGTATGGGCTGGAAAATCTGATCGGCTTCGGAACCTCGCTGATCACCTCTATTGCCATCGCTCGCGCTCTCGGGCCAGAGAAGATGGGCTACATCATCTACGTCACCTGGATCACGGGAATCGTGAGCCAGTTGGGTTCCGTCGGAATTCCTGTAACAACGCGCAAGTACATGGCGGAATATCTCGGCGGAGGCGACTTCACAACTGCCCGCTTTATTTACTTCCGCACCCTCCTCATCCAGACCCTGCTGGCTACCGTCGCTACACTTGGAGCTGTCGTCTGGGTCTTCTATGATGCTCCGGCAGATTATCGGATTGCAGCGCTGCTGCTGGTCACAGGCATCCTGCCGTCGATGAGCAACTTCATCTCAGCCCAGGCAAATGTTGCAGCCGAGAACCTCTCAGCGAATCTGCCGGGCTCGCTGGCCTCAACCGCCACGTACTTCGTGCTTACATTGCTGGCGGTCTTTCTCAACTGGGGAGTCAACGGAATCGCCTTCGCCATGTTCGCGATGAAGTGGGTCGATTGCCTCGTGCGCCTTATCCCCACCATGCGCCGCATTATCAGATGGGACAGTGGCCACGCGCATCCGCCGGCTGATCTTCGCGCCCGCATGATGAGCTTCGCAGTCCAGAGCCTGACGGGCATGCTCCTGACGCTCGTCGTCTGGGATCGTTCAGAACTCTTTCTGCTCAAACATCTGACTCCTGACATCCGTCAGCTGTCCTTCTACTCCGTCGCATTCAGCCTTGCCGAGCGGCTGCTCATCTTTCCAACCATCTTCGCCTCGGCCAGCGGCGCCAGCATCTACGCGCAGTATGGTCGGGATCGTTCCAGGCTTCCAGCTATGGCCGCGGCCTCAGCCCGATACCTCGCGATGATCTCTTTACCCCTTCACATCATCGCAATGCCGCTGGCGGCCCCCGTCGTCATGGTCCTCTACGGAAAACAGTATGCCGGTGCCTTGGTTGTTGCCACGGTCGCGCCCCTGCTTTGCCTTCCAAAGGCGTTTCTCGGCCCCATTCAGACGATGTTCGAGAGCTTTGAGCAGCAAAAATACTTCATCTTTACCACAGTCGTTGCCTCCTTCATTGATATCGGCGTGGCATGGCTTCTCATCCCCTCGCATGGTGCTCTCGGTGCATGCCTGGGCAGCGGAGCAGCCCAGTTTACCGCTGTGATTTCGATGTGGGCGATCGGCATTGCGCTCTATAAGATCCGCCTGCCCTGGAGCTTTTTCTTCAAGCTTGCGGCCATCAGCGGGGTTGCATCCTTTGCTGCCTACAGCCTCACGAGCCGGCTCGCGCCGCTGCCGGGCCTCATTGCAGGATCAGTCATCTCGACTGCAATCTTCTTCGCACTGGGATATATGTTCAAGATTCTGGAGCCCGAAGACCGCGACCGCTTCAAAATTCTTGCTAACTCCTGCCCTCAGCCAGTCGCAACACCCATCAATTACCTGCTCGATCGGTTCACGCGTCAGCTGACGATTGACACGACGAGTATCTAAAGAGCGATACGTCAGAAGCGACCTCTGGCTCAATCCCAAAAAATTGAGTGAGGAGAATAACTCCTCACTCTTGGATTTGATCTGCCAGTTTGTCTTTGGAGAAAGGGCTCCCGGCACCTCTTCCGCAGACGTTCTTCGGCAGATTTACCTCAAATTCTTTCTCTTAGGAATGCAAATTCAGTGCCAAAGACAACTTCTTTGGATTTAGCAACTTGCGGCCGTAGACCAATACCATGATTGCAAGTTATTGCGGCTAACGTGAGAAAATTCGCTCATCGTCCGTATCTTCTCTGGAACAGAATCCGGCCGGTGGAACCTCTGTTCGCAGTTCCTTTGCGTCAAACCACTTGGGGAACCCGAAAGTTCCCTTGGAATACCGTATAGAGGTCCAGGCCCAAACTTTGACAAAACGATCATCCCAATCCGCCTTCGTAGCCCTGCTGGCCATTCTGCTTGGCATCTCTTCCCTTTGCTTTGGCGCTGAACCATTGAGCGGGAACCTGCTCGATGACGGTTATCGGGACATGTATAATCTTCGCTTTGCGGATGCGCACGCGAAGTTTGAGCAGTGGATGTCGAATCACCCTAACGACCCGATGGGTCCAGTCTCGGATGCGGCTGCCTCTCTCTTTAGCGAATTCGAACGCCTGAAGATCATCGATGTCCAGCTCTTTGCAGATCAGAGCCGTTTCGATAGCCGCAACCGCTTAACACCGGATCCGAACGTTCGCAAATCATTTGAGGACCGGCTGAACAAGGCATCCGTTCTCGCCGATGCTGCCCTGAAGCGCAATCCTCATGACGCTCGGGCGCTCTATGTTAAGACACTGGTCTCAGGGATGCGGTCCGATTATGCGCTCATGATCGACAAGAAGGATCTTGCTGCTCTCAACTACAGCAAGGAGGCCAGTGCCTACTCAAAGCAGGCTCTCGAGGCTGACCCCCATATGTACGACGCTTATCTGGCATCGGGCGTTGAAAATTATATGCTCAGCCTGAAATTCGCTCCCGTGCGATGGTTGCTAACGCTTACCGGAGCCTCCACCAGTCGCGACGAAGGGATTCGCCTGCTGAAGTTGACTGCCAGTCAGGGTCACTATCTGGCTCCCTTCGCACGAATGATGCTGGCTGTCGCTGCCCTGCGGGAGAATCACCCACAGGAGGCTCGATCGATCCTCATCGATCTGAAACGGGAGTTTCCGCTTAACGCGCTTTATGATCGACAGCTCGCCTTGATCCGTTGATCCCGCCCAAAAACTTTTGCATCGGAAGCTTCGTAAAAGCATGTACGCTGAAGAGGCTCTTCGCGGTACATGCTGCACATAGAACAGAGAGAAAAGGCCCACACACACGATGCAAATTGCTTCTGTAGGAACAGCTTACCCACAGCATCGCTATCATCAGTCCGTTATCGCCGAATCTCTGCGACAACGATGGCAGCACAAATTGGAAGAACCTCGTCTACTTACCCGGTTACACGCCAACTGCGGTGTTGAGTACCGCCACACCGTATTCCCAATCGAGGAGTATCCCTCTCTCGATACCTTTCGCAAAACCAATGATGCCTGGATCAAAGCCGCGGTTGAACTTGGTCAGCAGGCGATCTGTCGAGCGCTGGACTATGCCGAGATTGGACCGGAGGATATTTCAGCCATCTTCTTCGCGTCCGTCACGGGAATCTCAAGTCCTACCATTGACGCCCGACTGATCAATCGCCTCCCCTTTCCTGAGAACATCAAGCGAACTCCCATCTTCGGGCTCGGCTGTGTCGCCGGCGCGGCAGGCATCTCTCGCGCGGCCGACTATGTCCGCGCATTTCCCAATCAGTATGCCTTGCTGCTCTCGGTAGAACTCTGCTCCCTGACCTGGCAGGATAACGACCAGTCCATCGCCAATCTCATCTCGTGTGGTCTCTTCGGAGATGGTTCAGCCGCGGTCGTGATTGCCGGAGCAGAGACCGAGCTTGCCCGCCGCAACCAGGGTCCTCGAATCCTGGCGACACGATCGACCTTCTACCGCAATACAGAACGCGTCATGGGATGGGACATCGTCGAGACAGGATTTAAGATCGTTCTCTCTCCGGATGTACCGCGAGTGGTTGAAGAGAACCTCCTGCGCAATGTGGAAGACTTCCTTGCAGAAAACAAGCTGACTCGAGAAGATATCTCAACCTATATCTTCCATTCGGGCGGCCCAAAGGTGCTTGAGGCGATGCAGAACTCGCTCGGACTCCCGGAAAACGCACTGGCGCCTTCGTGGAAGAGCCTGCGTGAGGTTGGAAATCTGTCTGCTGCATCCGTCCTTGCCGTTCTTGAGGACTACCTGAAGGTGCATCCGGGCACTCCCGGCACCTACAGCATTCTGGCTGCGATGGGACCTGCCTTCTGCTCAGAGCTTGTTCTGCTGCAGTGGTAATCACTGGTCTCTCTGCACCCGCTGAAGTATTGTCCTGGGTTGCAGGCAGGCAGAGATAAAGATCAATAAATTTGCCCTGCAGGCCTTCGCCAGGTTCGACGAAGGTCTGCAGGGCAGTCTTGTGGGACCAACCTCCGGGTTTAGAAGTTGATACGTCCTGCAAGCTGAAGCAATCGAGGATCGTTAACCTGTGATGTGATCTGTCCCATCTGGGCCGAACCGATCGAGGTATTCGGTGCTCCGAACTGTACGCGATTGAACAGATTGAAGGATTCAACGCGGAGCTGAAGCACAAGACGCTCGGTCAGGTGCGTGTCCTTGAATAGCGCCAGATCGAAGTTGGCAATCCCTGGAGCGCGCAGCTGGTTGTCCGTTCGCGATTCGTTGCCAAACCGGAACGGTCCCGGGGCCGCAAAGCAATCAGGATTGAACATTCTCTTGAAGTTCGAAGAGCCATCTCCCAGTCGAGACTGGATCGATCCGGATGTCTCCTTCTCGCAGCCCTGAACAATGTTCGGCCTGGTCGTGCCAGCCAGTGCATAGGTGCTCACTGTGTTCGAGGCCATTGAGAATCCCAGCGGGAAGCCCTTTTGGAAGGTCGTCACGCCGTTGACTCCGTATCCGGAGATCAGGCCGCCAAGGAAGCCGGATGCTCCCGAACCCCAGTGCTTGTTCCTGCCGAAGGGAAGGAAGTAGACGTAGCTGACGGTAAGGCGCTGACGTGAGTCATAGCCTGAGAGGGAATACTCCTGGCTCAGATCATTCAGATTCTGGAATCCCGGAGCACCCGTCGCCTCCAGCCATGAAGTCAGCGATTCCGCATTCGTCATCAGCTTGGAGAAGGTATAGGAGCCCAGCAGTACACCGCCCGAGGAGAACCTCTTCTCCAGTTTCATCTGGAGAGCGTTGTAGTTGCTGACGCCAACGTAATTGCCGGTGTTGGAGATGTTGCCGTACTGCGGGTATGGACGATACAACTGGTTCGACTGGATCGTCGCATACTGCTGGTTGCCTTGCGTAAAACGCGTGCGATCAAACGGGTTCGCCACGCGCTTGGTCAGGAAGCAATTGCTCGACAGGTTTGCGGTGGGACCAACGCAGTTGGGATCTCCGGCTGCCTGATCGAGATACTGCTTTGTGACCTGGTTGATATTGCGACTCACAGGCAGATGCGATCCGTGGAGCCCGGAGTACGCGGCCTCAAGTGCGATGCCCAACGGAAGCTGACGCTGAATGGCGAAGTTCCACTGGTACGTCGCGCCATTATCTTCACTCGGGCTGAGCGCTGTTGCGGAACCTCCCAGTAGAAGCTGCTGATACACCGGATCACGACCAGGCGCCGGTGTCAGTCCACTCGGAAGTGGATTGTCGAGCGTGGCATTGGGGGATACTCCACCATTGATCGTCGAGACGGGATTGTTGGTGATATAGGAGAGCGGCGACTGTACCGGAGACTCCGGGAACTGGAGGTAAGCCGGAATGACAAACTTGCCCCATCCGGCGCGGATGACTGTCTTGTCATCCGGACGGAACGCCAGTCCAAGTCGAGCAGAGAAGTTGGAGAAGTTCTCGTTCCGCAGACCCTTCTCAGGATGCTGCGATGAGTTCACCAGATCGTACGCTCCGGTGACCTGGCGGCCCGCGACGGAAATAGCTCCCAGCACAGGATTTACTTCAGTCGGATTGAACGTCGCCATCAAGTCATGACGCTCGCGCCATACACCGGGGATCTCGTACCGCAGACCGATATTCAGAGTCAGCTTCGAGCTGACGTTCCAATTATCCTGCACGAAATATCCCTGATAGTAGATGGTGCTGTAGGTAGGAGGAGCAATCTGCACAACGCTCGCGTTGGCTGCCTGGTCAACCATGTATCCCATAAGGAAGGACGCAAACGGATGACCGCCTGCCGCGTTATTCGCGTAGGAAGACATGAACGGATCGAAGTTGAAGGAACCTCCGGGGTTATTGTTCTGGAAGTAATTCATCTCAAGACGCCGCAGATCTGCCCCAGCCTTGATGGTGTGACCCTTATAAGTCTTGGTGATGCTAGGTGCGATCACATAGTTGTTGTTGATGGAGAAGATGTAGCCGGTACCGATGCCATTGACGGTCGGATTCGCCAGGCCAATGCGCGGAACCGTCGTCGAATTCGGAACTCGGTTCAGAGCCGAAATCGTTCCCATGTACGATGGGAAACCAAGTTTCGTCTCGTCATAGCCGAGGGTTCCTGGTGTACGCACGTAGTTCCATCGGGTGAACGAGAGACGAAGGTCGCCGATCAACGTGGGATTGAAGAGATACGTATCTCCAATAACGGTCTGATAAGTCTTGAAGGACTCCGGCGAAATGGGATCACCGTTGATCAGCCCGTTGTTATAGGGCTCTGAGCCTTTATTCTTGGAGTTCCACTGGGTGTAGCGTCCAAACAGACGCTGCTTGTCGCTGAGAGTGAAATCGACGCGACCGTTATATTGGTCGTTTGAACCACCTGAGCCAGCATATCGTACGAAGTTGTTGGTAAGGCCCGGACCCGTCGGAGGAGCCCAGTAGGGGAAGTTGAGCAGGTTGCGCGCAACCGGGCTCCATCGGGATGCAGGAATGACGTTGCCCGCGTACGGAGTACGGGGTCCGGTGTAGTTGGGGCATCCCTGTCCTGCAGTAGCGGTCCCACCGCAAGGATCGTAAATCTGTCCCTTGGTTGCAGTCGTATTCGGACTTCCCGAGCAGAGATTTGTCGCAGGATCGAGCGTACAAAGCTCGGAGAAGTCACCCTGGCGCATCTTGAGAGTAGGAACCGTGTAGTTGTTGAGACGCTGCTGAGATTGACGATATCCCTGGTAATCAAAGAACCCGAAGAGACGGTCCTTAATGATCGGGAACCCTATATTTCCGCCGAACTGGTTTTGATGGTACGGATTCTTCTTCAGAATCTGGCTGGGATTATGCTTGGCAAAGTACGGGGTCGAGTTGAAGATCGTGTTGCGAACGAACTCGTACACCGTACCGTGAATCGCATTCGAGCCAGACTTGCTGGCGATGTTGATGACGCCGCCGGTGTAGTTTCCGTATTCAGCCGTGTTGTTGCTCGTCTGTACGCGAAACTCCTGTACAGCATCCTGCGACGGCACCAGCGCGGTGACGTTGCCGTAAGAGATGTTGACCGGAGCGCCGTCATAGAGCGTCGAGCTCTGGTTGGCGCTCCCGCCGCCGATCTGGTAATTGCCAGCGGCGAACACATTCTGTCCGGTCAAATTGCCGGAGGAACTGCCCTGCGGTACGACACCCGGAACAAGTCCTACCAGGGCAAGAACATTGCGCCCGTTAAGCGGGATATCCGTCACTGCCTTGCCCTGAACCACCTGGCCCAAAGCAGCATTCTCCGACTGGATAATGGGTGCCTGCGAGGTGACTGTGACCTCCTCGCTTGCCGTTCCCACTGTCATGTCGACATTTTCGCGGGTGGCCAGAGCGACCTGGACTTCGACAGGATTATGCGTATAGCGACGGAAGCCCTGAGCCTCCACCGTCAACGTATACTCTCCCGGCGGTAGAGACAGAAATTGATAGTCCCCGGAATCCGTCGTCATCGCAGTACGCTTATCGCCAGTAGCATTGTTGGTCAACGTTACCGTTGCGTTGGGAATGACAGATCCTGTCGTGTCCGTGATCGAGCCCACTACAGACCCAGTCGTGCTCTGAGCCCATATGCTCTGCCCAGAGATCACAAAGCATAGGGTAAGTGTGCAGAAAAGTACGAGTCTTAGAACTCGCATGTTCTTACCTCCTGAGAAGGACAGGCGCGCCTGCCGGTGTGAATGTTTGCAAAGCCGTGTCTTCACGGTGCGAGAGACAAAGAGAAGTTCGCGAAGTTGACTTCAGCTGTCGGCGGTCCTTCAAAATCACTTGGAACCGCCTTTTCCGGGCTTCTTTACGCCCCAGAAGATGTAGGTACCGCTGCGCGTGGATGTGATGAGATCCACCGCACCGTCGCCATTGAGATCTCGAGCCAGCACATCGGAGCCGCCGCCCGAAAAGTTGTGGACCAGCTCCGGTGCAAACCGGGCACCGCCTGGCGCTGATTTGTCGCGTACCGTGCGATACACGTACAGGACCGGAGCGCCGTAGGGATCAGGATCGTAAAAATCATCCAGGTGAGACCAGTACCGCTTCCCGGCGATGAAATCAGGAACTCCATCTCCGTCCACGTCGGCAATGGTTGAGGCATGTGGCTCCGTAAAGACAACGCCTCCTGCACTCTCCTCAGCCGTGCGCCCCATCACCACGTGAGGAACAAAGGTGATCTCACCGGAAGCGCTCCGCTTCTGCTCGAACCAGTTGATACCCCAACCATGCGCCTGCATGGTCGTCACCACATCCGGCAGTCCGTCGCCATTGATGTCATACACGCCGATCTTCGATCCGCCGGCTGAGGTCCGCCCCCACTTGCCGAAAGGCGCGGGATGATAGTTCCACTTCGTATCAGGGCCGTTCTGAGCTGGTTGCTCCCACCATCCATAGGCGCCGACAATGTCAACGCGCCCATCCCCGTTCACATCGCCGGCTCCGATGCCGTGCGCCGGCCAGGGGCCGTGTTCGCTGACCTGATGGACAGTCCATTTCTCCTCTGGATGAGCAGCATCGGGTTTGGCGTAGCACATATAGCCGCCGCCCATGTAGACCAGTTCCGGCTTCCCATCCCCGTCCACATCGACGAGCACCGTCTCTTCGCTGTCGATCGGAACGACGACCGTGCGCTTCTCCCAACGGCGCGATTCTCCCTTCGGATTCACGTAAAGGACCGCCCCGACCTTGCCGCCATCCGCGTGGCTGGTCGTCAGCACATCGGGCCAGCCGTCGCCGGTGAAGTCATCGGCGCGCTCAACCCAGTCCTCTCCCGAATAGCTCGTGGAGGCATTCACAATCTCCGCCGGGTAGATCTCGCGTGAGGTCGTATAGTCGGGACCGAAGTAGACGAACGGACCCGAGACCACATCCAGCTTGCCGTCGCGGTTGAAATCCGCAGCCGCAGCCGACCAGCCGTAATAGAACTCATTGATCCGCTGCATCCTGAAGCCGGAACCCACCTGCTCCTTCGGCCACGTCTTCATGGCAATGTCTTTGTAGGCAACCGCACGGTAATGAATCGTTGAGCCGCCCGAATAAAGCGCGAATGGCCCAAACTCGTTCATGCTCTCCGTAGCCACGCTCACGGCGTCGCCGCCATCATTGAAGAACGCGCGCAGGATATCGGCATCGAGGAGAATCTCTACCTCATTCCAATCATCCTTGCGAAGCCCGCGCGCAGGGCGCTCCAGGGGAGCAGCAATGCCTCCCGGCATGGGAGGAGGCTCCGGACGCCGAAAGGCTCTCGCCTGCGTGCCTGCCGGCGGCGCTGCAGGAGCAAAGCGGATCTGTCCCCCTGCAAACCGCAGCTTCGTCTTCTCGACGATCTTCCCCGCATCGTCCAGCGTCACCCGGTAGGCAGCCGGCTCCTGCTCCAGAGAGAGCATCAGCCCGCGTCTTCCTCCGGATGTTTTTTCGAGGCGTAGAAAAATTCCTCCCGCACAATCGCCTTCGCACCGGAATTGAAGGTAGACCGCGGTGTCCTGCAACGGCTTGTTGAAGACCAGAAGGCCTTCCCCAGTCGCAGTAATCTCTCCGTTTGAAGCCGTCCATTTTGCCGCTCCGACGGTGTCCCACCCCTGCAGAGAGGAGCTCTTGAACGTCGCGTCCGGCGCGAAACTTGGGGATTGGGCATGCATCGCGGCAGCGGGCACCACCGCAAGCCCTGCAGCAATCGCCAGTCGAAGAAATGTTGAGACCCGAAAGATGTTCACGGAATCTTGATGAGGCGTTGTTCGCAATTTATTTTGCATAGTACGCAATAGCCTTTTTTGGAGCGGAGCCATAATAGCATCGCTCCCGGCACGATTGTCGAGAGGCTTTTTCAGAAAAATGCTAAAAATACTGATCGATCACTGGAGGAAGTTTCGATGCTGCGAACGATCGCAATCATACCGGCGGTTATTATTCTTGGAGCGATGTCCTTAAGCATGGGAAATAGTGAGAAACCGACCAAACAATCTGCCGATTTCCCGGCGCACGTAGAGCGGCTCGACCCCGCGGCAGACCGCCTCGTTCCAAACAATCCCATGTGGCACCGCATCGCCACAGGCTTCACCTGGGTGGAAGGACCAGTGTGGATCCACTCTGGATACCTGATGTTTGCCGAGATAGCAAGCAACAGCATCCGCAAGGTTAGCGCTGACGGAAACACTTCGACCTGGTTGCAACCCAGCGGATATCGCGGCACGGAACCGTATGGCGGAAAAGAACCCGGCACCAATGGCATGACGCTCGATCCCCATGGCAGGCTGACCGTAGCCGGGCATGCCGCGCGAAATATCATGCGCTTTGAGTCGATGGATCCTCACGGTCCGGTCACCATACTTGCGGATTCCTACGACGGCAAAAAACTGAATAGCCCAAATGATCTGGTTTATGCACCTGATGGTTCGCTTTATTTCACCGACCCACCCTATGGCTTAAGAACACAGAGCGATAGCGATCCGCATAAAGAACTGAAGATCAACGGCGTCTACCGCATCCCGCATGCAGTGGAGCACAAGCCCGGCGCCGCTCCTGACCGCGCTGCCCTTCAACTCCTCATCCGTGATCTCCCCCGGCCCAATGGCATCGCATTCTCGCCCGATGGCAAGTGGCTCTACGTCAGCAACTCCGATCCCAAGAAATGGATGCGATATCCGGTCAAGAGCGACGGAAGCGTAGGACAGGGGAGTGTCTTTGTTGATGCCTCTGCAGATAAAAGGATCGGTGCGCCGGACGGCTTCAAACTCGATACCGAAGGCAATCTCTACGCCGGCGGTCCTGGCGGAGTCTGGATCATCTCACCCGAAGGCAAGCACCTCGCGACCATCCTGACGGACAAGGCCACCGCCAACGTCGCGTGGGGCGGTCCGGACGGCTCTACCCTGTACACCGCCACGACGGATTCCATCTACAGCATCCGACTCAACGCCAAAGGCATTCGCCCGTAAGCCAGCCTCACCAATCCGTCAGTGTTCCATCCAGCTTGCGGGCTACCGGAAGGTATGCCCGCTGGTAGGGATACTCAGTGGCGAGCTTCTCGTTGATCTCCACACCCAGCCCGGGCGCGTCGCCGGGGTACATGTACCCGGCCTCAAACCGATATGCATGTGGAAAGACCTCGTCGGTCAACGCTGAATGCGGCATGTGCTCCTGGATGCCAAAGTTGTGAATCGCCAGCCCTAGATGAAGCGCAGCAGCCATCGTCACGGGTGAAAGATCGGTAGCTCCGTGAAAGCCCGTGCGGACCTGGTATACCGCCGCAAAGTCTGCAGCCTTCTTGAGAGCTGTAATCCCTCCCCCATGCACAATGGTCATCCGGATGTAGTCAATCCACTGGTTGCGAATCAAATCATGCGCATCCCAAAACGAGTTGAAGACCTCTCCCGTAGCGATTGGTGCTACCGTATGCTGCCGAATCAGGCTAAACGCCTCCTGATTCTCCGCCGGCGTGGGGTCTTCAATCCAGAACAGGTGATAAGGCTCAAGGGACTTTCCCAGCCGCGCTGCCTCGATTGGCGTAAGCCGGTGGTGTATATCGTGCAATAGATGCACATCTTCACCGAACTCCTCGCGGACGGCCTTGAACAGTTGCGGAATGAAGTTGAGATACTTCTCCGTCGACCACAGCGACTCCGAAGGCAGCCCGCGCTCCGCAGGCTCATACGGCCTGTCGCCTTTGGGAACACCGTAGCTCGATGACACGCCAGGCACACCGCACTGAACGCGAATCGCCAGATACCCTTCGTCCAGGTGCTTCCGTACGCTTTCAATTGCGCCGGGAATATCCGCCCCATTAGCATGCGTATAGACTAGGGCTCCCTGACGGCTCTTCCCTCCCAGCAGGTTGTAGACGGGTGTCTTGAGCGCCTTCCCCTTGATGTCCCATAACGCGACGTCCACGGCAGCAATGGCCGTCATCGTGACTGGGCCCCGGCGCCAGTATGCGCCGCGATAGAGGTACTGCCAGATGTCCTCAATGGCAAACGGATCGCGCCCAATCAGGCATGGAATCACATGCTCCTCAAGGTAGGCCGCAACCGCGAGCTCTCGCCCATTCAGCGTAGCGTCTCCCAGGCCATACACGCCCGCATCCGTCTCGATCTTCAAGGTGACAAAGTTGCGATCCGGCGAGCAAACGATCAGTCGTGCAGAGATAATCTTCATCCTGTCCTTTTCAATGACATCCTGTGTCTCAATGCGTGCTGAAGATCGATCTCGCGCTAGTGCGGCAGTTCCTTCTCTCCCGTAATTGAAAAGGAGATGCGCGACGCCGTCCCCTCAGGCTGCGATCCGCCTAACGAGATTGCATACGTCCCGGAGCGCACAGCGCGCACTCCCTTTTGATCGACATACGAGAGCTGCCTCGGGCTCATCGTGAACTGAACCTGCTTTGTCTCTCCAGGAGCAAGATGCAGCCGCTGAAAGCCCTCAAGCGAATATCGCGGAAGCAGCCCATTTTGGGGTGGGATCAGATAAAGCTCCGCAACCTCATCGCCGGCCATCTTGCCCGTGTTCTTTACGTCAGCCATAACCGTCAACTCATCGCCGGCGTTCAGGTGGTCTGTGTTCAGCTTCACGTTGGAGTAGGCGAACGTGCTATAGCTCAGCCCATAGCCGAACCCATAGAGAGGCTGCCCCTTGAAGTACCGATAGGTCCTGCTTGCCATCGAATAATCGGTAAACGGCGGCAGGTCGTCGGCGCTGCGATAAAAAGTCACTGGCAGTCTACCGGCCGGATTATTCTTTCCGCTCAGCGTCTCCGCGATTGCCCGCGCCCCAGCCTGCCCCGGATACCAGGCCTCCAGGATCGCATCCGCATTTTGCTGCGCCCAGTTGACCGCCAGTGCCGATCCATTCAGGAGCACCACTACCAGCGGCTTGCCTGTCTTCTTAGCCGCCTCCAGAAGATTCCGTTGCGCCTGCGGCAGACCAATGTCCGTACGGTCGCCTCCGGCAAAGCCTGGAATCTGTACCTTCATCTCCTCGCCCTCAAGATTAGGCGACAGGCCAACGAACGCCACAACCACATCGGCATCCTTGATGGTCTGCATTGCCTGGTCAAGCATAGGCTGTACCGGCGCGACCCACTCCAGCGTCAATCCAGCGCCGAAGAGCTTTGCACGGTGCGAATACGACACCTCAAAGGCATGCGGCCTGGCATCATCGAAGTGAAACTTGATATGCGGTGTCGAAGACTCGCGGAACGGCCGATCCTCGCCAACGTGGAACGCCGTCAGCTCCTTCCCATCCAGACGGATCGTGAAGTTCTCGGCGTCGTTGCACGGATAACAATGCGCCAGGGTGGCCGTCAGCTCATAATCTCCAGGCGCGGGGGCCTGCAGCGTTCCCGTCCAGCGTACGGAAAACGCATGAGCATCGATCGCCGGTGCAGGAGCCGCCCCGTTCCAATCAAAATTGATCTGCTTGTCCACGCGGATGAGCGCGGGTTTGCCCTGAAAGCTGTCGTTCGAAAAATACTCGCCCGTCAGGCCTTCCACATTCGCTCCCTTGCCCGTACGCAGCTGCGTCCGTGGAATCACGATGGGCGCGCCTTCAGCATAGGGAGAGCCCTGCGCATAGACGACCTTCGCCGCAGAGAACTCATGGATGATGCCATCGACAGGTAGCACCGGGTCCTTCGGGACAGCGTTGTAATTGCCCTCAATCGCGTTCAACTCCGCGGCATTGGGTCCGATCACCGCAATCCTACGGGCTTTGCCTGTCAGCGGTAGCGCCTGGTTCTCATTCTTCAGCAGAACCATCGCCTCGCGCGCTGCCCGCAGAGCCAGCTGCGTATGCGACGGCGACATATCTTCGCTGAATGGGATGGAAGCATACTTTACCCGCGACGGAGGATCGAACAGGCCCAGCTTGAACCGCGCCAAAAAGAGGCGCCGCAGCGAGACATCCAGCTCGTCTTCTCGGATCAGACCCTGGCGGACAGCATTCGCAAGACTCTTATAAGTAGTTCCGCAGTTCGTGTCAGTCCCCATGCGAACCGCTGCAACCGAAGCGTGTTCCTTGTCCGGTGAGTAGTGATGGCCAATCGCAGTGTAGAAGTCGTCGATAGCACCGCAGTCCGACGTGACGAATCCCTGGAAATGCCAGTCTCCCCGAAGAATATCTTTCAGCAGAAGACCGCTCGCGCACGCCGGTGTTCCATTCACAGCGTTGTAGGCGCACATGATGCTATAGGCGCGACCGTCCACAATGGTTGACCGGAACGCAGGAAGGTAGGTGTCCCACAGGTCATAGGGCGATGGATCGACGTTGAAGCGATGACGGTCGCTCTCCGGTCCGCTGTGCACGGCAAAGTGCTTGGGAGTCGCAATCGCTCGGAAATACGTGGGATCGGTTCCCTGCAGGCCCTTGACGAAGGCAGTCCCCAATTGTCCCGTAAGGAACGGGTCTTCGCCGTAGGTCTCCTGGCCGCGACCCCAACGTGGATCACGGAAGATGTTAATGTTCGGAGACCAGATCGTAAGTCCGTAGTAGATGGAGTGAACGTCGTGCCGCACGGCATCGTTATACTTCGCCCGCGCCTCCGTGGAGACCACCGTGCCAATGCTGTTCATCAGCGGCTCATCAAAGGTGGCCGCCATCCCAATGGCCTGCGGAAATAGCGTCGCATACCCCGATCGCGCCACTCCATGCAGGCCCTCATTCCAGTAGTCGTAGGCAGGAACCCCCAACCGAGGAATCGCCGGCGCCGTGTTGACCAGCTGCTGCGCCTTCTCTTCCAGCGTCATCCGGCTCACCAGATCATCCACCCTGCGCTCCATCGGCAAGGACTCATCCTGATAAGCGGGCTTGCTCGTGGCCTGCGCCCAGGCGGATGAAGCTGCTCCAGTTGCTGCAAACAGCAACAAGGCTGCTGCCACAGTTCTCATCCGCGAGATAACGTTCTTCATGACAGCACCACCTTCCGCGATCGCGATCATTGGTTGACCCCACTGGCGAGAAAGCCTCCATCTACCACAACAAGCTGGCCCGTTGTAAAGCTGCTTTCTGGACTGACCAAATACAGCAGGGCGGAAACCAACTCCTCGGGCTCTCCAAACCGGTGCATCGGCGTCCTCTGCAGCAGCTCCTGACCGCGCGGACTGTCGATGATTCTGCGGTTCAATGCCGTGGGGAAGACGCCGGGAGCAATGGCGTTAACGGTAACGCCAAAGGGCGCCCACTCCACCGCCAGCGAACGCGTAAGCGCGCCCACCGCGGCTTTACTCGCACCATAGGCCGCCACCTCATGAAACGCCACAAAAGTCGAAAGAGAGGCAATGTTCACAATCCTTCCGAAGCCGCTCTCGATCATGGCCTCGCCAAAGACCTGGCATCCGCGCAGCGTTCCCGTAAGATTCACATCCAGAATCTGCTTCCAGATCGCCTCATCCATCTCGAGCGTACTGACACGCTTGGTCATGCCGGCGCAGTTCACCAGAATCTGAACGCCGCCAAACTCCGCAAGCACCGCGTCCCGAAGCCGAAGCAGCGACGACCGATCAGACACATCGCTGCACATCCTCATCGTGCGGACGCCCTGCGCCTGAATCTCGCTGGCCACTTCCGTAACAGAATCCTCATGCCTCGAAGTGGCGATGACGGAGACGCCCTTTCGCGCCAATCCCAACGCAAGACAGCGCCCTATCCCCGATGTTCCTCCAAGCACGACAGCACATTGGCCCTTTAGCTCTGTGGGAACCACCTTGTCGGTTTTCTCACCTATGACCACGTCAGCACCTTTTGAGAATCGATCTTGGCCGGGTCCAGCTCAATCCCGAATCCCGCCTCCTTCGGCAGCGCCAGATGCGCGCGTACCGGAACCGGAGGTCGCTTCTCGAAATGATAGTAGTGGCGCATCTTGTTGATGAGATACTCCCCCAGCGGAAATGTCATGGGAGACTGACTTGCAATCACATGCATCGCCGCATGAATGCTATGCCCGTGCGGAATTACCGGCACGTCATACACCGAGGCTATGGTTCCAATCTTTATCAGTTCGGAGATGCCTCCGCACCACTCCGGATCGGCCTGAACCACCGAGAGGGCGTCTGCCTGCAAGTATCGCTGCACCTCCCATCGGCCATAGAAGTGTTCCCCCGACGCAATCGGGATCGTGGTGCCGCGGTGCAAGTTAACGAAGGATTCAATCTTCTCCGGGTGCGCAATCTCTTCCATCCAGCGCGGATGATACTTCTCCACCTGGTGCGCCCACTCGAGCGCATAGGTCTGGTCCCATCCGCTGAAGGCGTCGAACATCAGCTCGGTATCATCCCCCAGGGTCTCCCGCAACAGCCGGACCAGAGCGACGTTCTTCTCCATGCCCTCAGCACCCGACCCTGGCCCATACCCTATAAACCACTTCTGATAGCGAAAGCCATCCTGCTTGAGCGCAAGACACCGTTTACGCACCGCCTCAGGCTCCAGCGAAAACCCCAGGCAGCTCGCATACACTTCTACGGATTCGCGAGTCGGCCCACCCAGCAGCCGATATACCGGCACTCCGTAATAGCGGCCCTTCAGGTCCCACAACGTGTTGTCGACGGCGCTGATCGCCATCATGAAGAAGCCATCGCGCGAGTGCCGGTTCGAGCGGTACATCTCGTCCCACAGCAACTCGGTCGCCAACGCATCCTTGCCCATCAGGAACGGCCGCAGGTCTTCATGGATCACCATCGCGGGCTCTTTCTCAATCGGGCCATACAGCCCCTCAAGCCCGCCCGCCGTCTTGATCCGAAGATAGATCGCCGTCGCAGATACCGTCTTCGTCCCTGAAGGACTGTCCCGGTACTCCGGCGGCCGCTGATCGTCGTAGATATCCAGCGGGTTCACCTGGCGCTGACCATTGACCCCCGCTTCTGTTTCGTAGTGCCCCTTCAACTCCACGAGTTCGACGGCTGCAATCTTTTGAGCAGCAACGCCATCAGCATGCGTACCGGCTCCGCGGGCTGCCTGAGCTTCGACCGAGGGAGCAACCGCCGCTACCGCCCCGGCCATAGCCCCCAGCAAAACACTCCTTCGATTCATCCGCCAATCTTCTCCTGACATAACCCTTCCAGGGACGTCGCCATGGCCTCCGTACTCGCAGCAGAGAAGCATGAAAAGGCCGGCAGTGCCGAAGAATACACAATCTACGAGCCTTCAGGAAAATCGATATCCTCAAAGAACTTGTAGTTCTCCAGACCCGCGGGAGGAGCGAAGAAGCACGCAACCTTCATCTCCACATCCGAGAGGTTATGCAGCATGTGGACCTTCCCCTTGGGAAACAGTACGGCGCATCCAGTCTGTACCGGCTCCACCTCGCCGTCCACCAGTACACGGCCATGTCCGCTCAGAATGTAGATCACCTCTTCGCCCTGAGGGTGCGAGTGGGCCGGCCGCACCCGCTGCCCAGGCGCAACCCGAATGACAGCCATTGTGCAGAACTGCGCGCCTGTATTCTCGTTCGTCACCACCCAACGCAGCTTGCGTCCAGGCAGATCCAGCTCTTCGACGTTCTTCTCATCTACGATCGGTATGGCCATGGGTGCTCGCTTTCTAGTTGGCCAGAATGCTCTGGACCGCTTTGGCTATGGCCTGGCCGTTCAGGCCGAAGACCTCTACCAGCTCTTCGTATGTCGCCGAGTGGATAAACTGCTCGTTGCCGTCCTTATCCAGCGTGTTGATGGTGGAAACACGCTTCAGACCCGCAGCATCCGCATCAGCACGATGACGATACAGTACCTTCAGGAAGTTCTGCCAAAGATACCCGTTGTTTTGCTCCGCGAATATAATCGGCAGCCCCGTGCGATAGAGCTTCATCATCAGTTCGTCATCGACAGAAGGCATATCGACCACCCCGATGTTGATGCCATCCTTGCCACAGATCTCAGCGGCAGCCAGGGCCTCGTGAACCCCGCGACCGCTGCTGATCACAATCGCCCGATCCGAGTCCGAACGCCGTACCTCAGACCCCTTGCCGAACTCGAACTCGTAATCGCTGTCATAGAGGACCGCCGACCCGGTCCGCATCACGCGCAGGTACACCAGACCGCGATTGCCCTCCATAATCCACTTCATGATCGACAGCATCTGCTGGGGGCAGGACACATCAATGATCTTCAGGTGAGCGACGGCATCGAAGGTCGATGCGTCGTCATTCCCCATGTGTGTCGCGCCGTTCGTGCGGGTCTCAAAATTTGCCGCCGTCGCCAGGAAGGTAATGTCCAACCCATGGCCTTCGCTCAACCAGCCATTCTTGTCCGCAATTGCCTCCAGCCGCTCCTGATGGCCCACAGCAACCCGTCGCATTACCTGCCAATTGAAGAACGGGCAGAAGGTGCTGCACCACGTGTTGCTTCCCAGCGCAGCGTACGCCTCGGCGATCAACATCATGTTGGCCTCGGCAACGCCCACATTCAAGGCGCGCGACTGGTCGGCCGATCCCACCCCCGACTCCAGGCCGCTCGTCGATGCCAGGTCCGAGTCGATCGAGACGACCCTTTCATCCCGCGCAAACACCTTCATCGCCGCAGTAACCATCTCCGCCGCGCTGTAGCTCTTCGCACGGTCGAGCTTTGGAAGAGCCGCAGAATCATAGTTGATCTTTTTATTCCGCTTCGGCACCCGCTTCGTCAGGACCGGCCCCATAACCGAGTCAAAGGGATTTCCCTCCGATACCCCTGTAATCGTAAGGTGCATCCTCTCGGCTTCACTCAGCAGCAGCTCGCGAACGGTCTCTCCCTCCGGCGAACTGGAAACTTCGTCGAGGAAGGCTACAAATTCCTGAACTCTCGCCGCGCGCCGCTGCTTCTGCATCTGCAGCTCCTGCGTCAGCAGCGCTCCCGGCACGGTGACCTTGTGCTTGTTGAAGAAATCCGAGAATGCGCCGAATCCCTTACGGGTATTGCAAATGATCGCAGTCGGACGGCCGTTCCTTGCTCCAAATCGGAACTGGGTCAGTGCCGCAATCACACCGTCGTACTGCGTCGCGTCCACACTGAATGCGTTCCATCCATACGACCGGAAGACCTCATCCAGCGGCGGCATGGGGAAGAGCATGCGGTCGTGAATATCCAGCTGGCCGTTGTTCCGATCGACCAGCACGCAGAAGTTGTCCAGACCATGCTGGGCCGCATACATCACCGCCTCCCAGCACGAACCTTCCTGAAGCTCTCCATCCCCCACCAGGCAGTACGAGTCGAACTGTGGACTGCGCTTGCCCGCCAGCGCAAAGCCCTCAGCCACCCCGATGCCCTGCCCCATCGGCCCCGTGGCAATCTGGATCCCGGGAAGGATCGGCCCCGGGTGACCATTCAGGATGCTCTCGTGCGAACGGGATCCGTGCAGGACCTTTTCGTCGAAATACCCAAGCTCCGCATAGATCGAAGCAAGCGCGGCCACAGCATGACCTTTACTCAACGTAAAGAGGTCCTGTCCTCGCCGTGTCGGGTCCTCTACGTCCAACCGCAGAAACCCTCCGTAAAACAACGACACCAGCGGCACCGTCGCCGAAAGAGCACCGCCTGCATGCAGGCCCTTGTCAATCGCATCGCCGCTCTGGCTGAGCGTCAGGACCCGTATATCGGAGTCCTTGATCGCAAGCAGCTTCAACAGGCCTTTTTGAAAAACGGCATCTCGGTGCATCAACAACTCCCGGGTTGAAACCTTGAGTTCACCAACAGCGATCGCTTGGGCGTTCATGCTCTGTCTTCCAATCTCTGTAAAATAAAAACGCAGTGCGTATTACGCAATTTGTTTTGCATAATTTGACGGAAAGTATAGGGCCCCCATCAAACTACCGTCAAGGAAGAGATGCAGAACTCTTTGTACTCCATCGTTCCATCTGCCGCGGCCAGCATAAACATACAATGAAAGCCTTCAGGAGAAATCATGCGCGTTGTCATCATTGGCGGAACAGGTCACATCGGAACCTACCTCACACCCAGGCTGGTCGAGGCGGGCCACGATGTTCTCTGCGTAGCTCGAGGGCTTAAGAATCCATACCGTCCTCACCCCGCATGGAACGCCCTGCGCCGGATTACACTCGATCGCGAAGCCGAAGAGAACGCAGGCGCCTTCGGGGAGAAGATTGCCCGGCTCGATCCCGAGGTAGTCATCGACCTTACCTGCTATCACCCCGATAGCGCAGAGCAGCTTGTGACAGCGCTCAAGGGACGCATTCAGCACTTTCTTCACTGCGGAACCATCTGGACGCATGGCCACAGCACCCAGGTGCCTACATCCGAGAACGCTCCCAAACACCCCTTCGGAGACTATGGAATTCGCAAGCTGGCCATCGAACGCTTCCTTCTCTCGAAGGCACGACGGGAAGGCTTCCCCGCAACCATCCTTGATCCCGGCCATCTGGTCGGCATCGGCTGGAATCCCATCAACCCCCAGGCCAACTTCAACCCCGATGTCTTCTCCGACCTTGCCCAGGGAAAGACGGTCTGCCTCCCTAATCTCGGTATGGAGACCGTCCACCATGTACACGCGGATGACGTAGCGCAGGCATTTCTTTGCGCCATGACTCACCGCAGCGTCGCCCTCGGCGAGAGCTTCCACGTGGTCTCCCAGGCAGCCCTCACCCTCAGAGGTTTTGCTGAACGCATGAGCACTTGGTTTGGTCACACTCCGAGTCTTACATTCCTGCCATGGGACCAGTGGAAGGAAACCGTAACCGAGAAAGATGCACGCGCCACCTGGGACCACATCGCGCATTCACCAAACTGCAGCATCGCCAAGGCCCGAAGGCTGCTTGGGTACACGCCGCGTTACACCTCGCTCGAGGCAGTTCAGGAAGCGGTCGCCGCTATGCAACGTCCAACATCTGCATAGCGGAACCCTGTTCTAGGCCCTCTCGTTCCAGTGCACCATGGGCAGTCCCGCCACAGGAGCACGGAAATAAGGAATACTGTTCGCCCGAAGCGATCCGATGTAGATCGTCTGCAGGTCCGGCCCGCCAAACGTAACGCTCGCCATCCAGGGAGCAATCCCCTGCCCCGTGGCAAACAGAACGTCCTCCGTCACCTTACCCGCGAAGAACTGCTTCTCCAGCGCATCGACCTTGGCTGGATCGCCCTCATCCAGCAGTACGCGCTGATCGCCCTCCGGAGTCAGCACAAACAGCTTGTCAGAATAAACGCACGTCCCCCAAAGATTTCCAAAGCTGTCGAAGGCGATGCCGTCCGGCCACGCTCCCTTGCCAAGGCTTGATGGTCCGAAGACCTCTCTCTGCCCCAGCGAGCCGTCCTCGTTCACGCGCAGACGGCTGATGCACCCTCCCGTCGTCTCCACCACGTACATGTACTCTTCCTTCGCATCCATGCGGATCTCATTGGTGAAATGAAACCCATCCGCCACGATGCGAAATTTGCCGTCAATGTACCGCGCAATGTAGCCATCCGCCAGATCAGGCTTCAGCGCATGCATCCAGTTCTTGATGCGCGTCGAGACAGTGATCCAGATACGTCCCTTCGAATCGCGCAGGACGAAATTGACCTTCCCGATCGCCTCTCCGTCGATGCTGTCCGCCAGCACCTTCGATTCGCCGGAACGGGTCATCACCTCCAGACGGTCCGTCCCGAAGTTTGAGATCAGAATGTCTCCGTTCTCCGCAAAGGCCAGTCCGTTGGGCAGCGTCCCGGTAAGATACCGGGTCGCCTCGCTGTCCGCACTCGAAAAATGCGACGAGATCCTCTGCGTGATGATCTCCTGGGTACCATCATGGCGCAGCCGTACGACTCCGCCCCGTGAATCTGCCGACCAAAGGGTGCCGTCCCTTTCGGCAAGAATGCATTCAGGGCGCTGCAGGCCCTGGCCGATGTACTGCAGTTTGGACCGGTCAATCTCAAAATCCAGAACGGGATTCCGCATCTCTCTCTAACTCCGGGAAGATTAGTTTGTTGCACATTACGCAATTCAATTTGCAAGACTAGCACACCCACGCTCCCGGAAAATAGCACTCGAAGCTCCCCGCAAGAAAAAAGCATCCGCAATGCCGGATGCTTTGGGAGTGTTCACGCAGAATCGATCAGGCGCTCTGCTCCGATATGTCCTCTGAGACGCTCAACAGCTGGCCAATCTTATTGGCGCATTGAATGACGGATTTCGAGTGCGCCGGATAATGCTCTTTGAGAAAGCGGGATGCGGGGGCTGATATGCCGATGGAACCAACCACCATGCCGCTATTCAGACGGATCGGAGCAGCTACACAACGCATCCCCTCCATAAACTCGGCCTCATCCAGTGCGTAGCCACGCTCCTGGATGCCAACACACTCCTTCACCAGCGCGGGGATCGTCTTGATCGTGGTCTTGGTATATTTCTGCAGCGGCTCGCTGCCGAACAGGGCTCGAAGTTCCTTCTCCCCATAATCGGCCAGCAGCGCCTTGCCATGGGCCGTGGCATACAAAGGCACCAGCTCGCCGGTCTGCCCCGCAACTACCAGGACGTGGCGAGCGTGCACGGAATCAATAAATAGCGCGTTTCTGCCCTCCCGAATGGCTAGGTGAGCAGTCTCGTTGAGAGCGTTGGCCAGCGACTTCAACTCCTGGTGAGCAACCCTCACCAGCATGTTGCTCCAGTCGTATTGGCGCGAGAGCGTCCACATGGCTGAACCAAGGATGTAATCCTTGCGTCCAGCCGGTGTGGAAAGAAAGCCTCGTCTCCGCAGCGTCTGGGCCAGTCGAAAGGCGCTGCTACGGTCTACCCCCAGCAGCTCCGACAACTCGCCGAGAGTGACCGGCTGCGTAGAGGTTGCGACTGCCTGAAGAATCGTCAGGCCGCGATCGAGACTCTGGATGAATGGAACTTGGGCAACTTTCTTTGGCATGGGCTCCTGCTGCTCACGCTCTGAATCTGACTCCAATCGATCGCAGGTAATCCCGGCTTTCCTTTACAAGAGTTGCGGATGATACCGGGGATGGATCTTTAAAGTCATTATCAAGCTCGACCATTACCATACCACTAATCTTCCGGCCTTCCATGACATCAAGAATTCCCTTCACGTCGACCTCGCCCTGTCCCAGAGGGCAATAGCCAAGCAGGTGCGGGTCTTTTCCATTGAAATCCTTAAGATGCATGTGCTGTACCAGGGGCAAAAAGTCCTTCACGACCTTGAGAGCGTCCTGCCCGCCCTTCGTAAGTTGTCCGACATCCGGACCGAACTTCAGGTGATTGGTGTCCACTGCATCCAGAATCGCGTACGTCTCGTCGCGCGATTCGATGCAGGTCCCCGTGTGCTGATGAAGAACCGGCGTCAGACCCTGGTCGGAGACAGACTTGGCGAGCTCATTTAGGGTGCCGACGATATTGGATTTGTTCGCCGCAAAGTCATAGGTCTGGCGCGGAACCTGATTCGGCCCGACAACGAAGATCCGACCGCCGGCTTTCTTGATCAAGTCGCACCACTGCCCCGCCTTCGCCATCTCATCTTTTCTCTTGCTCGAATCCGTCAGGTTAATCGTGCAGTAACCGGAGATGAGCGGGATATGGTTTTTATCCAGAACAGACTTCAGCCCTCCGCGGTCCTCCGCACGGGCCAGAACCTCGCCAAATGTCTCAAACCCATAAAATCCCAGGGAAGAAACCGACTCGATCGCCTGGTCGACATCCGTATTTCGCCAGGTGATTCCGGTATAGCCCACGTGAATGTTTCTCTTCTTCGGTGCAGCAAAGGCTGGTATCGTCGCCAGGCCGGCGGCAGCAAGAACGCTTTGCGACAAAAAGGTGCGGCGGCTAAGATTGCGGTTCAAATGAATTGCCTCCTCGAAAGCCCGACCCTGGGTGACGAACCTCGTGCGTCACGTGCAATCAGGCTTGCATACCACGCAATCAATCTGCACCGCATGACTCACACTTGTCAAGGATTCCACCCTCCATCGAAGCAGGAATATCGATGTCCCGCATGTCATTCATAAAGACCGCGAACAATCCTTGACGCATCCATGGATGACAGATAAGATTCTGGCGTGTTTGCATTATGCGCAATGAGCTTCTCGCTTTGCGCAACGATCTAAATCCGGCCGGCAGGTCTGCTCTTCCTCTGTCAGCCTGGAACCGTGAAGGAGATTCACTTTGCCCGACTATTCCAGCTTCGGCCTTGAAGGCAAAATCGCAGTCGTTACAGGAGCATCGCAGGGTATCGGGCGAGCCATCGCGCTTGGTCTCGCGCAGGCGGGCGCCCATCTTGTGCTCGCAAAATATCCGGGACCCCGCATGGACGAAATCAAGGAACTGCAGCAGGAGATCGAGGCACTCGGCAAAAAGGCGATTATTGTCGTAACCGATGTCAACAAGGTTGAAGATTGCCGTTCGTTGATCGATCGCACCGTCGCCGAGTTCGGACGTATCGATATCCTCGTCAACAACGCCAGCTGGACCGGCACCGGCGACGCTGTCGACGTCACCGAAGAAGAGTACGACAAGACCTTCGATGCTACCGTCAAAAGCGTCTTCTTCGCTTCACAGGCAGCAGGACGCGTCATGCTCAAGCAGGGCGGCGGCCGCATCATCCACATCGGGTCGAACTTCGGCGAGATCGCCTTCAAGAAAAGAGCCGTCTATGCCGCTGCCAAGGCCGCCGTGCACCACATGGCCAAGGCCCTTTCTCTGGAGTGGGCAGGCAAAGGAGTGCTCGTCAACACAGTGGCGCCCTGCATCACCGAGACCGAATCCCGCAAAAACATCCTGGAGCGCCCCGGATACAGGGAATGGGCGACCCAGGAGATGATTCCCCGCGGCAGGTGGAACCAGCCCGAAGATCTGGTGGGCGCCGTCCTCTTCCTTTCCAGCAACTTCGCCGACATGATCGTCGGACACACCCTGATGGTGGATGGCGGCTGGACAATCCACTAAGAAGCACTGCACTTGTAGACGCATCCATGGATCCTGCTGCGATGCCATGTATCTTTCGCCGAAGCGATAACCAAAGGACACAATAAGAATGAAGCTGAAGGGAAAAGTCGCAGTCGTCACGGGAGCCGGCCAGGGGATCGGACGAGGAATCGCCGAGGCCTTTGCCGATCAGGGAGCTGACGTTGTCATTAACGACCTCACTGCAGATTCACGTACGGACGAAGTCCGTGAAAACATCGAGAGCAAGGGTCGCCGCGCTATCGTCATCAATGGCAACGTCTCGCTCCGTGATGACGTTGAGCGACTCTTTGATCAGGCATGGGATGCTTTCGGGACAGTCGATATCCTCGTCAATAACGCCGGCATCGAGACAATCGTTCCCTTCACCGAGCTCACCGACAAGCAGTGGGAAGACGTGACCAACACAAACCTGAAGAGCGAATGGATGTGCTCACAGACGTTCTGCAAGCGTCTTATCGCCGAGGGGCGCAAGGGGTCGATCATCAACATCGGTTCCATCCAGGCGGCCCGTGTGCTGCCCGGGCGCACGCACTACGCCCCCAGCAAACTCGCCATCGAAGCGCTGACCCGCAACGTCTCTGCCGAAGTCGGCCCCTACGGCATCCGCGTCAACTGCATCCATCCCGGCCTTATCGACACGCCCATGATCCGTTGGGTGCTTGAGAGCCCGGACATTCTTCCGCATGTCGTCGGCCAGATATCTCTGGGGCGCCCCGGCCTGCCCTGCGAGATTGGCTCGGTCGCAGCGTTCCTCGCCTCTGACGAAGCCGCCTATGTGACCGGCCAGGCCCTCTATGTCGATGGTGGATGGGTCGGCAAATAGAACCTCCTGTCTAATCAAAAAGAGGGCGCTTCATGCGCCCTCTTCTTTTTGCCTCCGCTGAAAGATTCTACTTCTTCGCCCTATCCGGCAAGGCAAAGACATAGTATCCCTGCGTCTGCTCTGCCGGTTCCGTCGATGTCGCACTCAGCTTCGGTTGATCTCCAACCACCTTGTCAGAGCTCGCCCTGGCGCTCATCGCAATGTACTCTCTGCCATTCACCTCATAAATGGTCGGAATTCCCTCCGGTCCCCCAGCTATCTTGATCTCCGCGATCTGCTTGCCAGTATCCTTGTCGTAGATGTGCAGCTTCGAGTCGGACCTCGTGCCTACAACTATCAACCCACCTGCCGTCACCACGGCGCCGCCCCGCGGCCAGTAGCTTCCGGTGTTCCGAATACCCTTCTCTACCAGCTCCGTGACTTCACCCAGCGGGATCTGCCACTTGATATTGCCCGTGTTCATGTCATACGCCGTCAGGCTCGACCACGGAGGACTGATCGCAGCCAGACCCTCGCTCGAATTCATATACCCATATCCCGTCCAGTAGCGAATCCCTCCCGGTCCGAGCTTGGGCGACGCAACCTGCGCGGGAGCCATGATCCGCGCAATCATGTCAGGCGGAAGATTCGCCTTCTCCGGAGACTTCAGATAAGCCAGCAGATGATCGAGCTCCGCATCATCCAGATCCGGAAACGCCGGCATAGGCGCCATCCCGGTATGCACGACCGTGCGAACACGATCCGCGCCAACACGCTCAACCACGCCTTCCAGAGAAGGAATCCCCGGAGGCTGTCCCTTGCGACTCGCCATATGGCACGTCTGGCAGTTCTGCAGATACACAACCAGCCCCTTCGTCTCCGGTGGCCCTGCAATCTCTCGCTTCGGCGGCTTCGGCGCCAGATGCAGCAGCGAAGGCGCATCCTTCGAGACAACGTAATAGGTGTTCGTCGCCGGATCGATCGATGCCGAACCCCAGTTCGCCCCACCGTTATTCCCCGGCGCCTCCATCGTCGTCGCCAGGCTCGGCGGAGTATAGATGCCTTCCTGCCGCGCTGCCTTCACCTGTTCCCTGATCGCCTCCCGTTCCTTCGCATCGGCAATGTACGGATTCACCATATCCGGCGTGAACTTCTGCCGTGCAAAGGGCTGAACATGCGTCGGAAACGGCTGCGTCGGCCAGCTCTCCTCGCCGGGAACATCCGACTTGGGAACTGGACGCTCCTCAATCGGCCAGATCGGCTTCCCGTTCGTGCGGTCGAACACATACAAAAAACCGTTCTTGCCCGCCTGCACGACCACATCGACCATCTTGCCGTCGTGCTTAATCGTCATCAGCTTCGGACCCGTCATCAGGTCATAGTCCCAAAGGTCATGGTGCGTCGTCTGAAAGTGCCATATGTACTTCCCAGTCCGCGCATCCAACGCCAGCAAACAATCGGAGAACAGATTCGCCCCGTGGCGATCCGCACCATAAAAGTCATAGGTCGGCGAACCCAGCGGGAAGTAAACGATCCCGCGCTTCTCATCAATCGAGAACTCGCCCCAGTTGTTCGTTCCACCCACGTATTTGTAGGCATCCTTGGGCCAGGTGTCGTAGCCCATCTCGCCGGGATGCGGAATCGTGTGGAACTGCCATACGAGCTTCCCCGTCACAACATCGAAGGCGCGAAGGTCCCCTGGAGGCGATTCATACTCCTCACCCGTAGCCGCACCTGTGATGTACAGATTCTCAAACACCCGGCCCGGCGTATTCGATTGAATCTGCCGCATCGTCGAAGGATCACGCCCCAGCCCCTGCCTCAGATCGACCGCGCCGTCCGTGCCAAAGCTCTTGATCTCCTTCCCCGTTCGCGCATCGATCGCATGCAGGAAGTTGTTCATCGAAAACAGAATCCTGCGGTCCGTCCGGTCCTCGTTCTCCCAGTACGTCATACCGCGGTGCGAGATCAGCCGCGGGTTGTGCGTGTCATAGACCCAGATCTCTTTTCCCGTGGCAGCATCCAGTGCAACCACCGTGTTGCTTTTGCCATAGACATACATCACACCGTCCACAACCAGCGGATTCGATCCATAGCGAAAGCCGTTATTACCTGCCGGGTAAAACCAGACCTGCTTCAGGTCCTTTGCATTGGCACGGTTGATCTGCTTCAGCGCAGAGTATTGATCGTCGCTGTTGGAACCGCCATAGCTCGTCCACGAGGCATTCGCCGATCTGGTCTTCGTTGCTGCAGCCGCATTCACCGCAGACGGCGGATGCTGAAGATAAAATGCCGCTGCCACCGCAACTGCTACCCCGAACGTACCTGCCTGTGTCTTCCATGAAGCTCGCTGCATCATCCCTCGCCTCTTACCTTGTATGCGCAGAGTTCGTCACTCGATTCCTCACGCCGGCAACTCCCACCCTCGCCGGCGCGGTCGGGCAAACATCGCATTTGCACTGTCTGAGTTCACAAACCTCTTCCACTTCCCATCGAAGCGCAAAGCCGTGCCGTGATGTGCAATCGCTATATTGCCCAGCAGGCACAGCTCGGAGATATGCCCGCCGTAAGCCCAGTTGCAGGACGGCTGCCTGCCCTGCCGCGCTGCATCCACCCACTCCATCCAATGACTGCCCGGACGCTCAATCGTCTTCTGCGGGCGCTCAAAGCTCCGATCCAGCTCCTCCGGCAGCAGCCAGACCTGCTTCTGCTCACCCGGCTTGCTGCTGTACACCGGCCCATACACCAGCACACCCTTGCTGCCATAGACAATCGCTCCGCCCGTCGGAAGAGGCTCATCTTTCTTCCATCCCGGCGGGGCCGGAGGCGTGTCGTACCCCCACCACTTAATCGACACTGGCCCACGGCTCCCCTTTACCGGGAATCGATAGTTCACATGCGATACGCGAGCAAACATCTCTTTCGCAATCGCGCCTGTATACCCCGCATCGGCATCTCCCTCAATCGTCTCCGGAAAATCGAGGTCCAGAGCCCACACCAGAGGATCGAGAAAATGCGGGCCATGATCTCCTAGGATCCCCGTTCCAAAGTCCTTCCAGTTGCGCCAGCGCAGTGGAAGATACATCGGGTTATAAGGCCGCATCGAAGCCGGTCCCACAAAGAGGTCCCACTTCACTTCATCCGGCACCGCAATTTCGTGATGAACCTGCTCTACATCCGAGTAAGGATTGATATACCGCTGACCCGCAGCCCAATCGGTCTGAAACACGTCCGCCCGCGTCACCTCGCCGATTGCACCTGCGCGAATCCACTCCACGATCAGGCGAACATCTTCCGACGCATGCCCCACGATACCCGTCTGCGTCGCCTGCTTCGGAGATCGCCGGGCCGCGTCCATCATCGCCCGGACCTCATGGATCGTCGCCGCCAGCGGCTTCTCGCAGTACACATGCTTGCCCATCTTCATCGCCGTCAGTGCAGCCTGGGCGTGAACATGGTCAGCCGTGCAGACCACCACCGCGTCGATCTGCCGGTCCATCTCGTCCAGCATTCGCCGCCAGTCATCAAACCGTTTCGCCCCGGGGTGCGCGGCCGCCACCTCGCTCGCCGGCAAAAACCTTCCCGGCAGTTGCGCCCGCGTCCGCCAGTCCACGTCGCAGACCGCGACAATGTTTTCCCCAGCCAGCTCTCTGAGGTTTGTCGCACCATAGTTTCCAATTCCAATGAAGGCGATGTTCATTCGATCAAGCGACGATGCAGCTTTGGGGGCCCCCATCCCCATCGCTCGCATCGTATTCCACCCACCAAAGGCCGCCGCCCCCGCCAGCATGCGACGCCGAGAAAGCGTGAAGGTATCCTTCAACGACGGCCCTCCTCTTGCAAAGTCCACCCGAGAAATGTGTTGCGTAATTCGCAATATCATTTGCGCATTACGGAGCAAAATAGTAGCAACACCATCATGAAATCGTCAAGAAACAAGATTTTCCTGGGTCAGCGAAGAAGCTGCGCCAGCAGAGCCTGTGCATGCTGGCTCACGTCAGGATTGCTCCCCCGCGCCGCCACCTGCAGATAAGCAAGCGCCTCGTTCCTCTGCCCCTGCTGCAAAAGAGCGAGTGCCAGACCCAGGTTCACGTCCGGATTCGCTGCATTCACCGCCAGCGCCCGACGGTACTCTCCCGCTGCATCCGCAAACCTGCCCTCCGCACTCAGCAGGTCCGCCAGGTCCGCATGTGCACCTGCATCCGCCGGCAACAGGCGTGCGCCCTCCAGCAACTCGCGCTCGGCATCCGCATTTCTTCCCATCAGGATCATCAGCAGCCCAAGGCCATGATGTGCGTCTCCATAGACAGGCTTCAGCTCGATGGCCCTCTTGAAATTGGCTTCTGCTTCACCGAACCTCTTCTCGCCTACCAGCAGATTGGCCAGGTTGTTGTGAGGCTCCGGAAGATTCGGTCGCAGGCGAATTGCCTCACGAAATTCCTTCTCCGCTGTGCTCTGGTCGCCTCGCGCCACTGCCAGCAGTCCGCCAAGGTCGTGCACATCCGGCCGGTCCGGATTCACCGCCAGCGCACGCGTCACCGCATCCTGCGCCTCGCTCTGCCTGCCCTCGTGAAAGTAACTGCTGGCGAGGTTCGCCAGGAAGCCATCATCCTGCGGGAACCGATCTGCTCCCCGCTTCAGAATCTCCACCGCGCGATCCGTCTGACCGGCATTCTGCAGGGTCGTCGCCAGCTCATGCAGGGCCGATCGATCGTCAGGCCGTAGCTTCAGGGCCTCATTGAATGAACGCACCGCATCTTCCGTCTTTCCCACACGCGCATACGCCTTCCCCAGCGCAACGTAAGGCTCAGGCCACTGCGGATGCTGCCGGGCAATCTCCGTGCGCAACTGTCCTATGCCGTCGATGCCTGCATCGTTCACCCGCGCTACAGCCAGCAGCAGCTCCTCCCGCGCCGTGGGCTGCGACTCGGGATAGAAGATGCGAACCGGCGTGTAGTCCTCGGCAGGATGCGGCTCAGGAATAGGAGCTCGCAGGTCGCGCACGGGGCGGACCCGCTGAATGTAATGGTCCGTAAGCACAATGTGAACGGAACCCTCCGTCCGCCGCTTGGGCATATGGCAGCTCAGACAGTCGCTTCCCTGCTTCATCGCGACGTTCTTGTGCTGCACCTTCTGGTGGCACTGCTCACACACGGCGATATACTGCTTCTTCGCTCCCTCGCCATGCGGAACATCGTGAGGATTGTGGCAGGTCAGGCACGTCATCTCGCTCTTCCGGAAGCACGCCGAGCGCATCAGCTGGTAACCCGCGTGCGCCACCTCGAACTCATCGGCCTTCGGGTCCTTCGGGCGCTCGAAGTACGTCTTGTAGTCGCCCAGCTTCTCTCCCGGATGGAACGAGTACTGCTCGCGATCGTAGTTCCGTATCGCGCTCGGCACATGCAGCGCGCTCGTCTCCATGTGACACTCCATGCAGACTTCCATCTGGCGCTCGCGAGGCAGCTTCGCCGGATTCACAATCCTGCTGCGAATCTCCGCAAGGCTTGCCTTGCCTCCCATCGCCGCGGAAACATGAGCCGCGCCCGGCCCATGACACCTCTGGCAATCGATCCCCTCCGGCATCGTCTCCGGGAAGATCGAGTCATCCTGCGTGGCCGCGATGGAATCCGTGATCTTCGGATACCCGTTGTGACAGAACATGCAGTCCGAACCGATCGCGCCCTGCATGTCCTGCTGGTCCACCTTGTCGAATCCCGGACTCATATTCCACCCGCCCGAGTTCTCGACATACCAGCTCACCGGCAGCTCGACCAGTCTCCCCTGCTTCGTCCGGTGCAGATAGGTGCGCGCATGATTGCCCGACCCAAGAATGTAATCAACCGACTCCTCGCGAACATTCTCCTCACGCCCACCCGGTCCCACCGTGAAGCGCCTCTGAAAAAAATGTCCGTCCCGCTCACTCATCCGGTAATGCATGCCGGAGGGCGTATGCACGAACGTGTTCTTCTTCGTGTAATCCTCAATCACGTTCGAAGACGTCGGCCGATAGAACGACCTCGCCATCCCCACATGCTGATAGGTCTTTGCAATCTGCCCATGACAGGTCGCGCAGACCTGCGCGTCCATATATCCGTTGCGTGGACCCGTAGCCGCAGCTCCCCGTCCCGCCGCCGCCATGCTCGGCGCCGTGTCTGGCGTGCGCCTCATCCAGAATGCCGCCATCAGCACAGCCACCAGCACGACCGACGCCACCCACACCAGCGGCTTGAGCTTCGACTTCCCCATCAAGGCCATCAGAAATCGGGACCCTTCACTCCTCACGCAGCCCAAAAACCTGCGTTGCACATCATGCACTTGCGGTTGCGCGATGGTGCAACATCATAGCACTATGTTTTGAAGACTTGTCCAGCAGTTTCACCCGCGTTAGCCTTGGTAAACACTTGAGCGAAGATCTCCTTCGCACCCTGATCACCAAATGGATCCTTCAACACTGCCACTCACCGGAAAGATCGCTCTCGTCACCGGCGCCTCGCGCGGCATCGGCAGCGCAGCAGCCATCTCGCTTGCGCGCGCCGGATGCGACATCGCCGTCAACTACGTCCGGTCGCAGCAGGAAGCTCTCGCAGTCACCCAGACAATTCAGCAGCTCGGACGCCGCGCTCTCGCTGTCCAGGCCGACGTCTCCATGCCCGCCGACATCGACCGCATGATGAAATCCATCCGTGCCGAACTCGGCGACATCGACATCCTCGTCAACAACGCAGGCATCAACCCCACAAAGCCCTTCCTCGAGCTTGACCTCAACGACTGGAACCGCACCCTCGCGACCAATCTCACCTCGGCCTTCCTCGTCTCTCAGGCCGTTCTACCCTCTATGCGAACCCGAAAATGGGGACGCCTCATCTTCGTCTCCTCCGTCGCCGCACAGACCGGAGGAGTCGTAGGCCCGCACTACGCCGCCAGCAAAGCCGGCATGCACGGCCTGATGCACAGCTACGCCAATCTCCTCGCAAAAGAAGGCGTCACCTCAAACGCAATCGCGCCTGCGCTCATCGAGACCGAGATGATCCGCAACAACAAAAACATCCGGCCCGATCTCATCCCCGTCGGCCGCTTCGGCCACGCTGAAGAGGTCGCCGACGCCGTCACCCTTCTTGCCACCAACAGCTACATCACCGGCCAGACCATCAACCTCAACGGCGGCTGGTACATGAGCTGATCCGCACACCCTCGAAAGAACATCTGGACACGTGATTCACTCTTCTCCGAACCCGGACTCTATCTCCAAGGCCCCCGTCGTGCCCGAGCCAGACACCAGGACCGCCGCGCGCCTCGCGCGCCGCTGGACCTACGTCCTTCCCGCGGCCTTCATCACGTACAGCCTTGCCTATCTCGATCGCGCCAACTACGGCTTCGGTGCCGCCGCAGGCCTCGCCGAGACACTCCACATCACCGAAGCGCAGACATCGCTTCTCGGCGCGCTCTTCTTCCTCGGCTACTTCATCTTTCAGATTCCCGGAGCGACCTTCGCCCGAAAGCGCAGCGCGCGCTGGCTCGTCTTCGCAGCACTTATCGTCTGGGGAAGCCTGGCCGCGCTCACCGGCGTCATCCGGCACTTCTGGTTGCTCGCCATCGACCGTTTCCTGCTCGGCATCGCCGAAAGCGTCATCCTGCCCTCGATGATGCTTCTGCTCACGCGCTGGTTCACACGCAGCGAGCGCTCCCGGGCCAACGCCCTGCTCATCCTCGGCAACCCCGTTACCGTGCTCTGGATGTCGGCCATCACCGGCTACCTGATCCAGGCCGTCGGCTGGCAGAAGACCTTCATCTACGAAGGTATCCCGTCCGTCATCTGGGCCATCCTCTGGATCCTCATCATCCACGACCATCCATCGCAGGCCCGCTGGCTTGGCCCTGAAGCAGCCGACGTCCTCGAGCAGCGCCTCAGCCAGGAGCAGATCACCATCGAGCCCGTGAAGTCCGTCCGCCAGGCGCTCCTGCGCAAGGACGTCATCATGCTCTCGCTCCAATACTTCGCCTGGAGCATCGGCGTCTATGGATTCGTCCTCTGGCTCCCCACCATCGTTCGGCACGGCGCTTCGCTCTCCATGGGCCAGACCGGCCTGCTCTCTGCCATTCCGTATCTGGCGGCGATCCTGCTCATGATCGTCGTCTCGCATCTCTCCGATAAAACTCTCAACCGGCAGAAGCTCGTCTGGCCATTCCTTCTTCTCTCTGGCATCGGCATGCTCGGTTCCTTTCTGCTCGCCGACATCAGCTTCACCGCCGCCTTCCTCTGCCTCATCGTCGCCGGCGGATGCATGTACGCTCCCTACGGTCCCTTCTTCGCCATCATCCCGGAGCGTCTGCCCAACAACGTCACCGCCGAAGTCCTCGCCCTGGTCAACAGCTCCGGAGCCCTCGGAGCCTTCGTCGGAAGCTATCTCGTCGGCCTTCTCGAAGCTGTAACCCATAGCTCGCGCCCGGGCTTCCTGCTCATGTCGCTCTCTCTCATGGCATCTGCCTTGCTAACCCTTGCGCTCCCTCGCACATCACAACCCACCGCGAGACAAAACTGATATGAAGCAATCCTCCATCTCCGTCTCCAGCGTCCTCGAAACTTCGTCGTCTCTCTTCGATACCCTCAGGACCCACGCACCCGGACCGCAGGGCGCACTTCCCATCACACCGGAAATGCTGCTCACCCAGCCCTCCGGAAATCTCTTCGGACTCAGCCAGGACGCCGGCATGGGCTGGGAACCATCCCGCCTCCTCGATCCCGAGTTCCTCATCCTCAGCACCCACGGCGGCCTTCGCGCGCAGGACGGAACCCCCATCGCGCTCGGCTTTCACACCGGCCACTGGGAGGTCGGCCTGCTCGTCGCCGAAGCCGCACGCGAGTTCCGCAACCTGCACGCCATTCCCTTTGCCGGAGCCTGCACCGATCCCTGCGATGGCCGCACCCAGGGCACGCCCGGCATGATGGACTCGCTGCCCTACCGCAACGATGCCGCCGTCGTCCTCTCGCGCCTCATCCGCTCTCTCCCCACCCGCAAAGGGGTCCTCGGAATTGCCACCTGCGACAAGGGCTTGCCCGCCATGATGATGGCACTCGCCGCCTGCGGAACCTATCCCAGCATCCTCGTCCCCGGCGGCGTAACCCTGCTGGCCGATGAAGGAGAAGACGCAGGCAAGGTCCAGACCATCGGCGCCCGCTACGCCAAGCACCAGATCACCCTCGAGTATGCCGCCGAGATGGGCTGCCGCGCCTGCGCCACGCCTGGCGGAGGATGCCAGTTCCTCGGAACCGCAGCCACTTCGCAGGTCGTCGGCGAAGCGTTCGGACTTGCCCTGCCGCACTCCGCGCTTGCGCCTTCAGGCCAGCCCATCTGGCTTGATAGCGCCGTACGCTCCGCTCGCGCCATGCTTCGCATGACGCACCTCGGCATCGAGACCAATCACGTCATTACCGACGCTTCCATCCGCAACGCCATGGTGGTCCACGCCGCCTTCGGAGGCTCCACCAACCTCCTGCTCCACATCCCCGCCATCGCTCACGCCGCGCGTCGTCGCCGCCCCACACGCGAAGACTGGACCGAGATCAACCGCCACATCCCGCGTCTCGTCGACGCCCTGCCCAACGGCCCGCAAAACTTCGCCACCGTGCAGGTCTTCCTCGCCGGCGGAGTCCCCGAGGTCATGCTTCACCTCCGCAGCGCCGGCCTGCTCGATACCTCCGTCCGCACCGTCACCGGCGAAACCCTCGACGAAAACCTCAACTGGTGGGAACAGAGTGAGCGCCGCCGCGCACTCAAACAGATGCTGCGCACGCTAGACGGCGTCGATCCCGACGAGGTCATCTTCTCTCCGGACCGCGCCCGCGCTCGCGGCCTCACCCCAACCGTCTGCTTCCCCGTCGGCAACCTCGCTCCCGAAGGCTCCGTCATCAAGAGCACCTCCATCGATCCCTCGCTCATCGACGCGGACGACTGCTACCGCCACGTCGGTCCTGCACGCGTCTTCCTTACAGAAGAGGCCGCCATCGCAGCCATCAAGGACGGCCGCATCGGCAAGGGCGATGTCGTCGTCCTCATCTGCGGTGGCCCTGCGGGAGCAGGCATGCAGGAGGTCTACCAGATCACCTCTGCCCTCAAGAACCTACCCGATTGCAAGCACGTTGCCGTCCTCACCGACGCCCGCTTCAGCGGAGTCTCTACCGGCGCCTGCATCGGCCACATCTCACCCGAGGCGCTGGCCAACGGGCCCATCGGCCGCATCAACGACGATGACATCATCGAAATCTTCATCGATCGCGAGGCCCTGCACGGCACTGTCAACCTCATCGGAACCGGCGATGAGCGCTTCTCTGCGGAAGAAGGAGAACGCCGTCTCGCAATGCGCTCTCCACGCAGCGATCTTGCGCCCCACCCCATGCTCCCCACCGAGACACGCCTCTGGGCCGCCCTCACCCACGCCAGCGGAGGCATCTGGGGCGGCTGCGTCTACGACACCGACGCCATCCTCCAGCGCCTGCAAAATGGCGCGAGCAACTCTGAAAACTCCACTCCAATCCTCAAGGAAGCAAGATGAAGCTCTATCGCACAAAGACCGGTTTCTATGCTGAAGAAGGTGGCTCCTACTACTCCATCGAAACATCCAACTGGGACGCCCTGATCGCCAGCCCCGACGTCTACCAGCAGGTCAAAGCCGCTCTCTCCGACCAGCCTGTCTCCGCTCCGCAGCCAGGCGACCTCCTCGCGCCCGTCGGCAGCCAGGAGATCTGGGCCGCAGGCGTCACCTACTTCCGCAGCCGCGACGCCCGCATGGAAGAGTCGAAGGACGCTGGCGGCGGGACCTTCTACGATCGCGTCTATCACGCCGAACGCCCCGAGCTCTTCTTCAAGGCCACTGCGAATCGCGTCGTCGGCCCGCATCAGCCCGTTCGCGTTCGCTCCGACGCCAAGTGGTCCGTCCCGGAACCCGAGCTCACCCTGCTGGTCAGCTCTGCCGGAGCCATCACCGGCTACACCATCGGCAACGACATGAGCTCGCGCGATATCGAGGGCGAGAACCCGCTCTATCTCCCCCAGGCCAAGGTCTACGACGGAAGCTGCGCCATCGGCCCTGCTCTTCTGCTCAGCTCCGATCCTCTGCCGCGCACCACGGCGATCCAGATTGAGATCGAACGCAACGGCTCGGTTGCCTTCTCCGGCACAACCTCGCTGGCCGAACTCAAGCGCGACCCTCAGCTTCTGGTCAGCTATCTCTTCCGCGATAACAGCTTCCCCAACGGAGCGCTTCTGATGACCGGCACCGGCATCGTTCCCGCCGACGACTTCACGCTCCTCAGCGGTGATACCGTTCGCATCACCATCGATGGCATCGGCACGTTGGAAAACCCAGTCGCTTAGCATTGGCCCTCATGCACCAGCTTCTGGTGCGGTCAAATCTGACACGTTCCGCCACAGACCGGGTGCCCCATCTTCGCGACAGCCTCATCGTCGCTAAGATGGGCCATTCGAGCGAAGCTCGAACCCCATTAGGCCAGAATCCCACCCACACTCGAAGTGTCATCCAGAGCGAAGCTTCTCGCAGCCTCACCGCGAGAAGCGCAGTCGAAGGATCTGCGGTACAGAATGCTGGTCAAGCCAGCACAGCGCAGCCAAGAATCACAGCAGGAACGGGCATCCAGAACCCCGT
>Ga0164242_10000226_pt1 | contig 70566 bp, 55 predicted proteins | sample OricomgcompostMG_FD_108783 | JGI IMG/M metagenome (GOLD analysis project Ga0164242, IMG submission 108783) | Miracle-Growth compost microbial communities from Emeryville, California, USA - Original compost - Miracle growth compost (MG) ... | reverse complement strand
TGCCGATGTAGTTGTGGTTGAGCATCCGGGCTTCTTCCTGAGCCAGGACGACAACCCGCCGCGCGCGGTCGGTGAACCTCTCGAACATCGTTAATCGCTCCTCAGAGCGGTCGGGCAGTGGTGGGGACGCTCCCCTCCCTGTCCTTCCGCATGCTAGTCCCGGCAGCCGGGACAGCTCACTTCAACCGTCGACACCCGCCGCCGAGCACTCCCCCGCGACGGCCGACAACTGCTCCAACCGATTGCTGCGAGACGATGTTCCCGCAGGCCAGCCACGTAGGCGCGGATTCGCTACGCCCGTGGCGAACGGCCCTACCGACACGCCGTCCCTTCACATCGCCATAACTACCCTCCGCCGGCTGTTTTCCATGCGGCACGCGCACCGCACCGCTGTTCGCCCCAGGAGAAGTCGAGGACGGGGACAGAAGCAAGCGATATCGCCCTCCGCGAAAACTCCGTACGGCGTGCACCGCGACCCCGCGCCGCGCGGGCCACCGCCCCGCTCGGCGCGGGCCACGGCTCGCGGGGGCGCGTAACCGGCGGCGCAGGCGGCCGTTGGACCGGACGTGCCACCTCTGCCCATGGCCGCGAGCGCTCCAGCGCGCCTGCCCGGGGACGCCGGCGCCGATGCCGACGCCGGCGCCACGGGCGCCGTCCAGGCGGTCCCGGCGGAACCGGGAGCCGCGAAAGCCGAGCCCGCTCCCGCGTACCCGCCGGCGGGCCCGCCGCGCCTGCTCCCGCTCCCCCGCCCGCGACCGCTGCCGAGCGGCGGCGCCCCGCGGGAACCCGGCCTCAGGGAACCCGGACGCGGCCGGTGGCCGGCCGAGGACGGGTGGGTGGACGTGCTGGAGGCTCCGGCCCCTGCCGGGACGGCGGCGCTGCTCGGGATGGAGCGGGCCGGCGTCCCGCTGGGACCGGTGGCCCGGCTGCTGCCGGACCGCCGCACGAGCGGACGGGAGGGCCGGCTGCTGTTCCTGCTCGCCCCGCACACCGCGGAGGCCGTTCCCGGGCTGCTGCAGTGGCTGGGCTGGGACGGCGTCCCGCTCGACCTCGCGGCGCGGCGCCTGCGCACCCGGCCGACGGCGCTCGCGGGCCCCAGGACGCCCCTCCAGGGCCCCTCCGGCCTCCCGGCAGCCGCCGGGACCGGCAGGACGTCCACCGTCGCGCCGCAGCCCCGCCACGGGGCTGGGAGCCTGCTTCCGGACCTGCTTCCGGACGGGGCGGTCTGGCTGCGGCCCCCGGCCGCCCACCGCCCGCTCCCGGGCCCGGACGTCCGCGCGGACGCCCCGCTCCCCCGCCTGCTCTCGGCCCTGGCCGACGCCTGCGCCCGCGCCCTGCTCTCCGCGGCCGCCCGCGTCCCGACCGGCCGGCCGCCCACGCCGTAGCGGCGGCCACGACAGACACGAGGCGGTCCGTCGCTCTGCACCGCCCCCCGCGCGCAGCCGCCTCACCGACATCTGCCGCCGCTGACCGGTCACGCACGCCGGCAGCCTCACAGCCGCCCTCTCGGCGCCCCGGCACGGCCGGCCCCGGGCACTCGGGCCCTCGCGCAGGTGCGCGTCGGCCCTCGCCGTCGACGGCCGGTCACCCACGCCGCGACGGCGGCGGGACCGGTTCCGGGGCCGGCCGCGTGCTCGTCGGCGCGGGCGCGCACGGGCTGATCGCCGCCGCGTACAGACGGCAGGCCGAGCGCGGCTCCGGCCGGAGCCGACGTCGGCCGACGGACTGCGCTCTCACGCGGCCCCTGCCGCAGCCGCTCGCGCCGCGCGCGACGCCTGGGTGCTGCGGCTCCCCGCGGGGCTCCACGGGGAGCCGTCGCGGGTCAGGCGTGGGCGCGCTCGTAGGCCTCGCGGACGCTGGTGGGGACGCGGCCGCGGTCGTTGACCTCGTGGCCGTTCTCCTTCGCCCACGCGCGGATCTTCGCGGTGTCGGGCGAGCCGGACGTGGAGCGGGCCGCGCCGCCGCGCGAGCCCCGGCCACGGCCGCCGGCCGCGCCGCGGCCGCTCTGCTTCCGGCCCTTCTCCGTGTACGGCTGGAGCAGCTCGCGGAGCTTCCCGGCATTCTCCTGGGTGAGGTCGATCTCGTAGGCAACCCCGTCGAGAGCGAACGTCACCGTCTCGTCCGCCTCGCCACCCTCGAGATCGTCGACAAGAAGTACCTGAACCTTCTGGGCCACGGGCTTCCCTTCCTCTAAAGGTTCCTCGAAATCGCGGATTACCTGCGAACCCCCTACGTACCTGAGGAAAGGAAACCGCTTTTTCGGCGAAAACTCAAACCCCGGGGAGGCACCGCCACCGCCGGGGAGGGCTGCGCTAGAGTGAACCCTTCACAGGTGCAACAGCATGCGCGTGTTGCCCAAGGTGTTCGGCTTCACCCGTTCGAGATCCAGGAACTCCGCCACGCCCTCGTCGTAGGAGCGCAGCAGCTCCTCGTAGACGGCGGGGTCGACCGGAGTGCTGTCGATCTCCTTGAAGCCGTGTTTGGCGAAGAAGGGCACTTCGAAGGTCAGGCAGAAAATGCGGCCGACGCCGAGCGCCCGCGCCGTCGCGATGAGCCGGTCCAGCAGAAGGTGGCCGATCCCGTGCCCGCGGCAGACGGCGTCCACGGCCAGCGTGCGGACCTCGGCCAGATCCTCCCACATCACGTGCAGGGCGCCGCAGGCGACCACGGCACCCGGGTCCGCGCCGTCCGTCCGCTCCGCGACCCAGAACTCCTGGACCGATTCGAAGAGCGTGACGGTGGGTTTGTCGAGCAGGATGCGGTTGCGGGCGTAACCGTCGACGAGCCGGCGGATCGCATGCACATCCCTGGTCCGCGCGCGGCGGATGGTGACCTCCATAGCGAGGACGCTATCGCGAGCGCTCCTCGCCGGGCTTCCCGATATCCCTTACGCGGCCTTACGGGACGGACGGAGGTGTGCCCGAACCGTCACCGGATGTCCCACCCGGTTCCCCGCCGGGTTCCGGACCCGCTTCCGGCGAGCGTTCCGGCCCGCCTTCCGCGCCGCGTTCCGGCGCGCGTTCCGCGCCGGCGTCCGGCCGCTCGGCTTCCCGCCGGGGAACCGCCTCCGGATCGGCGTCCGCGCCGGAGGGACCGGGATCGGGATCCGTCTCCGGGGAGAGCACGCGCAAAGCGTCGCGCAGTGCCTCCTGCTGCTCCGGCGTCATCATGCCGAAGAAGTGCACCAGCGCCGCCGCCGGGTTGTCGCTCGTCGCCCACGCGTCGTTCATCAAGGCGGCGGTGTAGGCCTCGCGCGTGGAAACCGGTTCGTAGCGATAGGCCCGGCCCTCGCGTTCCCGGCGCAGCCAGCCCTTCCGGTACAGCTTGTCCATCACGGTCATCACCGTGGTGTAGGCGATGTCGCGATCCCGCAGCAGGTCGTCGAGCACCTCGCGGACCATCACCGGGCGGTTCCACTGCCATACCCGGGTCATCACCTCGTTCTCGAGTTCACCGAGCCGGCGCGCCATCGGGTTTTCCTCACATCGCGACAAAGGTGCCTGTTCCGACGGAATATCACCTTTGCCCGGGAGAAAAGGCCGCGCCGCGCCGCGATCGCCCCAGGCGCCGAACCGCTCGGGCGCCGAACGGCTCAGGCGGCGCCAATGCTCAGGCACCGAACCGCTCAGGCGTCGAACCGCTCAGGCGTCGCGCTGCTCCGGCGTGCCGGTCGCCAGGCGGGCCGCCATGGCCTCCGCCGCCGCGTCCTCCTTGGAGGCGTTGGCGCCGCCCTGGTTGCGGAAGAGGGTGCGGATCAGGAAGCCGAACGCGACCGCCATCACCACGGGCGGGGTGAGTGCCGCCAGGTATTCCATGGGTTCCTCCGCGGGGTTGAGTGGGCCGGGAAAAGGCTAACCCCGGCCCCTCGCGCGAGCGGGGACCGGGGTGCCCGGTGGAGTCGTGCCGGCTCCAGCTGACCGGCGGCCGGTCAGGTCAGGCCCCGGAGTCCGGCTTGACCAGCGGGAAGGTGATGGTCTCCCGGATGCCCTTGCCTGTGAGCAGCATCACCAGCCGGTCCACGCCCAGGCCCATGCCGCCGGTGGGCGGCATCGCGTACTCCAGGGCGCGCAGGAAGTCCTCGTCGAGCTGCATCGCCTCGACGTCGCCGCCGGCCGCCAGCAGGGACTGCGCGGTGAGGCGGGCGCGCTGCTCGATCGGGTCGATCAGCTCGGAGTAGGCCGTGGCGATCTCCGTGCCGAAGATCATCAGGTCCCACTTCTCGGCCACGCCCGGGACGCTGCGGTGCCGCCGGGTCAGCGGGGAGACCTCGACCGGGTAGTCCTTGATGAAGGTCGGGTGGATGGCGTCCTCCTCCAGGAGGCGCTCCACCATCTCCAGCACGATCTGCCCGTGGCCCCACTTCTGCTCGTAGGGGACGCCGGCCGCGTCGGCGAGCTTGCGCAGCTCCTCGACCGAGGTCTCCGGGGTGATCTCGGTGCCGAGCTTCTCGGAGATGCCGCCGTAGACGGTGACCTCGCGCCAGGGCTCGGCGAGGTCGACCTCGTGCTCGCGGCCGTCCGGGCCGGTGCCGCGGATCACCGTGGTGCCGAGGGCGTCGCGGGCCGCGTTGAGCACCAGCGCGCGGGTCAGCTCGGCCTGGGTGTCGTAGTCGCCGTAGGCCTCGTAGGACTCCAGGGCGGTGAACTCCGGGTTGTGGGTCGCGTCGGCGCCCTCGTTGCGGAAGTTCCGGTTGATCTCGAAGACCTTCTCGATGCCGCCGACCATCAGCCGCTTGAGGTAGAGCTCGGTGGCGATCCGCAGGTAGAGGTCGATGCCGTAGGCGTTGATGTGCGTGACGAACGGGCGGGCGTTGGCGCCGCCGTGGATCGGCTGCAGCATCGGCGTCTCGACCTCGAGGTACCCGCGCTCCTCGTAGGTGCGGCGCAGCGAGCGGACGACCGCGCTGCGCAGCCGCAGCATCTCCCGCGCCTCGGGGTTGACGATGAGGTCGACGTAGCGCTGGCGGACCCGGGCCTCGGGGTCGGTCAGGCCCTTGTGCTTCTCCGGGAGGGGGCGCAGCGACTTGGCGGTGAGGGTCCAGCTGTCGACCATCACCGAGAGCTCGCCGCGGCGGGAGGTGATGACCTCGCCCTCCACGCCGACGTGGTCGCCGAGGTCGATGGTCGACTTCCACTCGGCGAGCCGCTCCTCGCCGAGCTTGTCGAGCGAGAGCATGACCTGGAGGTCGGCGGTGCCGTCGCGCAGCGTGGCGAAGCAGAGCTTGCCGCCGATCCGGCTGAGCACGACCCGGCCGGTGACGCCGACGCGCTCGCCGGTGGCGGTGTCCGGCGGCAGGTCGGGGTGCTTGGCGCGCAGGTCGGCGAGGGTGGTGGTACGGGGGAAGCCCACCGGGTACGGCTCCACGCCGGCCGCGCGCAGCCGGTCCAGCTTCTCGCGGCGCACCCGCATCTGCTCGGGGAGGTCGTCGACGGCGGGGATGCCCGGGGTGGGGTTCGTTTCGCTCACCCCCCAAGGGTATCGAGCGCCGGTGCCCGCTCCGCGACGGCTTTTCCACCGCGGGCCCGGACGCGGCGGCTCACGCGCCGGCGCCGCCCGGCCCCGGGTGGGACTGGCGGCGCCGGCGGGGTGCGGTCGCGGGCCGGGCCGGGCGTCAGCCCGTGCCGGTGGGCAGCTCGGGGCTGGGCTGGTCCTCGCCGTGGCCTGGGCGGACTCCGTGCGGGAACAGGTCTCCGGGGGTGGGGACGGCGCGGCGCCGGTGGGCGTCCCCGGACTGTCCGGCGCCGGCCGGGCGCGCGGTCCGCTTCTCGCCCGTTCCGGCGGGCTCCTCGGCGGGCCGCTTCTTCTCGGGATCACGTGCAGTCATCGGGATCACTCCTCCGGACGGTGCGGCGGCGGCTCCGCCGATGAGCAGTTCCAGCCCGCGCAGTCGTGCCGCGCCGCTGCCGGCGGCAACCGCGGCGGACTCCGTTCCCTCGCCTCCATCCTCCGGCAGGGACGGGCCGGGCAGCGAGGCGGCGGATCGGGATGGGACGGGGAGCGGAACGGCCGGCGGCCGTGCGGGCCCGGTCGGCGGGGCGGCCGATGCCACGGCCGCGGCGACTGCCGGCGCGGCCTGCGGAACGGCGGGCCGGTCCGTCTGCGGCGTGCTGTGCCGCGGGGCGGCGGGCTGCTCGGCGCTGTGCCGCGCGGCGGCGTCCCGTGCGTCCTCCCGCGGCGGTGCCGCCGGCAGCGCGGAGGCCGCGCCCGGGTCCGGGCGGCCCGCCCGGGGCGCCGGCCCGCCGTACGGCCGGGCGGAGAGGGCCGCGGGGACGCGGGAGCCCGTGGCCAGTCCGCGGGCGGCGAGCCGCTCGCGGAGGTCCGACTCGGCGACCTCGTGGCAGCGCCGCTTCAGGGCGAGGCGTCGGGCGCGTTCCTCGGGCCCGCAGCGCTGCGCGGCGAGCCGCCGGAGCGCGGCGAGGTCCTCGGAGTCCGGCACGTAGCCGTCGTTGACGGCCTCCTCCAGCCGCTCCAGGTAGCCGGCGGCGCTGCCGGGCAGAGCGGAGCGGTAGCGGACCAGTTCGGCGAGGAGGAAGGCACGCAGCCGCCCGCCCTCGCGGACGGCCTCGTCGATCGCCTCGACCAGCCGCAGCATCTCGTGAATGTCCTCGGCTCGCTCCTCGCTGTCTCGTCGCGCGGGGAGCGGGAGGGACAGCGGATAGCGAACCGCCCCGCTCTCCATCGCGGGGTGCAGGTTCTCGGCGAGGGCGCGTCGCAGCACTCGCAGCTCGTCGGCGCTGAAGGCCATGCCGCCGCGCGCCCCGTGTGGCGTAGGCATGCCCCGACTTTACGGAACAAATCCGGAATATCGGACGAACCTGGCGCCACCCTGCGTGTCGCGCTTCCGGCCCGCTCACGGCCGCCCGCCGGCCACCGCTCGCCGCCTCGCCCACGGTCGGCGAGGCCCGCCTCAGGCGGCGGTGTTGCGCTCGAAGACGAGCCGGAGGCCGATCAGGGTCAGCCAGGGCTCGTGCACGTCGATGCACGAGGCCTCCCCCAGAACCAGCGGCGCCAACCCCCCGGTGGCGATCACGTGCACGTCGTCGGGGTCGTCGGCGAGTTCCGCGGCCATCCGGGTGACCACCCCGTCGACCTGGCCGGCGAAGCCGTAGAGGATGCCGGCCTGCATGGCCTCCACGGTGTTCTTGCCGATCACGCTGCGCGGCCGGGCCAGCTCGATCTTGCGCAGCTGGGCGCCGCGCGCGCCCAGCGCGTCCACCGAGATCTCGATGCCGGGCGCGATCGCCCCACCCACGTACTCGCCGCGCTCGCTCACCGCGTCGAAGGTGGTCGCCGTGCCGAAGTCGACCACGATGCAGGGGCCGCCGTAGAGGTGCGTCGCGGCCAGGGCGTTGATCACGCGGTCGGCGCCGACCTCCTTGGGGTTGTCCATCAGCACGTGCACGCCGGTCTTCACGCCGGGCTCCACCAGCACGGCCGGGACGTCCCCGTAGTACCTGCGGGCCACCTCCCGTAGTTCGTGCAGCACGGAGGGCACGGTCGAGCAGACCGCGATCCCGTCCACCGCGTCGTCCTCCAGCACGGGGTGGGCGCCCATCAGGCCCTGGATGGCGACGGCCAGTTCGTCGGCCGTGCGGCGCGGGTCGGTGGAGATCCGCCAGTGCTCCACGATCTCCTCGCCGTCGAAGAGGCCGAGGACGGTGTGGGTGTTGCCGACGTCGATGGTGAGCAGCATGACCGGGCAGTCCTGAGGTCGTCGGGGTCCGGGGATGGTGCGTGGGTGCGGCGGGCGGGGCCTGGGGGACGCCGGGCGGCGCCCGGAGTGACTAGCCCCGCAGGTCCAGGCCGATGTCGAGGACCGGCGCGGAGTGCGTGAGCGCGCCCACCGCGATGTAGTCCACGCCGGTCGCGCCGACCGCGGCGGCGTCCGCCAGGGTCAGCCCGCCGGAGGCCTCCAGCCGGGCCCGGCCGCCGACCAGGGCCACCGCCTCGCGCAGCTGCTCGACGGTGAAGTTGTCCAGCAGGATCAGGTCCGCCCCGGCCTCCAGCACCGGCGGGATCTGGTCGATCCGGTCCACCTCGACCTCGACGTCCAGCTCCGGGTAGGCGGCGCGGACGGCGGCGAAGGCCTCCGCGACCCCGCCCGCCGCGATCACGTGGTTGTCCTTGACCAGCGCCGCGTCCGACAGGCCCATCCGATGGTTGACGCCGCCGCCGCAGCGCACCGCGTACTTCTCCAGGGCGCGCAGGCCCGGGGTGGTCTTGCGGGTGTCGCGGACGGCCGCACCGGTGCCCTCCACGGCGTCCGCCCAGGCCCGGGTGGCGGTGGCGATGCCGGAGAGGTGGCAGAGCAGGTTGAGCGCGGTGCGCTCGGCGGTCAGCAGGTCGCGGGTGCGGGTGGTGACCGAGAGCAGGACCTGGCCGGGCTCGACCCGGTCGCCGTCCTCGACGTGCCGCTCGACGGTGAACTCGTCCTGGGCCACCAGCGAGACCACGGCCTCGGCCACCCGCAGGCCGGCCACCGTGCCGGCCTTGCGCGCGGTGAAGTCGCCGGTGGCGACGGCCTCGGCGGGGACGGTGGCGACGGAGGTGACGTCCTCGCCGCCGGCCAGGTCCTCGCTGAGCGCCAGCAGAGCGACGTCCTCGACCTCGATCGGGTCCAGGCCGGCTTCCACCAGCAACTCCTGCAAGGCCGGGTCGAGCCCCGACTCGGGCTCCTCCTCGCCGTCGCAGCCGCAGTCGCAGCCGTCGGCGCCGCACGTCCCGGCGAGCAGGAGCTGGTCGCGCTCGGCGTTCTCGGCGGTGGTGTCGTGCTCGGTCATCGGTGCTCCGGATCTCACGGGGTCGGGCTGAGCGGGTCAGGCTGAACGGGTCGGGCTGCAAGGGCGGAACGGCGGTGAGCCGGGGCCGGGGCTCACCGGTTCGGGCGGCCCCGGTGGGGCCCGCCCGGCCGGGCGGGCCCCACCGGGGGAGGGCTAAGGGGTGACCGGGGAGCTGCCCAGCACGACGCCCTCGCGGCCCAGACGGGACGTCACCCGCCGGTGCCAGTGCGCGTCGTCGCGGTCAGGGAAGTCCTCCCGCCAGTGGCAGCCGCGGGTCTCCTCGCGCAGCCGCGCGGCGGCCGTCAGCGCGGTCGCCACCAGGTGCAGGTTGGTCGCCTCCCAGGTCTCCACCTGCGGCGGCTCGCCCTTCGCCGGGCCGGACGGGGCCAGCGCGGCCAGGCCGTCCGCGGCGGCGGCCATCCCCGCGGCGTCGCGCAGCACGCCCACCCCCCGGGTCATCAGCCGCTGGATCTCGGCCCGCGCCTCGGCGGCGAGCAGCGGCGTCACCTCGGCGCTGTCCCGGCGCGGGTCGCGCTCGGGCAGCTCGCCGGCGGCATGCCGGGCGGCCAGGTCGTCGGCGATCCGCTCGGCGTAGACCAGGCCCTCCAGCAGGGAGTTGGAGGCCAGCCGGTTGGCGCCCTGCACGCCCGTGCAGGCCACCTCGCCGCAGGCGTACAGCCCGGGGACGGTGGTGCGGCCGTGCCGGTCGGTGCGCACCCCGCCCGAGGCGTAGTGCGCGGCCGGAGCCACCGGGATCGGCTCGGTCAGCGGGTCGATCCCGTGGGCGCGGCAGGAGGCGAGGATCGTCGGGAAGTGCCGCCGCCACTTCTCCTCGCCGAAGTCCGTGCCGTCCAGGTACACGTGCGCGGCGCCGGTCTCGTGCATCCGGCGCAGGATGCCCTTGGCGACGATGTCGCGCGGCGCCAGCTCCGCCAGCTCGTGCTGACCGACCATGAAGCGCACGCCGTCGGCGTCGACCAGCCGGGCGCCCTCGCCGCGCACCGCCTCGGAGACCAGCGGCTGCTGCCCCTCCGCGCCCGGGCCCAGCCACAGCACGGTCGGGTGGAACTGCACGAACTCCAGGTCCGCGGCCTCCGCCCCGGCCCGCAGCGCCAGCGCCACTCCGTCCCCGGTGGAGACCTGGGGGTTGGTGGTGGAGGAGAACAGCTGGCCCATGCCGCCGGTGGCGAGCACCACCGCGCGCGCCCGCACCGCGCCGACGCCGTCCCGCAGGCCCTCGCCCATGACGTGCAGGGTCAGCCCGGCGGCGTGCCCCTCCGCGTCGGTGAGCAGGTCCAGGACCAGGGCGTGCTCGATGAGTTCGATGTCGTCGGCGGCGCGGACGGCGGCGACCAGGGCGCGGGATATCTCCGCCCCGGTGGCGTCGCCGCCGGCGTGCGCGATCCGGCGGCGATGGTGACCGCCCTCGCGGGTGAGGTCGATGCCGCCGTCCTCACCGGCGTCGAAGACCGCGCCGATCTCGATCAGCCGCCGCACCGCGCCCGGACCCTCGGTGACCAGGACCCGCACGGCCTCCTCGTCGCACAGCCCGGCGCCGGCCACCAGCGTGTCCGCGAGGTGCTGCTCGGGGGTGTCGCCCTCGCCGAGCGCGGCGGCCACGCCGCCCTGCGCCCAGCGCGTCGAGCCGTCGTCCAGCAGCGCCTTGGTGACCACCAGCACCCGCAGGCCCGCCCGGTGGATCCGCAGCGCGGCGGTCAGCCCGGCCACGCCGGAGCCGACCACGACCACGTCGGTGTCGGCGGTCCAGCCCGGAGCCGGCGCGGCCATGCGGAACGGGGTTCTGTCCCCCGCCGTCTTCGTCTCGGCGGCCATCAGCGTCCCGTCCCCTCATCGGCGCCGAAGCGCAGCGGCAGGTTGTCGATCAGGCGCGTGCTGCCCACCCGCGCGGCCACCGCGAGCACCGCCTCGCCGGCGAAGCCCTCGTCGGTGACGGGGGTGAAGGTCGCCGGGTCGATCAGGTCGAGGTAGTCGGCGGCGAGGTCGCCGAGCTGCTCCCGGGCCGCGCGCAGCACCGCGGCGGGACCCTCCGGGACCGCGTCCCGCCCGGCGAACAGGGCGCGGGAGAGCCGCAGCGCGGTCGGCCGGTCCTCCGCCGTGAGGTACACGTTCCGGCTGGAGCGCGCCAGCCCGTCCGGCTCGCGGACGGTCGGCACGCCGACGATCTCCACCGGGAAGTTGAGGTCCCGCACCATCCGCCGGACCAGCGCGAGCTGCTGGGCGTCCTTCTGCCCGAAGAACGCCGCGTCCGGCGCGGTGAGGTGCAGCAGCTTGGCGACGACGATGAGCATCCCGTCGAAGTGGCCCGGCCGCGAGGCGCCCTCGTAGCGCTCGCCCATCGGCCCGGCGGTGAGCCGGACCTCCGGCTGCCCGCCGGGGTAGACCTCGTCCACGGACGGCGCGAAGACGACGTCCGCGCCCTCGCGCTCGCAGACCGCCAGGTCTGCGTCGAGCGTGCGCGGGTAGCGGTCCAGGTCCTCGCCGGCGCCGAACTGCAGCGGGTTGACGAAGACCGTCACCACCACCGTGCCGCCGTCGCCCGCGTGCTCGCGCGCGGCGCGGATCAGCGCGGCGTGGCCCTCGTGCAGCGCGCCCATCGTCATCACGACCGCCCGCAGGCCGCCCTTGGCGGCGGCGGCGAGCTCGTCCTTGGTCCGCACCAGCAGCGTCATCGCCCGTCCTCCCCTTGCGCCCGTTCCGCTCCCGCGTCCTGGAGCAGGTCCAGCAGCACCGCCGCGGCGTCCTCGGCGAGCATCCCGTTCGACAGGGCGCGCGCGGTGGTGGCCCGCGCCATCGCCCGGTAGCTGTCCAGCACCTGCGGGGAGGTGCGGCGCAGCTCCCCGAGGTGGGTCCGCACCGTGCCGGCGTCGCCGCGCGCCACCGGGCCGGTCAGGGCCCGGTCGCCGGAGCGCAGCGCGTTGTCCAGAGCGGCGCCGAGCAGCGGGCCGAGCATCCGGCCCGGCGCCGCGACGCCCGCCTCCCGCAGCAGCTCCTCGGCCTGGGCGACCAGCGTCACCAGGTGGTTCGAGCCGTGCGCCAGGGCGGTGTGGTAGAGCGGCCGGGCGGACTCCGGGATCCACTCCGGGACCCCGCCCATCTCCACCACCAGGGCCTCGCCCACCGGCCGGTACTTCTCCACCGTGGTCACCCCGAAGGGGCAGTCCGCCAGCCGGGCGAGGTCCACCGGGGTGCCGGTGAAGGTCATCACCGGGTGCAGGGCCAGCGGCAGGGCGCCGGCCCTCGCGGCGGGCGACAGGACGGAGATGCCGTGCGCGCCCGAGGTGTGGACGACCAGCTGGCCCGGGCGGATCGCGCCGGTCGAGGCCAGCCCGGAGACCAGGCCGGGCAGCACGTCGTCGGGGACGGTGAGCAGCACCAGGTCGGCGGCGGCCAGCACCTGCGGGGGCGTCACCAGCCGCACGCCGGGCAGCAGCGCCTCGGCGCGGGCGCGGGAGCGCTCGGAGACCCCGGAGGCGGCCACCACGCGGTGACCGGCCTGCTGCAGCGCGGCGCCGAGCGCGGGCCCCACCCGGCCGGTGCCGACCACGCCGACGGCCATCCGGGCCGGCCGGCCCTCGGGGCCGCGGTCGGGGTCGGGATCGCCGGGCGCGTCGGCGGCCGGCCCGTCGGGGCCGCCGGGGGTGCCGGGCGCGCCGAAGTCCTCGGTGCTCACGGTGTCGCGTACCTTCTTCCGTTCCAGTCCGCGGCGGGTACCGGACGTACCCGGCCATGGTAACGGCCCCCGTCCGCGCCCGTCGGCCGCCGTCCATGCCCGGCGCCGGGAGGAATGCGGGATGATCGGACGGTGAGCGACGAAGACCTTCAGGAGCGGCTGTCGGCGGCCGCCGGCGGCGCCGGCCGGATCCTCTCCGGCGCCCGCCCGGTGACCCTGCGCGAGCGACTGGCCCGGCTGTCCGCCGAGGCCGAGACCGCCTACGACCTGGGCGAGCCGGTGGACCACTACGGCGACGGGGTCGTGGCCGCGCTGGAGCGCCGGATCGCCGAACTGCTCGGCACCGAGGCGGCGGCCTTCTTCCCGACCGGCACCATGGCGCAGCAGGTGGCGCTGCGCTGCTGGGCCGAGCGCACCGGTAGCCCGCTCGTCGCCATGCATCCGCTGGCCCACCCCGAGGTGCACGAGCGGCACGCCTACGCGCAGCTCAGCGGGCTGCGCACGGTCTGGCCGACGCGCGAGCGCCGCCAGCCCACGGCGGAGGAGGTGCGCGGCATCGCCGAGCCCTTCGGCACGCTGATGCTGGAGCTGCCGCTGCGCGACGCCGGCTTCCTGCTGCCGACCTGGGAGGAGCTGGTCGAGCTGGCCGCCGCCGCCCGTGAGCGGGACGCCGTGGTGCACCTGGACGGCGCCCGGCTGTGGGAGTCCACGGTGTACCTCGGCCAGGGCCTGCCGGAGATCGCGGCGCTGGCCGACTCGGTCTACGTCTCCTTCTACAAGACGCTGGGCGGGCTGAGCGGCGCGGCGCTGGCCGGTCCCGAAGTGCTGATCGGCCAGGCCAAGGCCTGGCGGCACCGCTACGGCGGGCAGCTGTTCGAGCAGTGGCCGGCCGCGCTCTCCGCGCTCGCCGGGTTGGAGCGCGAGCTGCCCCGGCTCGGCGAGTACGTCGCGCACGCCCGGGTGGTGGCGGAGGCGCTGGCCGAGGCCACGCGGGAGGTCCCGGGCGCGCGGGTGCTGCCGGAGCCGCCGCACACCCACCAGTTCCAGTTCTGGCTGCCGTGGCCACCGGAGGTGCTGCTGCGGGCCGCGCTGCGGCAGGCGGAGGAGGACGGCGCGGTGCTCTTCCGCAGCTGGCGGGCGGCGGACGCGCCGGGCGTCTCCTTCACGGAGGTCACCTGCGCCGAGGCGGCGCTGGGGTGGTCCCCGGAGGAGATCACCGGGGCGGTCCGCACGCTGGTCGCGCACGCGGCGGCGGAGGCGCCCGGAGCGGCCGGGGCCTGAAAGCCGGGGCTGGGCGCCGGCCCGAGCGCCGGGGCCCGAGCGCCGGGCCGCGGGTTCACTCCGGGTGGGCGCCGGCCTGGACCAGCCCGCTCTCGTACGCGAGGACGACGGCCTGCACCCGGTCGCGCAGGCCGAGCTTGGTGAGGACCCTGCCGACGTGGGTCTTCACCGTCGCCTCGGAGAGCCGCAGCCGCCCCGCGATCTCGCCGTTCGACAGCCCGCGGGCCACCAGCAGCAGGACCTCCCGCTCGCGCTCGGTCAGCAGTGCCAGCCCCGGCACCCGGCCCTGCGCGGAGGAGCTGGGCAGCACGGTCGCGAACCGGTCCAGCATCCGCCGCGTGGTGCTCGGCGCGACCACCGCGTCGCCGGAGTGCACCGCCTGGATCGCCGCGACCAGCTCACGCGGCGGCACGTCCTTGAGCAGGAAGCCGGCGGCGCCGGCGCGCAGCGCGGCGAAGGCGTACTCGTCCAGGTCGAAGGTGGTCAGGATGAGCACCTTCGGCGGCACTCCACCGGCGGCGGGGGCGCCGCCGCAGATCCGGCGGGTAGCCTCGACGCCGTCCAGGCGCGGCATCCGGACGTCCATCAGCAGGACGTCGACCTCGGTGCGGGCGACCTCCGCCAGCGCGGCGAGGCCGTCCGGCGCCTCGGCCACCACGTCGATGTCCGGCTGGGCCTGCAGCACCATACGGAACCCGGTCCGCAGCAGCTCCTGGTCGTCGACCAGCATCACCCGTATCGGCATGCCGCCCCTCACCGCCTCTCCGTGGCGGGCGTCTCCCGCTCACCACCCGGCGCGGTCGCGACCGGCGCGACCGGCGCTGCGGGAACCGCGGGCACCGCCGACGCGGCGTCCGGCTCGTGCCGCGCCCGGGGCATCGCGGGCACGGCGGGCGCCGCAGGCACCGCGACGACCGGCTCCGCCGGCGCTGCCGGTGCCCCCGCTGCCGCCGCCGGCAGCGGCAGGTAGGCGTCGACGCGGAAGCCGCCGCCCTCGCGCGGTCCCGCCTCCAGCCGGCCGCCGACCATGCCGACCCGCTCGCGCATCCCGATCAGGCCGTGGCCGAGCCGGTCCTCGCCGCCCTCGCGGACCAGCCGCTCCTGGCTGCCCGCGCCGTCGTCCTCCACCACCACCCGCATCCCGGACCGGTCGAAGCCGACCCGGACGCCGGCCCGGGCCTCCGGCCCGGCGTGCTTGCGCGCGTTGGTCAGGGCCTCCTGCACGATCCGGTAGGCGGTCAGCTCCACCCCGCGCGGCAGCGGGCGCGGCTCGCCCTCGACCGCGAAGGCCACCGGCAGCCCCGCCCGCCGCACCTGGTCCAGCAGCTCGGGCAGCTGCTCGACGCCCGGCTGCGGCACGTACTCGCCGGCCGCGTCCGAGGAGCGCAGCACCCCCAGCAGCCTGCGCATCTCCTCCAGCGCCTGCCGCCCGGTCCCGGCGATGTGCTCCAGCGCCTTGCGGGCCTGCTCCGGCGCGGTGTCCATGACGTACGCGGCGCCGTCGGCCTGCACGATCATCACCGAGACGTTGTGCGCGACCACGTCGTGCAGCTCGCGGGCGATCCGGGCGCGCTCGGCGGCCACCGCGATCTGCGACTTGGCGTCCCGCTCGCGCTCCAGCCGCGCGGCCCGGTCCTCCAGCTCGGCGTAGTACGCGCGGCGGGTCCGGGTCAGCCGCCCGAGCACCCAGCAGGCGACCAGCGGCGTGGCCAGCAGCAGCCCCGCGCCCAGCTGCGGGGCGTCGCTGCCGCGGGAGACGTGGAACCGCAGCTCCAGCAGCGGGCCGCCCAGCACCGCCGCCGCCAGCGCGACCCGCGAGGTCCAGCGGGTGCCGAGGGCCGCGGCCGTGTAGGCGAGGGCGAGCAGGGCGCAGTCCGGCACCCCGGGATGGAGGTGGACCGCGATCTGCAGCAGGCCCACGGCGATCCCCGCCGCCACCGCCGCGTCCGGCCACCGGCGGCGGATCGCCACCAGCGCGCAGAGCAGCACCGACATCGGCACGAAGACGGATCGCGGCTGGTAGCCGGGGCCGTTGCCGCGCAGCTGCATCCCCGTCAGCAGGAGCAGCAGGAGGGCCCAGGCGGTGTCGACCACCGTGGGGTGCCTGCGGAACCAGCCGTAGAGGAGTTGCACGCTGTCCAGATTAGGCAGCATGCGACCGCCGAGAAGTCCCCCGGCAGGGCGAGGGAGGTACTCCCCAGGTCGGAGACGCCACCGGAACCGTGCCGGCACCCCGCTCCCCCGACCGGCCCGGATAGCGTACGGACGTGGGGTGGATGCGCTGGAGCGAGGCGGCCGGGGCCGCGCTGTACGGGCCGTCCGGCTTCTTCCGCGCGCCGGAGGGGCCGGCCGGGCACTTCCGCACGTCCGTGCACGCCTCGCCGCTGTTCGCGCGGGCGGTGGCGCGGCTGGTCGCGCTGGTCGACGAGCGGCTGGGCCGGCCGGAGCGGCTGACCGTCGTGGACCTGGGCGCGGGTCGGGGCGAGCTGCTCACCGCGCTGCTGCCGGCCCTCGGCTCGCTCGGCGCGCTCGGCTCACGCGTCGCGCTGGTCGGGGTGGAGCTGGCGGAGCGCCCGCCGGGGCTGCCGGATGAGATCGGCTGGACGGCGGAGGTCCCTGCCGGCACCACCGGGCTGCTGTTCGCCAACGAGTGGCTGGACAACGTCCCGCTGGACTGCGCCGAGGTCGACGAGGACGGCACCGCCCGCTTGGTGCTGGTCGATCCGGCGACCGGCGAGGAGCGGCTCGGCGACCCGGTCGCGGGCGCGGACGCGGAGTGGCTGGAGCGCTGGTGGCCGCTGTCCGGCGCCGAGCCGGGCACCCGCGCGGAGATCGGCCGCCCGCGCGACGCGGCCTGGGCCGCCGCGGTCGCCGCGCTGGAGCGCGGGCTCGCCGTCGCCGCGGACTACGCGCACACCGCCGCCGCCCGCCCGCCCTTCGGCACCCTCGCCGGCTTTCGCGCCGGCCGCGAGGTCCGTCCGGTACCGGACGGTTCGACCGACCTGACCTGGCATGTCGCCCTCGACTCCGCGCTGGCCGCGGGGGCTTCCGCACTCGCCGGGCGACGCGGGCACGAGGTCGTCCACACCCTGTGGACGACGCAGCGCGCCGCGCTCCAGGCGCTCGGCGTGCGCGGCGAGCGGCCGCCGCTCGCCCTCGCCTCCCGCGACCCGGTCGGCTACCTCCGGGCGCTCTCCGCGGCCGGCGAGGCCGCCGAACTGACCGACCCCGGCGGCCTCGGCGCGTTCACCTGGGGCGTCCAGAGTGCGGGCATGGCGATCCCGGATCCGCTGGCCGCCACCGGTCAGTGGCAGACTCTTGGACCATGAGCGAGACGACGGTCGGGATCGGCGCGGGTGCGGCGGACGTGGGCGCGGGCACCGAGCTGGGCACCAGCGACATGGTGCTCAACATCGGCCCGCAGCACCCCTCCACGCACGGCGTGCTGCGGCTGAAGCTGCGGCTGGACGGTGAGCTGATCACCGCAGCCGAGCCCGTCGTCGGCTACATGCACCGCGGCGCCGAGAAGCTCTTCGAGGCCCGCGACTACCGGCAGATCATCGTGCTGGCCAACCGGCACGACTGGCTGTCGGCCTTCTCCAACGAGCTCGGCGTGGTGCTCGCGGTCGAGCGGATGCTCGGCATGGAGGTCCCCGAGCGGGCGACCTGGCTGCGCACGCTGCTCGCCGAGCTCAACCGGGTGCTCAACCACCTGATGTTCCTCGGCTCCTACCCGCTGGAACTGGGCGGCATCACGCCGGTGTTCTACGCCTTCACCGAGCGCGAGAAGCTGCAGGCCGTGCTGGAGGAGGCCTCCGGCGGCCGGATGCACTACATGTTCAACCGGGTCGGCGGCCTCAAGGAGGACCTGCCGAACGGCTGGACCGGCCGGGTCCGGCAGGCCGTCGCCGGGGTGCGCGGGCGGATGGGCGTCTTCGACGACCTGGTGCTCGGCAACGAGATCTTCCGCGGGCGCACGCGCGGCGTCGGCCGGCTGGACCCCGCGCTGGTGCACGCCTACGGCGTCAGCGGGCCGATCGCCCGCGCCTCCGGCGTCGACTTCGACCTGCGCCGCGACGAGCCCTACCTCGCCTACGGGGAACTGGCCGGGACCGGGCTGCTGAAGGTGCCGGTGCGTCAGGAGGGCGACTGCCTGGCCCGGTTCGAGTGCCTGCTGGAGCAGGTCCACGTCTCGCTGGACCTCGCCGACGCCTGCCTGGACCGGCTCGCGGAACTGCCGGCCGGGCCGGTCAACCAGCGGCTGCCGAAGGTGCTCAAGGCCCCCGAGGGCCAGACCTACGCCTGGACCGAGAACCCCCTCGGCATCAACGGCTACTACCTCGTCTCGCGCGGCGACAAGACACCGTGGCGGCTGAAGCTGCGCTCCGCCTCCTACAACAACATCCAGGCGCTCACCGAGATGCTGCCGGGGACGCTGGTCGCCGACATGGTCGCGATCCTCGGCTCGATGTTCTTCGTGGTCGGCGACATCGACAAGTGACCGCGCGCGGCGGCCGTCAGTTGGAGCCGGCGCGGAGGTCGCGGACGTCGACGGTCTCGGTGTCGTCCTCGGCGGTGAGGTCGAAGACGGCGTCCGGCGGCTCCGGCACGGAGGCGTAGGCGCGCTGGGCGGCGGCCGCCTCGTCGGCGAGCACGTCATCGTCGAGCGGCGCGGAGGCGGCGGCGCCGGCGGCGCCCACCGCGCGGCCGACCTGCTCGGCCTGCCGGGTGAAGAAGCTGAACGCCGAGTTGGCGGCGGGGGTGCGCGGGCGCCGCGGAGTGAGCGGCGGGACCGCACTGGCGGGCCGCATCGGCGGCAGGGCGGCCCGCGACCAGGCGGGCGCGGCCGGGGCGCCCGGCGCCGCGGCGCGGTGCGCCTGCTCCTCCGCGCGGCCCCGCTCGGCGGCGGCGATCTGCTCGGCCCGGCCCCCGCCGCCTCCGGCGGCGCGGGCGACGCTCTTCCCGGCGGCAGCGGGCGCCGCAGCCACCTGAGACGCGGCCCCGGCCGCCCCCACGTTGCCGACCTGCGCTGCGGCGGCGGCCTGCGCCCCGGCCGGGGCCTCGCCGCGGGCGCTCGGCGCGGAGGCGCTCGGCGCAGCGGCACCAGCCGGGGCGGTGTTCGGGGCGCCCACGGCCGGGGCGTCGACGGCTGACGCAGCAGCGCTCGGCACGGCAGCCGACGGCACAGCGGCACCAGCCGAGGCCGGATTCGGCGCGCCCACGGCCGGGGCGGCCACGTTCGGCGCGGCGACGTTCGGCACGGTGGCAGCCGGGGCGGCATTCGGCTCGTGGGTGTGGGCGGTCATTCCAGCATGGGTGCCCGTTCCGGCGGGAGCGGTCCGCGCGCTGCCGGGCGCGGCGGCGGACGCCGGCGCCGACGCGCGGCGGGCGCCGGCGGCTTCGGCGCGGGCGAGGGCCGCCGCGGCCACCTGGGCCGCGGACATCGGGGTCACCGGGCCGTCGCCCGGGAGGGCGGTGACCGAGTGCAGCGCGCCCGTCCGGGACTTGGCGCGGGCGAGCCGGTCCAGCGCGACGGCCGCGCGTCGGTAGGACTCGGGGGACGGCCGCAGCGCCGCGCGCTCGCGCGGTCGCGCGCCCGCGCTCTCCGCCGGCTCCGGGTGCTGCCGGGCCACACCCTCGGCCGTGCCCGCCGCCGTGGCCTGCGCCGGGGCCTGCGCCGACGCGGCGCGCGCGCTCGCGACGGTCGCCGCCGCGGTCGCGCCCGCGCCGCGCAGCGCGCGCTCGGTCTCCAGGCGCGCGGTCTGCGCCAGCAGACGCGCGTTGTCGCGCTCGGCGGCGGAGAGCTGGGAGCGCAGCGCCACCATCCGCTGCTGCGCGCGCTGCTCCCGCTCGCGCGCGATCTCGACCGCGTACTCCAGTTCGGCCACGCGCTCCTCGGCCTGCGACTCCTGGCGCAGCCTCAGGTACTTCTCGCGGTCGAGCGCCGCCTCGGCGAGCTCGTCCGCCCGCTCGCGCCGCCGCAGCAGAACCGTTCCGCCGAAGGCGGTCACCGCGGCGAGCACCAGGACCGCGCGCAGCACCCCGGCGCTCCCGCCGAACAGCGCGGCCAGCAGCGCGACGGCGCTCACCGTCACGCCTGCGACCTGGGGAAGGAGCTTGCTCAGGGGTGGTGACTGGCGGTGACGTCCACGGGGCATGGCGAGAAACTTAGCGTGGGCCGCTGCGGCCTGTCAGGCAGGGGCGGAAACCGCTCTTGACGCCGCGACGGCGCTGATCAGTCCGAACGTGCGGTGATCATTCGACTCCCGGATCCCCTCACGAAACAACCCCGAAATCCTCACACCGAGTGGCATATGCACCACTCCGGCCCGTGCCGGCGGCCCACAGCCCACGGGCCGCCGGCACGGGCGAAGGATCAGATCAGGCCCTTCTGCGAGAGGTAGGTCTTGGCCACCGCGGCCGGCTCCAGCCGCTGCCCGTCCACCTGGGCGTCGAGCGAGGTCAGGTCGGCGGTGGTGAGCACCTTCGCCAGCGGGTCGAGCGCCGCGGCGACCTGCGGCGAGCCGGCCGTGCGGGCGTTGACCACCGGGAGCACGTAGTCGGCGTTCTGCAGGTGCTTGTCGTCCTTGAGCACCACCAGGCCGAACTGGCCGAGCGTGTCGTCGGTCGTGGTCACCAGCACCAGCTGGTCCTGGCCGTTCTTCACCGCCTGCTTGCTCTGCGGGGTGTCCACGCCCTTCGGGTCCAGGCCGCTCACCTTGATCCCGTAGGTCTTCTCCAGGCCCGGCATGCAGAACGGCCGGGTCTTGCACTCGTCGCCGGCCGCGACCTTCACCGGCACCCCGGACTTGCCGAGGTCGGAGAGCGAGGCCAGGTGGTGCTGGGCGGCGAAGGACTTGCTCACCGCGAAGGCGTTCTGGTCCACGGCCTGGCTCGGCGTCAGCGCCTTGAGACCGAGCGGGCCGGCCAGCTTGTCCAGCGCCGTCATCGTGGTGGGCAGGCTCGGCGAGGAGACCGAGGCCGCGTTCGCGCCGTGCACCTTGGTGTTGAGGAAGTCCGCCATGGTCGCCGCGTACTCCGGGACCACCGAGATCTGGCCCTTCTCCAGCGCCGGCTCGTACAGCTCGCGGTTGGAGACCGTGGTGATCTTCGTGCTGAAGCCGGCCTTCTGCAGCAGCAGCGAGTACATCTGGGCCAGCAGCTCGCTCTCGGTGAAGCCGGCCGAGCCGATCACCAGCGTGCCGCTCGCGGGGGCGCTCGCGCCGGCGCTGCCGGCCGCCGCGCTGCCCGACGCGCCGCTCGACGCGCCGGAGGAGGACTCCAGCGACTTCCCGCTGCTGCAGGCGGAGGCGGTGAGCGCGAGCGCGGCGGCGCCTGCCACGGCGAGCAGGCGCGCCTGCGCGAGGCGGCGCCGGGATGAACGGGTCCGGGACACGGTCATGAGAGGTCACCCATCGTCGGATCGATCAGATCAGCCACGTCGTCCACGCCCTCGTGCACGGCGTTCGCGCCGCGGGTCCAGCGCGCGCTCGGCGAGCCAGAACACCGCCTCCACGGCCAGTGCCAGCACGGCCACCAGCACCGCCCCGGCCACCACCTGCGGCGTGCTCTGCAGGGCGAAGCCCTCGGTGATGATCCGGCCCAGCCCGCCGCCGCCGACCAGCGCGGCCAGCGTCGCCGTCGCCACCAGCTGCACCGCCCCGGCCCGGATGCCGGTCATCACCAGCGGCCGGGCCAGCGGCAGTTCCACCCGGAACACCAGCTGACGGCCCGTCATTCCCAGGCCGCGGGCGGCCTCCACCACGTCCCGGTCCACCTCGCGCATGCCGACGTAGGCGTTGGCGAGGATCGGCGGCAGGCAGAACAGGGTGAGCGCGATGACCAGCGGCCAGTAGTCCGAGCGGTTCCCCAGCGGGGTCAGCACCAGCACCGACATCAGCGCCAGCGTCGGCACCGCTCGCCCCGCGTTGGCGAGGTTCACCGCGAGCGCGCCGAACCGACCGAGATGGCCCAGCACGATGCCGGCCGGCAGCGCGATCAGCAGCGCCAGGCCCAGGCAGACGCCGGAGTAGGCGAGGTGCTCCAGCAGCCGGTGCCAGACGCCGTCGTCGCCGGACCAGTGCGCGGAGCTGGTCAGCCAGGACCAGGCGCCGCCGAGATAGCCGGCGGCGAGCGGGCGCGCCTCGGGCCCGCTCGCCGACTGGATCGCCGTCGCCGGGACCGCCGCGGCCGGGATCGCCGCCCCTGGGATCGCCGCCGCGCTCACCGCTGCCCCGCCGCCCGGGTCCACGGCGTCAGCAGCCGCTGCACGCCGAGCAGCAGCAGGTCCAGCACCACCGCGATCAGCACGCACAGCACCGAGGCGGTCAGCACCTGCGCCTTGAACACGCTCTGCAGCCCGCTGAGGATCAGGTTCCCCAGCCCGCCGTAGCCGACGATCGCCCCCACCGTGACCAGCGCGACCGTGGAGACCGTCGCGATCCGCACGCCCGTCAGCACGGCCGGCAGCGCCAGCGGCAGTTCGACCTCCAGCAGCAGCCGCACCGGCCCGTAGCCCATGCCGCGCGCGGCCTCCCGCACGTCCTCCGGCACACCGCGCAGCCCCGCCAGGAAGTTCCGCACCAGGATCGTCAGCGAGTACAGCGTCAGGCCGGTCACCACCAGCGACGGCGAGAGGCCGAAGACCGGCAGCAGCAGCGAGAACATCGCCAGCGACGGGATCGCGTACAGGACCGTGGTCACGCCCAGGACCGGCCCGGCCACCGGCCGCCAGCGCCGCGCCAGCAGCGTCAGCGGGATCGCCACGACGATCCCGGCGAGCACGGACTCGGCGGTCAGCACGAGATGCTGACCGACCGCGTCGAGCAGGTCGTGCGCGCGGGTGCGCAGGTACTCGCCGCAGATCCAGTCGTTCGCCACCAGGCAGTTGGACCCGCCGCCGGCCGCGCTCAGCACGCCGTCCCCGGTGCCACCGGTGCCCGGCACGGCACCCCCTTCTCCCGCCCGAACCTCCGCCCGCGGCGTGAGGTGCCGCATGCTCGGCGCTGTCGATCCTGCCCGGTAACCGCCCTTCCCGCACGCCGGTTTGACGAACATTCACGCCTGAGAGGATGGTGACGAGCCTGCCGGAAGGGACCGGAGGGACCGGGATGATCCGCTTCGAGCACGTGGCCAAGGAATGGCCGGACGGCACCACCGCCGTGCGCGACCTCGACCTCGAGGTGCGGGAGGGCGAGCTGGTCACCCTCGTCGGCCCCTCCGGGTGCGGCAAGACCACCACACTGAAGATGGTCAACCGGCTGGTGGAGCCGACCAGCGGCCGCGTCCTGCTGGACGGCGAGGACACCGCCCGGCTGGACCCGGTCCGGCTCCGGCGCCGCATCGGCTACGTGATCCAGCAGGCCGGGCTCTTCCCGCACCGCACGGTGCTGGACAACACGGCGACCGTTCCCTCGCTGCTCCCCGGCGGGATGCGCCGCTCCGCGCGGCGGGCGGCCCGGGAGCGCGCGGCGGAGCTGCTGGAGCTGGTCGGCCTGGATCCGGCGGTGCACGGCCCCCGCTACCCGCGGCAGCTCTCCGGCGGCGAGCGGCAGCGCGTCGGCGTGGCCCGGGCGCTCGCCGCCGACCCGCCGGTGCTGCTGATGGACGAGCCCTTCGGCGCGGTCGACCCGGTGGTGCGGGAGCGGCTGCAGACCGAGTTCCTCCGGCTCCAGCAGCGCCTGCGCAAGACGGTGATCTTCGTCACGCACGACCTGGAAGAGGCGGTGCGGCTCGGCGACCGGGTCGCCGTCTTCGGCCGCGGTCGGCTGGAGCAGTTCGACACGCCGGCGGCGGTGCTCGGCGCGCCGGCCACCGACTACGTGGCCGGCTTCGTCGGCGCCGACCGCGACCTCAAGCGGCTCACCGTCACCCCCATCCGCGAGGACGACCTCCAGCAACCGCCGGTGGTCGCGGGCGACGACCTGGTCTGGCAGGCGCTCTCGACGATCCGCGACGGCGGCGATGCCTGGGACTGGGCGGTCGTGGTCGGCGACTCCGGCGCGCCCGAGGGCTGGGTGCGGGCCGAGGACCTCTCCCGGGCCGGCTCCGGGGCCTCCGTGCGGGATCACCTGCGGCCGGTGGAGGCCCGGGTCGCGGCCGACGCGGACCTCAAGCAGGCGCTGAGCGCGCTGCTGCGGCACGACGCCGGATGGGTCGCGGTCCTCCGCGACGACCGCTACGCCGGCATCCTCACCCCCGCCCGCCTCCACAGCATCCTCCGGCGCGAAACCCCCACGCCGCCGGACACCCCCGCCACCACCTGACACCCCGGCCCCCGGGCCCCGGGCGGCGCGAAGGCGCACACCGGCGCGCCGGCCAGGCGCGGTCGGCGAGTCCGGGAGGTGGGGAGCCTGCACCCCAGCGGGGGCCACGGGGCCCCGTGGGGAGCCTGCACCCCAGCGGGGGCCACGGGGCCCCCGCTGGGGTGCAGGCGGGTTCCGGGCGCGGGTGGCGCCTAGGCGCGGTTCCGGGTGGTGGGGGTGGTGGAGCCGGTGCCGGAGCGGGGGGTGCGGGGGTCATCGTCGTCGTCCGGGAGGCGCAGGACGTGCTGGACGAAACGGGCGGCGGCGATCACGGCGAGGCCCGCCACCACCGCGAGCAGCGCGACCACCGCCTGGTCCCGCCGCGCGGCCTGCTCGGGCCCCGTGAACAGGTACACGCACACGCCGCCGTAGACGCCCACCACCACCGCCGCGACCAGCTCGCTGGCCTGCGAGAGCACCACGGCCCGCGCGGCCACCAGCGGATCGACCCCGCGCGCCCCCGGCACGCGCTCCCGCTGGGCCCGCAGCCGGGCGCGCAGCGAGATGCCGGTCGCGGCCAGCACCACGGCGATCACCGCGAGCACCACCGGCCCGGCGGTCGGCACGCCCGGCAGCGAGCCCATCGAGTTCCACAGCCGGGCGCCGGCCCAGCACAGCACACCGACCACGACGGCGATCGCCACCAGCACAGTGGGACGCAGCGGCTTCACGAAGGCGGACCCTCCCCGGACGAAGCGCGGCCGGCGGCGCACCCGGCGCCTCCGCCGCACAGACGGACGTTCCCCACGGTACCCGCGGCGGGCGGGCACTCCCGCCCGTGCCGCCCGCCGCCGGCACCGGGGCCGGACGGGGGGTGAGGCGGGGTGAGCGTGGGCCGCGCTCACTCCGGTATGTGGAGCTCCAGGTCGGGGCGGTGGTGGACGCCCGTGCGGTCGACGGCGGCGAGGAGGTCGGCCACCCGGCCGTGGCCGGGGATCTCGGCCTCCGGGTCCACGTCGCACCAGGGGGCCAGCACGAAGGCGCGCTCGTGCGCGCGCGGATGCGGCAGCGTCAGGCGCGGGTCGGCGGAGACCACGCCCTCGTAGGCGAGGATGTCGACGTCCAGCGTGCGCGGGCCCCAGCGGACCTCGCGGGTCCGGCTGAAGGCGTCCTCGACCGCGTTGGCGCGCTCCAGCACGGAGCGCGGGGGCAGCGTCGTCCGCGCCAGCACGACCGCGTTGAGGTAGGCGCGCTGGCCCTCCGGCCCGCCCACCGGGTCGGTCTCGTACACGGCCGACACCGCGCGCACCCGCAGGCCGGGGGTGTCCTCCAGCGCGTCCACGGCGCCCTGCAGCAGTTCCATGCGGTTGCCGATGTTGCTGCCGAGGGCGAGGGCGACCGTGCGCGGGGAGTTCAGGGTGGCCTCGACCGAGTCCAGCGCCGAGGCCGGGTCGGACATCGGGTCGATCCCGGCCCGCAGCGTCGCGGCGGTGCCCGGCGCGGCCTCGGCGGGGGCGGCGACGGGCGCGGCGGCGGGGTCTGCCGCGGCGGCGGGGTCTGCCGCGGCCGGGGCGAAGGGGGTGGTGGTCGGCTCGTTGCTCATCCGCGGCTCCGGTGAATGGTGACGGTCACATCGTCGAACGGGACGGTGATGGGGGCGTCCGGCTTGTGCACCGTGACCTCCACCTCCTGGACGGGGCCGTGCTTCAGGCACTGGTCCGCGATCCGCTGGGCCAGGGTCTCGATCAGGTTGACCGGCTCGCCCGTGATCAGCGCGGTCACCTCGTCGGCTATCAGCCCGTAGTGCGCGGTGCGGGTCAGGTCGTCGGTCTCCGCGGCGGGGCGGGTGTCCAGGCCCAGGACCACGTCCACCACGAAGACCTGGCCCTCCGCGCGCTCGCGCGCGAAGACCCCGTGGTGGCCGCGGGCACGCAGCCCGCGCAGGGCGACACGGTCCAGCACGGCGAATCATCTCCCGGGACGGTCGGAGGGCAGGTCGGATCGGGATGCGGGCGGCACCGGCGCGATCGGCCAGGTCAACGGCAGGGCGGTGGACCGGCAGGCCCGGATCCGCCCCTCGACGAGCCAACCTACCTGGGACCACCGACAGCGCACCCGGGCGCCCTGCGCGCACCACCCGTCCCGCGCCGTCGTACCCTCCCGCGGCCGCCCCCACTCCTCCCCGCCGCGGGCGACTACTCGGGCTCGTCCTCGTCGGCGAGGACCGGCGAGCCGTGGTGGGACCACAGGCGCCAGCCGTCGCGGGTGCGGCGGAAGACGTTGGTGGTCACGACCCGGCCGCCGACCAGGGAGCCGAGCTCGCCCTCCTCCTCCGCGTCGGCGCCGGAGAGGATGTTCTCGGTACAGGTCAGCAGCGCGGTGTCGCCGCGCACCTCCACCTCGACGTCGGTCAGGAAGAACTGGATGTAGTCCGTGTTGGCCATCAGCAGCGCGTAGGAGCGCAGCACGGCCGCCCGCCCGCGCAGCAGGGTCCAGCCGGGGTGGACGCAGACCACGCCGCCGCGGTCGTCCGCCTCCGCGCCGGAGACCCAGACCTCCGCCAGGGCGTCCAGGTCGCCGTTCTCCACCGCCTCGTAGAGCCGGGCGTTGACCCGCAGCACGGCATCGGCGTCCGCGTCCGTGCCGACCTCGCGGCCCGCGCCGGGGGCGCCGGGGCCGCCGGGAGCGCCGTCGCCGGTCACCGCCGGCCCTCGTCCCGTCGGCCCTCGTCCCGCCGGCCGGTCGCATCCGAGGCACCGTCCGGAGCGCCGGACGCCGCGCCGTTCGCCGCTGCCGCCGCCCGCCACGCGGCCTCGACGCGGACCGCGTCCGCCGTCGCCCTCACGTCGTGCACCCGCACCGCCCACGCCCCGGCCGCCGCGGCCAGCACGGAGACCGCGGCCGTCGCCGCGTCCCGCTCCCGCGGCGGGCGCGGCTCGCCCGACTCCGGGTCGGCCAGCAGGGTGCCGAGGAACCGCTTGCGGGAGGCGGCGACCAGCACCGGGTAGCCCAGCGCGACCAGCGCGTCGGTCCGGGCCAGCAGCGCCCAGTCCTGCTCCCGGGTCTTGGCGAAGCCCAGGCCCGGGTCGGTGATGATCTGCTCCGGCCGCAGACCGGCCGCGAGCAGCGCCTCCACCCGGTCGTGGATCTCCTTGACCACCTCGCCGACCACGTCCCCGTAGACCGCGCGGGCGTCCATGCCGGCCGACTGCCCGCGCCAGTGCATGGCCACGAAGGGCGCCCCCGAGCGGGCCGCCACCCCGCTCATCGCCGGGTCCGCCAGCCCGCCGCTGACGTCGTTGATCACCCGCGCCCCGGCCTCCATCGCCCGCTCGGCGACGGAGGCGCGCATGGTGTCCACGCTCACCACCACGCCCTGTCCGGCGAGGCCCCGCACCACCGGGAGGACGCGGCGCAGCTCCTCCTCCTCGGTGACCCGCTGGGCGCCGGGCCGGGTGGACTCCCCGCCGACGTCGACCAGGTCGGCGCCGGCCTCGACCAGCTCCAGTCCGTGCGCGACCGCGCGGCCGGGATCGAGCCACAGCCCGCCGTCCGAGAAGGAGTCGGGCGTGACGTTCACCACGCCCATCACCTGGCACCGCCCCGGATCGGGCAGGCCGGGGACGACGGCGGAACCTCTGTGCGGGGTGTGCATGGGCTCATTATCCGGCGTCAGAGCGTCAGGACGATCCGCTGGGCTCGGGCTCGCCCGTCCGCTCTCCCCCGCGCTCTTCCGCGCGCTCGGCGCCGCGCCGGCCCGCGGGCTGCCCGACGGTCCGCTCGGCGGCTCCCTCGGCGGCCCGGCCCCCCAGCCGTCCGCGGAACCGCCGGACGAAGCGCGGCGCGGTGATCACCAGGAAGGCCTCCGCCTGCATCGCGGCCACGCCGATCCGGACCAGGTCCTTCGCCGAGGGGTAGACCAGGAACCGCGGCTCCCACTCCGGCTGGAACTTGGCGTTGAACTTGTACAGCGACTCGATCTGGAACCAGCGGGAGAGGAAGACCAGGATCCCGCGCCAGGCCCGCAGCACCGGCCCGGCGCCGATCCGCTCGCCGCGGGCCAGCGCCGAGCGGAACATCGCGAAGTTCAGCGACACCCGGCGCACGCCCAGCTCTCGCGCGCCCTGCAGGGCCTTCACGATGAGCAGCTCGTTCAGCCCGGGGTCGGCCTCCCGGTCGCGGCGCATGAGGTCGAGCGAGATCCCGTCCGGGCCCCAGGGCACGAAGTGCAGCACCGCGCGCACGTCCCCGCTGCGGCCCTCCACCGGCTTGTGCGCGGTGACCACGACGCAGTCGCCGTCGGCGGGGTCGCCGAAGCGGCCGAGGGCCATCGAGAACCCCCGCTCGGTCTCGGTGCCGCGCCAGCTGTCCGCGGCGTGCGCGATCTCGGCCCGCTCGGCGTCGGTGAGCGCCGCGACCCTGCGCATCTTGACGGTGTAGCCGGCGCGCTCGGTGCGCTTGGCCATCTGCCGGACGTTGCGCATGGCGCGGCCTTCGAGGGTGAAGCCGTCCGCGTCGACCACGGCCTCGTCGCCGAGTTCCAGGGCGTCCAGGCCCGCCTCGCGCGTCCACACCTCGCCGGCGGTCTCGCTGCAGCCCATCACGGCGGGCACCCAGGCGTGGCCGGCGGCCTCCGCCATGAAGACCTTGATCGCGCCGGGCCAGGCCTCGACGTCGCCGATCGGGTCGCCGGAGGCCAGCATCACGCCGGAGACCACGCGGTAGGAGATCGCCGCCTTGCCGGAGGGCGAGAAGAGCACGCTCTTGTCGCGGCGGAGCGCGAAGTAGCCGAGCGAGTCCCGCCGCCCGTGCCGGGCCAGCAGCTCGCGGACCCGCGCCTCGTCCTGCGGGCCGAGCCGGGCGACCGGCCGGGAGGGCCGCAGCGCGAGGTAGACGGTCGTCAGCGCGGTGAACAGGCCGAGCCCGGCGAGCGAGAAGTACACCAGGTCGCCGACCCGCTGGCCGACGTAGTGGATCGGCCCGCCGATGCCCAGCAGGCCCCAGGCGACCTGGCTCAGCCGCTCGCCGAGGCCCGGCTCGGCGGGGACGGTGCGCTCGTCACCGCTGACGATGATCAGGCCCAGCCCGAAGCTGATCAGCGTCATCGCGGCGAAGTGGAACAGCGCCCGCCAGCGGGTGCGCGGATCGGACCGGGCGTGGAACTGGTCCCGGTTGAGCGCCAGCACGACCACCAGCAGCAGGCTGACCACGGCGGTGGCGAAGTGGTGCCAGCGCAGCAGCTCCAGCACCACGCCGGCGGCGAGCAGCACCATCGTCGCCACCCAGGCGCGGCGCTTCCGCCGGCGCAGGGCGTGCGCCAGCATCGCCAGCATCAGGCCGACGATCAGCGAGGCGGCGGTGGCGACGGTGGTGACCGTTCCCGGGAGGACGCTGGCCAGCGAGTGCACGCGGGTCTGCCGGAAGTGCGGGGCGACGGCGCTCGCGACGTCCAGGGCGCCGATCAGCAGCGCGGCGGTGGCCGCGACGCGGGGCACCCAGGGCCGCGACACGGAAGGCACGGAAGGGACGGACGGGATCGGGGGTTCTTTTCCGGCGCGCTCGGAGGACGGCTGGGCGCTCATGGCAGGCAAGCGTAGAGGGTCTGGACGGGGGATTCCCTCACGCGACCTCCGAGGGTGAACGCCCAGGCTCACCTGTTCGAGAACCAGGTAAGAACCCCTCGAACATCCACGCCCCCGCGCGCCCCGCGCGTGCCTCGGGCGGGGCGAAGCCCCCGTCCGGGCGGCCCCCGCGGGCAGCGGCCGCAGGCCCTGGCGGACACGGGCCGCAGGCCGGGGGCGGCCCCGGCAGGCGCAAGCCCCAACGGGCGCGGGCCCCAACGGGCGCAAGCCCCAGCAGGCGCGGGCCGCGGGCCCGGTGCGGGCCGGGCCCGACGCAGGCCCCAGCAGGCGCAGGCCTCAGCGGGCGCGGGCCGCAGGCCCGGGGGCCGGGGGAAACGCCCCACGCCCGCGGACGCGGGCGGGGGGTCAGCGGGCGAGGATGAGGCTCATCGCTTCGGCGCGGGTCGCGGAGTCGCGGAGCTGGCCGCGAACCGCCGAGGTCGTGGTCTTCGCCCCCGGCTTGCGGATGCCGCGCATCGACATGCACATGTGCTCGCACTCGATGACCACGATCACCCCGCGCGCCTCCAGGATCCGCGTCAGCGCGTCGGCGATCTGCGTGGTCAAACGTTCCTGCACCTGCAGCCGCCGCGCGTAGACGTCCACCAGCCGCGCCAGCTTGGAGAGCCCGGTGATCTTCCCGCTCTCGGCCGGGATGTAGCCGACGTGGGCGACGCCGCGGAAGGGCACCATGTGGTGCTCGCAGAGCGACTGCACCTCGATGTCCTTGACCAGCACCATCTCGTCGTGGCCCAGATCGAAGGTGGTGGTCAGGACGTCCTCCGGGGCCTGCCACTGGCCGGCCAGGATCTCCTGGTAGGCCCGGGCGACGCGGGCTGGGGTCTCCCGCAGCCCCTCCCGGTCGGGGTCCTCGCCCACCGCGATGAGGAGCTCGCGCACCGCGTCCTCGGCCCGCTTCTGGTCGAAGGCACGCACCGCCCTGCCCGCGTCTCCCTCGATGCTCACCGGCTCGATCATGGGCAGGGCTCCTCATCTCTTCTCACCAAACGCATGAACGGCACGAAGGCCGTGATCACAGGGTAGAACCCTGTCGACCACGGCCTTCATTCCAGGTGCGACCGGCCCCGGGGGGCGGGACCAGGCGCACCGGAGGGGTCAGCTCTGGCGACCGCCGTCCTCGGGGAGCTTCGGCAGCCCGCCGAGGCCGTCCGCCGGGGTGCGGTCCGCGGGACCCGCGGAGCCGTTGGCCCCGGAGCCGTTGGTCAGCGCCAGCTCCTTCGGCGACTGCACGGCCGGCCGGGTGGACGGGGTGCGGCGCGGCGAGCCGGTCCACGCGGGACGCGGCGGGCGCTTGACCACCGGCCGGAAGATCTCCGCCAGCTCCTCCTTGTTGAGGGTCTCCTTCTCGAGGAGCGCGAGCACGAGGTTGTCCAGCACGTCCCGGTTCTCGACCAGGATCTCCCAGGCCTCGTTGTGCGCGTTCTCGATCAGCTTCTTGACCTCCTCGTCCACCAGGGCGGCGACCTCTTCCGAGTAGTCGCGCTGGTGGGACATCTCACGGCCCAGGAAGGGCTCGGAGTTGTCGGAGCCGAACTTGATCGCGCCGAGGCGCTCGGTCATGCCGTACTGGGTGACCATCGCGCGGGCCGTGGCGGTGGCCTTCTCGATGTCGTTGGAGGCGCCGGTGGTCGGGTCGTGGAAGACCAGCTCCTCCGCCGCGCGCCCGCCCATCGCGTAGGCGAGCTGGTCGAGCATCTCGTTGCGGGTGGTGGAGTACTTGTCCTCGTCCGGCAGGACCATGGTGTAGCCCAGGGCCCGGCCGCGGGAGAGGATCGTCACCTTGTGCACCGGGTCGGAGTTCGGCGAGGCCGCCGCGACCAGGGCGTGACCGCCCTCGTGGTACGCGGTGATCTTCTTCTCCTTCTCCGACATGATGCGCGTGCGCTTCTGCGGGCCGGCGACCACGCGGTCGATGGCCTCGTCGAGCACGCTGTTGTCGACCAGCTTCTTGTCGCTGCGCGCGGTGAGCAGCGCGGCCTCGTTGAGCACGTTGGCCAGGTCGGCGCCGGTGAAGCCGGGGGTGCGGCGGGCGACGGCCTTGAGGTCGACGTCCGGCGCGATCGGCTTGCCCTTCTGGTGGACCTTGAGGATCTCCAGGCGGCCCTCCAGGTCCGGCGGGTCCACCGCGATCTGGCGGTCGAAGCGGCCCGGGCGCAGCAGCGCCGGGTCGAGGATGTCCGGCCGGTTGGTCGCGGCGATGAGGATCACACCGCCCTTGACGTCGAAGCCGTCCATCTCGACGAGCAGCTGGTTCAGCGTCTGCTCGCGCTCGTCGTGCCCGCCGCCGAGGCCGGCGCCGCGGTGGCGGCCGACCGCGTCGATCTCGTCGACGAAGACGATCGCCGGGGCGTTCGCCTTCGCCTGCTCGAAGAGGTCGCGGACCCGGGAGGCGCCGACGCCGACGAACATCTCGACGAAGTCGGAGCCGGAGATCGAGTAGAACGGCACCCCGGCCTCGCCGGCCACCGCGCGGGCGAGCAGCGTCTTTCCGGTACCCGGGCGGCCGTAGAGCAGCACGCCCTTCGGGATCTTGGCGCCGACCTGCTGGAACTTGGCCGGTTCCTGGAGGAACTCCTTGATCTCCTGGAGCTCCTCGACCGCCTCGTCGCAGCCCGCGACGTCGGAGAAGGTCGTCTTCGGGGTGTCCTTGGTGATCAGCTTCGCCTTGGACTTGCCGAAGTTCATGACCCGCGAGCCGCCGCCCTGCATCTGGTTCATGAAGAACAGGAAGACGACCACGATCAGCACGAACGGCAGCAGCGACTCGAGGATGCTGACGAAGGCGTTCGTGTGGGTTGGCTTGACGGTGTAACCGCCGGGCAGGTGCCCGGTCTCGGAGGCCTTCTGAAGGTTCGTCACCAGGGTCGAGGCGTAGGCGTCGCCCACGTACGGCGCCTGGATCTGGCGGCTGCCCTCGACGGGCTGCGCGGAACTCTTGAGCTGGACCTTGATCTGCTGGCTGTCACCTGTGGTGACCTGCGCGGACTGGGCCTGGCCGTTGTCGATCGCGGCGACGACCTTGCTGGTGTCCACGGACTTGTAGCCGGCTGAGGAGTCCACCACCTGCATCAGCACGATGACGGCGAGGACGGCCAGCACAATCCACATCACCGGCGCACGGAAGTATCGCTTCACGTCCATCCATGCGGGGCGAACGAGCGCCCCGTCCCTCCTGCCACTGTGCGGCACCCTCGGCCCCTGTGGCCGGCGGTGCGTCCTATGAGTGTCCTCGGACCTGTCCTCAGATCCCCAGCTGTGCCGTTCCCCACCCGCCGGCCCGACGGCTGTCGAGTGGCGACGGTTGTACGAACAGCAGGTTATTGGACGGTACCGCAGTCGGCCGCCCCCATGGGGGGACGGCGTCCGACGGCACACGGATCCGACCGGGGCCTTCGCAGGTCCAACGGAGGACCGGCCTCCCCTGTTCCCGGCGCGTGCCCCCGGTCTTCACCCTTCCCGGGCTCAGCCGCCGTAGACGTGCGGGGCCAGGGTGCCGACGAAGGGCAGGTTGCGGTACTTCTCCGCGTAGTCCAGCCCGTAACCGACGACGAACTCGTTGGGGATGTCGAAGCCGACGTAGCGGACGTCGATGGAGACCTTCGCCGCGTCGGGCTTGCGCAGCAGCGCGCAGACCTCCAGCGAGGCCGGGTTGCGCGAGCGCAGGTTGCTGAGCAGCCAGGACAGCGTGAGACCGGAGTCGATGATGTCCTCGACGATCAGCACGTGCCGGCCGGAGATGTCGGTGTCCAGGTCCTTGAGGATGCGGACGACGCCGGAGGACTTGGTGCCCATCCCGTAGGAGGACACCGCCATCCAGTCCATGGTCACGTCGGAGTGCAGCGCGCGGGCCAGATCGGCCATCACCATCACGGCACCCTTGAGCACACCGACGATGAGGACGTCCTCGCCCGCGTAGTCGGCGTCGATGCGCGCCGCCAGCTCGGCGAGCTTGGCGTCGATCTCGCCCTTCGTGATCAGCACCTTCGCGAGATCGGTGCCCATGTCCTTCTCGTCCACCCGCTGTACTTCCTAACCTTCGCGCATCACCGGGCGCCGCGGCCCTGGCGTCCCAGGAACAGCCTGCCACACCGGCGCCGCGCCTCGACGCCCCCGGGCAGGTGCAGCGGACCCTGGCCGTGCCAGCGGGTGATCAGCTCGTCCACCTGCTCGATGTGCCGCGCGAAGAGATCCCCGGGGGGACTGCCCGCCCCTATGGCGGCGCGTCGGAGCACGCGACGGCGCACGGCGGCGGGGAGTGCGCCCAGCAGGCCGATGTCCAGCACGCTGCCGCCGGGCTCCAGGCCGGCCTCACCGTCCGGGCCGTCCGGGTCGCCCGCCGTCGCGCCGGATTGATGGGAATCACTTCCGGCGGCGGCCAGCGCGCGGGCCTCGGCCTCGGCGCGGGAGGCCCACATGTCGAGCGCGTCGGCGTCGTCGCGGAACAGCCGGGCGGTCCGGGCGAGGGCGTCCACGACTCCGCCGCCGAGGTGCTTCTCCAGCACCGGCAGCACCTCGTGCCGGACCCGGGAGCGGGTGTAGGCCGGGTCGGCGTTGTGCGGGTCGTCCCAGACCGGCAGCCCCAGCACGGCGCAGGCGCGGCGGGTGACGGCCCGGTCGAGGTCCAGGAAGGGCCGCCGGTAGCGGCCGGTGGCGGCCGGCATGCCGGACAGCGAGCGGGTGCCCGAGCCGCGGGCGAGGCCGAGCAGGACGGTCTCGGCCTGGTCGTCGCGGGTGTGGCCGAGCAGCACGGCCCGGGCGCCGTAGCGCTCGGCGGCGGAGTCGAGGGCGGCGTAGCGGGCCTCGCGGGCGGCGGACTCCGGGCCGCCGTGCCGGCCGACGTGCACACCGAGCGCGTCGACCGGGTCCATGCCGAGCGCGCGCAGCCGGGCGGCGACCTCCACGGCGCGCGCCGCGGAGCCGGGCTGCAGTCCGTGATCGACCGTCACCCCGCCTGCGCGCAGGCCGAGTTTGGCGCATTCGAAGGCGGTCGCGGCGGCCAGCGCCATCGAGTCGGCGCCGCCGCTGCAGGCGACCAGGACCAGTGGGGCGTCCGGGTGGGGGCGCGGACGCGGGGTGCGGCGCTTGGCGTGCTCGGGGTCGACGTCGCCGACCGGGGCGGCACCGGGGGCGGGGAGCGCGGCGGGGGGAAGGGTGTCGAGGGCGCGGCCGGACGCGTGGTCCTGGGCGGGCACGGTCGGCGGCGCGGCGGCGCCGCGGGAGGCGAACGTGCTGGGCAGCGCGGCTCCGGCGGCGTCGTGGGGGACGTCGCTCAGCAGCTCGCGCAGGACCTTGCGGACGGCCAGGCGTATGGCCGCCACCGCGGGATGCGGACCCATGGCAGTTCACTCCTCGGGAGCCGGAGGGGACGATCGGGGCGCGGGTGATTTGCCCGACCTGAGGAGATGGTCGCAGAAGTCTTCGGCTGTCGAGGAGCCCGCGCGCGGCACTCCGGCGCGCGGTCCCACGGACGGGTGAACCGGGTACCGCCGAAACGCTTCCGCGGGACCCCGGGCCGCGGCACCGGCCGTCCCGCTCGCACCGCGCCGCGCCCGCCGCGCCTGCCACGCCGCCGACCGCCGTACCGCCGGGGCGCCGCCCGCCGCACCGCCGCCCCGCCGGGGCGTCAGCTCGCGGTCTCGCCGTGGACGCGGGCCACCCAGGCCGCCGGGTCGTGGATCTCCTCCTTGGTCGGCAGCGTGTTCGGGGAGGTCCACACCCGGTTGAAGCCGGGCATCCCGACCCGCTCGACCACTCCGCGGGTGAACTTCGCGCCGTCCTGATACTGCCTCAGCTTCGCGTCCATCCCGAGCAGCCGGCGCAGCGCCGCGTCCAGCCGCCCGGCTCCCTTGGCCCGGCGCTGCTGGAACTTCTCCCGGATCTCCGCCACCGAGGGCACCACCGACGGGCCCACCCCGTCCATCACCACGTCGGCGTGGCCCTCCAGAAGGGACATCACCGCGGTCAGCCGACCCAGGATCTCCCGCTGGTTCGGGGTCTGGACGATGTCGATCAGGCTGCCCGTGCCCTCGCCCGAGGAGTCCCGGCCGCCGCCCTCCCGGCCGGAGTTGCCACCCAGGCCGCCGAGGCCGCCGCCGACCGAGGCGACCGCCTCGCGCAGCCGCTCCATCAGCGTCGCCGGGTCCACGTCGGTCTCGGCCAGGAAGTTCTGGATCTCCGACTCGATGTGGTCGCGCAGCCAGGGGACCGCGGTGAACTGGGTGCGGTGGGTCTCCTCGTGCAGGCAGACCCAGAGCCGGAAGTCGTGCGGGTCGACGTCGAGTTCGCGCTCGACGTGGACGATGTTCGGCGCCACCAGGAGCAGCCGCCCGGCCTGCGGCGCCTCGGCCTCCCCCGCGCCCGCGTCCCCGGCCGCGCTCTCGGCGGGCGGGGCGAAGGTCTCGTACTGCCCGAGCACCCGCGAGGAGAGGTAGGACAGCAGCATGCCGACCTCCAGGCCGGTCACCTTCTCCCCCACGGCGCCGAGTACGGCGGCGCCCGGCACGCCCTCGCGGCGCGAGCGCAACCGGGTGACCAGCGGCTGGATGACGGTGCGGAACCCGGCGACGTTGGCCTTGATCCATCCGGGCCGGTCGACCACCAGCACCGGGGTGCCGGTGTTCGGCTCGCCCATGCCGGTGTAGGCGCGCACGTGCTGCTCGGCCTCCGCGGCGTCGCGGCGCAGCTCGGCGACGGCCTCGCGGGCCTCCTCGCGGCTGACCTCCGGGCCGGGCCGGGCCAGCCGGGTCGCCGTGGCGACGGCCAGGTCCCAGTCGACCATGTCGCCGCCCCCGCCGCTGCCGCCCCCGCCGCCCGCGCCCGAACCGGAACCGCCGAAGCCCCCGAAGCCGCCCAGGCCGCCGAGCCCGCCGAAGCCCCAGCCGCCCGCGCCCGACCCGCCGCTGCCGCCCGTGCCGCTGCCGCCGGTACCGCTGTTTCCGCCCGCCCCGCCAGTACCCATCCCCGCACCGCCGTTCGCGCTCGTCATGTCGTCAACCGTACGTGCTGCTCCCCGCTATCGGCAGCCGCATGCGGCGAGGCGCGCGGCGAGCGCGTCCAGGGCCTCGCGGCCCGCGCCGTATCCGCCGTCGCCGTTGGCCATGAAGGCGAAGACGAGCAGCCGGCCGCTGCCGTCGACGACCGTGCCGGCGAGGGTGTCGACGCCGGTGAGCGATCCGGTCTTGGCGTGCACCAGGCCGGCCGCCTCGGCGCTGCCGATCCGGTCGTCGAGCGTGCCGGTGAAGCCGGCGATCGGCATGCCGCTGATCACGGAGCGGAGTTCCGGGTGGGCGGCGGAGGCGTCGACGGCCAGGATCCGGGTGAGCACCGCGGCCGGCAGGGCGTCCGAGGAGTCCAGCCCGCTGCTGTCGTACAAGCGGGCGGCGCCCAGCGGGATGCCGAGCCTGGTGCTCAGCACCTTCTCCACGGCCTGGGCGGCGCCGGTGAAGGTGGCCGGGAGGTGCTCGGCGACGGCGACCTGGTGGCCCAGGGTCTCGGCGAAGTCGTTGTCGCTCTGCGTCAGCATCCGCTCCACCAGGTCGGACAGCGGCGGCGAGGCCACCTCGGCGACCGCGGTCGCGCCGGCCGGGGCGGCCTGCTCGACCGGGCCGGAGCGGACCGCGACGCCCTGGGCGCGCAGCAGGTCGGCGAAGACCGCGGCGGCGTGCGCGGCCGGGTCGGGCCAGCGGGCGGCCTCCTCGGTGGAGGACGGGTCGACCCGGCCCTCGTCCGAGGTGAGCGCCTGGACCAGGGCGATGTTGCCGTTCACGCCGATCGGGTGCAGCGCCGGGGCGGCGAACAGCGAGGTGTCGTAGGTCAGCCGCACGCTGGGCCGGCTGCCGGGCGCGGCGGTGGCCTTGAGCTCCGCCGCCGTGCGCCGGGCGAGGTCGGCGAGGCTGGCGTAGGTGGCAGAGTGCGCGGCGGTCAGGGAGGGGTCACCGCCGCCGACCAGGGTGAGGGTGCCGCCGCTGAAGACGGTCCTGGTGGTGAAGCGGTGGTCCGGGCCGAGCGCTTCGAGGGCGGCGGTCGCGGTGGCCAGCTTGTTGGTGGAGGCCGGGGTGAGCGCGGTGTCCGCGTGCGAGGAGTACAGCAGCCGGCCGGTCTCCGGATCGGCGACGGCGGCGGTGAGCGTGCCCGGGTGGGCGGCGCTCAGCAGCGGGCCGAGCGCCGCGGCGAGACCGGCGGCGGTCGGGTCCGCGCCGCTCGCGGCGGTCCCGGGAGCGGTGGTCCCGGAGAGGGCGGTCGTCGACGTGGCGGGCACCGTGCCGGGCGCCGGGGCCAGGACGTCGGCGACCGCGTGCCAGGCCGGCCGCTCGTCGGGCGGGAGCGCTCCCCCGGCCCGGCCTGCCTGGCCGGCGCCCGTCGTGGCGCCCGCCTCTGCGGCGGCCTCCGCGCGGCGCTGCCCGGCGGAGGTCCAGGGCCCGGCCGCCGCCACGGCGATCAGCGCCAGCGCCAGCCCGGCACCGGCCGAGGCCACCGCGACGGTCCGCGGGCTCGCCGTGGCGTAGGCGGCGGGCGCCCGCCGCAGCGCCGCGGGGGCCCGGCGGACCGCCTCCGGCGCGCGGCGCAGCGCGCCAGGGGCGCGGCGCAGCGCGGCCGGGGCGCGGCGGGCGGTCGAGCGGGCCGCGCCCACCCGGCGGGCCCAGGCCGCCCCGGCGCCCGCACCCGGGCGCCGCTCCCCGCCGGCGTCGCCCTCGCGGCGCAGTCGCACCGGCCGCAGCACCGCCTCCGGCCGCAGGTCGCGGGCCCGCCGGGCGGCGCGACGCGCGGTCCGGCGCACCGGGTGGTCCACTGGGAGCGCGCGCACCCTGCGCGCTCCCCGCGCGCCGAGGTCCCGCAGCCCGCTCCGCCAGGCCCGCCCCATCGATCAGCCCCTCTCGTACCGGCGCCACCCTGTCGCGGTGGCACCCCTTTGCGTACGAGACACTTATCACCAGGCTTCCGCCGGCGGGAGCGTTCCCGGGCACCGACAGGGCCACCGACAGCACAAGCCTCACGATGATCGTCAGCGCACGATGGAGGAACCATGGAGTTCGACGTCACGATCGAGATCCCGAAGGGGTCGCGGAACAAGTACGAGGTGGACCACGAGACCGGACGCATCCGGCTCGACCGCATGCTCTTCACCTCGACCCGCTACCCGGCCGACTACGGCTTCGTGGACGGAACCCTCGGCGAGGACGGCGACCCGCTGGACGCCCTGGTCATCCTGGAAGAGCCGACCTTCCCGGGCTGCGTCATCAAGTGCCGTGCCATCGGCATGTTCCACATGACCGATGAAGCCGGCGGCGACGACAAGCTCCTCTGCGTCCCGGCCTCCGACCCGCGCTGGGAGCACCTGCGGGACATCCACCACGTCTCGGAGTTCGACCGCCTGGAGATCCAGCACTTCTTCGAGGTCTACAAGGACCTGGAGCCCGGCAAGTCCGTCGAGGGCGCGCACTGGGTCGGCCGGGTGGAGGCCGAGGAGGAGATCGAGAAGTCCATCAAGCGCCTCGCCGACTCCGGCTCGGCCCACTGACCAGCGGAAACCCACCCACCGAAGCCGACGCACGCCCCGAGGCGTCGTCCGGCACCACGACCAGAGCCCGGCAGACGCACGTCCGCCGGGCTCTGGTGCATGATCATTCCTGGGCCGTCCCCGGGCCGTCTGAGCGCGCCCCTACCAGCCCGTCCAGGGCCGGGCCGGTCCTCACCATCCCGGCACGCCTTCCCCGCCACCGACAGCACGCGGGCCCCGGCCTGGCCAGAACTGGACGTCGTTCACCGCTACCTGGCCGCCGCCCGCGAGCGGCCGCTCCTGCCGGCGAGCCGTCGACGGGTGCGACTCGCAGATGGCCGGACCGCTGTGAGAACGGCCGCCCCTGCAACAGGGGTTGCGGCACACGGGGCTCCCCGGCGGGGCTCCGCCGGCCCTGCCCCGGCCCGTCCGGGGGCGGTCTTGCCGAGGCCCACCCGTCAAGCGCCTCGCCGACCCCGGTTCGGCTCACTGACGTCTCCGGCTCGCGGGGTGCGCGCGGCGCGGCGACCCGCGGGCGCGGATACGCGGGCGCTGCGCGCGGCGGAGACCGCCATCCGGCGCCGCGCGGCGCCGGCCGCCCGTCCGGCGGCGTCTCTGCCGCCACCTGCGGCGCTGCCCGTGGCGTCACCGCTGGCGCCTGAGACGGGCGCCGCCTCCGGCCGACCGCCGGCGGCTCCGGAGGGCTCCGGGGCTCCGCCGCCCTCGGCCCTCGCTGCACCGACCTCGCCGGTGACGCCCGCGGCGCTCGTCGCGCCCGTCGCGGTCCTGGCGGCGGGTACCGCGTAGGCCGGTCGGCCGCGCGGGTCGGCCGGGCGGGCCGCTCCCGGCTCCTGGCCCCAGCCCGCCGCCGACAGGCCCCGCTGGGCCGCGCCCGCGCCGCCGGAGGCGAAACCCGGGCCGAAGCCCGGGCCGAAGCCGACGCCGTAGCCCGGGCGCTGCTCGGCGACGACACGGGAGCGGCCGGCTCCCCGGTAGCGACCGCGGAAGGTGCCGCCCGCCCGCGGGCCGATCCGGGGGCGGGCCGCCATCCGCGCGATGTGCCGGGCGCGCGAGCGGGCGATGTGCACGGCCATCCGGGTGGCCATCGCCTCCGCCACCCGCTCGGCGACCCGCAGGGCCGCGGCGCCGGCGGCCGTGGACGCCGGGCCCCCGGCCGCGCCCGGCCCGCCGGACCCACCGGCGATCGGCCCGCGCAGCGAGGGCTTGCCCGCGATCAGGTCGAAGATCCAGCGGCGTACCGCGTCCGCCCGCCGGTGCCAGCGCGCCTCGCGCCGCCGCGCGCGGGCCAGGGCGCGCGGGCGCCGCCCGTACATCCAGCGGGCCCAGGGGCTGAACGGGCGCGCCAGCCGGAGCGCGCCGATCCAGGAGACGCCCGGCACCATGATTCCGACCAGACCGGTCCACACCTTGCCCTTGAGCAGGGTGACAACGGTGAAGCAGGCGTTGAAGGCGATGATCCCGAAGATCGGCCAGCTGGCGCCGTCCCCCGGCGCGTAGCCCAGCGGCAGGTAGCCGACCAGCAGCAGGCCGGTGATCAGGATGCCGATGATCACCGCGTCCACCGACTTGCGGCCCTGCTCGCTCCAGTAGACGTCCTCCAGGTGCAGCAGCAGCGCGAACTCGTCGAGGACCAGCCCGCAGCCCATGCCGAAGACCAGGGCGAAGCCGTCGATCCACGGGTGCCGGCCGACCGTGGCGTAGGTGCCGATGCCGGCCACCAGCAGGAAGAAGATCCCGAAGACCACGTGGTGGATGTGCAGGCCGCCCGGGGTGACGTTGCCGGGCCACCAGCGCACGCCGCGGCGGATCATGCGCACGCTGAACCGGATGAAGAGGAACGACCCGATGAAGCCGAGCAGCAGCAGGAACAGCGGCTGCTTGCCGGGCTCCGTGATGTGCCGCTGGTAGCCGCTCAGCAGCTCGTGCCAGAAGGACTGCATCCTCGCAGGATCCCAGACCGGGCCGCCGCCCGGGCGCCGCCGCCACCGGGACCCGCCGAACGGAGGCGGAGGTCACAGGCCTGCCGGGCCCGGAGGGAACCCGGCCTCCGAGATCCCGTCAGAACCCGCGGGTGCGCTTCGCCGCGCGCCGCGGGGCGCCGCCCTCGATGACCGGGATGTGCATGAACAGCCGGGCGATCTCCCCGCCCAGGTTCACCCCCACCGCCAGCGAGAGCGCGGTCGCCGCCGCCGTGGAGAGGTAGACCAGCCCCTGCTGCGGATCTCCCTGGGCCAGCCCCAGCATCCCCAGGTAGAGCGCGGAGCCCGGCAGCAGCGGGCCGATCGCCGCCGTCACGTACGGCAGCGCGGAGGCGTACTGGTAGCGGGAGGCGAGCTGGCCGAACAGGCCCACCAGGCCGGCCGCCAGGCCGGTGGCGAGAATCGGGCTGGTCCCGGCCTGGGTGGTGAGCGTCCCGAACACGGTCCAGCCCACCGCGCCGTTGAGCGTCACCAGCAGCAGCCGGCTGCGGTCGGTCTGCAGCATCACCGCGAAGAACAGCGTCAGCCCGGCCGCCGCGACCAGCTGCAGCCCGGGGTCGTTGTGCTTGAGCAGGCCCTCCTCCGGATGCAGCCGGGTGTGGAGGGTGACTCCCGCGTACAGCACCAGCAGCACGCCCGCGACGATGCCCACCACCAGGTAGACGACCTCCAGCAGGCGGGCGGAGGCGGTGATGTAGAAGCCGGTGAGCCCGTCCGCGACCGCCGCGACCAGCGCACGCCCCGGCAGCAGCGCGAACAGGCCACCGGTGATGACCACCGACCCGCGCAGGCCGGTCCCGGCGGCGGTGAGCAGCACGCCCATCGCCGCGGCCGGCATCGCCGCGACCGTGAACTGGTAGAACTCCGGCAGCCCGCGGCTGGCCAGCAGCCACGCCAGCCGGTCGCCGAGCACCGCGGCCACGAAGGCGCTGACGAAGACCAGCAGCGCCGCGCCGTCCAGCCGCCCGCCGACCAGCAGCGAGGCGGCGCCGGCCAGCCCGCCGCCGGCCAGCGTGATCAGCCAGCCGGGGTACGGGTGCCGGTTGCGGCGGATCCCGGCGAGCCGCCGGTAGGCCTCCTCGACGGTGCAGCGCTCCAGCGTGATGTCCCCGACCAGCCGGTACACCGCGGCGAGCCGGGTGTAGTCGGTGCCCCGGCGGCGCACCACCCGGTCGGCGGTGATCGACGGGTCGATGAGCGAGGGCTGGTAGGAGATCGAGAGCAGGGTGAAGGTGACCGTCGGCTCGCAGCGGTCCAGGCCGTAGGCGTGGGTGACGCCGAGCATCGCCGCCTCGACGTCCTCCGCGCTCTCGCCGCTGGCCAGCAGCAGCTCTCCGATGCGGAGGGTGAGGTCGAGCACGCGAGGCGCGCTCGGGCCCGGCGCGTAGCCGGCGGCGTGCTCCCCGGCGGCGGGCAGGACGGCCGTCCGCTCCGCCGTCACCTGCGGGATGCCGGACGGCGGGGTGCCGGCCGCGCCGCCGACGGCCAGGGGTGTGCCGCCGCTCGCGCCGCCGGTGTCGCCGACGGGCCGGGCGGCCGCGCCGAGCGGAGGGCGGCTGCGCTCGTAGGCCGGGCGCTCGGACATCGGGGTGCGCAGCAGCGTGCGCATCCGGTCGGGCCAGGGCGCGGCGCCCGGGGCGCCGCGGCGCAGGCTGCCGACCGGAATCCCGGCGGCCGGGGTGTAGTACCCGCCGGTCGGCCAGTCCTCGCCGGCCTGCGGGCCGGACGGGCCGGACGGGCCCGAGGACGCGGGCGGCGGTCCGGCCGGGTAGCCGGGGATCGTGGGGAGGGGCAGGCTCTCGATGGTCTCCGGGGTGGTGCCGGAGGGGTCGGGCGAGCCCAGCAGGCCCGGGGTGACCTGGCGCCGGCGCCGGCCCTCGGCGCGGGGGCCTCCGCTGCCCCCGGGGGCTCCGTGGCCGCGGCTGCCGCCGTCACCGTCGCCGTCGTTCGCGCCGCCGCTGCCGCGGTCCTCGTCGGCGGCCGGGCGGCCCGCCGCTTCCTCCGGATCCCTGTCCGCGCCCACCTGCGGCCTGTGCCCTTTCCGACTCGTTGCTGACTCCGGTCCACCTTGCCCGATGCGCCGCGACAATGCACAACACGGGGTGGTGGAGCGGCAGCGGGCGAGCCGGGGCGCGGCGGGGCCGTCACGCCGGGGCAGTCACGCCGGGTCAGTCGTGACGGATCACCAGGAAGGCGTCGAGCTCCGGGTCGTAGTGGTCGTGGTGGCTGCTGCCGGTGCGCAGCGCCTCCTCGTCGGCCCGCTCGCGGGAGCGGCGGCTCGGCCCCTGGCCGGGGAAGCGCGCGACGACCGTGCCGCCGCCGGGCGGGCAGCGGTGGCAGGTGGAGCGGGCGGCGTGGCCCGCGGCCGCGCGCGGGCGGGGGGCACCGGACGCCGTCCGCGCAGGAGCGGGCGCGGAGGCCGGTGCGGGGAGTGTGCCAGAGGCCGGGGCCGGGGTGGTGGTGGTCATCGGAACGGTGAACCCTTCGTGCGTGTGCCGGAACGGACGCGCGCGAAGGCCCGCCCGGTTCCGCAACGGACGATCGCAGCGTACGCGTCCCGTACCTCAGGTGCGCAGGAGTTCCCGTCCGTACCAGTCGTCCGAGTGTTCCACTCCGGGCAGCACGAAGAAGTACCCGCCCCCGAACGGCTGCACGTAGTCGACCAGCGGCTCGTTCACCAGCCGCTCCTGGATGGTCTCGAACTGGCGCTTCAGGTCCTGCTGGTAGCAGACGAAGATGTGCCCGGCCGAGAGGTCGCCGTTGGCGTCCAGCCCGAGGTCGTAGTTGTAGGAACGGCGCAGCAGCCGCTGGTTCGCGGTGGCCGGGGTGCGCGGGTTGGCCAGCCGGATGTGCGAGTCGAGCGGGATGACCTGGCCCTTGGGGTCGGCGCGGTAGTCGGGGGTGTCGAACTCGTTGGTGCCGTCCAGAGGGGCACCGGTGTCGCGCCGGCGGCCGAACATGCGCTCCTGCTCGTTGATGGAGACCCGGTCCCAGAACTCCACCAGCATCCGGATCAGCCGGACCACCTGGTAGCTGCCGCCTCGGGTCCAGGCGGGCTCGGCGGGGTCGTTCACCCAGATCAGGCCGGAGGCGGTGCTGCCGGTCGGGTTGGCGGTGCCGTCCTTGAAGCCGAGCAGGTTGCGGGGGGTTCCGGAGGGGCGCGGCGGCGAGTTGTAGCCCTCGATCCGCCAGCGGGCCTGCATGGCGCCGCGGGTGTGCCGGGTGAGGTCGCGGATCGCGTGGTGCAGGGTGTCCGGGTGGTTCGCGCAGAGCTGCAGCATCAGGTCGCCGTGCAGCCAGGCGGGGTCCGGGGAGTCGTTGGGGAAGGTCCGCATCGGGGTGAGCCGGAGCGGCTTGCGCGCGGCGAGGCCGAAGCGGTCGTCGAAGAGCGAGGAGCCGACCGAGACCGTCACGGTGAGGCCGTCCGGCTCGACCGTCGGGCCGAGCACGTCGCTGTCCGGGGGCGGGGCGCCGACGCCGAGGTCGGGCGGGGTGCCGCCGCCGGTGAGGAAGCGCGCCCGGGCGGTGAGCGTGCGCATCAGGTCGGCGAGGCCGGCCCTGTCCGTCGCGGTGACGTCGAAGGCGACGAAGGTGGAGTAGGGCTGCTTGGCGGCCGGGGTGAGCACGCCCGCCTGGTTGACCCCGTGGAAGGGGTAGGAGGCCGGCTCGGCGGCGGCCTTGGTGGAGGACCCGGCGTCGGCGTGCGCGCCGCCGATCAGCAGGCCGCCGGCCAGGGCGGTGCCCGCGGCGCCGGCGGCGCCACCGCGCAGGAAGGAACGTCGGCTCACGCTCATGGGTCAGAACTCCTCTCGGCCGGTCGTCGGCCGGCCGGCCGATGCGTACTGCGGGTGCGGGTGCTTCCGGGGGTGGATCGGATCGAGGGGGTGCCGGTTCATCGCTGGATCGGCACCTCGAGCAGCGTCGGAATCTGGTCGAGGCTCTCCAGCGCGGCGCCGAGCGCGGACTCCACGCGCTCCTGCTGCTCGCGCGGGACGGACTGCAGCGCCCGCCACTTCCCGTCGACCCGGGTGGCCAGCAGGGCGTCGTCCAGCCGGGTGAGCTGGGCGTCGATCTGCGGCAGCAGCTTCGGGGCGCGGGGCGCGATCAGCGACGAGAGCTCGTCGAGGACCACGCGGGTGCCCTGGATGTCGGCCTCGGTCTGCTGGTACTGGGTGCCGGAGCCCTCGTCGGCCATGTTCGTCAGCCGGTCGCGGAGGGCGTCCTCGAGGATCTCATGCGCGCGGGTCGGCATGTCGGTCGGGTCGACCGTCACCTTCGGCAGCTGCGTGCGCAGGGCGGCGACGTCGGTGGCGAGCCGGCTCGCGAACGGGCTGAGCACGGCGGCGGACTGGCCGTGCCACAGGCCGTACTCGATCCGGTGCAGGCCGGTGAAGCCGGGGTCGGCGACGCCCTCGGGCAGGCCCTGCGGCAGGCCGTCGATCGCGTCGCCGAGATCGCCGAAGCTGCCGTAGGCGGCGCCGATCCGGTCCCAGGTGAGCTGGGCGGGCACCCAGTCGGTGCGGGCCTTCGCCAGGTTCTTCGCCTTCAGGTCCGCTCGCAGGGTGGCGACCTGGCCGGCGAGGACGGACAGCTGGGGTGCGACGTAGGCGCGGTAGCGGGCGGCGGCGGGCTGCAGGTCGGCGACGCTGACCGGCTTGACGGCGGCCGGGCCGGAGGCGGCGGCGCTGCCGTCCGAGGAGCCCTGGGCCGACACCGTGACCGGGCCCGAGGCGGTGGTCCGGTCGCCGGACATCAGGCACTTGACCGTGTAGGTGCCGGGGGTGAGGGTGGCGGTCATCTGGGCGCTGGTGGCCGGGCCGAGGGTCTCGATCTCGCCGACGATCGCGCCGGCCGCGTTGTCCAGGTTGATCTCGCCGGCCTTGCCGGACCGGTTGACCACGGTGAAGGTCTGCGCGCCGGCGTGCGCGGCGGTCCAGTCGCCGGCGCAACTGGTCGCGGTGACGGTCATGGTGGCGCTCGCGGCCGAGCGCGACGCCGGGAGCGCCACGATCACCCCGGCCGCGACGGCCGCCGGCACCAGCACCAGCACCGCGCCCACGGTCCACGGGCTCCGCCGGGCCAGCCACCCCCACCGCATCCCCGCGGGCGCCTCCGGCGCCGCGGGAGCCGCGACAGCGGCGGGCGCAGGGGCTGCGCCCCCGGCGGCCCCGCCGGCGCCCGGCGTCGCGGGCGCGGTCGCACCGGCGGGAGCAGCGGCCTCGCCTCCGGCCCCACCCGCGCCCGCGCCCGCGGCACGGGCTGCGGCCACGCCGGGCGACGCGTCGTCGGCCTGGGCTGCCTGAGCCGCAGACACGGCCGACGCCGCGGGCTTCGCCGCGGCCTCGGCGCTCTCGGCGCTCTCGGCGCGAGCGGACCCGCCGGCCGCGACCTCGTGGGAAGCCGACGCCGCAGGCGCGGGCGCGGGCACGGCCGCGGACACGCCCTGCCCGGAGTCCCCGGCCGAAGCCGCGGACACCCGCGCGGCGGAAGCCGCCGACCGCGCCTCCTCCGCCCGCGCAGCACCGGCAGGCGCGGGCGCAGCCCCGGCGGACGCGGGCGCCGGGGGCGCGGCTGCCGGCTTCGCCGGGGTGCGGGCGGCGCGGATGAAGAGGGTGACGACGACCGCGAGGTAGACGGCCCAGGCGACGATCTGGAGGACGGTCATCCGCGGCGCCAGCTCGGTCACACCGGTGATCAGGGTGACCCACCAGGAGTCGGTCGCGATCGTCCCGCTGACGTCGAAGGCCACCCAGGAGTGGCCGGAGAGCAGCCCCGCGTCCTGGAGGTCGCCGAGGCCGTAGGAGAGCACGCCCGCGGCGATCACGATCAGCAGCAGCGCGGTGCGGCTGAAGAAGACGCCGAGGTTGAGCTTGATCGCCCGCTGGAACAGCAGCCGGCACAGCACCACCGCGATCAGCAGCCCGAGGCCGGCTCCGACCAGCGGCGACACGGTCTGACCGGTGGCCTTGACCGCCGTCCACATGAAGAGCGTGGTCTCCAGCCCCTCGCGGCCGACCGCGAGGAACGCGGTGACGGCCAGCGCTCCGGCGCCGACCAGCCGCGCGTCGGCGACCTGCGAGCGGATCGTGCCGGAGAGGCTCGCGGCCGTCTTCCGCATCCAGAAGACCATCGCCGTGACCAGGACCACGGCCAGCACGCTCAGGCTGCCGCCGACCGCCTCCTGCCCCCGGCTGGACAGCGCGCCGGTGGAGAAGGTCAGCACGGCGGCGAAGCTGCCGGCGAGGGCGACCGCGCCGACGATGCCGAGCCACACCGGCGCGGTGGAGACCTTCTCGCCGGCGGGCGCGGTCTTGCGCAGTGCGGCCAGCAGGATGCTGACCACGAGCCCGGCCTCCAGGCCCTCACGGAGCCCGATGAGCAGGTTCGGCAGTGCGTCGGCCCAAGTCATGCGGGATACGGTAATTCAATTAGGTAAGGCGAAACTAACTTGCCCCCTGTGACGCTGCCCGCAACGGGACGCGCGAGGGCCCGGATCGGGTCGATTCGCCCCGGTCCGAGCCCATTCGGCTGCGGCTTCCCGCAGGGTGCGCGCGCTGCCGCGCGCGGCCTACCGCGCCTTGCGCGGCCCCCAGGCGCTGCCGTCGCCCTCGCGGCGGTGGTCGTCGAGGCGCTGGTTCCCGGCCATCCAGCCGTAGCGGGGGCCGCCGAAGAACCAGCGCTGCACCGGCCAGCCCTCGCCGGTGTGCGGGGACCAGGAGCCGTGGCCGTGCTCGGTGCAGCCGTAGTGGTAGCAGAGCCGGGCCTCCTGCTCGGAGGAGAGGTACTCGCCGGCGATCAGCCGCGGCGAGCGCCGGATCCGGTCCTGGTCGTAGGGGACCTTCACCGCGTCGCCCTCCACGGCGGCGTGCTCGACCGGCACGAAGGAGCGGGCGACGCCCACCTTCCCCCGCCAGCCGCTCGGCATGACCTCGATCCACTCGGGCTCGCGGGTGCGGTTGTCGAAGTAGATGCGGGAGACGGTGCCGACGGTCCGGCCCTCGCTGTCCTTCAGCGAGCGGCCGAGCACCTCGTCGGGACGGATGTCGGTCTGCATGGCGCCAGGTCCTCCTTCGTCCTGGGGTGCTTCCCCGGAGGGGCGGCGGCCGCCGGGGGCGGGATCGCCGGCGGAGGGGAAGCGCCGGAGGGTCGCCCGGCCGCGCTTTACTGCGCCCGGACGGCGCATACCGGAATTGTCCATCGCGGAGGGCGTCGCGACCACCGTGTCGTACGCGGGATTCGCCCGCGGGAGGGACCGCGCCCCGAGGCCGGGGCCGCGGCGCGCTCCGCTGTCAGGTCGGCCCCGGCTGTGCGAGCATCGGTGCGGCCGGAGGGCCGCAGAGCGCGAGGGAGCTGGATCGTGACCGTTCACCCGTTGGTGTTCACCGGCAGCTACACCCACGAGACGGGCGGCCGGGGCGAGGGCGTCACCGCCTACCGGCGCGACCCGGCGACGGGCGCGCTGGAGCGGCTGTCCGCGCTGGCCGTCCCCGCCCCCTCCTTCCTGGCCCGGCATCCCCGGCTGCCCGTGCTGTACGCGGTCAACGAACACGGCGAGGGCGGCGTGACCGCGCTGGCCGTGGACGAGTCCGACGGCTCGATGGAGCGGTTCGGCGACCCGCTGCCCAGCGGCGGTGCCGACCCCTGCCACCTGGTCGTCGCCGAGGACGGCCGGCACCTGCTGGTCGCCAACTACACCGGCGGCAGTGCGGCGGTCTTCGCGCTCACCCCGGACGGCCGGCTCGCCGAGCGCACCGACCTGGTCCACGGGCAGGGCCACGGGCCGAACCGGGAGCGCCAGGACGGCCCGCACGTCCACATGGTGGTCCCCGGCCCGGACCGGCTGTACAGCATGGTGGACCTGGGCACCGACGAGATCCGCAGCTACCGGCTGGGCCAGGACGGCAGGCTGGTCGCGGTCGCCACCGGCACGCTGCCGCCCGGGACCGGCCCGCGCCAGCTGCTCCGCTCCGGCGACGGGCGCACCGCCTGGATGCTGGCCGAACTCGGCTCCGTGCTCGGGCGGCTGGAGGAGACCGCGCCCGGGGAGCTGAAGCTCGTCGGCACGGTCGAGGCGAGCGCGGCGGAGGGCGGGCGTCCGGGCGAGAACCTGCCGGCGCAGCTGCTGATGGCGACGCCGGCGGGCGCGGGCGGCGGCGCCGGCGAGGGCGAGGGCGAGGGCGAGGGCGAGGGCGAGCGGCTGCTGTTCGCGTCCAACCGCGGGGCGAACACCGTCGCCGTCTTCCGCGACCGGGTCGGCGGCCCCGCCCCCGCCGCCGCGGGCCCCTCGGAGGGCGCCGGCGGCCCGTCGGCGGGCGCCGGCCTGCCGGTGCCGGTCGGCGAGTACCCGTGCGGGGTGGACTGGCCCCGGCACATGGCGCTGCTCGACGGCTTCCTCTACGTGGCCGGCGAGCGCTCGCACGCCGTCGCCGTGCACGCCGTGGACCCGGCGACCGGCGCGCTGCGCCAGGTGCACACCCTGCCCGTCGGCAGCCCGACCTGCGTGCTCGGCTGGTGACGGCGGTTCGCTGACGCGACGTCAACTCCGGTCGGACTCCTTGATCCTGGGGCTGTTCGCGTAGGCCTGGACCGGAGTCATCGGCACGCCGTCGACGCTCACCGTGACCTGGGTGCTGACGTGGGCGCAGCTCGTCGCGCTGCCGTTGGCGGCGTGCGCGTTGTCCAGCGCACCGCGGGTGCTCGCCGCACTGGGCCCGGCGCCGGTCGAGGAGGACGAGGCGGCGGCGGTGCCGGACGGGTAGACCGTGCCGGAGGTCCAGTCGCTGCCGAGGATCAGTTCCAGGCCGGGGGTCGAGCCCTGGCGCACCGCCGGGGCCGGAAGCCCGAGCGCGGCGGCGACCGCGGCCGCCTCGCCCTGCTCGCCGGCGCCGTACCAGAGGGTGGTGGCCGAGGCGCGGGCGCCCGGGTAGTTGCCGCTGGTGGTCTGCGGGGAGAAGCCGTCCGCGACCAGTGCCGCGGCGATCCGGGCGGCCCGGCCGTCACCGGCGCCCGCGTTGCGCACGCTCACCGCGATCCGCGAGGCGGGGACGGCGGCGCCCGACACGGCCGACGCGGAGGCGCTGGCCGACGGGGACGACGCGGAGGCCGATCCCGCCGCCGACGCCGTCGACGCCGCCGACGCCGAGGAGGCGGCGCCGCTGCCGGTGGTGAGCGAGACGTCGTCGGCGATGGTGCGGAACAGGCTGGTCGCTCCCTGGGCGATCAGCAGCCGGCCGCTCTCGCCGGGGTCGGTGTCGTCGGTGGTCTGCATGGTGGCGAAGGTGATCCGGTCGGCGGGCACCTTGTTGAGGTCGTCGGCGAGGCCGGTCAGCCGGGTGATGCCGTCCAGGCCGGTGTCGACGGTCAGCGCCTTGGTGGCGGCGTCGGCCAGGCTCCACACCGCGCCGGGGTCGGTGAGGGTTCCGGCGCTCTTCATCTTCTTCATCAGGTCGGTGAGGAAGATGTGCTGCGCCTCGGTGCGGCCGATGTCGCCGCCGTCGCCGAATCCGTGCCTCGTGCGCAGGAACTCCAGCGCCGCCAGACCGGTGAGCGTGTGCGTTCCCTTGCTCAACTTCAGGTGGGAATAAGGGTCGTAGACATTGTTGTCGACGCAGACCTTCACCCCGCCGACCGCGTCGGACATGGAGACCACGCCGGAGAAGTCGACCTTGACGAAGTGGTCGATCGGAATACCCGTCAACTTGTGCACCGCCGCCACGCTGCAGCCCGGTCCGTTGTTGAGCGCGCTGTTGATCTGCCCCCAGTGCGCGGCGGTGGCGGCAGCGGTGGACGTGGCGTCGCAGGCCGGGAGTTCCGTCATCAGATCGCGCGGAATGGACATCACCGTCATGTTCGAGCGGTCCGCGGAGATGTGCAGGATCATCTCGACGTCGGCGCGCGAACCGCCGCCGGGCGAGCAGTCGCCGCCGATGGTGCAGTCGGCGGTGTTGGCGCGTTCGTCGGAGCCGATCGCGAGGATGTTGATCGGGGTGCGGCCGAAGGCGTCCGGCTTCTCCTTGCCCGCGTTCCCGCTCCTGCCGCTGAACAGCGTGGACGCCTTGATGTTGGAGTTCAGGTGCTGGTAGCCGTAGACCGTGCCGCCGGCGGCGAGCACCAGCAGGACGGCGACGGCCCAGGCCGCGAAGCGCAGGGCGGGATGGCGGCGGCGTCCCCCGCGGCCCCGGCGGCCGAATCCGCGACCTCCCCAGCCGCCCCGGCCGCGTCCGCCGCCGAGTGCCGTCGAACCGACGCCGCCGGCGTCGAAGGCGTCGGGGCGACCGGGGTGATCGAGGTCGTCGGCGGGTTCGGAGGGCCGAGGCTGGGGCGCTCGGAGGCCGGTGCCGGGATCGGAATCGAATTCCGTGCGGGAGGTGCCGGCGGAGGCCCCCCTGAGCGGGGTCGGATGTGCGGTCATCGCCGATTCCCCGGCCGCACCACTCGCGTCACATCCGGCATCACTGCCACTTTCCCGTCACTTCCTCGTCGCGACCTCCCGTGAGTGGGCAATGTAGCAAGTTGTTGTATGAAAAGCGTACGTACGATGTCGCTCACGTAGGCGTGTCGTGTCGCCCGATCCCTCATGAGGAAGGGTTTTCGGGAATGCCGAACTCATACTCGATGTGATCGATGCTACGCATGAGGAACGTCGCCCGAGCTCACGCGGTGACGCGGTTCACCCGCTCGGCAGGGGCGCGCCGATTCCGCGCGCAGGGTGCGCCGGGTTCAGCGCTCGCCGTCTCGGCCGGGCAGCAGCGCGGCGATCTGCCGGCGGGAACTCGCGCCGAGCTTCGCCAGGATGTGCTCCACGTGCGAGTCCACCGCGCGCTCGGGCACCAGCAGCCGCTCGGCGATCTCCCCGTTCGAGAGCCCAGCGCCGAGCAGCTCCGCGACCTCCCGCTCGCGGGCGGTCAGCGGGCGGGGCGCGGCCACGGGCGACGCCGTACCGGAGAACGGCCCGGCGGCAGACGGCCCCGTCCCGGCCACCGACGGCAGGTCCACGTCGTCGGCCGCGGCCCGCACCGCCGCCGACGGCGGCAACCCGGCCCCGAAGCGCCGGAATTCCGCGAACTTCTCGTCGCCGAGCTCCCGGCCCAACTCCCGCTCGGTCCGCAGCTGCACCTGCTCCAGCTCGGCGGTGCCGCTCAGCCGCCGCCCGGCCTTCGCCCACAGCGGGTCGGCCGCGCCGATCAGCCAGGCCGCGCGCTCGGGACGCCCCTCCCCCGCCGCCGTCCAGGCCAGCTGGTCCAGGCAGTAGGCCATGCCGACGACGTCGCCGAGCTCGAACTTCATCGCCACCGCCCGGCGGGTGTTGACGCTCGCACGTTCCAGGTCGCCGAGGAAGTAGCGGGCCGTGCCGCCGAGGAACAGCGTGTAGCTGCGCATCCAGCGCTCGCCCTCGCCCGGGATGAGCGCGAGCGCGGCGTCCAGGTGCGGGATCGCCAGGTCCGGGCGGCCGCCGAGGGTCAGCATGTGGGAGATCTGGGACTCCAGATTGACCAGCCCCACCGCGTCGCCGACCGCACGCAGCCGCTCCTCGGCCAGGCGCGCCGACTCGGCGGCCTCCTCGTGCCGGCCGGCCAGGGTCAGCGCGAGCTGCCGGTACATCTCGCCGCGCCCGGACCACAGGACGTCCCCGCAGGCCACGGCGGTGTCCACGCCCTCCTCCAGCTCACGCACCGCCTCGGCGGACTCGCCGTAGAGGGTGCCGAGATAGCCGCGCACGATCAGCGCGCGGGCGCGCTCCCGGCACTGCTCCCGGCAGCGGTCCAGGACCCGGCCCAGCCAGTGCCGGCCCTCGCCGAGCAGGCCGGCGATCTGCCAGTACGGCCAGAGATCGGCCGCGATCCGCGCGGCGGTGAGCACCCCGTCGTCGGCGGGCTCGCCGTCGGCGGCGTGGGCGTGGGCGGCGTCGGCGTGCGTGGCATCGGCGGCGTCGGCGTCCGCGGCGTCGGCGCCGTCCGCGGTGGTGGCCGTCGCGGCGTGCGGTGCCGGGCCGTCCTCGGCCGCCGCTTCGGGGGTGCCGTCGCCGAGGGCGTAGCTGAGCGCCGTGCGCAGATTGGCGTGCTGGTCCCGCAGTTCGCGGTAGCGCCGCTGCTGGTCGCTGTCGAGCGGGTGGTCGGCGAAGGCCCGGGCCAGCCGCGCGTGGTGGGCGACGTGCCGGGCGCGGAGCAGGCCCGCCTCCCCCGACTCCTCCAGCCGCTCGGCGCCGAACTCGCGCAGCGTGTCGAGCAGCCGGTAACGCGCCCGCCGTCCGGAGGAGGGCACCGCGCCGGAGACGGGCTCGCGGCCGGAGACGGCCTCGGGGCCCTCCACGCACTGCACGATCGACCTGTCCACCAGGCCGATCAGCGCCGCCGGCACCTCCTCGCGCGGCAGCCGCTCGTCGGCGCAGACCTCCTGCGCCGCGGCGAGGTCGAAGCCGCCGGCGAACACCGAGAGCCGCTCCCACAGCAGCCGCTCGCGCGCCCCGCACAGGTCGTAGCTCCAGGCGATGGCGGTGTGCAGGGTCTTGTGCCGGGGCAGGGCCGTGCGGCGGCCGCCGGTGAGGAGGGTGAAGCGGTTCTCCAGCCGGTCGTTGAGCTGGTCGAGGGTGACCGCGCGGAGCCGGACGGTGGCCAGCTCGATCGCCAGCGGGATGCCGTCCAGCCGGCGGCAGAGCCGGACCACGGCGGCCCGGTTGCCGGCGTCGACCGTGAAGCCGGGGACCACGGCCGCGGCGCGCTCCGCGAACAGGGCGACCGCGTCGCCGTCCTCCGGGTGCACGGACTGGGTGGGGACGGGCAGCGGCGGGATCGGGAAGACGTACTCGCCGGGGACGTCCAGCGGCTGCCGGCTGGTGGCCAGCACGGTGACGCCGGGGGCCTCGCGCAGCACCAGGTCGCACAGCATCGCGCAGGCGTCCACCAGGTGCTCGCAGGTGTCGAGGACGAGCAGCATCCTGCGGTCCCGCAGGTGGTCGAGGACCGCATCCAGCGTGCCGCGGGTGGAGTTCTCCGGGAGGCTCTCCGGCAGTCCGAGGGCCGCCGCGACGGTGTGCGCGATCAACTCACCGCCGCAGAGCCCGGAGAGCTCGACCAGGCAGACGCCGTCCGTATACCTACGCGCGGCGGTGGCGGCGGCGCGTAACGCCACCCGCGTCTTGCCGACGCCGCCCGGACCGGTTACGGTGACCAGCCTCGCGTGGCCCAGTACCACGCCCAGGCTTGCGAGTTCGGCCCGGCGCCCGACCAGGGCGGTGGCCTCCGCGGGCAGGGCTCCGGGGCGCTGGTGGATCCCGTCGATCGACACGGCGACCTCGCTCCCGCTCATCCGGACCCTCCGCGCCGCCCCTCAGCGTCCACTCCGTCGCATCACGGAGGATACGCGCGGTCTCACACAGGGTTCTACCTACTCCACCGTTTTCCCACGCCCTCCGTACCCCCGTCCCGGCCCCCCACACCGCCTGTTCGACCCGACTCCGGCCGGCGGGCGGTGCGAGCAGCCGGCGCGGTCGGACGGGAGTCGGCCGGACTCGCCTACCGGTCAGGCAGCGGCCTCCTGGCGGGGCATCCGGCGGGACTGCTCGTCGCGCGCCCCGGCCGGCCACCTGCGCCTCAGCGTTCGCGGCCGCGGCCGGGAGCGCCGACCTCGTCGAAGCCGTCCACCGCCTCGCCCTCGCCACGCGGGACCTCCGGCCGCCACGTACGTGAGCGCTCGACGCACGCGAGCGCTCGACGCCGCCCGCCGGGGCCGCGCGACGTGACCACCGGGCGGGCCCCCGCGGTCCGTATCATGACCTCGTCAGCAACGCCCTCTCGAGCAGGCTGGGACTACATGGACTTCACCGGCGCACACGTCCTCACCGTGGAACAGTTCAGCCTGGAGGACCTGGAGCGGATCTTCGCGGTGGCGGACCGGATGCGGCCGTACGCCCGGCGGGAACGTGCCACGCGGGTCCTGGAGGGCGCGGTGCTCGGCAACCTCTTCTTCGAGCCCAGCACGCGGTCCCGTCTCAGCTTCGGCGCGGCCTTCAACCTGCTGGGCGGGCACGTCCGGGAGACCACCGGATTCGCCTTCTCCTCCATGGCCAAGGGCGAGTCGATCTACGACACCAGCCGGGTCGTCAGCGGCTACATGGACGCGCTCGTGGTCCGGCACCCGGAGGAGGGGGCTGTCGCCCACTTCGCCGCGGCGACCCGGATCCCGGTGATCAACGGTGGTGACGGGCCCGGCGAGCACCCCACCCAGGCGCTGCTCGACCTCTACACCCTGCACCGGGAGCGCGGACTGCGTCCCGGCAGCCTGGGCGGCATCAACGTGGCGGTCGTCGGCGATCTGCGGTACGGCCGCACGGTCCACTCGCTGACCAAGCTGCTGGCGCTGGAGTCCAACGTCAACTTCGTCTGCGTCGCGCCCGACGAACTGCAGCTGCCGGCGGACCTGGTGGCCAGGCTGCGCGAGCAGGGCCACCGCGTCCACCTCACCGACGACCTCGCGGAAGGGCTGCGCGAGGCGGACGTCGTCTACGCGACCCGCATCCAGCGCGAGCGGCTGCCCGAGGACGGCAGCATCACCATCGACGCGGACCGGTTCCGCATCGACCGCTCCGCCTACGACTCGCTCTGCCGCCCGGGGACGGTGCTCATGCACCCCCTGCCGCGGGACAGCCGCACGGGGGCCAGCGAGCTGTCGGACGACCTCAACGACCACCCCGCGCTGGCCATCTTCCGCCAGACCGACAACGGCGTTCCCGTGCGGATGGCGCTGTTCGCCCTCGTCCTGGGAGTGGCGGACCAGGTCGAGGAGAGCGACCGCAAGGTCGCGTGGCACCGCCCCGACTGGGTCGGCGTGCACGACACCAAGCCCTTCCTCGCCTGACGGACCTGACGTGGCCTCACCGGCCTGACGTGGCGTCACCGGCCTGGCCGGGCCTCACCGGCCTGGCCGGGCCGGCACCGCCGGGCGCGGGCAAAGCGGCGGCCTCGGGAGCAGCGGCGGCCGCGCGGGGCTCTCAGGCCCCGCGCGGCCGCCGGCACCGCTCACCCGGTCGTTGCCACGGCGCCCGCCCGCAGCGCCCACTTCGCCGTGGGCACCATCGCGCACCCCGCCGCGACCATCAGGCCGCCGAGCAGCAGCCAGCCGGAGACACCGAGCGTCAGGCACAGCGTGGTGACCAGCGACTGGGACACCACACGGCCGAGTCCGTTCCCCATCGAGTACAGGCCGAGGTACTGGCCCTGGGCGGCGGCCGGCGCGAGACCGAAACTCAGCTCGTAGCAGACCGCGGCGAACCAGATCTCGCCGAGCGTGTAGAGGGCGACCGCAGTCACCAGGACCGCCGCCCCCTCCCAGGCCGGCAGCGGACCGAGCGCGCCCATCAGGGCGAGGCCGGCGAGGAGTGCCAATCCGGCCCTGGGCATCAGACGGGCGGCGCTCAGCGGCGAACCGATCCGGCGGGACAGCGGCACCTGGAGCAGGACGACCATCCCGGTGTTCAGCGGGACCACCACGCCGATGAGCCAGTGCGGCACCTGGGTGTGCCCGGAGATCCAGAGCGGGAGCACCAGGGTCAGGACCGGGTACTGCTGCATCATCAGGGTGTAGAGGGCGACGAAGCAGAGGAACGGACGGTCCGTCATCGCCCGCAACCGCCCGGGCGCCCGCTCCCGCGTCCCCGCGGTCCCCGCGGTCCCCGACACGTGCGGCAGCCGGCTCGCCATCACCGCGCACACGGCGAACGAGAGCGCGTTGAGCAGGATGAGCACCATGTAGGCGGTGCGGGTGTTGAGACCGATCGCGACCGCGGCCAGAGGCCCTCCCACCGCGACGCCCAGGTTGCTGCCGGAGCGCAGACGTGACCGCAGCCGCGCCGGATGCCGTCCGCCGGCGGCGCGGATCAGAGGGCCGCGTGCGGCGCTGCTCGCCGACGAGGCCAGCGCCGTGGCGGCCGAGACCAGGACGAACTCCGCGAAGGACCGGACCGCCACCAGCGCGGCCATCGCCACGGCCTGGGCGGAGAGCGTGACGAGATACACCTCCCGCGGACCGCGCCGGTCCGCCAGGTGCCCGACGGGCACCCCCGCGAGCAGGCCGATCAGCCCGGCGGTGGTGAGGCCCACTCCCACACGGTTCGCCGACACCCCGAGGCACCGGACGAAGAACAGGGCGCTGCTCGTCAGGTACAGCCCGGTGCCGGCTGCGTTGATCAGCGTCGCCCAGAACAGGATGCGCCCCGGGCCGGGCTCCGGAAGCAGGGAGAACCAGGCCCGGGCCCGCCCTTCCTGGACGGCGGCATCGGCAGCGGTCATGGGCGGGTCGGTCCGGCGGCGGGTCCGGCGGCGAGTCCGGCGGCGGGTCCGGCGGCGGGTCCGGCGGCGGCGGGCGCGGCCTCGGTCACCACGGCCGCCGAGAACCAGTCCGCGAGATCCAGCAGCCTGGCCCTGACCTCCTCCTCGCTGTCCCCTTCCACCAGCGCCTTGCCGACCTTCACGTTCGAGGCCACCGTCATGTCCGGCACCACCGCCCCCTCCTGGAGCAGGACCGAGGCCTCCACGCATCCGGGACGAGCCAGCACGTCCGCGACGTCCGGTACCCGCCGCAGCACGCCGACTGGCGCCGCGAGCTGGACGAATCCGCAGGCCCGCGGCCGGTCGCCGGTCGCCGGCGGCGAGGACGGGAGACCGAGTACGGCCCTGGCCCACTCTTCTGCCAGGTCGACGCCGAACCGGTGGCGCACCATCTCGCGGATCATGCCGCCGCCGATCCGGCCGGCGCACTCGCTGAAGGTCAGCTCGCCGTCGTGCTCGAAGACCTCGACGTGGAAGATGCCGTCCCGGTGCCCGAGGGCGTCGAGCACGCCGGAGAGGAGCTTGCCGACGGCGGCGTGCAGAGCGGGGTGATCGTCCGGGTCGAGGATCACCGATCCGACGCAGCCGCCGGACTTGATGTCGATGACGTTCTGCAGGTAGCGGGCGATCCCGAACCAGCGGACCTCGCCGTCCCTGACGACCCCGTCCACGTGCAGCTCGGTCCCGGGGACGTAGTCCTCGACGAGCCAGGGGCCGCGGGCCGGGGAGTGCGTGCCGTCCGCAAGCCTTCCGACCGCGTCCGCGTCGGTGAGCACGCAGGTGTCCCGCGACCCGCCGCCCGCCAGGGGCTTGACGACCAGAGGCCGGACGAACTCCTCCCCCCGCAGCTCGTCGAGCCGGTCGACGACACGGCAGTCGGTCACCGGCAGGCCGGCTTCCCGGACCCGCTGCTTCTGGACGAACTTGTCCCGCAGCGCGACCGCCGTCCGCAGGGGCATGCCGGTGGCCGAGCCGGCGGCGGCCAGCAGCGCGGCGGCCACGAGGGAGAACTCCCGCATGGCGCACACGAGGGAGAAGTCGCCGGGCTTGCGGTCGTGGCGGGCCAGCCCGGCGGCCACGTCCTCGGCGTTGCGGGAGTCCGGCACCACGACGAACGTGCCGTCGCCGTGGGCACGGTGGGCGCGGGCCTTGTCCCGGTGCCTGGAGTCGATGACGTTGACCACGCGGGCGCCCAGTCGGACCAGTGCGTCGAGGGCCGCCGGATACCAGCCGATGAGCAGCACCTCGACCCCCGCGGCCGGCGTCGCCGTCGGCGCCGGGGTCGGTGCCGGGGTCGGTGCCGTGGAGACGACGTGGCGGGTGAACCGCTCGGTCATGGCCGCGGGGGACACGGCGTCGGAGGCCCGCCCGCCCACCGCGGCGGCCCCCTCGACCCCGCGTACGACGATCATGTGCGGTCCGGGGCTGCCCAGGGCGGCCGCGAGCGCGTCCCGCAGTGCCGCCGTGGTGTCCACATCGCCGGCCGACCGGTAGCCGCAGGCGCGGGCGATGTCGCTGTAGTCGGCCCGGGTGCCGAGCGGCTGCGCGCCCGTCGAGGCGTAGGAGCCGTTGTCGAACACGACGTGGACGAGGTTCCGGGGGCGCTGCGCGCCGATGGTGGCCGCGGCTCCGAGGTGCATCAGCAGGGCGCCGTCCCCGTCGAGCACCACGACGGGGCGCTCGGGGCCGGTCAGGGCGGTGCCCAGAGCCAGTGCCCCGGCGTGGCCCATGGAACCCTGCATGTAGAAGTTGCCCGGCCGGTCCCCGCCCGCGAACAGCGCGCGGGACATGTAGCCGGTGGTGGAGAAGACGGCGGCCGCGTCCCCGGTCACCGCGTGGACGGCGTCCACCAGTTCGGCGCGGGTCACGCCGCCCTGGCCGGCGCCGGGTGCGGCCGGCCCGCAGGCGGCGGGGGCGGTACGGGCGGCGGTGGCCGTCGCGCCGGCGGGCTTCGCGCCGGCGGGCTTCGCGTCCGGCGCCGTGAAGGCCCCCTTCGGGACGAGGACGAACGCGGGATTCCCCCGCTCGGTCTCGGCCAGGGCCTGGGTGAGAGCGGTGGTCTGCTCGGCTTCGTCCCCGGTCAGCCACCAGTACCCGATGCCGAGGGAGTCGAGCCAGTCGGCGGAGACCCTGCCCATCCACTCGTGCTGCTCCTCACCGCTGGAGATGGCGGGCCAGCCGCGCATGCTCATGAGGACCAGCGTGGGGATGCGGTACGGCAGCACGAGCGAGGTCAGCGGGTTGATCAGGTTGCCGAAGCCGCTGTTCTGCGCGATGACGGCGCCCCGGCCGCCCCCGAGGTGGGCGCCGGCGGCGATCGCCAGGGCGTTTCCCTCGTTGGCCGCCGGAACATGCCGGAACCGGCGGTCCTGGTCCAGGAGCCGCAGCGGCAGAGAAAAGAAGGAGCAGGGAACGCTGCTGACGCAGCCTATTCCCCGCGAGTTCAGGATGTCCAGCAGCTTTGCGGCGTGCACATGTCCCCCATTTCGGTCGGACGGGAGGCGCGGCCGGCGAAACGGACCCGGCCCGGAATCGCGGGACAACTTAGCACGGTCAATTCAGAACGCTTGGCGTCGCTTCGATGATCGATGAGCCCTATTGCCCCTTTTCGCGGGGGACCACATCTCGCCACCCCGCTCCGACCCCTCTTGACATGTCGCCGTCCAGCCGATCATGATGGCGCACGCCAACCACACGAGCCCTTCACAGCAAGGTAGTTGAGCTGGTGGCGGAGGGTCGCGCTCAGGAGGACAGGGGGCTTGCGAGCGCAACCGCCGGTGCACCACCTGCTCGTGCGCGGCGACCGGCCGACCGGGGGAAAAGCAGTTCCGCCTTTGCGGGAAATCCGTTCCCGCAGCTTCTCCATGCATTGCCGCCCCACAGACGAACCCCGGTTGCCGAGCCGATCGGAACTTCGGTCGGAACGTCAGGAAGATTTCGGGACAGTAGGCAGGAGTTCAGGCCGGACATGCATATCAACTCGCTCGGCGGTTTCAGTGCGGACGATTTCCGGCCCACTGAGTACCGACCGGGACTCGACATGGACCTCCTTCTGAAGCGGGTCCACACCCAGGGCCTGGCCGTGCTGAGCGGCTTTCCGGCGGATCCGGAAGAGCTGCTCGCCTTCGGCCGCCGGCTGGGCACGCCCTCGCGCAAGCCCGCCTACGGTGGTGCGGCCAACAGCCCCAAGGACGGCGACGCCTTCGGCTACATCGGCGACGTGCGGCTGATGACCGACATCGAGGCCGGCCGGCGCCGTCCCACCCAGGACCGCGCCGAGGTGCGCATGCACACCGCCCGCTCCTTCGCGGTGAACCGGCCGCGCTACTTCGTCCTGCTGATGGCCGACCCGGGCCGTCGCACCGAGCGCGGCCAGTCCGGCGAATCGGTCTACACCTCGATCGACCACGCCTGCGCCGCGCTGCACCGCCGGTTCCCCGACACCGCCGCCGAGGACCTGGAGGTCCTGGCGAGCACCCCGGTGCCCTGGACGCTGCCGCACGCCCCGGAGAACGCGGCCCGCACGCCCGTGCTGCAGTCGACCTCCCCCCGCACCTTCCGCTACTGGCAGGGCATCGCGGACGACATCCCGGCGGAGGCCGCGGACAGCCGTCTCGCCGCGGCCCTGACCCGGCTCGACCAGGTGATCAACGACCCCGCGGTGCAGGCCGAACTGGTGGCGGAGGCCGGAGATCTCGTGCTGCTCGACAACGACCGGGTCGCGCACGGGCGCAGGCCCTTCCCCGCCTTCATGGACGACGCCGGCACTGTCCCCTCCACCCGGCAGGTCTACTCCGTCCACGTGTTCGCGCCCGGCCAAGAGACCGCGGAATGACGGCCCCTCACCGCCCGACCCCGACCGGCGGCCTCGGCCCCTGCACGGTGGTCGCCAGTTGCGCCCGGGGCTTCGGCCTGGAGTCCGCCGGCCTGAGTGTGGGCACCGGGCCCGGGCGGGCGGGCGACCTGGTCGCGGCCCGTGTCACGTCCGTGGGCTCGTACCCCGAGGTCGAGACGCCGAGCGGCCGGGACAGGCGGCTTCGCCCCGGTGACGTCCTCGTCGGTGTGCTCGGCGTCCGCGAATCGACGACCTCCCTCTACGGCGGGGTTCCGGCGGCCGGTGTCCCGCTGGAGCCGGGTGACCCGCTCGACCTCCTGGCCGTGGGCGGGGTCCTCGGCCACGCCACCGGCTGGCCGTCGGCGATGGGCGAGCCGACCCGGCTGGCGGTGCTCGGCCGCGTCTGCCGCGCGGGACAGCCGGGCGAACCGCTGTCCCTGAGACCGCGCAGTGCCCACGACGTGCCCCGGGTCCCGCTGATCCTGGTCGGTGGCACCGCGGCCGAGGTCGGCAAGACCACACTGTCGACGAAGCTCGTCCGGCACCTGGCCGACGCCCGTGGGCTCCGGGTCGGCGTCTGCAAGCTGACGGGCACCGGGCGCATGCGGGACCTGCTGTCCCTGCTGGACGCCGGGGCGGTGGCGGGCGCCGACTTCGTCGACGCGGGCGTCGCCACCACGTACGGGCTGGGCGCGGACGGAGCGAGCGGCGTCGCCCGCTGGCTCGTCGGCCGGCTCGCCGGCGAAGGCGTGGACGTGGTGGTCGCGGAACTCGGCGGCGACCTCTCCGGCGGCAACGTGTCGGGAATCCTCGCCGACCCGCTGCTGGCCGGCATCACACGCCATCTGGTGGTCGTGGGCTCGGACGCGATGGCCGCGTTCGGAGCCCGGTGCTGGCTCGACCGGCACGGCCTCACGTACCGCACCTCGTTCGCGGTGCCGCGCCGCAATCCGAGGGCGAACGAACAGCGGTTCACCAGCCTGCTCGGCGTCGCGCCGGTCGATCCGGACCGGGCCGAATCTCTCGACCGGCTCGTCGACGCGATGGAACTCGACCAGCGGTGACCCCGCACGGTCACGAAACGGAGGGACACATGAGCAACCGGACACTGCGGGACCTGCTGCACCAGCCCGGCATCACCCGGGCGGTGGGAGCGCACGACTCGGTCGGCGCACGGCTCATCGAGGACGCGGGCTTCGACGCGGTCTGGGCCAGCGGCCTGGAGATCTCCGCCGCGAGGGGCGTGCCCGACACCAACATCCTCTCGGTCACCGAGGTGCTCGGCGCGGCGTCGGCGATCGCCCACAGCGTGAACGTCCCGGTCCTGGCGGACTGCGACTCCGGCTTCGGCAACGTCAACAACGTCATCCACATGGTGCGCGCCTTCGAGGAGGCCGGCGTGGCCGGCGTCTGCATCGAGGACAAGGTCTTCCCCAAGGTGAACAGCTTCATCGCCGGCGGCCAGGACCTCGAACCGCGCAACGTCTTCGCCGCCAAGATCAAGGCCGCCGTCACCGCCCGCACCTCCCGCGACTTCGTCGTCGTCGCGCGGCTGGAGGCCCTCATCGCCGGCCACGGCATGGAGGAGGCCCTGCAGCGGGCCGAACTCTTCGAGGCGGCGGGCGCGGACGCCCTGCTCATCCACTCCAAGCAGGCCGACCCCGGCGAGGTCGTGGAATTCCGCCGCCGCTACGACGGCGCGCTCCCGGTGGTGATCGTGCCGACCACGTACTACGGCACCACCGCCACGGAGTTCGAACAGGCCGGCTTCGCCATGGCCATCTACGCCAACCAGCTGATGCGCTCCTCGATCACGGCGATGAAGGAGACCCTGGCCAGCATCCGCGAGCACGACTCGACCGCCGACCTGGAACCCCGGATCTCCGCGGTCAAGGACATCTTCGCGCTGCAGCGGGTCGCCGAGACGCTGGCGCTGCAGCGCGAGCTCGAGTCGTTCGGCGACGAACTCGCCGCCACCGCCGGGCAGTGCGAGCCGGAGCCCGTCCGGTGACGGTCACCCTCCTCGACCACTCCTGGCCGCACGTCTCACCGGCACTGCGGGGGAACCACATCGGCGGTGCCTGGCGGGAGGCGGCGGGCGGCGCTCGGCTGCACGACGAGAATCCGGGCGACACCGCCGACTCCCCGGGCGACTTCGCCTCGTCGGACGCCGGCGACGCACACGCGGCGGTGGCCGCGGCGCTCGCCGCCGAGCGCGGCTGGCGGGCCCTGGGCGCCGTTCCCCGCGGTGAGATCCTCGCCCGCGCGGCCGCCGCGGTCCGGGACCGGGCGCGGGAACTCGCCCGGGCCGTCACCTGGGAGAACGGCAAGACGGCGGCCGAGGCGGAGGCCGAAGTGGCCAGGGCCGCCGATCACCTGGCCTTCTACGCCGCGGAAGGCCGCCGCCTGGACGGGGCGCTCGCGCCCGCGGACGACCCGGCGGTCCTGGCCCTGGCCGAGCGGGTCCCCGTCGGCGTCAGCGCGCTGATCACCCCCTTCAACTTCCCGCTGGCGATCCCGGCGTGGAAGATCGGCGCGGCGCTCGTCAGCGGCTGCACGGCGGTGTGGAAGCCCTCGCCGCTCACTCCCCTGTCGGCCGCCCTGCTGATGCGCGTCCTGGAGGAAGCGGGGCTGCCGGAGGGGGTGCTCAACCTGCTGCAGGGGGACGCGGTCCCGGCCGGCGCGCTGGTCGGGCACGCCGCGGTGCGGGCGGTGTCGTTCACCGGCTCCTACGAGGTGGGGATGCGCATCCGCGCGGCGACATCCGACCGGCTGGTACGCACCCAGCTGGAACTCGGCGGCAACAACGCACTCGTGGTGCTGGCCGACGCGGACCTGGAGGCGGCGGCCGACGCGGCGGTGGGCGGCGCCTTCGGCCAGGCCGGCCAACGATGCAGCGCCACCAGCCGGCTGATCGTCGACACGCGCGTGAAGCGGCCTTTCCTGGAGCTGGTGGAGGACCGTGCCCGCGCCCTGAGGGTCGGGTACGGCATCGATCCGCGCACCGACATGGGCCCGCTGATCGACGCCCGCCACGTCCGCCTGTGCGAAGACGCCGTCGGCGCCGCCGTCAGCGGTTCGGCCCGCCTGGTGTGCGGGGGCCGGAGGCCGGCCGGGGACCTGCCCCCGGGGCACTACTTCACGCCGACCGTCCTCGCGGACGTCGACCCCGCGTCGGCGATCGCCGCCGAGGAGGTCTTCGGGCCCGTCCTCTCCGTCATCGACTGCCGGGGCACCGACGAGGCGGTGCGGATCGTCAACAGGATCCGCTACGGCATGTCCGCGACCGTGTTCACGGCGGACACCGGCCGGGCGCTGGGCCTTCGCGACGAGCTGGAGGCCGGGATGCTCCACATCAACCGGCCGGGCACCGGGGCCTTCCCCCACCTGCCGCACGTCGGAGCGAAGGACTCCCAGCACGGGCCGGCCGAGTGCGGGCGGGCGGGGCTGGACTTCTACACCCAGTGGCGGACCACCTGCGCCCGACTGCCCCGCCCTGACCGGCCCCGGCCCTGACCCGGATCCCGGCCCTGACCCGGATCCCGGCCCTGACCCGGATCCCGGCCCTGACCCGGCTCCGGGTCCTGACCCGGATCCCGGCCGGAGCCGCTGACGGCCGGTCAGAAGTTCCGACGGAAGGAGCACCACGTGCGTGAACGGCGCGCGCTCGTCGCGTACCGGGACAAGGACGTCTTCGAGCGGGCCCGGTCCGCGTTCGCCGCGGACGTCGAGTTCATCGACGTCCGCGCCGGACGGGACGCCGGCCCGTCCCCCGGTCCGGCGGTTCCGGCGTTCGGGACGGGGCCGGAGACCCTCCGCGTGGTGGACGCCGTCATGGCGGACACCCCGTTCGCGCACGTCGTGTCCACCTCCGAGAGCAACCTGGCGTTCGCCGCCTTCCTGCGCGACCGCTACGGCCTGGCGGGGCTGACCTTCGGGCAGGCGCTGACCGTCACCAACAAATGGCGCATGAAGCAGGCGTTCCGCGGCGCGCTGCCCTCGGCCGAATGCTGGCTGTCGGGCGACTTCGTCGAGCGCGTCGGACGCCGGGCGGTGCCGGAGCAGGTGGTCGTCAAGCCGCTGTCCGGGTCGTCGCGCATGGGCGTGCGCCGGCTCCCCGCGACGGAGGCCGCGGCGTACCTGAGGTCCCGCGGCGAACTCATGGTCGTGGAGGAGGCCCTCGACCTCGACGGGGAGCTGCACTGCGACGGGCTGGTCAGCGACGGCCGACTGACGGCGCTGATCCCGTCGGCGTACGACCGCCCGGCCCTCAGGCCCTCCGGGCTCAACCTGGCCAGCATCCATCTCCCTCCCACTGACGACCGATGGCGGCTCGCCACCGGGGCCGCCCAGGCCGTCACGCGGCTGATCGACACCCGCGACTTCGTCTTCCACCTCGAACTGCTGCAATGCGGTGGCGAGTTGTACTTCGGCGAGATCGGCCTGCGGCCCCCGGGGGGCGGACGGGCCGAGTCGCTCCGCCGGTTCTTCGGGTTCGACTGCTGGCAGGCCCACGTGGGGCTCCAGTTGGGCCGCCTCGCCGAGCACCCGCCGCCGCGCGTCCGCGACGACTACTGCGGAGTGGTGGGCGTCGCCGCCGACCCTGAGCGCGAGGGCGAACCGGGCCGGTTCTCCCCGGACGACCTGCTGGCGGTGCCCGGCGTGGTGAACGTGACCCCGGGCAGCAGCAGGGCCTACGCCCAGGCGCGGCTGGGCAGCTCGGCCGCCTACACCCACCTGGTGTTCTTCCAGGGGGCGGACATGGCGGACGCCGCGCGGTCACTGGCCGGCATCGCCGAACTCACCCGTGGCTGACCGCCTCCGCCGCCCGGCCGGCGGCACAGCACGGCGCCCACCGACACCCCACAGACCCACCGAACCCCCGCGGGAGCCGGCATGAAGGAGCCCACGACCGAGCTGCGGTCCCAGTTCTGCGCATGGCTGCGGCACCGCCGGCACGACCTGCTGGCCACCGACGACGTGACGCTCCGCGCGTCGCTGCTGACGGTCCTCGGCCTGGACGACGCGTCCCTGCGCGCCTTCCGCGACGCCCGCGACGTCGTCGTCACGCTGCCGCACGCGAGCCCGAACGTGTTCTTCCCCCGCGTGTACAACGGCTGGTACGCCCGGCACCTCCAAGCACGCGACCCGTCGGTGTTCCACCTGCGGGTGGTGCTGACCCACACCAATTTCTCGGACCTCAACTGGCGTCCGTACGCGTGGTGGTACGTCGACGCCGCCGGCCGGCTCGGGCGGCTCACCCTCTTCACGCGGAACAAGAAGCGCAAGCACGTGGTCGTCGCCAGCCAGGGACCGGTGACGGACGAGGTCCCGCAGGCCGCCCGCGCCGCGGACCGGGAGGCGCTGGAGGGCGCACGTCACGCGGCGAACCGGGCCTCCTCGTACCTGCTGATGTCGGCGCGCACCGAGCGCCACGCCGGTCTGGCCGTCGACGGCCGGACCATGTACCTCCCGCTCGATCTGCTGATCGCCTTCGCCGCCGGCTGCCGCGGCACTCTGGACGGACCTGAACGCCGCTGGCTCGACGCCCTCTTCCACGGCGCGACCGGCCGGCGCGTCGCACCGGGGGGCGAGCTGCGGGACGCGGCCGGGGAGGCCCCGTTCATCCTGGACAACTCCTCCAATCTCTCGATGCTCTCGCTCCTGGGCCGGGTGTCCGTGGTGGGCGGCGCGGTCATGGGAGGGTACTGGGACGAGGTGACCGCGCGCGTGACCGCCGTCAACCGCCGAGCAGGCGTCGCCCTGCCCGCGCCCGGCCTGCTGCGCCGCCCGGCGGCGAACGACGGCGCCCCCGCGGTCCTGCCCTCCCCCGGGCTCGCGGAGAGTCTGAAGGACTGCGGCATCGGCTACTCGCAGGGGATGGCGGTCGCCGAGCACGGCGCCTTCGCCCGCACCACCGATCCGTTCGCTTGAGCGAAGGCGCCGAGGGCAAGGCCGGCCACCAAGAAAGCCCCAGGTCAGAGAACTGACCTGGGGCTCATCCCGGAGCCTCCTATCGGAATCGAACCGATGACCTACGCATTACGAGTGCGTCGCTCTGGCCGACTGAGCTAAGGAGGCGCTGACTCCCTGGGGAGTCGCGGGTTAGTTTACACAGATCGGGGACCGGATCAGAAACGATCAGGTCGCCGGTCAGCGGCAGGTCGTTCCGGAGGCCGGCGGGGTGCCGCGGAGGAGGAACGTGTCGACCGCGTCGTCGATGCAGGAGCTGCCCCGGTTGTAGGCGGTGTGGCCGTCGCTGTCGTAGCTGAGCAGGCGGCCGGAGGAGAGCTGGGAGGCCAGCGCCTTCGCCCAGGCGTAGGGGGTGGCGGGGTCGCGGGTGGTGCCGACGACCACGATCGGGGGCGCGCCCTGCGCCGCGATGGTGTGCGGCGCGCCGGTGGTGGCGACCGGCCAGCCGGCGCAGCCCAGGCCCATCCAGGCGGTCACCTCGCCGAACTCGGGCGAGGCCTTCTCGAAGGCCGGGAGCTGGGCGCGGACCTGCGCCGGGCCGGTCGCGGCCGGGGCGTCGTCCAGGCAGTTCACGGCCATGTTGGCGGCCATCAGGCCGCTGTAGTGGCCCTTGGCGTCGCGCTCGTAGTACTCGTCGGAGAGCGCGATCAGGCCGGTGCCGTCGCCGCGCTTCGCCTCGGTGAGCGCGGCGCGCAGCTGCGGCCACTCCGTCTGGTCGTACATCGCGGCCATCACCCCGGTGGTGGCGAGCGACTCGGTGAGCGTGCGGCCGTTGCCCGCGGGGAGCGGGTGGGCGTCCAGCCCGGCGAACAGCTTGTCCAGCGCGGGGCCTGCCGCGGCGGCGGAACCGCCGAGCGGGCAGCCGGAGCGCTTGGCGCAGTCGGCGGCGAAGGAGCGGAACGCGGTCTCGAAGCCGGCCGCCTGGCCGAGGTCGAGCTGGTAGGAGCTCAGCGCCGGGTCCATCGCGCCGTCCAGCACCATCCGGCCGACGTGGGTCGGGAAGAGCCCGGCGTAGGTGGCGCCGAGGAAGGTGCCGTAGGAGGCTCCGAGGTAGTCCAGCCGGGACTGGCCGAGCGCGGCGCGTACGACGTCCATGTCCCGCGCGGACTCCACGGTGCTGACGTGCCCGAGCTCGGGGCCGGAGTGCTGGGCGCAGCCCTTGCCGAAGCCGGTGTCGGCGGCGACCAGGGCGTTCGTCTCGGCGGAGGTGTCGGGGGTCTCGTCGGCGCGGGTGTAGGCGTCCATCTGGCGGTCCGTCAGGCAGCTGACGGGCGCGCTGGCTCCGACGCCGCGCGGGTCGACGCCGACGATGTCGTAGGCCTGCCGCACGGCCGCCGGGTAGGCGCGGGCGGCGTACTCGGCGTACTGGACCGCCGATCCGCCCGGGCCTCCGGGGTTGACCAGCAGCGGGCCGAGCTTCTTCACGCCGGAGCCGCCCTGTGCGGGCTGCCGGACCACGGCCAGGCGGAGGGTCGCCCCGCCGGGGTGGGCGTAGTCGAGCGGGACCTTGACGGTGGTGCACTGGAAGCCGCCGTCGCAGGAGTGCCAGCTGAGCTTCTGCTGGTAGAAGCCGCGCAGGGCGGCGGGGACGGCGGTGGGCAGCGGCTGCAGCGGGGTGGCCGCCTCGGCCGCGGCGCCGGAGGCCGTGCCGGAACCGAGGCCGGAGTTCGACGGCCCGCGTCCGGAGATGCCCGCGGTGGAGGCGGAGGCGCCGGAGCCTCCGCCCACGGCGTTCTGCGCGTGGGAGCCTCCGGAGCCGGTGCAGCCTGCCAGGCCGGTGACGCACGCCGCCGCCACGCCGAGCGCGGCCAGGCCGGCGAGCGCGGGACCGGCGAGCGCGCCGGGCAGTCCGCGCCGGGGTGCGCGCGGGCGCGCTCCCGCCGGCTGCGACGAGCGTTCGGACCGCATCCGGACGCGGTTCCCCATGCTGTACCAGTCCCTTCCCCACGCGAGGCCGCGGCCGCCCCGAGCCCGTCGAGCCTAACCCTTAGTAGTGGATCATGCCCAGCCCGTGTCCACCCACGGAATGTCGCGCGTCGCTGCGCGCCGGGGTGGGGCTCAGTGGCGGGTGAGGGTGCCCGTGAGGTAGACGAGGCCCTGGCGGATCAGGCGGTAGCGGGCGCGGCCGGGGTTGGGGTCGTCGGCGTTGGCGGCGGTGACGACGTCCGCGGCTCCGCCCAGCGCGGCGGCGAACTCCCGTGCGCGGGCGGCGCCGGCGCGGTCGTGCCGGGCGGTGGTGAGCAGCACGTGCGGCCGCTCTCCGCCGCGGGCGCGCGACGGCCGCGGGTACGGCGGGGCGTAGCGGCCGGACACGCCCACCCCGGCCGCGTACCGGTCGGGGTCGAACAGCGCCGCGTGCACGGCCGCGGGTGCATCGGCGTCCACGCCGAGGATGCCCCAGCCGCGGTCCCCGGCGAGCGGGAAGCGGTCGCGCAGCGCCGCCCGGACCGCCGGGGAGTCGGCGGCCGGGTCCAGCGCGAGCAGCGCGAACGGCCCGCCCTCCCCCTCGCGCAGCGCCTCCCCGAACTCCGGTGCCAGGCGCGCCGATCCGAGCACCACCCGGAGGCGGTGACGAGCCAGGGCGTCGCCGGGGAGGTCCGGGATCCAGATCCGGACCGGCGTACGCCCGACCGTCGCACGCCACCACACGCCCCCGTACGCCGCGCCCGTGCTGACGAACCGCGCCCCGGGGGTGGAGGCGGGTGAGGGGGCGGCGGTCACGGTGGCGCCGGCGGTGCCCGTGGTGCCGGCGGCCGCGGTTCCGCCGGCGGGCGCGCCGTCGCCTGCGCCGCCGGGGTGGCGGGCCGAGGTGGAGGCCGCCACGCCCAGGCGGACCTGCGCCGGTGCGCGGGCGATCCACGCCGCGCCGGCCGTGCCGGCGACGACGGCCAGCAGCGCCGCCCCCGCGCGCAGGGCCACGCCGTCGTAGCGGGCGGACTCCTCGTAGGCGAGCCCGGCGCGCTCCCAGCGCCAGGTCCGGAGGGCGCCGCGTGCCAGCCAGACGCCGGTGCCGAGTGCGGCTCCGGCCGTGGCCGTCGCGGCGGCGGCTGCGATGATCCCGACCCCGATCATCGTCCCAGACTCGCCCGTTGACGCTGCGTCAACCCGACGCCACCCCGGTGACCCGCCCGAGCCACCCGTCCGGCGCAACCCGCGCCGCAGGCCGCCGCAGTCGCCCAAGGCCGTCAGGAACCGGCCGCCGGAGCCGGTAACGCGCCTCCGGGAGTGGACGCCGAGGGAGCCGGCAGACGGGGGCCGGGGGACGGGGGCCGGGGGACGGGGGCCGGGGGACGGGGGCCGGG
>Ga0164242_10000225_pt1 | contig 70687 bp, 41 predicted proteins | sample OricomgcompostMG_FD_108783 | JGI IMG/M metagenome (GOLD analysis project Ga0164242, IMG submission 108783) | Miracle-Growth compost microbial communities from Emeryville, California, USA - Original compost - Miracle growth compost (MG) ... | reverse complement strand
TTATTCTTTCGAATATTGGTGAGATTGTTTATGCACGAATGAAAAGAAGATTTATTAGTGGTGGTTACAATCAAGAACTTTTAAAGAATATTGTAACTGATCCTAATGATGTTGTTTGTTCAATAAAGAGTGGAATGCAAGAATTATTACTTAGACAAATCATTCAACTTGCATCAAAACAAGCATTTAATAGCATCAGAGATGGGAAATATTTCACAAGTATCAAAAATTATAATTTTGATATCAATAAAGAAAATGATTATAATTGTAATGATAGTATTCCCAATATTGAATCTGTTCTTTTGTTTTGTAGAGCAAATATTCTTGAAGATCCAGATTTAATTTACAGAGTAGGAGATGAGATTCAATTTACTAAATCATGGCTTTCGCCTTTTGGTTTGAGATTTATCACAGCTATTATTGAACCTAATCCATTATCATTAGCAACAAAAGGAATTCCAGGTGAACAATTCCAGATGATTGCATCACAATACATGAATAATGCTAGTTATGGAAATCCATTCTTAATGTCAGATCCAACAAAACGTAAAGTAGTTAAATTATCAACATTAACAGTTTCATTACCAATGATTCCTCCTGAAATGTGGCAGATGATGCCAACTCAAAATCAATATCAAGGATTTAATCCATTAACTATGTTTGAAGATCCTTCAATGCTTGTTACAAACATACCTTATACCTCAACATACATGAATTATTTCAATAATCAAGATAACAGAGCAATGATGTTTGAAGGCCAAGGAATGAATATGGGTATGAATAATATGGGTATGAATAATCAAGGAATGTTTGGCATGAACAATATGAGAATGGGTATGGGAATGAATAATCAAGGAATACCAAATGAAAATGGAATACTTCCAGTTAAATTAAGCAATACAATTAGAACTACTTCAATGACAAATGAAGGAGATGAAGAAATGTATAATGTTATGATTATTGGTGCTCAAGATCTCATTATTTATACAATTGATAGACAAATAAGTCCTTACACAGATTATGCAGGAAGATCTATTGTTGCTAATCAGAATATGATTGCATCAACAGGACAATCTATTGTTAATACATATCCAATTGCAATTGAACAATCAATAATGATAGGAAATTTCCGTAATATTTACAATTTGAAAGGGGGTTTAGTTATTAAACCAACGAAAACAATTAGAAATGGTAGACATGTAGAATATAAAGGAGATATAGCTGCTGTTATGGTTGCTGAAAATTCTTTTGATGATCCCTCAGAACCTGATATGAAATTCCTTCAATATTATCCTGAAGATTGTAGACATCCAATTCCTATGATTGATGAGAAAACTAAAAAGAAAATATTCCGTGTAAATGATCCAATTACAGAAATTGCTGCTTACTTTAGTAGTAATAAAGATGGAATTAATAATGGATCTTTCTATGAACAAATTCAGAACTATGCAACAGTTGTTGTTTATTCAATTCAACAACCAAATCAATAATTTTGTTTACATTTCCTTATTAGAAAATGTAAACTTATGATCAATTATCAAACAATAGTAAAATTATTAGCTTTTTAATATTTAGTTTGTTTACTTTTCCATTCATTGATAAAATTCAAACCTTTTCTATTAATAAGTCCGAATGGAGTTATCAAAAAGAGAAAAGAAATTTGCTAAATTAGTGAACAATGTTACTATACAATTTATGAAAATTGTTGAAGCTAAAATAGCTAAATTAGAAAAGAAAATTGTTTGGTCGCAATTAAGAGTTACATATGAATCAGAAGAAAATATATCTATTATTTCAATTATTGATATTAAAACAGACATAACTTTAGTTGTTATTGATTTGAATGAAATTCCTAATGGAAATATTCATGATGATTGTTGGATTAAATATCTTTCTGGTCAAGCATGCATTCTAATTAAGATACTTCTTTCAGGTAAATATCCTTGTCCTCCTGAAAAACCAAAAAGAATCTTTGGAGAAATTTGGTTTAAACCACCTTGTGGATCTAAATGCAAAGATGTTCCTGTAAAAGACCCTTGCAAAGAGAAAAATAATAAACATGGACACAATCATGATTATGATTCTTCTGATAATGAAGAAGAATCACGTAGTGGTTGTAGTGGTTGTGGAAATAGAGATAGATCTAGATGTGGTTGTGCTGGATTCAATGGTTGTCCAGGAGCTAATATTGGTACTAAACAGATTTTCTATGATAAATGCAGTGGAAAAGAAATTTGTTTTGATCCTAACAAACGTAATAAATTACAATTCATTGAAAAACCTTACATAGTTCAAGGTATTTCTGTTGGAGATAGACCAGAATGTAGCATTTCATGTGGAAGAAAACGTGAAGATAATTGTGGTTGTGGAGGAGGTTTACAAGGAAATAGTAATTGTGTTAATTGTGGTAATACAGGAAGTAATAATTCAAAGAAATATTGCATTAAAACTTACATTGATTGGGAAGCAAAAGAGAAAATTTGCACACAAGAAGTTAAGAAACATATAACAATAATTAGTCCTGTTCAAAAAGAAGTAGCATGTCCTATTAATTGTGATAGAATTGTTGAAATTCCTCAAAGACCAAAACATAAAGAATGTAGAATTTCATGTCTTGATGAAGCTCCTAATTGCATTGATACTAAATTTTTCTAATTGTTTTTCATTTAATGATCATTAAATGAAAAACAATAATTATTGCATTGCAGTTATTTCAATGTAAACAATTGTTCCATTAGGAGCGAAAATAAGAGATGGACCAAGAACTCCTAAAACAATATTTGTTCCTGTAACAACATTAACAGTGACAGTATTTCCAACAGTACTTCTAATTGAAGCTAAAGGAACATTTTGTGAACTTGTTACATTCGCTTCAGCAGTAACAAGTTTACATGTTCCAGTTGCTAAATTAGGAAAAATAGCAGGACCTCCAGAAGTTCCATCAGTAGTAACATTGAATACAACAGTTCCACCATTTGAAGTTCCTCTAGCTCTGTAAATAGGTTTTCCTGAATTAGAGAAATTAAGAATTGCACCATTATTATTCACATAGACTGTGTTGGGTGTTGATGATGTGAATAATTGATAAGTAATTCCTCCTGAACCATTAGAAACAGGAACATAACCAGAACCAGGGGGCGGAGGAGAAGAAGCATAATTAATAACAACACCAGGTGTTGAAGTAAGAAGAGAAGTAGCAGCGATATTATTAGTAGAACTTGTCAAAGTTTTATTAGTTAAAATTTGAGTTGTATCTGTTCCAACAACAGTTGATGAAGCATCAGGGAATATCCAAGTTCTAATAGTTCCTGAAGTAATATTTGAAACATCAAACCTAATTCCTGAAAGAACAGAACCAACTCTTCTAACAATAGCAACAATAGAATCTAAATATCCAGGATTTTGATAAGCCATTGATTCTTTTCTATTTTATTATTTATTGATGTTCTTTCGTGGAACCTGATAGATAGTTTTGTTTTAATTTTTACTAATGAATGATTATTCATTAGTAAAATCAATTAAGTGAAAACAAACAAAACAAATTTATGGAGCAGTACTGATTATTCTAACTGAAGCTCTCCATGTATAAGTACTTGTATCTCCAATAGCACGAAGAATAACAGAAGCACCAGAAACAACAAGTTGAACATTAACAGGAGTTGTTCCTGGAATATAAATCACATAATCAGGATTTCCTCCAATAACAGCAGTTCCTCCAATATTCTTAAATGAATTACGAATATCAATACCAGCAAATCCATTTTGTGTTGGAGATGTTTGACTAACAACAATTTCAGCTATTAAATAATAAGCAACTCCTGAAGCTGTATTTACTGTAAATAAATCAACAGTTGGAGTTACACTATTTGTTGTGAATAATGCTGTGTTTGTTGGAAGAGTTGTTTGAACAACAGAAAATACTCCTGAACCATTTGATTGAAGAATACCGCCTCCAGGAATATCATTAGCAGGAAGTGAGAAAGCTGTTGCTGTAATAGGTCCAGTTCCATTACCTTGAAGTAATCTTCCTGATGTGAGACTTGAAGCTCCTGTTCCACCATTTGGCACTGTCAACACTCCAGTAACAGTTACTCCTGATTGAGCTAAATTCAATGGACCTGGAGCCACTTCAGCACCAGGAGTTGTTGTTAATAATGGTTGTCCTGGTTGTCCATTACTTCTAACAAACACTGTATTTGCTGTAGTTCCAATTGTATTTGATGTTCCAACAGTAACAACACCTGCATTTTCAACTAAACCTCCTGTGAATGTAAGACCTGAACCACCTCCTCCTGATTGAATCCATAAAGCATTTCCTGCATCAACACGAACAGCTCTATAAACAATTCCTGAAACTGTATCATACCAAGTTGAACCGCGTCTATATCCTTGATTAATATCATTAGTGGGACCAGGAGCAGTTGTTGCTGTGAAATTATTTGCTTGAAATGTAATTCCATTTGAATCTGAACTTTCATAAATTGGAATGCTATCATCAGGCCCAGGATTGATAACAACTGTTGTTCCTGTATTATCTTGAGTAATCAATTGACCTTTACCAGTTGTCATAACTGTTCCACCTGGAAGAACACCTAAATGAGCTCCAGGTCTCATATTGAATGAAGTCATTGCTGCAGCCATTTTCTAATAACTTCGTTTAACTTTCGTATTTATCAAAACATGGGATATATTTGTTGAAAGTGATAGGGAAATTTCATTAATTAATAATTATTAATTAATGAAATTATTGATTATTATTCTTTAATTATTGAGGAGGACTTCTAAAGAACAATTGAACATTGTAAATACTTGCTGGAACACCAAACAAAGGTCCACTATTTCTTAATCTAATAACTAATCTTGAATCAACTGTTGGAGGATTCATTGAATATGACCTAATTCCTGATTGAGAAATTGTTGTTTCAAATTGAGGAACATTTGTTGTGAGATTAAACAATTGAAACACAACAGGTGTTATGAAAACAGTTGCATCAATAACCAATGTTGGAATTAAACCAGATAACAAATTAACAGACCAAGAGAAATATGAAATATCTTGAAATGTATCACCAACAGGATTAAGTTCAACTTGGGATAATAAAACCATCATTGATGTTGTTCCTGGAATTGGTGGTGGAGGTGGTGAAGGATTGTATGGTCTAGTTTCTCTAATAATATCACAATTATTTTGATTTCCACATTTATTCCTATTTGCAGTACTTAATGAACTATTCCTATTGCTTCCCAGCATTTTGTTAATTAATCATAAATTAGTATTAAATATGAAGGATACATTTCACATTTCGCAATTCAATTCCATTTCTATTAATCAATAAGAATGGAAATTTATTAAAGAATTAAATCAAATGAATCACCAAGATTTTCTGGATGGAAAGAAATATCATCAACATTATTTTGTCTAACACTTTCTTCTCCAATGTAATTGAACAAAGAATTTCTATCGACTGGAATTTCAATTAATTGTTTGTAATTAATATTCTTCCAATCTTTGAAAGTTCTTGGAGAAGTTAATATTCTAATAATATTCGTATTAGTTGTATTTGTAGTTACGTTCTGTTGTAATTGTGGAAGAGATTCTAGAATATTATCGTTGTTATTATTTGATATTTGACACCATTTATAAACACCTGCAGCTTCTTGATAAGCAATTAATGCACCTTTAGTAAGTCCAACTCCAGGATTAGTATCAATAAATTTTTTCTCTTCGTTTCTAACAATAGTTCCAATTCTATTATTCATTAACATTACAAAAAACTTCTCTGGAATATCTTTCAAACTATATTCATTAGGTTTACTTTTACAAAGATTAATGTGTGAATTAATGGAATCTAATAAATTTAATATTCTTTCTGAAGGTCTATTAACTCCATTCTTTAAAAGTTCTCTTGAAAATGAATTCCTTGAAAAAATAGAAGCAAAGTTATCTTCAATTCCTTTTCTTATATTTTCATTTGTCATTGAAGAAGTAACTGGATCAAAATCAAGACTATTTGATTCAATAAGAAAATCTCTTGAACATTCTGGAGAAAGAGGAGAATTATTAGAACAACTCATATTACTTAATGCAATAACGCTCTCAGCATTGAAAGAATTATCAATGAGTATTTTAAATCCGAGATTAGGAATATAGTAATTAATATTCTTGATTTTTTGAATGTAATAAGTACTTCCTTTTGCTGGATTATTAACAAATGAAGTAATTGCATTTTTGTCTTTTTTGACAGACGGTTTTGAATCAATTTCAACAAATATATTCTTTGCTATTGACATATTTTTGATATATATACCTTGTTGATAAAGTGCTAACATTCCAGTTAATATTTGAAACAATGAATAAATCCAAACATTATCATTATAAAAACCATTTTGTAATGTTCTTTCAACCAAACCATCTTTGCTTAATTCTCTTCTTGTTGATATCCATTCATAAAAAGGATATATTGCTCTTTCAGTAACAAGAACAAGAACTGATCCAGAAAATCCTTTCAAAGCTGGATCCATTTCATCAGGCAATAATCTAGATGAAATCAAAGAAGAAATATTATTATTTCCACAAGTAATTCCATCTTGTTCAACAGGATTTAATGGATTTAATTGTAATTGTTGCCTTGTTATTGGATCAATTTGATTAGCAATTTTTCTGTATCTATCCATCAAAGCATTTTGATATTCTATAAAATTATTTCTATAAACATCATCAGAAGTATCAGGATTTTGTTGTGCTTTCATCAAAGCAACAAGAAATTTCTTCATTGAAGCTGTTTTCATATTTTCTATTTGTTTATTAATAAATTCTCTTTGTTTACCTTCTGATATTCTTCCTGTTTCAAATAATCTTGTTTTTTCATCATTATTAAGAACAAGTCTAGCATAATCAAGAAGAGAAATTTTTGAAATGAACCATGCATAATACAAGGGGAAATTAGGACAAATTCTTTGTTCAAGAACTGTATGAGTAATTGATTCGTAATACTTAACTTCTCTCCAAACATCATAATAATCAGTCAATTTGAATCTATGAATATCTTCAAAAACTCCTAATTCAGCACAACTCAATGCATACAATCTCAAATTAACATTGAAAGAAGAATCTGTTGGAACAACTGTATTTAATTTCTCATTAAATCTAATTGGTAAAACAGCACTAATGACATTGAAATTTCCAGGAGTATTAACATATTTATTCCAATGCTTTGAATCAAAAGAAATTGGTTTCATATAACTCCAAATATTCTTAACACCAACTTTGGGAAAATCAGACATAATTGAAATTTCTTCACCATCACTGCTATTTAATAATGTATGTCTAAGAAATACTCTTGTTATTAATCTTTCTCCAATATTATCAAAAGAAAGAAAATTATTCTTAGTTGGTAAAATCATTTCAACAATTCTAGCTCTTTCTAATGGATTCAAATGTTTGTCAATAATAATTTTCTTTCCCATGATTGAATCATACATTTGTTGTTGTCTTAATAATTGTTGCTGTGCTTGTTGCATTTGTTCTTGTTGTGCTTGTCTTAAAGTCATTTGAATTGGGATAACATTAGGTCCAACTTGTTTATAAACAATAACAATTTGATCTTGATCTGTTTGTTGATTAAGATTAGAAGATTGTTGTTGATTAGTTTGGAATTGTTGATTAGGAGTAAATTCTCTTTTTTGAAAAGGTTTATTGAATCTTGGATTTGATTGCCACTGTTGTTGATTACTTTGTTGAAATTGTTGTTGATTACTTTGAAATCTTGGTTTATATGGCCTTTGTTTTTGGAAAGTTGGATTGAATTGTTCTTGATTAGTTTCTTCAATATTTTCTTGATTAGATTCCTCATTATCATTATCATTTTCATTATCTTGTTCATTTTCATCTTCACCTTCATTTTCATTATTTTCTTTTTGATTCTTATTTCTTTTCTTATCATTAGCTCCTCCATAAACACCAGGACTATTATAATATTGAACCATAACATCTTTGTAATAAGGATGTTGAATTAATGGTGGAGCACTATAAACAGGAATATTAGGAATAAAACTTTGATTAGGAATAATATTTTGACAATAAGGATCAATCAATTGACTATATGGATTTTGACATTGAGTTTGTGTTGCATATTGAGCTTGTAATGGAAATTGTATATTATCAATAGAAAATGGATTATTCATTAATGGCAATTGAATATTATCAATAGAAAATGGATTATTCATTAATGGGGATTGTTGTTGATGCATTTGTTGTTGATAAAGATTTGAATACATTTGTTGATTATTATTCATTTGAGGATTCCATACAAAATTATTATTAAATTTCTTATCAATAAAATCTTCATTATCATCTTTGATTCCATTTGTTTCAAGATCATCAAAATCATCTATTTTTTCATTATCTTCATTGTCTTCTTCATTTTGATCAATTTTCTCTTTTGATGTTTTCTTACTTTGTTTCTCTTCTTTTTCTTTGGAATTACCATTTAAAACTTTGTCAATAACTTTGTCAATAGTTTTCTTAATTATCTTTTTTGAATCTACATTTGCATTCTCATTATTTTCATTAGATTCAGAACCAGAACTAAATGAATATCCTCCTGAAATTCCTTCTTTAATATTCCCATTTCTATCGAAATATTCAGAATCTCTAATTACTTTGATATTAAGAATTGCTTTGATTTGTGGTGTTAATCTTCTCCATGTGCTTGTTGCTAAATACAAATCATTCTTAGATCTAATACTAACAGGCAATAATTGTGAAAATAGATTCAATAAATCTTCTGATAATATAATCTCTTCTTCATAATGATTCCACATGTAATTCAAAAATGTATAAAGATCAAAGTAGCCTTGAGCTATTTCATCATCAATAAAAGAATCTTTAATAACAGCATTATTTTCTATATTGTCAGCTCTTGACAAATAATAATTAGCTAATTTCAAAATAGGAATTTGTGTTTCTTGTTCAATGGAACAGAATAAACCTTCAGGATACATTTGACCATAACGAAAACCTGGAAGTGTTAAACATATTTGATAAAGCCCTTCAATCAATTGTGAAATCATATAACCAATTGTTTGAGCTGTTGGTGGATTTTCTCTTAAATATTCATCAAGTTTCGTAAATCCATTTGAATATTCAGTTACTTGGACCACATAAGGTTTTGATAAATCAACATATTGAGTAATTATATCATAAGATGCTAATTCAGAACCCATTGCAATAACATTAATCACAGGAATAATTGGTAAATTAGATTTTCCTTGCAAAGCAATATTAACAGCTAAATAATTCTTAATTATCAAATTGACATTAATAGGATCATTTGGTTCTCTGATTGAATTCATAGAAACATAAGGCATAATTGCTATATTTGCTTGCCATGAAAGATTATTAGTTTGGTTTCTTAATAATAAAATTTCAAGAATTTGTTCTTCATCATTAATAGTTTTCAATCCTGAATTAACAACATCAATGAATTGAATTCTTTTGAAAATATCCTCAAGTGGATAATCAGTTACAAAAAGAGAAGTTGGATCTTGATTTGATGATAAATCTAATTGAATTGGATAATCATTTCTCAATGCCATTAATGAAAGTAAATCATCAAGAGGCATATTTTTAGCAAGAACTTCAATTGATGAAGCATCAGCACTGTATTTTAAAATATCCTCACAACTATTGTTTCTTGGCATCTTTAATAATTGTCAGATTGTTTAATTCTTTTAAAATATTTATTCTTTTTGATCAAAAAGAATAAATCAAATCATTTTGACATCAGCACCATTTAGTTTGTATTTACGTTCTTTTTCTTGTTTCAAATTGTTTTTGTTCATCATAACTTTTTTCCTATCTTCTATATCTTTCTTTAATTTCTTATAATAATCAATACTTTCTTTTTTATCTTTCTCTATTCTTGATGAAAAATCAATCATATGGTTTTTAATAATTATTTCATTAGATTGTTTTACTTGTTGATTTAATGAATTATTTGTTTGTTGTAATTGTGATTTATTAGAAGAAATATTAGGATTAATTATAGGTGTTTTTCCATTAGTTTGGTTTAATCCAAATGCTTGTTCTTTCATTTGTTGTGATTTGAATCCAATAGAAAATGGCGATTCATAAATATCACCTTCTCTTTCAACATTTATAAAATAAGCTTTGAAGAATTTGTGCTCTGTTATTATTTTAAAAGGTGTTGTATATTCTTCATCAATAGCTAATCTCCTATTGTAATGAACATATTCTCCTTTTTCTATTGAAGGATTATTCTTTTCATTAATATATTCAAAAACTTCAGGATAATTAGTTAACATCATAAGTTCTTCGTCTTTGATGTTAAAATTCCCCTTGGAATCAAAATATCTATTTAATGTGGGATTTGTTTTCATTCCTTTTTCCAATTCTTTCATTCTGTGTTCACGAGAAAGATCACCACCTCTGAATCTTTCAGGAACAATGTCATGATATAATTTAACAATATTCTTATGAATTTCCCAATTAGAATTATTAAATAATTTTCCAAGAAATCCATCATCGAACATTGAATTGAAGAAATAATGCATATCATAATATCTATTACAATTCTTTCCAATACATTGTGAATCAGCCCAATCATTATGAACTTTATTATTATCTAATTTTCCTTGAATATTAGCAAAATCGAAATCCCATATTTTGATTTGAAATCCAACATTAGGTATACTGAAATAATATTTGTATTGTGATTGATATCTATCTCTAATTACATACAAAAAATTCCCTTCTAGTGGTTTTCCATCATCAGTACGAATGATTTGAACCAACACATTATTCATTTTCAAATCATTATGAATCCACGTTGGATCTATTGAATGAACTTGTGCTAATGAATATAATATTTGAAATATTGCGACTATATATTCTTTTGGAAGCATTCTTTCCCAATTATGAGCAATATATTCATAAAGATTCTTTCCTGTACACCATTCTCCGATAATAACAGAAACAAAAGGATACAAAGTTTTCATGTGATATGATTTAATGAAATTAGCATAATTGTGATTTTTCTTATCATTAAGATTGATATATTTAGCAAGTTCAATAAAATATTCAATATCAGAAAAGAAAGAAAATATATGAACAACAAAATGTGGATTACATTTCAATTCAGTAACAATTCTTGATAATGTTCTAACCATTCTTAATTCAATATTCTCAGGTCTTCCTTTGTCTTTGAATCTTCCCAACTCTCTCATTTTTGGATAATATGTAACTTTTATTGCAATTTCACTATCTTTTTTCCCATCGATTATTCCTTTAAAAGCATGACCTGTTGACCCACTTTGAATATATGAAATTGAAGTAGTTCCAAGAGTTTTGAATACTTCTTTAGCATGAAGTGTATTGTAAACATGACCATTAATATCATCATTATTCAAATTCAATCTTGATTTTAATCTTGAAATGAGTTGATTAACAAAAGCAACTTTCTTATCAATAAGTGGTTGATACAAAGCAACACATTGTTGTTCTTCTTCATTATCATTGTTTTCATAATTATAATTTTCTCCTTTGGAAAATTCTTCATCATTTTCATTTTCATCATAATTTTCTTCAATACAATTATCTTTCGTTATTCCATAAAAATTACTATTAGTATTGGATTTATTGAATGAAGATACTGTAGCTCTCATTTTTACATTATTATCAACGGAATTGTTTACATTAAACAATGATTTAACTAAATTAGGAAACATTAAAATTTCTTTGAGAGAATATTCTATAAACAAAAACTATGTCTCTATTAATGTATATGAGTACAATGAATATTAATAATACGAACAATTCAATTGATAAAACTCTTAAAAATTTAATAAACACTGCAAAAGATATTCTTTCTAAACAAACAACATCATACAATACTTCATCATTAAACATTACATCATTACCTAAATATTATAATGTTGGAAATACAGAAAGAGGAGAAAATGAAAAAATAATTGTTGGAGGTGCTACTGATGATAATAAAATTCCTGAAATTGAAAATATGAAAAATTTACCAAGAAGTGAGAATATATGGATTAATTTAGTTAGATATACTATACTTCAAATATATAAAATCGAAATGAATAAATTAGAAAATTTAAAAGAAACAGGAACAAATAAAAAAGAAATAAGTAAAGAAGTAGAAACAAATAAAATTTTAGAAAAATATGTAACTGAAGCAAATAATATCATTGAAAAAGCTTTAGTAAAAACATCTAAAACAATACAAGAAAGAATCAAAAAGAATACAAATATTACTAAAAATATTCCTATAAAAGAATTCGAAAGTTTTGTTAATGAAAATTATCATGAAATTGTTCCATTAATAATAACATCAATAAATGAATTATTGCCTCCAATTATTGAATTTTTATAATAATTTTACTAATCATTGATTAATAATTAGTAAAACAGACATTACCTATTCTTTTCGCTGTTCTAATTATTGGTTTATCATCATTGAGTATTTCAATATATTGAATTGTATTTTCATGTTCCTTTGGTGGATAGAAAGCACGTGAGAATCCACCATCAATTCTATACAATTTTCCGCCACAAGCATTATTAATTTTGTGATCTTTTTGTGGAGTATGTCCAACTATCATATATTTCAAAGAAAGTAAATCAAGTGTTTGTTCTACTTTTTCACAAGTAGTTGAAGGAACATCATTACCTCCATAAAAGAAATCATTATCTTCTTCATTTAATGGATTTCTAGGATTTATTGGTTCAGAGAAGAATTCTTCTATTAATTCAGTAAGAGAACGATTCTGTTTTGTTTTTTCATTATTATCATTATTATCATTATTCCCATCAGAACCACCATAAAGTTTACTATCTTCTTCTCTACCTCCATAAATTCTTGTCCAAAAAGGAGAATCACAATCTGTTATGAATCTTGGTATTTGACCTGATCCTAATCTATTATTCATTTTTCCTGCTAAATAATCACTAACTTTCTTATTAAATTCCTCCAAACATTCTCTTGGATTTCTATGTAAACCAAGAACTAAATGTTCAGGAAGAATACCTGCATGAACGAACAATGAAGAACCTATTGCTACAACAGATAATCTTTTTGATAGTAATTTTGCTAATGGCCCTCCTGGAACAAAAGCTTTTCTTCTACCTTCTTCACCTTTTAAATTTCCAAATGAAAACCCATACAAATCTTTGTCAGCAACATAATCAAATCTTCCAATAACATTCATTAATTCATGATTGCCAATCAAACTAATTACTTTTCCGCCTTTTCTCATTGCTCTAATATTCATTGTTTCAAAGAATAGAAGAGTCATTATATCACCACATTTGTTCAAATATTTTTCTTCTCCTCTTTTTCCATCAATTTGGTCTCCTACTTGAACAACAATTGTATCAGGAGGATTTGCGATCCATTCAAAATCATCATTGATTAATTTAGCAGCAAAGAATATTGAAACAATTAATTCAAGATCACTGTGAATATCTCCTATTCCAATAACTCTTTTGACTTTTGGGAGAAATGTTTCCATTTTTAAAAACATTACTATTATTTATTCTAAATAATTGCTGGAATATAAGTTCCTGATTTCATTTATTCAATCATGATTTTCAATAATTATTACAACAAAAATGAAATTAATATTCAATATTTAATAAGTTTGTATATTGAATTATGAAAATCATGATTGATCCTTATAAAGAAGTTATTATCCCTGAAGATATTGAAAAAGAAATCAAGAAATACCAGCAAAAATATTCTAATGAAAAGAAATCAATTGATATTCCTGACAAAATAATTAATAGTCATGGATATATTCTTTCAAAGAAATTTTTAGGTTCAAAAGAAGTAATTGATCAATTGAGATTTGAATTAACAATTACACCTTCTAATGGTTTTGTAGAAAATCTTAAAAACAAAGGAAAAAAGAAAGGTTGGAACAAAACAAATAATAAAACAAATAATAAAACAAAAGAAATACATGGAAGATTTAGAACTGTTAAAAATAATAACTTCGAAGAAGATTTTGATAATGATTTAATTAATTTTGGATTACCAAAGTATAATCCATCAAGAGTTGCTGATGGTTCATTTAGAATTTACAGAGAAACACAAGACACTATTTGCATTCCTAAATTTCTTGGTAAACATTATTATGGAGAACCAGATGTTAATATTTGGGATAATCAAGAATTCAGAAAGAAATGTTCCATTGATGTTAAATTTACTCCTAAGTATCCTTTAAGACCTGTTCAAAAGAAAATATTACAAATAATAATTCCTAAAATTCTCAAATTTGGTGGTGGAATATTAATAGCTGGTTGTGGTGTTGGGAAAACAATGATGGCAACAAGTGTTTTTTGTCAATTAGGATTAAGAACATTATTCTTAACACATACAGAATTTCTTGGTAATCAAGGAATTACTGCAATAATTGAAAATTCAAATTGCAGAAATATTGGTTATTTGGGTGCTGGAATTATCGATGTTGAAGGTAGAGATATTGTATTTTGTAGTATTGCTTCATTAGCTAATTTTGATAAATATGATAGAAAACTCTTTGATAATTTTGGTTTGATAATTATTGATGAAGTTCATCATATGGCTGCGAAGACTTATTCACAATTTCTTGTTAATTATACAACACCATATACATTAGGATTAACAGCAAATGAAGAACGAAAAAGCGATGGATTATATTACATAATTAATTGGTTTATTGGACCTGTTTTGCATAATGAACCTCCTATGTATATTCCAAATGTTCATATCATTAGATTGTATTTGAATGATAATTACGAATACAGAAACAAAATAATGAATTTAAAAGGGTTTGATAATGTTATTGGTGGACAATCAATGATAACTAATTTGAAACATAATAAATATAGGAATCAAACAATATAAATCTTTTGTATTGTCTTCTTTGTGCCAATAAAAAAGTTCTTGCTCTTTCAGGAAGAGTTGATATGTTATATTGCATCAACTATTATTTAGAGAAATATTTTCCAGGGATTTCAGGAGTTTTTGCTGCTCCAAACAAAAAGAATTTTGATATTGTTGTGAAGAAAAGAGTTATTCTTGGTGGTTATCAAATTGCTAAAGAAGGATTAGATGTTCCTGATAGAAATTCATTGATGTTCATGGATACAACAAGTGATCCTCATCAAGCTGTTGGTCGTGTAATGAGAGATCCTGAATCAGGGGAACAAAGAATAATTATTGATATAATTGATATGACTAATAATCATTTTGTAAAAACATCTGAAGCTAGATATGATTATTACAAAATGAGAAGATTTAATATCTATGAAGCTTTTGTGAGCACAGTTCCCATTGAATCCGATATTCCTTTTGTTAGACATCATGATATGGAAGGATTGAAGAAAATAATTGCTCTTGATCCTTCTGTTGTTTTTCCTTTGAACCTTTACAGTGAATAGAAATGATTTTAATATTTCATTAATTAATGAAATATTAAAAATTACTTTTTTGATTAGTTAACCAAATTACATAACTGGAATTTATCAACACATTTCATCATTTTTGCAACACATCCAAGTATTTGAATTTTAGTGCAAGAAATTCTAGAACATTCCATTCTACATATTTCAATAATTTTGTATAGTTCTATTTGAAGACTCAATGGAATTGAAATAACATTATTATTAGAAATAATTATTGTTTCTTCATTAGTAGTTTTTGTATTTTCTATTATTCCAATTATTCTTGAAAGAATATGTGTTAATTGATATGTTGTATCCAAAGCAAGAATTGAATCAATTGATTGAATTTCTTTATTGATTAAAGCTCTAAGAAATAATTGTGGATTTATTATTATTAAGCCTTCATTAGCTTCTTTAACAATATTTTCTGTAACAATTGTTTTCTTACTTTTCGCATAATCAGTTGCTTTGCCAAGAGTATTAATTGCAGCACGAATATCTCCATGTGATTTTTCAGCAATATCTAAAATAGAATTCTCTGTGATTTGAAGATTCTCTGTTTGACAAATCTTCTTCAAACATTTTTCTATTTCTTTTATTGATAATGGACGAAATCTAACACCTGAACAATAACTTTGAATGGATTCCATAATAGCAGAAAGATTATTGCATGTCAAAATTATTTTTAATATTTTCTTATCACTATTAATTCCTAATAAACTTGAAGCAATATCAGGAGTATCACCAGTTATTTTATTAGTTTTCCAAATAGAAGTGTCTATTGTTTTAATGAATTGTAAAATATTATTTTGACAACCAATATTAATTTCATCAATTTCATCAACAATCAAAACAAAATATTCACTCTTACTTCCATTAATGTATCTAGTTATTGAATTAAGTTTCGAAACAATATCAGAACTATTCATTGATTCTGGTTTGAATTCAAAAACATGATTTCTATAAAATTCTCTTTCATTATGAAGAGCAACTTCTGGATTATTACTATTGTTGTTACAATTAATAATTTCTCTTGCCATACATCTAGCAGCACTTGTTTTTCCTATTCCAGGTTCACCAGAAATTAATAAATGATATTTATTAAACATGTAATGATTCTTTGGTAATTTGCTTGTATAAACAAAAGCTTTAATGTAATTTTCTGTTTCTTGAGGAAGTACGAGATCAGATAACCAATAAGGTCTATATTTTTCAATGAATGAAATCATACTTTTTTATATGTATTTTATAAACAATTAATGATAAATAAAGAACAAAAATCAATTTTCCAATGCGTTTTCAAAAAGATTGATTCTACAACTTATTGTTGCAATAAATCAAAGAAAATCTTTGAACTTAATAAAGGATATACACAATGGGAATTTCATATTTTAAAAAGCTCATTGATATGTTTCCTGAATGCAAAATGGAACATACAATTGAAAGTGTTAAAAGTTATGTTAAGAAAATTAGACAAATGCAATTACATCAATCAAATATTGATATCAATGATATTAGATTCAAACAACCTGATATAGTTATTGTTGCTTGGGACGCTAGTTTGTTGATTCATAAATTAGTTGCTTCTGCTTGGAGAAAAGGAAATTTCATGTTCAATCAAAAAGGTGAAGAAATTACTTATGCATACGCATTCTTTACTAAAATAGTTAGTGTTATTAAAGAAGGAGTTTTACCTATTATTGTTTTTGATAGTAAACCTTCATCAATGAAAGATGCTACAACAGATATGAGATACAAGAAAAGAATTAAAGCAACTGAACAAATGAACAAATATTCTAAAGGAACAAACGATTACAACAAATACAAAAGTAGAACATTCAGACCAACACATGAAAATTATTTAATTATTATGAAGATTTGTGATTTAATGGGTGTTCCTTATTTAACTGTTCCTGAAGGTTTTGAAGCTGAAATATTGTGTACTTGGTTAGCAACCAGAGGTCCTGTTAATGTCAATAAACAAAATAATAAAGATAATCAAACAAATGGAAATAATAAATTAATGTCAGTATATCCACATGCAGATTTAATATTTTGTGATGATGGAGACGCTCTTGCTTTTGGTGCTCCACACATTATTAGAAATACAACAAAGAAATTTTCAAAAGAATTGGCAAAAGAAAAGTCATTAATAATTATTTCATTACAGAAATTATGTGATCAAACTAGACTTACTTATGAGAATCTTGTTAATCTATTTTCTATGATGGGAAATGATTACAATGATAATTTAGAAAATATAGGCCCAGTTAAATGTCTTGAAATAATTCAAATATGTAAGAATATTGAAACATACAGAAATCTTTTATACATTAATGGTGATTTAACAGAAGATACAGATCAAAAATTACAGAAGATGATTTCATCTAGAGAATATTTCAAAAATTCATTAACGAATATTGACAATTTGATAAACAATAAACAATTCATTGTTTATGAAGATAATGTTAAAATTAGATGTGCACAAGAATTTCAATTGAATGATTTTCTTGTTGAAAGTTTAGGTATATCACCAACAACAGTTCAAAATTATATTAATCTTTTGACAAGTTCTTACAAGAAATTAGGAGTAATCAGACCTAATAATGGTCATTATCATGATATTATTGAATCCCCATTTGTAAATCTTTCATTAATAAATGACTTCATGAATTTTGATGAACAAAAGAAATATTCACATAGAAACAGAGAAATAATTCTACTTGAATAATTAAACTTCCTTTTTGATTAAAGAGAAAGTTTAAAGTTTTCTAACTCTGGTTAATAAAACACTTATTTCTTCAATTGGAATTGTTAAAGGACTTACTTTCTTATCATTAACTTTAATATCATCAAAAATCCAAGTATTTTCACTAATCATAAGAATTTTATCAAAAAGATTTTCTTGTTTCAAAAATATTTTGTCTCTTTCTTGTTTAATTTCTTTCCAAGTATTTTTAATATTTTCTATAATAACACTATTTTTAATGTCATCATTTTCATATGAAATAATTCTTTTGAAAGTATTATATATTTGTGATAATACATATGAGTTCATTTGAATAAGAAGTTTCCTAAATTTACTATAATTATTTTGTTCAATGAATGAAGAATATCTTATTAATGAAACCAAATATTTAGTATTTGTTTCATTTACTTTTTTAGATTTCTTTTCATTTGTTTGTTTCTTTTCATTTGTTTGTTTCTTTTTAGAAGCTCCTCCAGTAATATTTTCATTAATAACTGTTGGTTCAGGAAATTCAAAATCATTAATTTTATTAATAAGAATCAAATAGAAAGATACTAAATCTGTTCCATATAAAGATGGTCTGAACAAATAAGCATTTTCAAAGAAAGAAGTCAAATAATATATACATTGTGAAAGTAAATCTGATTTAATAATTTCAAACTTGATTATTAAATTTGTTCCATTTTCTGATTTAGGTAGTTTTCTTAAACTATGATAAATATGGAAATCATCATCAGAATGTTTGTTCCAATTAATTAAATTTATAGAATTATCAATATTAAGATTGTCAATATTTGAAACAGATGTTAATGGAAACAATCCTTTGTCTGGAAATATAGAAGAAATTTCATTCTGAGCTTCTACATCAATAGATGTTTTATTATCTAAAAGAACTAGATATTCTTGTTGAATAACAAATGAACTATCAATTATTGAATTCAAAGGAAATGTGAATAATAAAAGATTTCCATGTGAATTATCACTGTATTTAGGTTCTAATAAATTAGAATCAATATCATTGTTTCCAGTGAAAGAAACATCAATAAGAATTGGTAAATAATTATTAGTAAACATACTTTTTGTTTTGTATGTTACTAAATCTTACAAAGACAATAACTATTATTTATTAATATGATGATTATCATATTAATAAATTCCCCCTTGAAACAATATTATTAAATATTTGATTGCCTTCATCCTTTGTAAATAAATGACTATTTGATCCTTTGATTGGAATATATATTTCATTTTCAATATCACAATACATAAACATTGAACAAATATTACTAGTGTTGAAAATACCATAAGTAATCATTTGAACTCTTCCATTAGGTTCTATAATATACAATTCTATTGGTTGGTTAATATCCAAACCATAAGATTCCATCAAAGAATTTTTAACAGTTACTAAATCATTAGAACAAAACAAAGAATTTCTATCAAGAACAAGTGATGTATGATTGAAATATGACATTAATAATGTACAAAAATCATGATTATTTTGATTTATTATTTGATTATTAGAACCACCTTCCACATAATTATTTCTTTCTCTTGTGAAAACATAATATCTATATAATGACATAATCTTGAAACTTGCTTGAACTGCATTTATAGATACTGAACCTGGTCTTGTACTTATTCCAAGTAAAACATTCTTATAATATTCTGTAATCGTATCTAAAACATTATCAATAGCATTATTTCTATTGTTTCGTGTTTTATTTGTTTGTGTTTTATTATTTTGCACTCTATTCATAAAGAATTGAGTGCAATTATTAAAAACTTCTAAAAAAGTAGCAGATTCTTTCAATGTCATTCCAACTTTATTATTCATTTCTGAAACAAGAAAATTAGGATCAACTACAGCTTCAGCCATTGGAATATTAGAAATAATTTCATTAGTAACATTAATCATTTTCCCAATCATTAATTTCTCATTAGTATCAACAAAAATTTTATCTATTTTCATAATTGTTCTTTCCTCTCCAGTATCATCAATGTAAGAAACTTTGTATGTATCATTATTCTTCAATAAATTAGAAATAATATTTCCATCGAAAACAGTTACTAATAATGTTGATTTATTAGCTAGAAGTGTATTAAGGTTCAAACAAAAGTTATTCCAACTAGTTTCATCAACCATGAAATAATGAAGTGCGAATTGACAATTAATCAAATCATATTTAATATTTCCTGAAAGATATTGAGTCATTAATGATTCATTTTCTGATTTCATTGTTGGTGGAAGTAATGTTAATATTTTGCTTTGTAATGTTGGTATGAAAGGATATTTTGCATTTGCTGTTATGAGAATAAACTCAGGAACTTGATTTCTTTCTCTTTTTGCTTTCTTTAAAATTCTATCAATTCTATATGAAGCATTTCTATCAATAACATATTGAGCTTCATAATCTTCATCAACACCAATCCAACGTGAAGCATTAGAAAATTTATGAAGATCTCCTCCTCTACCACAAGCTAAATCAAGAACAATTGCTCCTTTAATCAAATATTTTTCTATTAATCCACCTTTAATCCAATTATGTATTGCTCTCATTCCTTTAGTATTCTCAACAATTTCTGATTTATTTACTCGAAAATAAGTACCAATACCCATGTTTTGTGATGTATTTGAATCTGCCATATTTGCTTTTCCTTGTTGAATTAATCTTTTGTATTCATCTTCAAAAGTATCAGGATTAGCCAAAAGTCTCAATGAAGTTTCAGAAAATGGATTATTAATACTTCTCAAAATTCTATAAGCAGGTTCTTCATTATTCCCAAATTTCTTTCCTAACTCAATTGTTGATTGAGTTTTGTCATAACGTATTCTCAAAGGAATGAAATTGTTCCTGAAATCTTCATTTCTATCAGAAGTTATTCTATATCTACATTCAACAACCATATGATCTTGAATAATATCTCCATATTCATCTCTTGCAACAAGATTATTATTTGCAATATCTTCTGGACGAATAGGAATAAAAGCAAATGCATTTTGACCATTAATAATAAAAGGTACTGGAGTTTCAATAATAAATTCTCTATTATTCTTTTGATTATTGTTATTCTGATTTCTGAATGATTGTTTCTTATTGATTCTTTGATTATTTCTATTAAAGTTCTGATTTTGTCTAGTATTTTTACTAACTCTTCCAACAAATAATTGAAGAACTTTGTATATTCTTTTCTCTTGTGGTAATTTCAATCCTTTGAATTCAGCATTTGAAATAGTATTAACATCAATTGCATCATTTGCTCCAGCATCATTACCAAAAATCTCATCACCTTTAATTTCAACAAAGAAATCTATTGTATTGAATTCTGATGATTTCCATTTGTATTCTCTTGGAACTGTATCAAGAGTTTCTTTGTCATAAGTTCCTTCTTGTAAATAACTTTGATTCAAAGGAGTACATATTAAACCATCAGGAATGTAAGGTGCTAAATGTTTATTTTCTAAGAAAAGAACCATAAAATAGAAAACTTCTGTTGGAGAATTTCCTTCGGGAAACAAATATATTTTAGCTGTTATTGAAAGAAATTCTGATTTAATCATTGCACCACCAACAATTTCATCAGGATTAACTGTTTTTGTAAATGAATTACCTTCAATTTGGAAATGATTATTGAAATCTTGCCAATATTGTTCTAATGAATTTTTGAATTCAACATAACCATCGAAATATGTATTCGCAAGATTAATAATAACATTGTATCGTGTTTGAAGATTAAGAGGTGCAGTTACATAATTAATTCCATTTCCATAAACAATATCAAAAGACAAATAGATTTGTTTGACTGTTTCTTGATTAGAAAAAACACTGAACTGGAAATTATTATTAATGTTATTAATGTTATTGTTTGAAGTAATAGTAATTAATTCTCCATCAAGTATGAATATTTCATTATCGGGAATGATGTAACCAGTTCTATAAAGATTAAAATTCAAATCAAACAAATACACTTGTCCTTCAATACCAAACAAAAAGAATCTCTCACCATCTGGTTTATCAGTAACTGCATAATTGTGAGGCAAGAATTTCACATGTTGTGGTTCCATTGAAATTACATTCCTTTGAATTATTTTCGGTGGTTTCCAACTCGGACCTTCAGCTGGTTTCCATTTAATACCAAATAACTTAGCATATTTTCTTTGAATTTCTTTCTTCTCTGATATTTTCATAATTCCTTGAATAGTTGTATTATTAACAAGTGCAATTGTTTCAGCAAGAAGATTATTAAGATATTGTTCATTGATTTCATTATTCTCATTTTCATTTCTTAATAATTCAACTTCATATTCATAAGTAGATTTCAAATTCTGATTAATGAAATCAAAAGGATTATTAGTTTGTTTAACATCAGTTATATCAATCTTGTATTGATGATAGAAATATGAAGTCCTCATTTTCAATCTGTAAACAGTATCAGTTGATGATGGATTAACCAATTGAAGAATATTAAAATATTGTTTAATATCATCAACAATTGTTTCCTTTGCTATTTTCAATGAAATATCATATTCCTTGAAATATAACTTATCATCTCTTCCTCTGTTCTTCTTGATAATTCTAATATTATCATTGTTTTCAAAAGACAATGAATGTAAATAATCGATGTATTGTTTCTTCCCATTCAAAAGATTAGTAAGAAATTCATTCATAATAACATTAGAAATGGAAATTCTAGTGTTTCCATAATTATTATTTGTTTGATGTTGTTTTGTTTGTTGTTGAGGTAAAGCAATATCTAAAGTAAATGAAAAATTAACATTAGTATTGGTTCTTTGATGATATTTCATTAATCTTTGAAATTTCAAATAACCAATATTAGCAAGAATTTCTATTTCAAATTGTGATTCATTATGATAAGCATTGATTGCTTTCTCAATAAATGTATTTTCATTTTCTGAAAATGAAATCATTTCTTGATTGGATTGGACGAATGAATATATGAATTTAAGATTATAATAAACAATGCAACTTTGTAATTGATAATTTAAAAATCATTATTTTCTGAATAATTGAATTTTTACCAATGTATTAATTAATACAATGGTAAAAACTAGTATTATTTTTCGATTTTAGGAATAATAAGCTATATTACCAGGAATATTTTGACCAATATTAGCAGGATAATCAATAACAACACCAGGTCCAGTACCAGATGATGTTGTTAATACAACAGGTTGATTAGCCATGCAGCTAGAAATGAATTGCTGTTGCATGTATGGTTGCTTCGAAAAGTCCCAGATTCTCCAGATATTGAAAATGGAAATCAAAGCAGCAAGCATTCCAATAAGAATATATACCCAGAAAATGAAATCACCTGCTTTAAGTAACATGGAATCATGTTCTTTCTCTTTTTTAGGACATTTTGTATATTTCCAATGAGCGAGAACAGCAAGGAAAAAGATTATCAATAAAATAAGTATTAAAATTCCTGAAATCTTCAATCCATAAAGAACACTATTAAGATTGTTTTGGCATTGAGCTCTTTGATTTTCAATATCTGCAATTCCACCAACAATAGCACTTCTTGTTTGTTGTTGTTGAGATTGAGGACCCATTACTAATTGTTTCAAAGTATTCATTAGTTGACTTCCTCCTGATTGTTGAGGTTGAGGAGCATAAAACTGTTGTCCTGGATTGTATTGTTGTAAAGGAACCGCATTAGGAGCAATATAATTACTGTATGCAGGAGATAATGACATCTCTCGTTCAATAGATATTTAAATATGATATTTTATTGTTGGGATTAATATATTAATTTTCCCATTATTTTAACATCTTCATTATAACAAAGATGTTAAATATTATCAAGTCAAGTGATTACATTATTATTTTAATTTTTTTGTAGATGTGTCACTTCCAGATGTATTCATCATAAATGCACCTCCAATAATTGAAGCAATAATTCCAAGAAGAAGAATAATAACAATAATATAGAGAAGTGCATTGCCTAATTTATAAATTGTAGTTGTTCTTGCCATACAATTTCCTGCATTAATAATAGCCCAATTACAATATAATGCAAAACCAATAAGGAAAAAAAGTATCACCAAAACAATAATTCCTATAATTATATTCTTTGTTCCAAACAAACTTTTGTATTGATTCATTGACCAATTCTTCAAATCTTTGGAAGTATCAATGCCTTTTCCATTGCCATTTGAAGTAGAATATTGTTGAGCTAATGTAGAACCTGTTGGTCTATCTTCAACAGCAAGTATATCACTAATGTCAGTTCCTACAGTCGATGTGTCCAAAATAGATGGATAATCAGTCATTGTTACTTATTAATTAAATGACAAATGATTTAATGATTGATTGATTTATAGCCACTATTAAGGCAATTTCATAATAATAGTAACGATATAATTTCTAAATAATTACATATCCATTTGTTTGAGAATCATAGATTTATGATTCTCAAACTTATAATTCCATTTTTACAATTAAAGATCTATGAACTAAAGATTTAATATTCCAGAACAAACAATTCAAGAGCTCTTCCTTATGAAATTCTATTACTGATAATAGATATTCAATCGTTTCTTGTTGAATATCAACGTGCATTTTTAATGATTCAGATATTTTCTCATTACCTCCATCTTCTTTCATTAATGAAAGAATAATATCAACTAATGAATTTGATATTTTATAAAAAACTCTCAAAGGAATTTTGTTTTCTTTTGAAAAATTCCAAATGTCTTCATTGCAATTATTCATTTCATTATCCATATCATAAATTAAATCACTTCCTTGTGAAACAAAATCACTGTAAAGGAGAAGTTCATTTTTCTTAATACTATTAAATTTTTTACAAATATACTTTGAAAAACCATCAATATTGATTTGTGCAACTGTCATTTTCATCATGATTTCATTTGGAGGAATATCAACAATACATTCATTATGTCTGACTGGAATATTGTTATTGTAATTGAAAATATCAGTGAGTATTTGTTTAATTTTCTTTCTGTTCAAAGAGAAAGTTATATTTTTAGCATTGTAAACATATTTCAAACAACATCTAACAAATAAATCAAAATCCACTTCAATAAATAAATTTTTTTCTATTTGTATTTCATTATCATTTCTGTCATTCTTATTATTAATTTTAACAGGAAGTATAAATGAATTTGTTTCTCTCATTGGATTGTTTGAAATTATTAATTCTTCAATCATTGGAGGAATATTTCCAATAGATTCAAATTTATTATCTCCAAGAACTAAAACATTCAATGAAGTTGTATTTGGAAGAACTATTTCACTAAGAAAATTACTCGCTAAATGGATTTCTTTCAAAAGAATATTTGATGACAAATTTATTCTTCTCAATTTGTTTTTGTTTGCTTCTAAATGTGTAATTATCTTCCCTAATGATAACTGTTCTAATGAACAATCATTTGCTCTTAAAAGTTTCAATTTTGGAAACAATGGTAATGATTTCAATCTTTCATTGAAAGATATACAAAGTTCTTCTAACAAAGGCATGAATGAAACAAATATAGCTGGTAATTCTTGTATATTATTTCCATCCAAAGTTAAACATTTCAAGGAATGAAGATTCTTTAATGGCAATAAATCTTTGATTTTATTATTTGATAAATCGAGATTTTCTAATTTAGGACAATGTAATTCTTGTATTTCTTGAAATTCATTATCTGATAATGAAAGATCGATTAATGAAGGACACTTCAAAGGTAAATATCGTATTTCATTATGAGAAAGATCTAAATTAGTTAATGTTGAAGAAGTCAAATATCTTTTATCTATCTTTTCTGATGTTAATTTATTATGATGTGCTATTAATATTGTTAAATTTTCTAACCAATGAAGTTCCGATAGTTTGTTTTGAGATATTTCTAATCTTGTTAAATTATTTAGAAGTGAAATATCATCTGGTAATCTAGTTAATGAATTGCCATCTAACAATAATGTTCTTAAATAACCAAGATCATTACAAATTTGTTGATATCTCCGTAATTTAACAACACACATATTTTGATAAGAAACATCTAGTAAATGTCTTGATGAACTGTAAATAATTTTGTTTTTTGCATTAACATTAACATCAATATCATTAGTTTCTTGATTATAACGACATGATGGAAATGAAAAATTCCTTGTATTAAATGTAACAGAATTCATTATCTGAATAATTAATTATGATATTGATTAATATCATAATTAATCAAAAATTTATTAATACCAAATATTGAAATGATTCATTATTATTTTCAATTTTGAATCTAAAGATAATTTACTTTTAATAATTTCTTCAAGATACCAATCATCCAATCTAAATTTAATTCTCAAAACTCTTAATTGAAAAAGATTAAAATATGTATTTCTCCAAAGTGTTTGGATTTCTTTTGATTGATAAATATGATTATCATCTATTGATTCATCAATTTCATTACTTATTTCATCCTCATTATCTTCATTAAAATTATCCATTGATTCTTTTTTCTTTTTCAATGCACGAACATGTTCAGGAGCTAAAGCATATTTAGGTTGTATTCCCATTCTTATTTGCATTTCATAAACAACTAAATGGGAATTGTGAAGATAATTATGTATTCTATCATCAAGAACTTTGATACCTGCTGTCCATACTTTCTCAGGTAAAGCCAATTCAAATAAACAAGAGTTTTCAAAAAAGAATAATATACATAGATTTTTATAAATATTAAACAATGGATAATTTGCTTCAAATGGATAAATGACATCAATAACTCCTCTTGGAAGATTATTTATTGTATCCCAATTATTGAAATTTACATTTGTTGTTGAATTAGTTGGTTGTAATATTTCCCAATTACCTTGTTCTGAACCAATATTGATAATAATAACATTGATTTCTTCAATATCAACAATTATTTGCATAACTGATTTATCAATTTTGCCTCTTTTAATCTTTTCACAAAGAGTATTGTTAATACGAATTATTTCACCAATATTTCTTTCTCTTTTGTTTCTAGCTATTCTGTAATTTCTTTTGACGTATTGTAAAATATGTGATTCAAATTTGTAATAAGCATCTTTCTGTTGTTTCTTATTCGCAAAAATTAAACATGGTCTTATGAATGCATTAATACATGAAATGAAAGAAATATTCTTTTCTATTGTTTCACCTTCTAATTTTAATGATTCTTCTTCATCTTTAATATGAGTTAAAACAGCAACTCTTCTATTATTAATTCCAAATAATTGGGGAATCCATGGTGGATGTTCTTCAAATTTAATGTTCATTCCCATTGGAAGTTTCACAACTTTCCCTGTTAATGATTGTAAACTATCACTTGAATATGATTCTGAAAAAGGTGAACCTAATGAACTATGTAAACTCCCGCTTCTTGATATATTTCCTAATGCAACTGGTGAATTAGATATTAATGAATTTTTCATACTTTCAGTACTATTGTATCTATCATAAATGTTCTTGTCATTTGTTAAAAATTCAATAACATATCTTAAACTAACTGTTTTTCTTGTTCCTAAATAATTATTCTTTTCTATATTATTGTTATTAAAATTCAATTGGTTCATTAATCCATTCATTTCTATAGAAATATTGACAAAATTCTAATATTTGTTCAATTTCTTTTTTGTACTATTCAATTTTTTAAAAAATATATTAATGAATTCTCAATTAGTTTAGAATTATTTATAACTTTTGATCAAAAGTTATAAATTAATTGAAATTATTTCCATGTTTGTGTCTTTGAGACCCTTTTCTATTTTCTTCTGCATTAAAGATTATCGGTTCTTTTCTTTTAGGTGTAATGTTCAAAATAGTTAAATATTCTTGTAATTCACAAAGGACTGATGGACAATATTTCGTTAAATTAAATTTCAAACCAATACTATTATTTTTCCCTTTGGAATAATTGTTCCAGAAATTAGGATCTTTTGCAAAAATCTTGAAAACAGTTCTTGAATGTTCTACATTTTCTAAAAGATCTATTTTCCTTTCAAGTGTATTAAGTTCAAATTGTGATAATTCTCTAACTGTAATTTGAGTATTTGTTATATCACTCCAAAAAGTTTGAATTATTTGTTGATTACTATTTGTTGATTGAATTATTTGTTGATTACTATTTGTTGATTGAATTATTTGTTGATTACTATTTGTTGGTTGAATTATTTGATTATTATCATAATATTCTGTTTGAAATGTTTGGTTATTGTAATTATTATTTCCGAAAGAATTAATCATGATATTAAACAATAACAATATGTGTTATTTTTTTATGATTCATTAAATTTTTTATTAAATAATTAAAGAAAATGCCAACACAAAGTAAATTTTTTAATGGAAACAATAACAATAATAATGAAAACAATAACAATAATAATGAAAATGACAATAATGATAATGAAGATAATTGGAGAATTAAGATTGTTCAAAAAGTACTAGAAGAACCTGCTTATCCAGAAACAGATGATCCTGATTTCATGCTCAAGTTTTTCAAAAAGAGAGAATTTATTGTTAATGCTATTCCACCACTTCCCACCAATATTGATGAAGAAAAGTTAACAGAATTAAGGAAAGTTTGTGTTAAGAAACCAACACCAAGTGCAACACAGAGATTAGTTGGAACTATTATGAGACCTCAAACACCTTTCAAAAGTTTGTATTTGTTTCATGAAACCGGAACAGGAAAAACATTTTCTTACTTAAGTATTGCTGATAATTTTGTTGAACAAGCAATTAGATATGGAAATAAGATTGTTATTCTTGTTCCTGGTTCTTTCAACAAAGTAGATGTTTACAATGAAATTCTTAAAGGTTGGGGACATCTTTATGGTTTGGTTGGAGAAATTCCAGGATTTGTTATGAGTCAAGCAGAAAGAGAAATGAATATTAGAGCCGCAATGCTGAATATCAAAAAAGTATTCGTTGTTATGACTTACAATTCATTCACACCTAAAGTACTTGGTGACAAGGAAACAATAACAGTAAAAGATGCAAAAGGGAGAACTAAAGTAATAGAGAAAAAAGGTGAAGATGGAAAACCAAAACGAATACTTCCATTGGATAGAATTAGTTCTCTTGATAATACATTACTTATTTGTGATGAAGCTCAATATCTCACTGGAACAAGTGCAGGTGAAGCTGTTAGATTAATCAAACAAACTTCTTCTAATTTGAGATTAGTTTTAGCATCAGCAACACCTTTTAAGAATTTTGCTGATGAAATTATTGAAATTGTTAATTTATTGAGACCACTTGATTCACAAATTAAGAAAGAAGATGTTTTCACAGGATCAGAATTTTCATTGCAATGGAAATATGATAATAATGGAAAGAATATTGGTGCTGAACATCTTGCAAGAATGTGTAATGGTTATTTTTCATTTTTGAGAGGTCAATCACCAATTACTTTTGCTAAGAAAATCGAAATGGGTGTTGTTTCTAAAGGATTGAAATTTACTAAAGTAATTGAATCAATACTCCAACCATTTCAATTGGAAACATACAAAGAAATTGTTGATGTTGAAGAAGAAGGATTAGAAAAAGAATCAACAGCAGCTTCTAATTTTGTATTCCCTGGTTTAGCTGATAATATTCCTAAATTAATTGGAAATAATTCTTCAACAATTGTTTCAAATGTTTCATTAGTTCTCAAAGGCCTTTATGGTATCAAAGGTCTTAATGAATTTCGTTCACAAATCAAAAATAACAATACTAAATTACTTTCGGCTTTGGAGAAACGTTTCCCAGGTATTCAAATATATATTGGTAATGATAATCGACTTCGCGGCAATATGTTTAATGTTAAATATTTAGGGAACTTTTCAGCGAAGATGTATGAAATGGTTAATGAAACTTTAAATACTGTTTGGTCTTCTGAAAGTATGGACAAACTCAAAGAAAGAGCAGAACGTTTGAATTCATTAATTAGTAAGAAACAATCAATAATTGAAGCATTTAATGAATTGGAAAGTGATTATCAAACACCAATTGGTGGTGGAAATATTTTTGTATTTTTTACACAAGTGAAATGTGGAGTTGAATTATATGAATCAGCATTACTCGAAAATGGTTATTTGGAATATAGACCTGATGGTAGATACACACCAAATGCAGATACAAGATGTTATTATTGTGGTGTTTCACAAAAAGATCATAAAGCTTCTAAATTCTCTGAAACTCATGTTTACAAACCAAGTATATTTGCTAGTTTTGTTGGTTCATCAGAAGATGATCAAAGAATGCCAACAGATAAGAAAAGTATTATTGATAATGTATTCAATTCTGCCAAGAATAAATATGGTGCTTTAATCAAATGTGTCATTGGTTCTGTTGTTTTGAATGTTGGTGTTACTCTTAGAAATGTTTTCAAAACACTTAAAGGAGATTATCATTTCACTCATAACAAAGTTGAACAAACTGATGGTAGAGGAAATAGATTTTGTACTCAATACAATTTGATTAGTTCTATGAATCTTTGGCCTACTTATTATACTTACAATTATGCAGTTATTTACCCTAATGATTTCAAGTTCCATGATAATAATCAAGGAACTTCAAATGATAATCAAGGAACTTCAAATGATAATAATGAAATAGACGAAATATCAGGAGGAGCTAAAGTTAGAAATCAAGTAAGAACTAAAAAGAGTTACAAAAGTGCTAAATCAAGAAGACAAGAAAGAAGAGAAGACAAAGAAATTTCAGGTATAACAAATGAAATTAACATGTATCGCAAAGGGGAAATCAAGTTCATTATGATTAATGGAGCTGAAAGAATTCTTCAAATGATTGCTGTTGATTGTCCTTTGAATAGAGCAGCTAATGTTTATAAACATGAAGTTGAAGAATGGAAAGGTTGTAAAGAAATTAGTGAGTTCAAAATTGATTCAACTATTGATGATGATGAAAAAGAAAAGGAAAATGATACTAAAAAAAGTATTAAAGTATGTCCAGCTGTTTGCAATTATCATAGTTGTGATTTCAGATGTTTGAACACAATTTTAAACAAGAAATACTATGATCCAAAACGAATGTTATACAAAAGGCCTGATATCAAAGAAATAGATATGACTACTTATGATGATAATATGGTCAAGAATGATATTGATCTTTGCAAGGGAATTATTATTGACATGTTCAAAAACAAAGTGAAATATACAGAAGAAGAGATTATTAAAAAAGTTAAAGAATTATATCCTGAAGAAAGAAAAATTTGGTTTGATGAATTCTATGTTGAACGTGCTCTTAAGGAATTATTGCCTGTTACAAACAATGATTTTAATAAATTCAAAGATTTAATAACTGATAAGTTTACTAAACCTGGTTATTTAATTCATAGATACAAATATTTCATATTCCAATCTTTTCTTGATAATACAAAACTACCTATTTATTATAGAGAAAATTATATTCCAGAAATTAGGAATAATATTAATTTGATTGATTATATTGAAAGTTTACCTGATGGCAAATCACTTTTGAAATTGATAAATGAAGATGAAGATGAATCAATATACGTTTATGATTTTGATTCAACTGATGAATATTATGACAACAGAAAAGATAATGAATTCGTCGGAACAATAAGTAAACCTCCTAATTTCAAAGGAATGAGAAAAGGGGATGAATTATCAGATGTATTCAAAATTAGAACTAAATTTCCAGAGAATGTTACCAAAAGAAGAGAAGTTGGTTTACCATTACGCAGAGGAACAGTTTGTAAAACATTAAATAATATTTCTTGGATACTTCAAGTTGGCAAATCAATTGGTATGGAACCAACAATTCCTAAAGGATACACAAGAGAATTAATTTGTAATGATGTTAAGAAACGAATGTATTTCCTTGAAAAATATTCAACAGATGGTATTAATTATTTAACAATTCCTGCTAATCATAAAGAAATTCCTTTTCCATTAAATCTCTTAGACAGAGTTCAATACATTATTGAAACAATAAGGAAAAGAGCTCCTTCATATGCTTCAATAAAACCAACAGTGAAGAAAATTCCTTTAGTTATTGATATTGATACAACAAAATGGGGAAATGATTTTGTTATTGAAGAAGAAAAATCAAATGAAAATGATTCAAATAATGAAAAAGGAGGTAATAATGAAAAAGGAGGCAATAATGATAATGAAGAAAATGGAAAAGTAAAAAAGAAACGAACAAGAAAATCAAAAGAGAAAAATGCCAATAATGAAAATACTGAGCCAAATAATAATTCTAAAGTATACAATGTTGAAATTGCTAAATATATTATTATTTACCCAGATGAAATGCCATTAAAGTTCCTACAACCTTGGAATAGCAGAACTATTGTTGTTGAATAATTAATTAATTTTGTTTAATAATGATCATTATTAAACAGAAAGAAACAGGAAAAAATTTGATTATTTAATTGATAAAATAATTATTATCATAAAATAATTAACATGTCCGCAGGTGCTGTTCTTTATGCATATACTAAAAATCAAATAGGTTTGAGAGTAAATGTCAGACATTCTGATAGAGGAGTTAATTATAAGAAAAAACTTTTTAAATATGTGAAACTCAGGAAAGAAGATACATTTACTCCTAATAAATCACTAATAGTTAAAATATATTCTATCAAAGAAATATCTGATGCGCCAGTAGACAATGGTTCTGTTGAAGTTCCTATTAATCCAAATATTGTTGCTGATGTACTTTTGTGTTCAGCAACACCTGGATTAATAACACCCGCAATTGTTCATAGTTATGTGAAAGGATACATGATTGCTTATTTCTATGCACTAGCAATAAATATTAGATTGGAAAATATTAATCAAGCATTATTTAGAACTGTTAATAATGAAATCTATTATACTGGTGGTTGGTACAATAATAAATCAGAGGTTTTAGTTACTGAAGGTATGATCATTAGAGTTCAAATAGAAAAATCATCAGGAAAACAACAAATAATACCTGAAATCGACGATGACGGTGATGAAATTTTTCGTCCTGGATTCTTTTGTGGTGCTAAATTACTTGATCTTGCTAATGAAAATGAAATTGCTTATTACAATGAAGTCAATAATATGATTTATGGAGATACTAAACAAACCAAAACTTCTGAAGTAGAATTATCATCAAAACAAATATAATTTTTATGATGTATAATCGAATTTTCTATTATGATTGATTAATCATAATAGAAAAAGTAAATGGTTCATAATACTGATATTGATAATAGAATAGAGATTTTTTCATTACTCAAAAATCATAAATCAGAAGAATTGATAGAGAATTATTCGAATGAAATTTTAACAAATCCAAATATGATTGATGAAAATGGAAATAGTCTTATTCAAATAGCAGTTTTGATGAACAATATTCCTATTGTTAGTTATTTATTGAATGGAAATCCTAGAATTCAATCATTAGATTCTTTAGGTTATAGTATATTATTCTTTCCTATTAAATTTCGATACAATGAATTATTGAAACTTTTAATAGATTCAAAAGGATCAATGATAATTGATATTGTTGATAAAGATGGAAATACTCCTGTTATTTATGCAATTAAGAGTCATAATTATTATGCTCTTAAATTACTAGGAAAAGCTGGGTGCAATTTTGAATATACAAGTCCAACAACAGGAAATAGTTATATACATTTTTGTATTGAAGAAAGAGATTTAGCTTCACTAGAAATAATTATTAATTTCCTTGATGAGAAAATTAATAATGTTGAGAATGAAAAGAATAATGTTGATGTAAAGAATGGACTTAATGAAACAACAATCAGTAAGAATTTAAGATTTATTATTAACAAAAGGAATTCACAATGGAACACTCCATTATTATTAGCATCAATGGTTGTTCCTGATAATTTTGAAATCATTAAATTTCTTGTCCAAAAAGGTTCTTACATTAATAAAAGTAATTTCAATGGTGAAATTTCAGCTCATTACTTTGCATTATCAGGTTCATTTACTTCTTTCTTAGCAATTAATGGAATATTTTCACAAACTTTTCCTTTTGAAATACTTTTGTCTATTTGCAATGATTATCTTGAATCATTACAAACAAATACATTGTTGAATTTAAACAAAGAACAATCGAAAATCATTAAATTAATAACACATAATACAACAACATTGAATATCAACATTCAAGAAGCAATTAATGGAAATACGGCTTTACATATTTCATTATTAAGAAACTGGGAGAAAATTACATATTTCATATTTACTAAATATTTTATTATTCCTTTGATTTCTGAAACTTTTCCTTTGTTGGATATCCATTGTCAAAATGGAAAAGGAGTTACAATATTTCATATAATTCTTACTTCAATATCAATGAATTTTGATAATAGTTTAATTACATTATTCTTACTTTTGATTCCTCATGTAAATCTAAATATCCAAGATAATAATGGAAATACTTCATTACATTTGTTCTTTTTGTATAATATTTTTGAGTTCTTAATGAATAATAATTACATTCTAGATATTTTAAAAACTAAAAAACTTAATATTTTCATTAAGAATTTTGATGGAGAAACTGCTTATGATTTAGCAATAAAGAATTTATCAAGTGATCAATTAGAAATATTTTTGAATATTGTTAGTGAATCAATTCTTAATACATTAACATTACCAAAATACAAAGGTTCATGGTTACTTAAATGGCAAAATGATTGTTCATTGATTAATGAATCTAATAAACAAAATAATGAACAAAATAATGAACAAAATAAGAAAAGAATCAAATGTCTTAAGAAATGTAGGAAAATGATAGACAAAGAAAATATTTCAGTTCCATTGAAAAAAGATAGATTGGACATTGAAATATTCAAATTCGAAGATGATAAATCTAATTTAATGAATCCATTTACAGGAAATACTATTGATGTTTTTTCCGGATTTATTTACTTGTATGAGAAACATTCACTCAAATGTAATGGATTAATGAAAATTATTTTGAATCCAGAGAAAATAATTAATAAAGAAGAAGTAAAATATTCTGGTGTTCTTGGATATTTTCCTGATATTTTGAAAAGTACACAAATGAGTATTCATTGGCTTTGTCAAAGAATATTTTTCTCAGGAGGATTTGATAGTTATTTTAGAAAATTATTTAGTAATAATGTTAGATTCATTGTTGCATATATTGGTATTAACCTTGTTAATAATATTAATGATAGTAGTGGGGGACATGCAGGTTGTGTTATTTATGACAAAGAAACCAATACAGTTGAAAGATTTGAACCAAATGGTGAAAGTATATTACCTGGATTTTATTACAATCCTGATCTTCTTGATGCTTCGTTGAAATCTAAATTTCATTCTCTTTTAAATGGAATGTATGTTAAATGGGAACAACGTGTTAAGAAAGAATATCATGAAAGAACAAAAGGAGAAAATAATAAAACAAAAGAAGGAAATGAAAGAACAAAAGGAGAACAGAATAACAAAAATGAAATTGAACTTGAAAGAGAAGGTGAAACAAAAGTAAATTTGTCAAAAACAATGAAATATTTAAAACCCTCTGATTACATGAAATTTATGGGATTACAAAGATTTGATGCTTATGAAAGTGATATTTTAAAAAACAAACATATTGGAGATAATGAAGGTTATTGTATATTATGGATTATTTTCTATTTGGATTACAAACTAAAATATCCTTCAATACCTTCTAAAAAATTACTAACTAAAATAATTAAGAAAATTAATAGAGGTTTAGTTCCCACAACAAATACAAAGAAAGATAGAATAGGTTTTCTTGATATTATAAGGAGTTATAGAAAAGTTGTAACAACAATTAGGGATGATTTGATTAAACAAATTAATCCTAATTTGACTATTAATGATTACGTTAATGGAAAATTTACAGATGAACAATTAAACAAATTAGTTTCTTTGATAATAGAAAAATTACAATAAGAAATAACTGATTATTACATTATTGTCTAAATAACAATTATGTAAAATGGGAATTAATTCTTTGTATTGGGGAAATACAAGATGGCTTGATTTACATTTCACAGCTTTAACATATCCAAAAAATCCTAAACAAACGGATAAATCAACGTATCTTTTATGGATTCTTTTATGGATTGAAACATTAATGTGTGAAATATGTAAAAATAATGCAAAGGTTCTTCTTTATGAAAAAGGATTAATGCCAACTGATTATGATCTAAGTAATCAACAAACATTCTTATTTTGGACTATTAAATTTCATAATGCTGTTAATCAAGAACTTGGGAAAAGAATTTTGACAAATGAAGAAGCTATTCAAAAAATTAATGAAGCTTTGATTAACAATAAGAATAATGCTATTCCAGGAACTAAAAACCCAATTAATAAATGTGATCATTGTCCAAATATATCTGAATTACCTTGTTTAGATTATGTTTCACAATTCATAAACAATTTTGATTCTAATGAATTTAATAATTTTGATTCAAATGAAAATATTGAAGAATGTTCAAATAGTTGTTCTTTAATACAAGAAAATGATAATGAAGAAAATAATATATCTGATAATAATAACAATAGTGATATGGCTAATAGTAATAATCTACCTCCCGGAGTTACTGAAACAACTGTTAGTACAAGTCGTAGTCCGTGGTATTGGGCATTAATTATTATTGGAATAATATTATTGTTTTTGATTATTGCAATGATCATATATTTCCTTACGAGAAGAAAGAAAACACCTGCAACTACAACTTCAACTACGACAACAGAAACTCAAAATCAAGGACAAACTTTAGATAATAAACTTTCTGAATTTAGTAATGTAAATGCTCTTGATACTGAGCTTAATAGTATTCTTAATAATCCAATTTACTAATAATTAATCAATTATGAGTAAATTATCATTGTTTTCTATTCATATTTGCTCTATTCATTAATAATTATTGTTATTCATTAATGCTTTGTTTAAATCTTTTAACAATGAAATCATTGTTAATCTAAGAAATGGTTCTGAATAAATATCACTGTAATTGATTAAGTATTCACGTTTAATCAAAGGTAATAAATTCTTAACCGTATTGTATATTTCAATCCACGCTTTTAGTATATTTTCTCTATTTGTAATTATTGTTCCATATGGATTTATTCCATAACCTGACATTCCTTGTCTAATTCCATTTGCTATTTGTTTTGATGTTAATTTAGCTTTTTCCAATTTCAATAAATAATTCTTTTCTGTCAAAATTTCTTTTTTCATTGAAATTACTTTTGAGAATTCTCTTGAATAATGAAAAGGATTCAATTGAAATATCCATGAGATTTTATTAATAGGAACAAGTATTGTTGGTTCAACAATTTCATTTCTTGAAATAGAAATTTTCTTGTAACAAACGAAATTACTATCTTCCATTGAAAACAAAGTATTTTTATAAATATTTTTGTCTAAATCTCTCCAAGAAGGAATATTAAACAATACAGGATATGTTATACCTATTTTTAATAGATTAGTTCTTTCAAGAGAATTACTTGTTTTTAGTAAATTTCTTGAAAATGTTCTTAAGAATGTTTCAAGAACTATTTCATAATCAGGAATAATAATATTACTTCTATTTGGATTTGTGTGATAAGTATTTGCATTAAATAATCTTTGGAATTTAAGTTTTTTGACAAATTCATAAATATTTTCAAATGTTTTTGATGTTGAATTAATTCCCATTTTCTTTTCATAGTTTTGCATCCATTCATATTTTTCTAATGTTAGTAATGAATTTAATATTTGAACAATTGTTTTTTGAAGAACATTTTCATCAACGAAATTAACTTTCGCTATATTTTTTATTCTTGCTATTAATTTCTTATTTGAAAGAACTGTCAATTGATCAATACTTAAGTATTGTATATATGAATAAAATTCATCTGAAGTATATAATTTTCCTGTTTTAATCATTTTCTGTATTATTTCATTATTAGAATTTGTTTTCTTTTGTGATTCAAATTCTCTATTGAAATCATTAACATTGATTTTCGAAATACTACTCGATTCATAAAGAGCTTTAATAATTTCAACAATGATAGAATAATACAAATAGAGATCATCACCTCTTTTTTCTTTACTATGAAGTTCATAGAAAGAATCAATATTTGATTTGTCTATTAATGCTTGTAATGAAGGTGCAATGTTCATTAATGAAATTAATGAAATAACTATTAACTTGGCATCATAAGCAATACTATAAGATATCCATATGATATCAGTAATATCTTCAAATGATTCTGTTAATGAAACTTTTCTTATATTCTCAAGTCCATTATAAAAACTTGATTTAATCCATTTCTCATTAATAGTTTGAATTGGACAATTATTTGAATTAATGATATGTTTTCTGATTTCTTTGTTTATTATATTATCAGAAATAGAACTAATGACTTGAACATTTGAAATATTAACTAAGAACTTTGAACCTGCTGATCTCATTAAAGAAGTCATTTTGGGAGAAGAGAAATTAGGATAAATTACATAATCAAATGATTCATAAACATTTTCCACAATTTTTGTATCAAGAGAATAATGAATTCTTGGATCATTTGTATCAATGTTATTAATTTCAAATATTTTCCTGAAATATGAAGGTGAAAGTGATTTATCATTCTTAAATCCAATAACTTCTCCACTTAATTGATTTCTAATAACAATATGTTCATCAGGATGTATCATGTAGAAACAATAATCAGGATCTATTAAATCAATTGATGGATATCCTGATAAACATCTCGATGTAAATGTTAATAATGAACCACGTTTTCTTATTCCTGCTCTTAATAGTTGTTCTTGATAATAATAATCATTCAAATTCTCATCAACATCTATTTGTTCTATTGAATTAGGAATATCTAGAATCTCAGTTTTCACACCATTAATCAAAACATTTGTTGTTTTGAATATTCCATAATAATTATAATAGAAATTTAAGAAATTAAGAGAACTAGAATTTTGATAATTAGAAGCTATTAAATTTTCATATGATCTAACATCTCCAAACAATGAATATTGAAGATTTTCCATTGGAAATGCTGATTCATAATATGAATTATAATAATTAAGAACATTGAATTGAACAATAGAATTAATATTATTACCTCCACCAATAATATTCCAATTAACTAATTTGTGTTCTTTACCTTTATTATCTCTCCATGTTTCAATTACTGTTTTTGGATGTGGAAGTAATTTGAAAACTGTTGGACATGAATCAATAATTGGTCTTTCAAATGGATCAGAAACGAGTAATGATACAATATTATCTTCAATATCAACTTCTGTTATTTTAGCTCTTGTTCCTATATTTTCTGTTAATTTTGTATCAAACATTTTGAATACAGTACCAGGACCAACTCTACCAACACGACCTTCTCTTTGTTCTTCACTACTCTTTGAAATATAATCCAAAACCATTGTCGATGTTTCTGTACTTGGATCATATTTATCTCTTTTCTCCAAACCCGTATCAAATACTTGACTCAAACCAGGAATAGTAACAGAAGCTTCAGCTATATTTGTTCCAACAATAACAAATCTTTTGTATGTTCCTTTAGTAACTATCCCTTTAGTTTGTTTTTGATTTCTTAATTCTTCATTTTCAAACAAATACAAAAAATCTTCTTTTGAACCTGTGTATTCATGAATTCTAGTATAAGCATTAGTAACAAAATCTTTAGCATCATCATTCATATCTTTGTATAAAGGAAGAGCAATAATAGATTGTGGTAATCTTTCATTGAGTATACCAACAGCAATAGTAATATCTCTTGTTCCTGGGAGAAATAATAGAGCATTTTCATTATTATGGGATTTCTCTATAACTTCTATTGTTTTATTAATAGCAAAATTTAAATTTCCAATATTATCCATTTCAGATATTTCAAAAGGAGTTAATTCAACAATTGTTATTGGAAAACGAGTTTTCTGACCAGGTTTACTTATATGAACTCTTCTATCAATACATGCTCTATCAAAATGATCTCTAATGAATTGTGAAAGTGGATATGCTCTATTATCATTAATATCTCTGAAATCTCTTCTATATGTAATTTCATCAGAAGCCATTGTTGCTGAAATTATCATTGTTTTAATGGAATTATTAATATTTGTAATATCTCTCATTAAAGTAAGAATTAAATCCATATTGATATTGTGTTCATGACTTTCATCAATAATAACAATATCATAAATATTCTTTGAAAGAAAAACAGGAGATTTATTGTTATGAGAAACTTTTACTGAATGTTCATTCATAGAATCAAAATCATTATTAGAATTTTCTATAAATGTAACAGTAGAATTCTCATAAACAACTTGAGTTAGAGTTACAGTATCACTAATTTCTTCATACAATGATCCATCAGTAACAAATCTAACAAATTTCTTTTGATCATCAGAAATATGACTATTACCTCTATATTTGAATTGAATAACAAAATTATTAGTTTCTAATTCTTCATTATTAATATCTTCAAACAAAGGCAATCCAATATTATTACCAACTGCTTTGGCATTATTAATAGTGGGAATAGTTCTTGGTTCTGTACATACTATCCTCGCTTCCATTGCAAATTCTAACATACATTTTGCATACATCATTAATAAAGGTCCTAATAATGATTTCCCAACACCCGTTCCTCCTGTGAAAAGAATTACTCTACAATTAATGAATTTATGAAAAATATTAATTTGGGATATCCAATTGACTGCATAAAAATCAGTCCAAGCCGCTGTTTTAATCCATTCATAATATGGTATTCCTTTTGATGAAAATAATGAAGAATATCTTGTTGCATTTCTTGCATAATGAAAAGAATTATTCATTAAACTTTCGTAATTTATTAATCTTACATCTGCTTTTGGTAAATAACGCGTTAAATATCCAGAAAATATCAAACATTGAAAAATAATATCAGGAAGTAAAGCTCGAATAGATAAATGATATTTTTGATGAATGTAATTAACAATATTAGGATTATTACTTTTCAATCCACTAATTATTTCTGGTATGAATTTCAATCCTTTGCCAAAAGTACTGAAATATTTTCTATTATTATACCAATTAACAGTTCCTTGATTGTTTCTTGTATATTGCTCAATGTCTAATATTCGAGCAATAGCAACATTTTTGTATTTACCAAATATAGAACACCAATGTAAAGGCAATTTGAAAACATCATCTTTGTTAGTTTTTGGATTATTTCTTAGAACTATTGAAAATGATTTAGCATAATTATAGATATTCTTTGGAGTAATTATTATTGATTCTGATTCATCAATTACATTAGAATTAATTAGATTTTGATATTGTTTTGATTCTTTTGAAAGAATATTTAGAATATTTATTGGTTCATTATCATTACTATTATTGTTTAATGTATTTCCAATTGTAACATGAAAATACCATGTTCCTTTGAAATGATCTATTTCTTGATACAAAAAATCATAAATGAAATCAATAGGAATTTTTGATAATTCTTTTCGAGCTCTATTGATATTTCCTTCTGATATTTTGATTAATGATTTCGATGTTTTGTTTTTTGACGTTAATCTTTTTGAATTAATGATTTCATTATCAAATATCAATTGATTATCTTCTTTGAGAAATCCACGATTAATTAATAATTCTGTTTTTGAATAGTAATTGTAAAGAAATAAGTAAATGTAATGAAGAATTATCCCATTGTTTTTCGATGATTCATTAATAGTTTCTTCAAAATATAATTGATTCTCACTCAAATTGTTACTAATAATATTATTCCAATTCTTAAGAAATAAATCTCTTTCAATTGATGATATTTCTGACCATTTCAAACCATTAACAATTAAGTTTAATGGAAGTCTTCTTAATAGAATATTAGCAATACAAACAATATTATTCTGAATTGGATTAATAATTAAATCATAAATCAACCATTTGACTCTTTTAACATTTTCATAAAGCATTAATCTAAGAACATTGTAAATATCATTGAAAGAAATCCCATTAGTAATATCAACAAATCTTTCATAGAAAAAACATTTACTTGAATTGAAAATTTTATTAATTGTTTGTTCATAAAGTTCTGTTTCTCTATATTCATCAATACCAATTGGAAATATTGTTTTCCAATTCACATGAAATTTATTGCTACTCTGATCTATTGTCATAAGAAACATTGATAGATTCTGTTTAAATATTTTTTCAGTGTAAGGTCTATAAGCTATTTTCGTTGAATTTGTTTCAGTATCTAAAAATCTAAAACAATGATCATATTGTCTATTACAATAAATAAACTTAGGAGCAATATCAGAATTTGGATATTTTTCTTCAGCAAGATAAATATCTCTCAAATATGTTAAATTACTTCTTTTGATTCCGGTTGGGTCATCAATAAAGGGCAACAAACATTCTATTATTGCTCTTAAATCTAAAGAATCATTTGCAATTAATGAAATCCAAAATGATTGTGGATCATTAAGACCATTTTGTTTGATTGCAAGAAAATTAATGACTATACAAACACCATCAGTAATTAAACTAATATCTCTGTAATTCAAATTAGGGAAAATTCCTTTAACAACATTATCTCGAATAAAAGATCTCCTGTTATCAATATTAGAAATTATTGGAGTTGGTAATAAATCTATTGGAATATTATTATAAAATTCTGATGCTTTTTCTGATATTGAATTATACATTAATAAATTAATTACTAATGTAAATAATAATTATTCATATTTGATTATTAAGTTTCATGATAATGATCATTATCATGAAACTATTATTTCATCAAGAATTCCATAAATGTCATATTTATTTTTCAATACACTATTACTAAAGATTTTGTAATTATTGTTACTTGGATTTTTAGGATTCTGTTGGATAAGTATTAATGTTGGAGTTTCTTTGACATTGTATTTGTTTAATATTTTCTTTAATCTTTCTTCTGGATATTCTGTTATATTAAGAATATCAAATTTGAAATATTTGTTATATTTCTTCTTCAACTCTTCCCATGTATTATTAAAAAGTTTACAATGAATGCAATCAGGATTATAAACGTAAATTATCGTGCCTTTCTTTTTAATATTATTATTGTTTTCCTTCTCAATAATATTCTCTTTCTCAGTATTATTTCCAGCTGTTATTTGTTTAGTGTTATTTCCTTTAATAATTACATTAATTTCTTCATTAATATCTTTAAAATTAGGTTGATTCAACACTGATTTTAATATTTTAGTTTCTTCTGTTAATTCTTCAAATCCATTTCCTCCTGTAATATTTTCTTTTTCATTCAAAATATTTTTAAGATCATTAATAAAAATTTCTTCATCAAATTCAAATTCATTATCTTCATTATTATTTTCTTCTATATTATCATTATCATTATCATTTTCAATTTCATTTTCATTTTCATTAGAACCTCCAAAGATATTAGAACTTTCAATAATACTATGTTCAGATATATATTCATCGCATTCTGAATAGAGTATTGAAAGATTTTCAATATCAGTTCCTAAAGCATCAACAGCATTTTTAGCTAAACTTATTTCAGCAAAATTTCTTTCATCAGATTTTCTAACAAGATCATTAAGAACATACAATAATTTTCCATGTATATTTATTAATTTTTTGATTATTTGTTTGAGAATTTGTTTGTATTCTTTACTAATTTTTAGATTATTAACAATATTCAATGCTTCATCATAACTTTCTTTCCCTATTCTAAGGGAATCAATAATAATATTTTGCATGAACTTGATTTAATTACAAAAGAGATATTTTTTGAACGAATTTCATAGTAATTGATTAATTACAATGAAATATTATTGAATTAATGATATTCATCAAAATCATAAAGAAAACCCATTCTTGTTCTAATACAACATGATTCTATCGAATATTTAAAGAATAAATCCTTTTTCAAATCAGCTTGTTCTTGTAATGAAAGAGTTGGTGATTTAGTTATTTCAAATAATTCTTGAAAATATAGATCAATATTGACAGTTACAAATCTTCCACATGTGCATGTTAATGGAATCATTAACTGAAATACAAATAACTAAAATGAATAATAATTAATTATTATAATTATTATTCATTTTTTTATTCTCTAATAATTATATTAATCATTGATCGAAAAATGAAAGCAGAAGACGTTTGCTTGAATTCATATAGTATCGATGTTATTTATGCTAGAATAGCAGATGCAGCAGAGTTAATATTGAATAGTTCTGGAGTTATTCTTGATGAAAGAACTAAAAACAAAATCAAACATATCATTTGGGAATACATTCAAGAAAATACTAAAGAATTTTGTGATGATAATGAAGGTTACTACAAAATAATTAATGGTGTTAAAGTTGAATATGATTATGGTCCCGTTAAAGATCAAATCAAAAAAGTTTATGATGTAACAATAAAGGATGTTATTAATTATTTAAAAGCTGAATATCCAAGTAATTTTCCAAAAGATAAACATTATGATAAGAAAAGAGATGGTTTTTATAACAGGGATTATGATAAAAGAAGTGATAGAAATTATGGTAGAAAAGACAGAAGAGATTATGACAGAAAAGACAGAAGAGATTATGATTATGACAGAAGAGATTATGACAGAAAAGGAGAAAGGGATTATGATTATGACAGAAGAGATAATAAAAGAGAATACGAAAGGGAAAATAGTAGAGAAAGAAATAGAATTGATCCTGATTATAGAAGAGATTATGATAATAGAAAAAGAAATGGGAAACAAAATAATTATGATAATGATATTGATTACATAACTTCTATTATTGGAAGAAATGGAAATGATAGATACAACAGAGACAGAGATTATTGATATTTTGATTTCATAATAATTAATTAATTATTATGAAATTATTCAGCACTCCAAGCATCACATCTAACATCAATGGTTTCATTATCATCATTATAATTAATTCCATCTGTAAAGAATTTTATTCTACAAGTATGAATACTTTTTGAATCCAATGAATCTTCTATTATACTTTCAAAACTTTCACCTGAAAGACTTCTATTAATAAAATTTATGGAATAAACTCCACATTCAATATTATCTGTTTGAATATGTTTAGTATTTTCTTTGTAAATATAATCTTTATTATTCTTTTTGCACCATGCTTTGAATTTATTAATGAAAGATTCCATTGGTTTTGTAGGAGGTTTTCCTAATGAATTACAAAACCAAATTTGTGGTGTTTTTTGTGTTTTATTATTTCTTATTCCTGTGTCCAAATACAAAGAAATCCAATGCTTTCCTTTTTGTCCATGAACTGATGTATTGAAAATAACTCCATATCTATACTTTCCATTCTTAACAAGATCATCTATATTAACAGGATATAGTTTACATGAAGAAACAACATCACAGTCAGCAAGAACAGCTCCTAGAAATTTATAATCAGGAACAAGCATTTCATAAAATGACATTTTACTTTCAATTTGTCCATTATTTAACCAATCATTCGAATGTCTGGGACCAAGTACTTTACCATATTTTTTCATCCAAAATAATTTTACTAATTCATCAATTATTTTCTGTGAAATATTATTATAATTTTCAATAATATATTTGTTAAGATCTTTCTTGATTTCTTGGATATTTCTATTAGAATAATTAATAATTTTCTCTCCAACAAAATTATTGTAAGCTTTAGCTAGATTAATAATATCTTTGTTTGTTAATTCATTTTCATTATCATTAATATTACCAACCATTTTTTGTTTATAGGAATCAGAAAGAGAATTATAATAATAATTCTGAAGTTATTTTCATTACTATTGATTAATAATAATGAAAAATAATAATGTGAAACAAATGAGAAAATTAATGAGAAAAACCATGATTACTATTATATTTCATTCTTAATATTGATGGTTTTTGATACAAAGGTTTCTTTGATGTATATTCTGGGTAATAATGGCAATAATGATCATGAATTTTCTTAAATATTAAATCACTTTTATCAGGACCAATTTCATTTGTATAATTCATAATTTCATCAAGAAGTTCACCATTGCCAATAGTTCTATAAAATTCAACATACTTCCACATTCTTTCTAATATATCCATTCTTTCTTCATTAAAGAATTCAGGATCAAAAGGAACTTCTGTTCTTTGTGCTATTTCAAATCTGAAAAATGAAACACTCCCAATAATGAATTTTTCTGCATATTCTGATGTTGGGAAATTAATAAATTCATTAGATATCCAATGTGATAATTCTTCATCACTCATTCCTAGTCTTGGCATGTAAATATATTTGATCCCCTTGTTAAGAAAGTGTTCTTCATCTGCTTTAATAGTTTCTGGATCACTTGTTAATTTTTCACGTAAAGTTTTATGTAAACTAGAACTTATTTGTGAAGCCCAATTCAGAATTTTCTCCACTTGAGGATCTTTTTTCAAAGAAATTTTATTATTCATCATTTTTGTGTAAAGAACTTTGTCTCTAATTTCTATGCAAGCACCTTTAGGCATTTTAGTTTCTCCTGATAAACCTGGAATAGCACATTTATCTGCTTTATAACTATCAAAATCTTTGTATTCAACAATCTTACATTGCATGAATATACATTTAGGTAAAGCTGTACAAAACATTTGTGTTTGCATTTGAGTATAATAATCATAAGGAATAACAGTTCCTAACATTGATTTCTTAAATATCATATCTCCTGGTTGAATAATTCTTTTTGGTGGACATTTGATTTCTAGTAATGTTCCAACTAATGAAGAAGCTCTTTTAGGTTCACCTAAAATGTCATTAATATCTTTGTTTTCATAATTAGAAAATGGTGAATCAAGTGCATATCCATCACAAATACCATCAGGAGTTGCTCCAAGAAATGAATATTTCTCATGAATAATTATTGATGGATAGAACAACCTTGCATTATGTGTATGAGAGAAATACATACTAGCATTTTTCTCATGTTTATTCCCATGTCTTGTATGTTCATTACCTTCAAATTCTTCAGAGGGAACTAAACCACTTTTCTCTAGTAGAAACATTATTGGATATTTACTTTGACTTTCATCTAGAACAGTTGGAATATGTGTTGCTGTTATACAATTACTTCTTTCTTCAAACCATTTTTGTTCTCCTGGTTCATAATAAGGTTTTCTTTTCAATTGTTTAACTCTTTCAAAAAGTAATTGTTGTTCATTGTTGAAATTATTAATTGAAGGTAAATCAAAAATATCTAATCTAGTTATTAACTTTCTTGAATAATAAGAATTGAAAGTTGTATTAGAATTCTTATTTCCTCCATCATTAGTCAAAAGATGAATGAAATCTTGTATATTTCCATTTAATGAAGGATCAAATTTGTAAATCAATCGATATCTATCTTTAATTGCTTTTTCAATAATAGAATATATTAAAGCTTCTAATGATGGTGAAACTCCTGATGAAAAAACATAACATTTAATAATATTGCAAAATGTCATAGTAATTCCATGAAGTTCTTCAGGGAAGAAATGAGAATTTTCTAATAAACTAAGTCTCAATTCTCTTAAATATTTCAAAACAATATTAGTAATATTATCAATATCAGTTTGTGAAAATTCCATTTGTTGGATAATGTAAATATTTTTACTTATTATTTAGTAATTTTGATTTCAATATTTAATCAAACATTGAAATCAATTATTGATTATAGTAATTTAATTCAGTTTGGAAATTTATAATTTGATAATTAGGAGTTTGATTATTCATCATTGTTGGTTGATTAGTAATTGAAGGTTTATTACTAAAATCTATTTTTGATGTAGTATTAATGAATTTAGTATTGTTTGTGAAATGTTTTTCATATTTACCAACAGTCCAAACATAACTCATTGGATTGAAAGAAATTGCCACTTTTATTAGAAATGAAATATTCGTAATAATGCATTTATCTTTGTCATAATCAATTTCTCTACTTTGTAATAATTTGTTATTTGACAAATACAAAATCTTTTCCCTTAATTGTTCTTTGTTATTGCAATCAGACAATTTAGCTAAATATTCATCTATCTTAGTTCTTTTTTGACTATCTTTTAAATATCTAAATTTCCTTTGAAATCCTTCAAGTCTTCTATATTCAAAATAATTTTCATCTGATTCATTATCAGTTTGATAATTGCAACACATAAATAAAGCTCTTCTACCAATGTAATTAGAATACTCAACTCTATCAGGTAACATTGCGTATTTAGTATTTATTAATGCATTGTATTCATTGAAAATATTATAAGAGATTCTAGCAACTCTTTCTTCATTATAATCAAAATCTTCAAATATTCCTGTTGGTCTTTGAAATGAATTATTTGATTTATTAGTCATTGCAATATTAATGAATAATAGAAAGCAAAATGAAGAATTTTGATGAAAACAATTCATTTTTTTATTACTCAACCAGATTGTTGTAATTTAGCAATATATGTATTCTCATCTTTCTTAAGGAAATGACCATTTTTATCTTTTAATAATTCACCTTCAATACCTTTAAGGGAATGATTATAAATGATTCCTGTCTTTGGATCAACCCAATATAATGTTTCTGTTGAATAACCAGAACCAATTTGTGTCACAGCACTTATTTCAAATACTTCAATTCTCATTCTTCTTGTATTTGGAGCTTCTGATCCTGAAGAATAAAGTATATCAGCACTAATATCATCTTTGAAAGCAGAACCTGGATTATTTGAAAGAATATCTGATTGAGGAAATGAAAAACAATTAATTGGTTTTGCATTGGCTGGAGCATTATGTGAAAGATTAAGAATACAATCAACAGAAGCTTCTCTTAAAGCATGAAGAAATGATTCAACTGATAATTCTTTTCTATACGAAATATTCTGAATAACTATATCTGTTGATGAATATGGACTTTTTTCATCAGGAGCAACTTTATTATTGAGTAATCCATTCAATAATAAAACATTTTCTTCATTATTTTCCTGGTTATTCTCTTGATTATTCTCTTGATTATTATCATTATTGTTTTGCTGTTTAGGAATCAAATGAGAAATCATTTCAGTTGTTTTAACTGTTTGATAATTAACAACTCTAATAATTCTTTGATTCATTGGAATTTTCTTATGAACACATCTTCTTCTACTTCTGCCAAGCAATTGAAATTCTGTTATTGGTTCCCAAACATAACTAGTAATTCCATTATAAATAACATTGTCAAGTTCAATTCCTTGTGTATTTCCCAATGATAATAAAGAAATCTTGCATTCAATTCCAAAATCATTTTCATCTCTATTATACATATTCTTAATTTCTTTCTTTTGTCTTGTTGATAATCTCCCTGCCATTGTGCAATATTTTCCATTACACCAAATATTATCAGATTTATCAGTAAATCTTTTGAATCCACAAAACTCTAAATAGATTTCTTGCATTTCTAATCCTTCTCCATAAACAAATGGTGAAAATATCATTCCTTTTCCATGGGATGCATATGCATCAAAAGCTGCAGCTAATTCCTTAGGACCATGTTTATAAAGTTCTAATGTTAATCTTGATAAACCAAAAGTTCCTTGTTTTATCAGAAAAGATAAGAATGTATCATTATCATTATTAACAATCCTTTGAGGTGTCCCATATTTATTTCCTTTGGATTTTTGTTCTTTTAATCTCTGTTCCAATGTTAATTTTGGAGATAATGAAGGTAAACCTTTCCATTTGTATTTGTATGGATTATACATACCTAATGATTCTTCACCATTACCAACAATACATTGTGTTTGATTCAAATATTCTTCATAATCATCCAAATCATCTTGAATAGTTCTTTCTTCTAATTGTTTCTTCAAAGGGTTTCCTGTTTTTACTGCTTCATTAAATGCAGGTTCATTGAAACTCTCAAAATATTCTCTAACATAACCAACATATTTAGCTAATGCATTCAAATAAGCTTTCTTTGCTTTGTTCTTATCATTGTTTGTATCATCTTCATTATCAGATTTATTTGATTCTTGTTTATTAGCTTCATCTTCATCATTAATACCTGATTGTGCTTTATCTCCAGCTTTTTGTGATAAATTAAAATCTTTTGGACGCGGCTTTTTGAAACCATTAATATCTTTATTAATCCAAGGAAATACAAACAATGATGCTTGATTTGTGTATGATTTAAATATTGAAGGACCTTTTCATTTTGTATATCTTCTTCTTTTAGCAGCAAATTCTTCAAAAGCAATTTCTTTCTTATCAAATTCATGAAAAACTTCATATTGATATGGAGACATTACTAATATTGAAGTACTTTTTGCAAAAGAAGCAAAAAGATCAGGAGATGCTCCTGCGTAATAAGAAACACAACCAAGGATTGATCTCATGAAAACATTCTTATTATCTTTATTAATTATTGGGGAGAATGCAGATTGTTGAACAAAAATATCATTGAATTCTGTTTCATTCAATGGAAGTTTCCCTGGTCTTAACATATTGAAAATAATAGATAATTCAAATGGATCATTGATGACAGGTGTTGCACTCATTACAAGGACTTTACATGTGTTCATGTATTTAGATTTGTATGTTCTAATGAAATTGAAAATGAATAATGCTTTACCAATTTTCTCATAATCATTAAGATTTATCTTAGTCATATTTGATCTAACATTTCTAACAAAATTATGTACTTCATCAATAACAAAATGTAAATTAGCTCTATCTAATTTCTTAATAGTTCCTGTAAAAATATCATCAGCAAAAGGAGAATCATAATTAATAAAATACAATCTCTTAAATCTTCTAGATCTTTCAACAGGAATATCATTTTCATCAACATCTTTATCAAAGAACTTTTTAGCATCTTTAAGCCATGGATCGTCTTTCAAAATAGCTTTGATTAGAATAATAATAACAGAATTAGGATCAGCAGAAAGAATTTTGTTAATTAAATTATAAGCTGCAGCTGTTTTTCCTGCTGATAATCCCCAATACAAAAGCATTCCACTTGTTACGCCACCCATTTCAGGTCTAGTCATTACTTCCCCAATAAATTCTTGATATTTAGTAAATCTTGGAACATTAACATTAACATTTTCATCATTATTTGGATTACATGGATCTTTATCAAATATTTTTGGTAATGGAGGTAATTGATAATCACCGAATAATCTTTGAATATATAATTGTAAATGTTTACCATTTGAATAAAGATTCAAAGGTTTTTTGATTGTTGAAGTCATATTATTCAATAATTCAAAAGTATAATAATGATTTGTGAGTAAATAATTTCTTATTTATATTTTTACAATTCTTTTGATCAAAAGATTTGTAAATTAATTCTTTTCAATGATTTTTACTATATAATAATGAAATTATATTTCTCACTTCATTTACTTCACCACAAATATTTTCTTTTCTAAATTGATTATCCATTATTGATAATAACGAAGGAAAGTAATCTAAATATTTTTCTGTTATGTATCTAATATCTTTCTCTATTGTTGGTTTCTTATTATTGATATATTTACCATATGATTCATAAACAATACTATCTAGTATTTTCACTTGTTTGTTTATTTTTGAAAGATTAAAAATCTTATGAAGTAATCTAAGAACAGTAATTAAATGACTTAATTCAATAATTAATTCTGGTTTTGATTTAACTAATATCAAAACAACTTCATTTGTATTGAATTTATGAACAAAATCATATCCTAAATTATTAATAAAATATCTTAATTCAGAACATTTCTTTCCTGAAATACAATAATCCATTAGAACACTTGTTCCTATTTCACTTCCTCTCCACAAAATCATTTCATTCAAACAATTCAACATATTCTCATTTTCAATACAATTAACTAATGAAACCATTTCTAATAAATTTGTATAAATTCTTATGTCATATTCACATAACTCTTCTAAATAATCATTCAATTTAGCAATATTATTAGAGAATTTAATTATTTCTGGGATTTGAATATCTTTCATTAAAATATTTATGATTTTTTCTCCTAATTCTTCTAAATCTAAACATGAATCATCACTCAAACAAACTTCTAATATTTCATTAAAGCAAAGCAATTTCATTTTTGCTTTCTGAAAGAATTTATCAAATGAAACTTTTGTTGTATTGTTATAAGAATTATTATTGATGTTTTGAAATTCATTATTTGAATTTGAAAATGATCTATACTCTAAACAATTATTCTGTTTACTTATTAATGGATTAGTAACAATAAAAGTTATTTGATTTGAAAATAATGATGAATTATGTGGGAGAATTTTCTTATTGATAATAATGTCATATTTCCAACTAAATAATTCTATGATTGATTCAAATGAATTATTGATACAATCAACAATGTTTTTTAAAACTAAAGGAATAGTTGTCATGATAATTAATTATTATTAATAATTCACTTATTTATTCTTCATAGAATAACAATAAAAATTTCAATAATTGTGATTACAATTATTGAAAAAGAATAATATTAAAAACTTGAAAATGTTGGTCTTTCTCTAAAATTTCTCATCCAATCATTATTTGGTCTCCAAGAATTCCTTGGTGAAAGACTTCTCATTTTAGGAAAATCATTCCTATCACAAACACATTTAGAATATCCACATCTATTGCAATTGTTATTTCTATTGTTTCCATTTCTTCTTGGAGAATTGGATCTGTCTCTACGTGGTGAACCGCTCCTATCTCTTCTAGGAGAACGAGATCTTGAATTTGATCTATCTCTTCTATTATTTCTAGATTTCATTGGTGAAGGAGATCTACTTCTTGAATTTGATCTTGAACGAGAATTTGAATTATTTCTTCTGTAAGGTCTTCTATTTCTTGGTGAATTTGATCTACTTCTTGAATTATTTCTTTTATAATTTCTTCTTGGAGAATTAGATCTGTCTCTTCTAGGTGAATTACTTCCATTTCTTCTAGGAGAACATGAACGAGAGCTTGATCTACTTCTTGATCTTGAATTATCTCTTGAATAAGAATTATTTCTACGAGGGGATAATGTTCTTCTATTTTGTCTTGGAGAATTACTTCTGTCTCTACGAGGTGAACCACTGCGATCTCTACGTGGTGAACCACTTCTATCTCTTCTAGGTGAACCACTTCTATCTCTTCTAGGTGAACCACTTCTATCTCTTCTAGGAGAACGAGATCTTGAATTTGATCTACTTCTTGAACTTGAATCACTTCTATCATCATTTCTTTTATTATTTCGTCCTCTATTTCTGAATCTAGGAGGTGTTGGAGGTTTAGGTGGTGATGGTCTCTTATATTTCTTTCTATCATCATCTTTCCTGTTCTTTCTTTCTTTCTCTTTCTCTCGTTCTTTTCCTTTTTCTTTCTTATCATCTTTCTCTAGTTCTTTTCCTTTTTTACTTGATGAAGAATCTTTGAAATATCTTGGTTCATCAACTGGATCTTTCAATTTGTCACCAATAATAGTTGGAACAAGAACTTTCTCTCTATGTCCTAAACCTAATTGACCAAGGTCATTATCTCCCATACCTCTAACTTTTCCATCTTGTCCATGAATAATCAAAGAAGTTCTAGTTGCAATTACTTTCTTTGCTTTGTATTTTCTTGAAATACATCTAATAATTTTAGGACTCGATGATTCTAAAAATCCAGGTCTTTTAATTCCTTTCTTATCAATGTAACTTTTCTTCCAATAACCTGAATAGAAAACATCATAATGTTGAGTAATGAAGAATACAATATTAGCATATGCCCATAATGCAACAATTGGTTCAATAATTCCATTAACTTTGAAATGTTCATTATCAATTTCTTTCCATGTAAAAGAACTTCTCTTATGTCCTAAGCCTAATTGTCCTGAACAATTATTTCCAATAGTTAAAACTTTATTAGGACAATTATTTCCTTGTGTAAGAACATAAATATTATTATCACCTGCTTCCATGCTCAAAATACGTTTCTGAGGAAGTTTGAAAGTAATAGGAATATCAGGAGTTGCTGATTGTCTAATGTAATTAGGATTTCCAACAATGAAAGTAACAACAGCTCCTGGAAGTAAATAAGTATTAATTAATTCACTTCCTGATGAACATCTGGATTGTGGACAAGGTGAAACTGTATCCAATGAAAGAAGATTTTTAAGATTTACTAATTGTCCAGGTGTCATATATTTTCCATAATTAAGAATGTATTGTGATGAAGCAGTTGATGCAGACAAAGTAAATTCAACAGTTGGAGGTTTTGATGCATTCAAAATAATTCCACCAGGTTGTGTTGAATCAATTCTAATAATAACACAAGGACCTGAATGACAGAAATTTAATTTAATAATATTATGTGATAAATATCGCTTTCCATCAACAATAATTGCTTGTTGATCAAATTCAATACTTGAATCAGTTGAAACAGTTACTTCTTCTACTTTAACTGTTTTAGTCATCGCATATTCACATGATGCAACATCCGAAATCAAAATGACAGAACCAATTAGAGGAGCTTTAGGACATTTTGTTCCTTGTGACCATTTTCCTTCAATATCCAAATAGATATATCCATCACAAGATTTGTAACAATCCTCATTATCACTTTCTGAATCAGAATCAGAACTACTTTTCTTTGGTTTAATACAAAATTCCCCACTTTTCTTCTTTTCAACTTCAAATCCACAAGTATCTTCTTTTCGTTTAGGTTCTTTGAAAGAATTTTGAAGTAAATGCCAAGGTGCAAATCCTGTAATTGAAGTACTACTTCTAAGTAATGTTACATTACCTCCTGCTTTAGCTTCAATCCATTTCTGTGGAACAAGAACTTTTTCCTCACAACATTCCTTTGGTAATTCAATAGTAAATCCCATTTGACAATTAACAGTATAGCAAGGATCAATGCTGCAAATTTTAGCTTCAATAGGAATGAGAATAGTTTTGCAACTATCATCATGACAATTATTTCTTCTGTAGCAATCTCTATCTTTGTCCTTTTTGTCATGATGTTTCTTTTTGTCTTTGCAATGTTCTTTCTCCTTATGTTCCCTTTCTTTGCAATAATCACGATCTTTTTCCTTTTCTTTGTCACAATCTTTCTTTTTCTTCTTATCATGTTTGTGTTTCTTTCTATCATCTCTATCATCTTCACACAAAGAACTATTGGCATCAATAGATGAAAAACTTTTAGATTCAGTGTCATCAATATCAATAAGAATATTATCAGCAGTTTTTAAATGTTTCGATCCAGTTATAGGTACATCTTCTTTGTTCAAAAATTCATTGTAATCTTTGAAAGAATTATCATCAATTGATTTAGGACTTGATTGATATGAACCAATACCATTAGTATAACTAGGTAATCTTAAAGTAATTGTTCCATCAACACTATTGAAACTGAATTGAAGATCAGAGAAACATTGTTTAATATTGTTGCATTGATTGTCAACAAGAGCAATTCTAACACATGTTCCAGGTTTTCCTGAGAAACTTGCCCATCCAGTAATGGGAATAGCTCTATTCTCCAAACATGTATCAAAAGTGTTAATTAATGGTATTGAACCAAAGAAATTTAAAAATTGAGAACTACTTATTGTAATATCTATATTCACACATTCATCACGACTGTTGACAAAAGAGAATTTACCTTGTAATTGTCCAGATGGAATGTATTCTCTTGTAATTGTGTAAAAAATATTACCTGAAACACATTTATCACTTCTTGAAGAATAGTAAATACTATATGAAATATTTCCATAAAAGGGAACAAGTAATTTACCTGTGCATGGTTCTTCTCCTAAAGATTCAATAATATCATCATTGAATTTCATAGAAACATTAGTATATTCATGATAACCGAGATGTTTCTCATTTTCTCTTATTTCTTTTGATAATGTAACTTCTGTTTTGGAACAATCATCACAGCAACTTTCTTTCTTTGGCGTTTCATAAACACAATTATCACTAATGATTCCTGAAAATACATTAGGACAATTATTATCATGAAGAATGGTTTTGGGTGCTGACATTTTTATAGCAGTATCATAGTAGGAATCACCTTGTGGAAGTATTTGTCCATAAGAATTATCACCCATACCATAAGCATCACCAGATTCTGTTAGAATAACAATATGTTTGAAACCAGCTGATATTGTTTTTGCTTTGTCATTATGAATAGTAGCTGAATAAACTTCTCTTGGTACTCTTTCTCTAGCATCTGGTCTACTATTGTCATGTTCAAATACAGAACCATATTCATTAATGTAATAAGTTTTTGAATGTGAAGGATCAGTTGTGTTAATAACACTATTTAATTTCTTAATTATTACATCATTATTGAAAGTTTTAGTGAATGTTGTATTAATTTTTCCTCCTATTAATCCTGTAATCCAAGGAGAACCATCATTTGGTAATAAAGTTGTTGTTTTGTCAGTTGCAGAAACATCAGAGATATATTTGTTAATTATCTCTAAAACTTTGTCAGGATTGTCACAATGATCTTTCCTGCTGCTCATTATTGATACTTATCAAGAAATAATTTTAGCAATTTGAACACTTATATATGAGCTCAGATAAATTTCTGAAATAGAATATTTTTAAGATCTTGATTAAGATTTTAAAAATTAATTAAGTAAATTGTGGGAATATATGTGATAACTCTCCTTTTTTAAGTTTCACAAGAAAGTTCAAAGAAGATTTTTGTATTGCTTCCTTAATAGATGAATCTGAACCTGTACTTATTGGAGGTAAATTTGTATTAACAATATAATCTTTATTAACAACTAAATACAAACCATATTGAAAGATTTTCCTATGTTCAACTCCAATAGTTCTCAAAAGTAAATATTTAGGAAAAATATGTCTTTCTTTACAAATTCTTTTGACCATATTTCTATAATCCTTGATTGTAAGAATACTATACCAATTCAGTTTGTCAAGAATATTCCATACAAACTTTCTTGCTGCATGAAATGAAAATTGTTTGTATATACAAGCTACAAATGCACGAAATGTTTTTGATATAATTTTAATATTTTCTCTTCCTCCTCTTCTCTCAGCATCTCTTGATATCAAAAGATATTCAGTAATCCTTGAAACAGTTTGTGATTTATAAATATTACATTGGTGATCTTTCCTTTTTTCAAGGGCAGCTCTTACTTGTGTTAAATATCCTTCATTCTCATTAGTAAACCTTTTGTAAATGTAATCAGCGAAAATGAAATGTAATAAGAATTCTCCTAGAAGAAATAAATCTTTATTTGATTTCAATTGTAATGGAACATAACCAGAAAGTTCAATAGGTAAATCTTCTTTGAATAGATAAGATTTATGTGTCATTGCTTCTATCCACATTTTGATATCAATATCATTAATGTTTCTAACAACACTATGAATATCTTCCATTTTCAATAATTCATAAACAACATCTCTTGTTAATTGTTTATTGTATTCATTATGAATTTGTTGAACATAATCATCATTATTATTTTCATTCTCATTTATGTTTCCATCAATTTCATTTGTTAATTGAATTTGATTCATTTGAATTTGTCCTTCATTCTGGAATACATAATTGAAATATTCATTGCATAATCCTCCATTTTCATCAATAATTCCCATTGATGTTAATGCATTCTTAGCACAGTTTTGTTCTGCTTTTGATTTTGTATTTCCTGAACCATAAAATCTAACATTTGAAATATTATTAATAAATGGTATTTCAATCATAATTGTATAGTTTCTTTGCCTCTTATTGTCTTGATATTTAGAATCATTGTTATTTGTTTCTTGTTTTTCATAATGATTCTGATATTGATATTGTTGTAATTTAATAAATTTAGGATTACCCCATTTCATTTTTGAGAAATATTCTGATAGTAAACCTTTTGGATTGTTTTGATAATGTATTAAACTGGGAATATCAACATGAAATTGAATAACATTAACAATGAATATTATTGTTAATTCTAGTTCAAAAGACAAATAAAAAGCACCAATAAAAGCTTCAAAAACGTCTTCTAATAATGATTCTTTCTTAGCAATATCAACATTCTTACATCTAATGTAATTATCCAATCCTATTTTCTTACATAATAATGATAATGTTTCAGTTCTTTCAATTGCACTTTTTGTTTCTGTTAAAAATTTATGATTTTCTCCTGGAAATACTTTGTCTAAGTAAATGAAAATAGTAAATCCAATTATTGAATCACCTAAAAATTCTAATTTTTCATATGAAACTTTTTCATTTATTGATTTATGAACTGTTGATTGTCTGAATAATTCTAATGATCTATTGTCAATTTGTTTATCTACTGAAAGTTTCTCTCCAGTGAAAGGATTTACAGAACAGTAAATACTAATTAATCTTATCAAAAATTGTCTAGATATCAGATTATTATCATAATTGTGATTATGACAATAATTATTATGACTTCTTTTGTTCTTCCAACAATTAAGTTCGAAAGACATTATTATAATTGATAAGTTTTTAATCAAAAACTTATTAATTTGTAATCATATTGAAGTCATTTTTATTTCTTCTCCAATTAACAATTAGTTGGATCATTACAAGGAATCGAAGTTGTATTGCAACTTAATCTAATAACATTATCATTATCTTGTTGATTAATTATTCTTCCATTTCTTAATATTCCTTCACTATTTGGTGTTCCTTCATTACTAGAATCAGGTAAAGGAACTTCTTGTGAAGAAGTTAATGATGATAAAGGTGATGAAATTGGTGATGGTAATTCAGTTAACTTTTCAATCAAAGGTCCTGCTATTTTACTTATTATTTCTTTTTTGATATTCGGTTTTTCAAAGATTAAAGAACCTGTTGAAACTAAATTTGGTTTTCTAACAATATCTCCATTTTCATTAACAATAAAGAATTGATGAATCCTTGATAGAATTAAATTTCCTGATTTCTTTGAATTTCTTGGTGCTAATAATTTTTCTATATATGCAGCTTTTTTATCATAAGGATATGTATTGATTTTGTAAGGATCATAACTGAAATATGTATTTGGAAAATATGCTCTTCTATCATTAGATTCTTGAATAACATCGGCAACATTCTCACCAATTGTTTCAAAAACAATATCATTAAATGGAACAGCAGGCGATTTGTAAACTTTGAACCCTTTCAAATTGAAAAATTCTCTTCTTAAGTAAATGATATTTCCAATTAATGAAGTGTAACATTCTCTATGAACAAGTGTTACTAGTGATGGTTCCATACTTAATTGTTTATCATTATCTCCTCCTTGAATTTCATTAAATATTCTTTTGAGTTCTGTATGAACTTCATGTTCTTTAATGATTTCTTGATTATAGAATTTATCAATAGTATCTCTGTTTACATATGATCTAAATTTGCATGTTAATAGATATTGTAACAAATATAGAAAACTGCAATAAGTCTTTCCATTGAATTTGTATGAAGGAATTAAATAACCATCACATTTGTATATGTAAACTATTGGATACTTGAAGTAAGTAAAAACAGTTAAATGACCTAATAATTCAATAAATGGATAATACTCTTCTTTTTCAACATTATTCTTTCCATCTTGAAGAGTGGATTTCAAATATGAAGCCATTTTCTCAACTGTATCCAAATATTTAGTAGTACAAATTTCAATGTAAGGAACAGTTACTTTTTGTATTTTGTAAGGACCTTTTTCAATATGTTTCCTGAATTTTTGATTACTGTTATTGACTGCATAATCAAGAAGATGATTGTAAGTGGTGAATCCAGTTAATGCACATGTTTCATTAATTCCAGGAATATTCCAAAATCTATCTTCAATAGTTTTAATCATATTAGTTAATCCACTAACAACTTTCTCTGATGGTTGAACACGCAATATTTCTGTTTTTGCATTAATGAAAGAACCAGGTAAAGGAATAGTATGTTTAGAATTATTTGATGATGATTTAATCATGAATTGATATTTCTTTTGAACTCTATTGAATCTAATGAATGTTTGTTTCCATTTGAAATCAGCAACAACAATATTATTAAAGATTCTTAATTGATCAATAAGAATAAATCTTGGATGAACATACAAAACTCCATTAATTTCTTCACATTCAATTGAATTCAATATTTTTTTAGGAACATAAGAAATATCACAGAAATCTCTATTAGCAATGAAAATTTTGTAAGTATCTAAATGTCTAGCATCTTTAGCTTGACAACACATATTTTCAAGTTGGGGTGTTACTTTTGCCAATCTTTCTTTTACATAATCAGCAAGTTTAATAGAATCTTCCTTTGGTGTATCACTAAAGAATTCAAGATCTTTCTGTGTTCTATCTGAATAAATTCCATGACCTGTATCTCTTGTTAGAAAAACATCAAGTGCTGTTCCTCCATAAATTTTTCTTTTATTCAATCTAATAAATTCAAGAACTATTTCATAAATTTGTTTCACTTGTTCTTTTGAAGGTCTCTTTTTCTTTGAACTTTCATTAGTTGCATCTTCAATAATTTTGTCCTCATTTTTAATAATATCATTGTAATCATTATCAGTCCAAATTTCCAAGAATTCTCTTTTTGAACGAGGTTTATTATCATTTTCTTTTTGATTTTTATTTCCTTTATCATTTTTGCTTTCATTCTGAGTTTTATTTTCTTTATCATTTTTGCTTTCATTTTGAGTTTCTTTTTGAGTTTCTTTGTTTCTTTTCTTATTTTTCTTATTAAAACCTTTACCACCACTATAATTGTTATTAGTACTGTAAAAATTATCAAAAAGATCTTGGTACAAATAATAAACGTATTCTTCAGCAGAAGGATAGTACATTGTGAACAAAATTTATTCTAATTAAACAAACAATTGTTTAAAAGATAATTTTTCTACTGTCTTGATGAAGAATGTAGAAAATATTTCAATTTTCTTTGTTTTTACTTTCATTAGTAGAGTAAGAAGATGAATATTTCTTTGAAATCCAATTCGTTTTCAGTTTAATGTAAAAGATAAAAATCATTATAATGAATACAAAAATAATAACTAATATCAAAAGATATTTAATCTTTTTCCAAATTGATGAATTCTTTTTCTCTTCCTTGTTTTGATTATTATTATTGTTTGGATTTTGTTGTTGATTTATTGGGGGAATTTGTTGATAATTATTTAGATTATTTTGTTGAGGAAATTGATTAGGAATTGTTTGTTGATTATTTAGATTATTTTGTTGTTGATTTATTGGATGAAATTGATTAGGAATTATTTGTTGATTATTTAGATTATTTTGTTGATTTACTATATAATTATCCAAAGGATTCTGTTGAATGGTTTGTTTTTGTTGAATTGGTTTATCTATTTTCTTTTGATTATTAGTTTGTATTTGATTATTAATTCTTTTGTTGCTATCAGAATTACTTTCTGCTTTCTTTTCCGAAGATTCTATTTTTAAATTCTTTAAAATAGTATCAATTCCTGAAAGATATGTTCTATGAGGCAAAGAAGAATAACTATCATTCATTGTAATATTTTATAAATAATAGAAAACAAAAATCAATTCTAATTCTAATTTTTCAATAACATTTAATCAAGTGTTATTGAAAATTAATCAATGCATTCATGTTTCTTATTGCCACATTTAACACATGCTAAATATCTTTTGCAATTTGAACAATATTTGAATTCTGTTTCTTGATGTGTTTCACATTTTAAAGAAAAACATTTTTGATAATTGATGATTAAATAAGAATTTATCATTCTTGGAAACATTAAAGCAAATTTTAATTGTTCACCCATTTTAATAAGTATTTTATGTTTTCCGATAGCAGATTTATACATTTCTTCCCTTTGAAAAGAATCCCAATGAGACAATAGTAATAATCTTCTCATATCACGTATTTTGATATCAAAGAAACAAGATTCTTTATTGTTAATAAGTTCATTAACAATGAATCTTTTATTATTGTCAATAAATTTCTTTGTTACTAATTCTTTTAATGACGTTTGAGTAAGTGAAAATATTAAACATTTCCCATATATTCTCTTTTGAAGTAATCTTGTTAATTGTGAATTAATTACTTTACTTTCATTCAAAGAAATAATAATTAAATTCCAACCAAATATATTAATAGTTTCAACATTACACAAACAATCAGAATTCCCAGTTTCTTGATCTTTTCTAATAATCATTGATGGAAATATTTTAGTTATTAAATGTTCAAAATTAAAAAATAAATGTTTTTTCAATTCATTATTCTCGTCAATTTCAATACAACAATTAACATATTTCTTTAAAATTACTTTAATGATATCTTTAGAAGTAATATTTACTAAATGAAGGAAATTATCACTCCAAACAAAATTACCAACTGAATTTTTACATGAATATTCATAACATCTAATCACAGAATTTCCATTAATATTATCCAATGAATCTTCATCTTTCTTTTGTTTAAGAAGTTTAGTAAGTTCATTAGAATTTTTACTATTATTATCAAGATTTCTAATATGTGTAATTTCTAATATTTTCTTTCCACTAACATCTATAATTGTATTATTAAGACCAGATTTTCTGAAATTATCTGATTCTATTGATCCAACATTAAGAAGTTCAGTAACTTCATGTAAATGATCAAAATGATCATTATTATTATTAAAATCTTTATTTTCATTGAAAGAACTCAAGCATTTCATATTTGTAATTTGTTTGAATTCAACTAAATGTTGAATTGATTCCCAAATTTTATCATGAATAATTTTCTTTGTAGATTCATTCCAATCATAAAGAAATGATAGATCATTTTGTTCACTAATATTATTCAAGTGAAAGAATCCATGTTTAATAATCCCAACAGTTATTTTGTTTGATTCCATTAATATGAAAAGTTCAATATTATCACTTTCAACTATTATTATTGTTATTATTATTGTATGTGCTTTTTTACTTATTTTTTATCAAGGAAGAAGATTTAATAGAGACAAATGTTTGAATTATTGTAATAATAATTACTCAAATCAAATACCTCAAGAACAAATTTATAATCCATATATTCAATATCCATTTCAAACAAATCATTATCCATTATTAACAAATCAAAATATCCAACCATTAAATCAATCTCAATTACAAACAAATCAAAATATCCAACCATTAAATCAATCTCAATTACAAACAAATCATTCTACAAATATCAAAACAGATATTTTCAACAATAAGAAAATAGGTTTTCTCCAATCATTAAATATAGATAGCAACAAAAATCCAGGTGGGAAAATTCCATTATTTGAATCAACAAATAATTTTTTGAATGGAATAGATCAATTGTATTTTATACAATTGACTAAAAATAATAAAATTCCATTGACATATACAAATATTAATGGTATTAGAATAGATGTTAATAAATCTAGAATTAACACACTCAAATCAGGAGATATCATTACAGGTATTCAAACAAAATTTAACACAAATGATGAATATGTAGTTGTATTAGAATCTCCGAAAATACCTGATATTAAATCAAATATTCCTAACATCAAATCAAATATTGAAATTAATGATGAAGATTTCGATTTCATAATTGATAATCTTAGTGTTGAAGACAATGATAATTTTCCAATTAACAAAATGAAATCTCCATTTTTTGAATATGATAATGATTTCAAATCTACAGGAAATGAAAAAAGAAAGATTGTGATGGTTCCGTCTAATTTTGATTTATTATCAAAAAAGAATAGAAATTATAAAAATTATGATGATAATAAAGAATATGAGAATGAAAGTAAAGTTAGAAATAAATCATTAAATAGGGATAATTATGTAGATGAATATGAAGAAGATGATGAAAGAAAGTGAAGCAAATCTGATGAACGAAAATAATTAATTCAATAATTCATAATTATGAATTATTGAATTTTGATACAATAGTATTAATATCATTCCTAACTTCTTCATCAGAAATTTCATTATCATTATTATCTTTACAATCAGAAAAATTATCACATAGAGAATCAATTGCTGCAATGTATCTATTATTATCTTCAAAATCATTTTGTTTTTTGAGATTAGCACCTCCATAAATAATATCATCTAAAGTATCATAACTTTCTTCTGAAGATATATTTGCAGCTCTTGTAATTGCATCTAATGATAATTTAGGTCCTGTGATTCTTGTTGATTTATGAAATTTTGTTTCTTGAAGTATGGGAGCTTTTACTATCATAGAAAATGGAAAACCACCACTAGCTAGTACTTTAATTCTTTCTCCTGAAAAAGTATCTAAACATTTTTTGATATTGTTTTTCTTTGTTTGTTGTTTTCCCATTTACTATTAATCAAGAAGTTTTGTACTATTATTAATAATTATATATTTCTTTTTGATTTAATCTCATAATGATATACATTTTGACAAATACCTTTGTTTTTACATATTTGAGTTAATATTTCTCCCGGTTTTAAAGGTCCTCTAAAATTTTCATAATTAATTCTATGAACGGCTCTCCTTTTCTCTTTAAAGAAAATAGTTCCATAAGGACCTTTTGATGTTTTGTCTTGATTGGCAACATGAGCTATCCAAAATGCACATGCTTCAGGACCTGGATCCGGATTTAATATACTTCCTGTTAAATTTTCTGCCATTCTTTTTAAATCTTTCAAATTTAATTTCATGTGTAAAGGAACATCAGGTCTTTGATTTCTTATCAATTCATTTTGTAAATCAGCAACTGACATTTTCCTTGGAAACATTATTTTCTTTTTGATCTTTGATGATTCGAATTTTGATGGATCAATAGATAGAAAAACATTTGGTATTTTTCCTATCTTTTTAACATTGTTTTGTTGATTAATAGGAATTATTTGATTATTTAATTGTTGATTTTGATAATTATTTGTTTGATTATTATTTGTTTGTTGATTAGAATAATTTCTATTTGATCCATTAACTGTAGGAATATCAAATAGATTTTGATTCATATTGTAATTATTGATTTCATTATTATTATTATTGTCATAAGAATTATAATATTGTTCATTTGGATTATTGTAATAATTTTCATATTGATTATTACAATTCTGTATTGGTTCTATTTGATAATTATTTTGAATAGAAAAATTATTATAATGATAAGGTTGTTGAAAATTATTATAATAATTACTTTCAATCATAATGAATTCTTAAATAACCAAGGGAAAATATTTCATTTAGATTTTGTTTTCATTTGATTAAACGAAAACAAATATTACTTTGGATACATAGCAATAATATAATCAGGTATTGTTGCACCCATCGAAAATGTAAAGAATTGTATATGTAAAACATCTTTATTATTTTTGTTATAATCTTCTTTGATTTTAAAATCAGAATCATAAATAATAATTCTTACATTAGCAACTATTGAAAATGTTTCTAATTCAATGAATCCAGGTGTTGTAAATCTATTGAAATCATCATTCATAATCGAAGCAATATATTCATTAATCTTAGTTATTCCATTTTTGTTAGCAAGAGTATTTACTTCTTTAGATTTCAATGGATCATTCAAATAATCAATTACTTTACTTCTATAAATATTAGCAAACAATGTTTGTGATGGTGATAGATATCCTAAATTCCTTGTATTTGTATTATTATATGGATGTGTTCTCCAATATTGTGTATTGGCCAATGCTCTGAAAAATGAAAGACTATCTGAAGCGACTCTTTGTAACCACCAATCTTTAGTTCCTTCTAATGAATAAGTTATTACATTATTGTCTTGATTTATTGATTCTTTTAATTTCTTTGAAGGTTTAACAACACTAAAATTATCATCATTAATAGATTCATTGAATATTTCTTTAAATATTCTTTTCAAATTAGCTTTATTATTATTGACAATAACAATTTCTCCTTCACGTTGTGTGTAAGTATTATAATCAACAATATCAGAAACAGAATTGCCTCCTATTTGTAAAATCTCATTTGATTCTAAAGAATTCTGGATTATTTCTTCAGTAACTCTATTAACAAATTCAATGAACATATCTTCTCTTATTTTCAATACGCATCCAGAATTATTAATCCAACCACATTGTTTTTGAAGTATACAATCATTTTCTGTTACATAAGTTCCACAAAGTCTCCGTACATTAGGAAAATCGAAATCACTTGGTAATGGTTCATCATGAGAAAATATATCAACTAAATTATTTGTATTATTAGAATTTTTTACTTCTAATTCATATTGTAAATATTCTTTAACAATTTCCCTAAACAAAGATGCAAATGATGGATTCACTAATGAATAAATAAGATTTTTGATTTTCAATTTAGTAATTCTCTTCTTTTCTATCTTTTGTTTTTCATATGAAAATTCATCAATATTCTCATTTTCTTTTCTCTTTCCTCTTTTTGTTTCTGTGTTTTCTTTTCTATTTTCTTTTGAAATAGATTTCAATAATGAAATTATTTCATTTCTAACAACTGAACCAGGAGAAGAAAAAGTAGTGTTCAAATAAGAAGCTAAATGAAATCTAAACAAATTATACATTTCAGTTTTATATTTGTAATCTTTAATAGTTTTGCTTCCTGACATTTCTTTGTATGTTCCTTTTTCAATTGCTTCATTAATTTTCTTTTCATCATTATCTTTAACAAATGATTTCCCCTTGGATTCTTGTTTCTTTACTTGTGATAAATTCATTTCTTCAGGAATAATAGGAACTTTATCACCTAAATAAGTAATAATACCTGTGATTTGAATTTTATTTTCATTGATTTTGTTTCCATTATTATTCTCTTTAGTTTTCTCTTTACTTTCCCCATTTGTTTTCCCATTATTATTCTCTTTAATTTTCTTATTAACTTTAGAATTAATAGAATAACTATAACCAACAGGATTTGTTCTTAATGGAGTTATTTTAGAAATATATTCAAGCCATTTTTCAGTTGTTTTCTTATCAAAATACTTTTCCCATGAATTAACCATTTGTAAATCCCATACAATTCCTGAAGGCATTACGGGAACTATTAATCCATTATTTGTAATCAAAGAGAAACATTTCCAATGCGAATCAATTATTTGCATTGAAGGTTTAAGATCATCATTATCTAGTTTGTTTAATATATCGTATGTTTCCCTTGCTGATTTTGATCCTTCTTTGATAAGTAACATTTGTTCATTCAAAGAACATGATGGTTCAAACCAACCATAAATTATTGGAATTAACGATTTCTTATCATTATAGGAAAAGGTTTTTTTGATATCAACAGATTTCTCTTCTTCTTTCTTAATCATGTAAACTATGAGATCAAAGATATCATTATTATTAATATCTTTGTCTTTGATCATAACAATTGTTTTTCTATTCTTATCAAAATGATTATTTTTGCAATAAATTTTGAATGTTGTTGTTACTTGATCTGATTCTAGTTCTTTTTTGATAGTAATATTTTTCTTTTTGATTATCATAATATTGAAACCATTGTAACTCTCTGATTTATTAGTTTTATTCTTTCCATTAATAATTTCACAAGAATTATTCTCTCGACATAGTATTCTATATACAGGAGGTAATGTCAATAAATGAATAACATTATCAAACTTAATATTGTTAGATTTTTTAATATATTCAATGTAATTTTCTCTTGTTCTGAATTTAGATCTAATTCTTCCATCATTCAAACTAGAAAACAATGATTCACCATTATCATTAGAAATAGCAATAATCATTGCTTTGATTAGATCTTTATTGGGAATACCTAAAGCAATAGCAATACCTCTCACAAACATTGAAGGCTCTTGTTCATTAGACATAATTCTACTTCTACTATTTGATGTATTTCCAAATACACCAATACCCATTCTAAAATAATAACCATTTGTTTGTAATAGAAATCTATCTTTCCATTTTCTTGATAGTTTCAATTTTCCATTGAAGAAAACATCCAATGTTTTTGATAAGAAACCAAATCTATAATATTGTAATTCATCATTCTGAATAATATACAAAGAATCTGTTGTCCATAAATTCTTTGTTATTGGATCTGTTGGACCGAAAGTTATATCATCACCCAAGATTTCAGTGAATCCATAACCTTCTTTTTGATTATCATCAATTTGAAGTTCATTAGTTTCATCAAAATCAATTTGCTTTTCTGTTTGTTCATTTTCACTACCCATAACTCTATCAATTTCCTCTTTGGGAACACCAAAAATAGTTAACCAATATCTTCTAATATCCGGATTTTTAGATTGTAAATGTGATAATTTGAAACAACAAGGTTTCGATCCACTTCTTGATTGAAAACCAATCCATGAATGTATACCATTTTCTTCAGGATTACAAACATAATAAACATATTTATCATTATCAATTCCATTGACACTCTCGTTCAAATGAATATGTGTTTGTTTTCTTTTCTTTCCTGATTTTCTTTCTGAATTTTGTATTTCTTCAGTGTAATTATCTTCTTCATCTTTCAAAGAAAATTTCACTGCAAAAGATATTCCTTTTTTTCCATTAGATAGTATGAATTCTTGTTCATAATGACCGAAATTAATTATTCCATCAGGTGTTTCAATTGTTGGAACCCATTTGTATCCAGCTTCTATTAATTTTTCTACTGATTTAAATTCAATTGGTCTTCTCCTTTGATTTATTCCATAGTTTTGACAAAACTTAGCCCATTTCTTTGACTGTCCATAACTAGTATCATTCAATTTCACTGATTCAATTGTCGCTGTTTTTCTTAAATTATTTTCATCATCATCGTATTTGACATACAATTTGATTCTTTGTCTTCTTCTTGCAACATCAGTCAATAATGTTAATCTTTTCAATATTGGTTCTTTCTTTACATTTCCAAGAATGAATATTTGAGTGAAATCATAAAGAAATGCTTTACTTGTTTTGAGTATTGCAATTAATTGTAATTTATTTCTTGCACCCATTATTTTCAGTTTGTAATCATTAGGATCTTTTCCTTGAAAATCAACAACAACACCTCTTGGTCTATATTTTGGTAATTGTAAATCCTTGAACTTCCCAACATCAGAATCATCTCCTTTTTTCTCTCTAACTATTGTTGTCAAATATGGTTCTTTTGTTTTCAAATCTTTGATATATGAAAGTGCTGTTTTGTTTGTGATGTTGAAGTTCTTACTAATTTCTTGTGAAAGAATGCTTTCATCAGAAGTAAAATTTCTTATTAAATATCTAATTCTTCTTTCAATTCTGTCTCTGTCATCATAATCATTGATTCTATTCCATCGAAGGTAAGTCCCTGATTTTCCATAAACAATATTATCTTCTTCATTATCATTTTCTTCATTATTTTCATTACTTTTACTTTTTGATATTTTTGTTCTCTTTGTATGTTTTGATTCTCTTTTCCCTGGTTCAACAACTACGGAAAAGTATGGATAGAAAGAGATTGCAAATTCTGACAAAAGATTATGATCAATAATTGCATTATTTGGCAAAGTAAATTTCATAATTGTACTAATCAATGCAAAATCAAATTCATGTTCGAGATTTCTTAATTTCAATTCAACCTTTGAATGAATATTTTCTTCATTAATTTTGTCAATAAGATCTCTAACATGTTTTCGTGTTTGTGAAATATCTGATAATTGTGCATTGTTACTCTCTTTCCATGTAATTTTGTATTCTATTTTCCCATGTTCATTGAGAACTATTGTTAGTATTTTCTTATTGGGGGAATTAGAATTACTTTTCATTTCAAGTTCTTCATCACTAATATCATCATTAATAACAATCTTGAAACTTATTCCATAAGGATTATTGTTCATCCATTTCATAACAGTTGCCATACCATTTTCCATTTCTTGAATTGATTTTTCATGTATTTTAGGTACTGAATCTTTACCAATTGGTTTGTGTTGTGCAAAAATATATTTCTCATTAACGTTAAAGAGTTCAAAAATACGACGTAGGTTTAATCTAACATTTTTCAATCTTCCTATTGATGCTGAATGTGTTTCAATAAATGATTGTGAATCATTACTTTCAGGAGATTCTTCATAAGGTCTAACAGGTTCATTGCTAACAATTTTCTTCTTTTTCTTTCTCTTACTACGTTTTGATGAAGATGCAGTAACTGGTTCAACAAGGAATAATTGTGGTCTTAAATATGTATTAACAACAGTTTGAATAACATTGTTTGAACCGAAATGTTTATTGTAGAAATCATTGATTTTAGCATTTTCTTGTTTTAAATTGGGTAGCAATATTGCTTGATTAATCTTTTCAACTTCATTAGTACAAAATCTTTCCATTGTATTGTAAGCAACTAAAGTTTTGTATGTGGATTCTATTTGTGAATACAATTCTCTTTCTTGTTGAGTTGTTGAATTTCCAATTCCTAATTCAATGGAATTTTTTTGATTACTTAATTTTTTTCTTTCTGATTCTTTCAAAGCTAACAATTGTTTCTCTCGACCTAATTTCTTAATAATACCACCAATTGTATTGAAATTGTCCCATGAAATTTGTGGATAATAAATTCTTACATAAACATCTCTAAAATTCTCTAATTGTTTGTGATCTAATGAAAAATCAAATCCTAAATC